>JAABUS010002159.1_pt1 | contig 38523 bp, 40 predicted proteins | sample 5560161 | NCBI WGS metagenome assembly JAABUS01 (sample SAMN10711885, study PRJNA513376) | rock metagenome | isolation source: Antarctica rocks | place: Antarctica: Victoria Land, Trio Nunatak nord | collected 2016-01-04
GGGGTTGGCCCATTTGGAAAATCAGCAAAACACTCGCGGTTGCAATCACCGCGCTGATTGCAATCACATAACTTATATTTTTTAAACCGATCCGCGCAAAAACAAAAGCCAGCGGGTCTTCGACCTGCAACTCTTTGTAATTTACCATCCCAGTCAAGACCAGCGCGATCAGGATATACAAAACCGTACAAATGATCAGTGAATAAATCATCCCGCGGGGTAAGTCGCGTTGCGGGTTTTCGCATTCTTCAGCAGTAGTAGAAATCGCATCAAAGCCGATATAAGCAAAAAACACACCCGAAACGCCTTTCATCACCCCGGCAAAACCATTGGGCATAAACGGATGCCAATTTGCTGGCTTGATGTAGAAAAATCCCAGGATAATCACGCCCAGAACCACTGCAATTTTAAGCATTACCATCGCATTGGTTGCTTTTTTGGTTTCTTTGATGCCAATATAAACCAGCCAGGTGATTAAAAATACAATCACCAAAGCAGGCAAATCTGCAATCAATTTCAAACTGCCGATTTGCGGTGCGCCCGTCCATGCGGCTGCGGCCAGTTTTACATTTTCATCTATTGCGCCGCCGGAAGTTTTCAGTTTTTGCAACTGTTCAAACCCGCGGAAAGCAGAAAGGTAATCCATCGTTAAAAAACCGGGAATGTGGATATGAAAGCCTTCCAGCAGGTTCGTAAAATATTTGCTCCAGGAGATCGCAACGGCAATATTTCCAATGGCATATTCCATCAGCAAATCCCAACCTATTATCCAGGCAATCAATTCGCCAAAAGAAGCATAAGCATACGTGTAAGCACTGCCGGAAACCGGTATCCGCGAAGCAAATTCAGCATAACACAAAGCCGAAAAGCCGCAGGTAACGGCCGTAAGCACAAAGAGAATGCTCACGCCCGGGCCGCCATTGTATGAAGCCACACCGATGGTAGAAAATATGCCGGCACCAATAACGGCCGCAATGCCCATAAAGGTCAAATCTTTGGTACGCAGCACTTTATTCAAGCTGCTTCCGCCGTGATTTTCGCCTTCGCCGTAACCGGATGCCAGATCTTCCAATAATTTTGAAACTGATTTTTTTCGGAATATACTTTTGTTCATTTAGCTGTATTATTGTGTTTTCACTTTGACCAAACTTATCAAAAATAACCAGAATATTTCCCTGGCCTTTAAAAACGAACAAATGAAACCGGAGTTATTGATTTTTTTCAGGAAAATAAACCCATTTCTTTATCCATATCTTGTTTTGTTGCTGATTTGTATTTTGTTGGTACTGATTTTTAGCAAAGAAGATATGTATTTTGCAGTTAACCATCGACATACTGTTTTTACCGATGTTTTTTTTACTTATCTCACGCAGTTAGGCGCAAGTACAGGCTGCATTATGATTACTATAATTACAATCGTAATCAATTTTAGAAAAGGTTTCTTACTGGCCACCAGCTATTTGCTCACGTTTGTTATCTCCCAAACTATCAAGCATCTGGTAAAAGCACCGCGTCCGCATTTGTTTTTTGTAAAAAAACTAAGCGGAATTTACCTGATAAAAGGAGTAACCATGCTGGATACGAACAGCTTTCCGTCGGGTCATTCGGTTTCTGCTTTTTCGGCAGCTTTGGTATTTACTTATGTTGCCAAAAAGAAATCTGCAGCACCGTTACTGCTGCTGCTGGCGGTTTTGGTGGCGTATTCACGGCTTTATTTGAGCGAGCATTTCCTGGAAGATGTAACCGCCGGTTCTGCCCTGGGTGTATTTATAACTGCTTTTTGGTTATGGGTAATAGACCGTCAGCCGTTTCTGCACAGTAAAAGTTGGGACAGAGGTATTTTCGGCAGAAATATAAAACAAACTGAAAGGATCAGCCAGAAATAGCCTTTAACTGATCTTCTGCCAGTTCCAGCAAATCCAGCACCTGATCTAATTTTACCTGCAGATAATCCTCTAAAAAAGTTTCAATGCTGCGGCCTGCTTTTAGATAATTGAACAGGATTGTAATTTCGGTGTTAGTCCCGGTAAAAACTAATGTCCCGTTTTGGTTTTGGATAAGATCAGAACTGCTTAGAGACATTTTTAGGGTGATTAAAAAGGTGGTTTTTGAGCAATATAATTAAGTGATGATCGGTTCCGCTGCTTCTTTTTTTCCGGAAAGCAATAATCCAAGGCTCATGATGATACTCGTTCCAAGAATAATCAAAAATAACAATCCGGTTTCAATTCCTTTAAATTTTAAATTGTCCGGCAGGTTATAATACAACAATATCGTGATTAACCCGCGGGGCGAAATGAAAATTTCGGGCAGCAGTTCTGTTTTGCCGACATATTTCAAACTGATAAAACGGATAACATAAATGGCCACCAGAATGGCGATCCCATATTCCACTACCTGCAAGTTTTCCAGCTCTTGCAGGTTCATGGTGAAACCGAAGATCACGAAAAAAAAAGTACGGATGATAAAAGCACTTTCTGCCGATAATTGGAAAAGCTGGCGTAAGTCCCGGCCAAGGTCCGGGTACAAAAAATATTTTCTGAACCATTTGAGTTTGATCTGGTTTGCATTGTTTAAAAATAAACCAAAAGCCAGCACCAGGATCAAGGCTGATAAATGGAACTGTTCGCCAAAAGCATAAACCAGGATCAGGATCGAAATAATCAGAAAAAACTTGACGTGATGCTGCAAACGGCTCAGCAAATACAGCATAAAAAGACAAGAAACTGCCGATAAAAGAAGTATCGAAAAAGTTTCCAACCCGAGATTAAGGAAAGAAGTTGCTTTCACGCTCGGATTGTTCAGCATAAAATTAAAGAGTACAATGCCCAGGATATCAGAAAAAGAAGCTTCATAAATGATATATTCTTTTTTGTGGGGCTCCATAGCACCGGCAGACGGAATGGCGATGGCCGAACTCACGATACTGAACGGAATGGCATTGAGAAAGCAGGCCGAAAAAGTATTGCCCGAAAGCTGTTGCAATATGAGTGCTAAAACAAGACTTGTACCTGCTAAAATAGTTAAGGCAGATAAAAAAGACCGAAGGATCAGCCCGTTTTTTTCTTTGTCGTACTTCAGTTCCAATGCACCTTCCAGCACAATCAGGATTAAGCCTATCGTACCTAAAGCCGGCAAAATCCTTAAAAAATTAAAAGTTTTAAAGCCGATGTAAGTAACCAGAAAATGCAGCCCGATGCCTAAAGCAAGCAACAGCAGGACGGCCGGAACCCTGGTTTTTTTGGCGACCAGATCAAACAAATAAGAAAAAATAACCAGTCCGCTGAGGATAATGAGTGCTGTGTAAGTAGTCATAGTTTTTAAAAGTGCGTATGGCTTTTTACTTTTTTGCCCTCATAAAAAGTACCCGGTAAAAACAGTAGGAACGCCATGCGCTTGATACTGTTTTTACCGGATAAAAAATAGCAACTTAAATTTTTTCCATCTCTGCTTTGACAAAAGCTGCCAGTTCTTTTACGTATTCAACACTAAAATCAAATTTAATACCAGCCGTTTCATAAATTTCGGTTATGGTTTTGGTGTAGCCCAATTTCAAAGCGTCTAAATATTGCTGCAAACCTTTTTCGGGGTTTTCCTTGTAGTTTTTCCAAACGGCAATCGCGCCGAGTTGCGCCATGCCGTATTCAATGTAATAAAACGGCACCTCAAAAATGTGCAACTGCTTTTGCCACAAGTTTTGTTCTGCTTCGCGATGATCGCTCCAATCTACAAAACCGGCACCAAACTGGCTATAAATTTGTGTCCAGGCTTCGGTCCTTTGTTCTGAAGTATGGTCAGGGTTGGTATAGATCCAATGCTGGAACTGATCGACCACGGCAACCCAGGGCAGCGTTTTCAGCACATCAAAAAGCTGGTCGCGTTTGGCTCGTTTTAAATCTTCTTCGTTCTCAAAATAAACATTCCAGTTGTCCATCGAAATCAATTCCATCGACATCGAAGCCAGTTCTGCAACTTCGCTCGGGCAGTGTTTAAAATCGTTCAGTTCTAAACCAGCCGTTAAAAAAGTATGAATAGCGTGTCCGCCTTCATGTACCATTGTGGTCAGATCACGGAAAGTGCCGGCCGAATTCATGAAGATAAAAGGCGCACCAGTTTCGGCCAGCGGATAATTGTAGCCGCCGGGCGCTTTGCCTTTCCGGCTTTCTACGTCAAAAAGCCCGTATTCGCGCATCGTGTTCAACTTCTCGCCTAAATCCGGGTTGATATTGTTAAAGCATCTAATAGATTTTCCAATCAATTCCTGTCCGTTTTCAAAAGGTTTTAAAGCTGGTTTTCCCGAAATATCCACTTCCGTGTCCCAAGGTTTTAACGTTGCTAAACCTAAAGCAGCTTTCCGTTTTTCGGCTTCTTGTCTTAAAATAGGCACGATTTCGCTTTCGATTGCTGCATGAAATTTATAACAATCGTGCGGCGTGTAATCAAATCGGCCCAAAGCCTGGAACATGTAATCGCGAAAGTTTTCAAAACCGGCATTCAAGGCAACCTGGTGGCGTACTGTTTTTAGGTGGTTAAAAAGAGTATCCAACTGGTCTTTGTCCTGCAAACGGCGGAAAGTGATTTTCTCCCAAACCTGCTGACGTTTCTCACGGTTCAGATCTTTCAAAAAAACTGTCGCTTGTTCCAGCGTGTATTCCTTGTCTTCAATAAAAACCGACATGGCACCGGTTATAGATTGATATTTTTGTGCTTCAACTTGCAATTCAGTCTGTAGCGGAATGTTTTCTTCGCGGAAAAGTTCCAATGCTTTTTTAATGCCGCGCAGCAGGATAAAATATTTCTCTTCATTCAACTGATCTTTAAACGGACTGTCCATCAGCTTCTCGTTCAGTTCATTGTTCAGCGGCGCAATCTTTGGTTCGATTTCGGTTGCAAAATATTGGAACTTATGCAGTAGTCCGTCATTTGCGGTATCGCAAGTCATACGGATGTATCGCCAGGCAAAATCTTCTTCCAGCGCAGCTTCCAGTTCGCTCCGGTCGCGCAGCCATTGTTCCAGATCGGCAACAGAAATGATGCTGCGGTTTTGCAGTTCGGTAAAAATCGGCTCCAAGTTTCCCCACTTGATTTCTAAATTTTCCGGGATATATTTTTTCTCTTTTTTCAGGATCATTTTAGATAGAATTAAGGCGCAAAATTAGTAAATACAATTTATCAGAATTATGTAGTGGTAAAAGAAGTATGTAGAGATTGTTTAATTTTTGTCGGACCTGTTTTTCATGCTTCTTTTATGCCATAAATTTCGGCATCTTGTGCTTTTGGCTAAAGCCAGTTTTTCGTTCCTCCTTATCCACGGCCTAAAGGCCGTGGCAATTAATAATCAACAACTGAATTTATGTTACAGAACCGTGTTGTCAGTAGGTGCAAAAAAATTGTAAAATAAGGCGGTTAAATTGCCACGGCCTTTAGGCCGTGGGATATGTAAAATTTAAGTTGGCTTTAGCCAAAACCTTACCGGATAAAATTTAATCAGGATTTTAGATTTTCAGAAATAAAAAAGGGAAAATTGCCTTTTGAAAAAGGGAAAATTACTATATTTGAATATGGAAACATTTGAAGAACCAATGTTAAGTTACATCCCGTCCAAAATTGACCACGCGGCTACTTTAGGTTTAATCCGAAATAATAAAGCCGGTTATCAACATTTTAAAGCGATAAAAGACCTTACTTCTTTTACCGACGAAAAAATAGCAGATTGGCTGGATATCAGCGTAAAAACTTATCGTACTTACACTAAACCCGGTGCGCAAATTAAGGATAGCATTAAAGAACATGCTTTGATGGCGTTGTCATTGATTAAACATGGAACTGAAGTTTTTGGTGAAACAAAAAAATTTATTGAGTGGCTGGAAGGAGAGAATTTTTATTTTGATAAAAAAGCACCCATCACTTTCATGCATACCAGCAGCGGGATGAAATTTATTGACGACCAACTTACAGGAATGCAATATGGCGATAATGCATAAAAAATAAATGGAGGTTTATCGTATTGCTGAAGAAAACTTTTCTAAAGAGTTAATAGCATCCGGGATGGCATACCGATGGAACAATGATAACCAGTTTGTTTTATATACCGGAAGTTACCGCTCGTTAGCTACTTTAGAATTAGTAGTTCGCCGAAGAAGCATTAATCCAAAGTCTAATTATCGGGTAATGATTATTTCTATTGCTGATGAAGAAGAACTTTTTACTGCTGTTCTAAAAAATAATTTGCCAGAGGATTGGCGAAGCATCAATGCTTATTCTCAATTGCAGCAAATTGGTAGTGATTGGTATAAAAGCAATCAATCGCTTATTTTAAAAGTTCCTTCGGCTATTATTTCCCAAGAATACAATTATTTGATCAACACCAAGCATCCTGATTTTTCGGCTAAAGTTAGTTTGGTAAGAACGGAGAGCTATTTTTGGGACGAAAGGTTGGTTTGATGATTTGTCCGACCTTGATAAATCTACAAGTTCCCACAAAAATTCTATTGCAACCAAAAAAGCACTTTGGTATTATTGAATTTCAAAATCAGTTAATCAAGTGTCTGAAAAGGAAATCTTAGATAAGATCAAAAGTAACCCGTTGTATTTTTCGAAGATTTTTGATTTGTACTATAAGCCTGTTTTTGGCTATATTTTCCGTCGGATAGGAAGCTTTGATGATACTGCCGATATTGCTGCCGATACATTTCTTAAAGCTTTTGCCCATATCCATCAGTTTTCATATCGGGGCATTTCAATAAAAGTTTGGCTTTATCGTATTGCAACAAATGAAGTAAACTTGTATTACAGAAATCAACAAAAGCACACTTCGCTTTTTGAACGAAATACATTTGAAAACCTTTTACAATTTAACCATTATTTTGAAGAAGATAAGAAGATATTGGATAATGAGTTGCTTCGCCATGATCAGTTTTCAACGATACTTAAACATTTAAAGGAGCTTCCAACAAAATATCAGGAAGTAATTACCTTGCGCTATTTTGAAGATAAAGACAATAAAGAAATAGCCGAAATCTTGGAGATAAAAGAAGGCACTTTAAAATCACTGTTATCAAGAGGCGTGGAAAAGTTACGGATAAAGTGCAACCAAATTTAACTTGTTGGATTATTGATTACAAGATGAACGATTTCGAGAAAACGCTAATACAAATATCAAAGCCACAAATCACTGAACTTAAACATCAGGAATTATTGGCCGAAGCAATCAGCAAGATAAAGCACAGAAATGTTTTGAATTGGTGGTGGCTAAGTATTCCTGTTTATATTGCTTGTATGTTGTTGATGAAAAGTTATTTTATGCCTCATTCTACTTTAATTTCAAACTTTGAGGAATTTAAATTGAAAAATAAATTTCTGTCTCCTCTTTTATTTGTCGCAATACCAATTCTACTGTCGGCAATTAATATGTTAAGCATAAGAAACATTTATTTGTTGTCTTGCAATCCAAGAACATTTCAATTTGTAAAAACTGTATTTATAAATATTATAATTATTGTTATGTCCTTAATTATTTTAATTATTTATTTAATCTAAAAACTAATGTTGAATTTGAATTGGTTTAAACGAAAGGGACTTTTTTTTATTCCTACAACTTGGATCGGTTGGCTCATCTTTACAATTAGCCTTGTTTATCTGGTTTATGTTTTTATTCAGATTGATGGCATATCTCATTCAATAAGTGATACGATGATTAATTTTGTATTTATAGTTTTAATTATTAGTGCAGTTTATTCATTGATCGCTTATCTTACTTCAAGCAAAAATAAAGCTTCACTTTAAAAACTTGTTCAAGTTTTAGCTCAAAACTTATAATGCTTCTTTTATGCCCATAAATTTTGCTTTTATAATTTATCAATTTTGGTTTGATAAAAAAAGCATCAGATAAAATTTAAAAAGTTCAAAATAATGTTCAAAAACACTTATCCTATTTTGTCATGAAGTCTTTAATTTTTCTTCTATCAATTTTGTCCTTACTGTTTTTACTGATTACGTTGATAGTTAAAGCGTTAAAAGGAAAATCAATCAGGCAAACGGTTAATATATTGGTATCAATTATTTTAGGTTATAGCTTGATATGGCTTATTTTTTATTTTGAAAGTTCTTATACAACCATTCCACTTGGTACAGATGTTTGCTTTGATGATTGGTGCGCTACAGTTACAAGTATTGAAAAAGAAAATGATCTTACAAAGAAGATGACAACAAGCCTTGACAGCACTGTAATAGTTTTACATATAAAAATGTCAAACCATGCAAGAGGGATAGCACAAAAGCCATCGGAACCAAGGGTTCATTTAATTGATGTTAATGGAAACACATGTTCTTATTCAAGCAAAGCCCTGCAAGTTCTTGAGCAAATACAAGGAACCCAAATCAAGATTGACCAAAGATTAGAATTGGGCGAATCATTAGAAACGCAATTGGTTTATCTGATTCCTAAAACCTCAAAAGGGTTAAAAGTTTTGATTGAAGAAGGGCCATTTATCACTAAATTTTTATTCCCTGATGATCAGCCTGTATTTGTGATAAAATAACAACGAAATTTATGCCTTAAACAAAGTGTCTTTCAATTCCCGGATCCCAGTTTCGTATGACGTTGGCTTTACTTTAAAATACTGTTCAAACTTGGTCGAATCAAACACATAATCATGGTCGTACTGGTAAAACATTTCTATAGCTCCGCCACTGTTTTTATCAAAAAAACCTATTAAACGAAGCATCAATTTATCAATGGCATTAAACTTAGGTTCGGTTTGAAAAACTTTTGCTGCCAGGTCTATAAACTTTTTTCCGGTTAGGGCTGGTGCAGTTGGTGCGTGCCAAATCTGGTTATCACTTTGCTCATTTTGGCCTAATAAAAACAGTGCGCGGCCACAATCGGGTACGTAAGTGAAAGCATGTAAAAGTTTCGGATTGCCCAACCACATTGCTCTTTGCTTTTTTGCAAATTTGGCCAGTACCATTGAATCAAAAACACTATTTGTGGATTTCCCTGCGCCATAAAAATCTGCAGCGCGCAAAATGCTTGCCCGGATGTTGCCGGCTTTTACTTCATCCATCAAAGTTGTGGCTATTTTTGCGCGGATTTCTCCTTTTACACTGGTTGGATGGTAAGGCGTTTCTTCCGTCATTTTGCCTGAAACCAAACCGTACATATAAACATTATCAAAAAAGATCAATCTGGCACCAGTTTGTTTTGCTGCATCGATTGCATTTTGAATGATTACCGGCCATTGCACTGCCCAAATCTTTTTATCGTATTGCAAACCGGCACATAAGTAAATAACCGATGCTTCTTTTACTGCCGAAAAAACCTCGTCCTGATTTAAGAGATCGGCTTTTTGCCAAGTTGCATTTCCGGAAGTTGTAATAGGTTTCCGGCTAACTAATCTTACCGGTTGGTATGCTTTGGCCAATTCTTTGGTCAACGCGTTGGCTACCGGTCCGCCTGCCCCTAATATGATATGCATCATTTGTTGTTTTGGTGTGATGTGATGCAAACTTAGCTATCGAAAGAAGCAGAAAACGTTAACAAAAGATAAGAAAATGAGGTGGTAAAAGAAGTATCAAACTTTAGCTTCCGGCAAGCAAACCCTTTTCCTGATCCGCGATAACGAAACTGGTGTAATGCCCAAAAACTGCGCAATGTAATGTTGCGGGATGCGCTGCATAATCATTGTCCCGCTGTTTAATAATTGCAGATACCTTTCTTCCGGTGTTTGTATGATAAAGGCAGCCAGTCGATCTTCATAACAGCAAATCAGTTGTTCGGCTATTAACCGGCCAAATCGCTCCATTTTATAAGCAAGTTTTTCATTTTTTAGCATCTCTTGTAAACCCGCATGCGTAAAAGTAATCAGTTGCGTGTTTTCCAAAGCCTGAATGTAAGTAATGTTTGGCTGACGGGTTAAAAAACTTTTATAGGAGCTTACGAACTCGTGATCCAAACAAAAATAGCTTGTAATTTCCTCTCCGTCTTTTACATGATATAAGCGTACGGAGCCGGAGACGATAAAACCAACTTCGTTACAAACCTGGCCAGGCTCTAAAAAAAACGCTTTCTTTTTTAAAGTTTTATATTGAAGATGTTGATGGAAAAGCTGCCATTCCTCATCTGTAAAAACAACAAAGTTTTCCAGTTGTGAGCGAAAGTTTTCAAAAGCCTGATTTAGCGTATCCATAATCGATCTATCAAAAAGCATAAAGCAAAAACTACGCTTGCAATGCCGTTGGTCGTCATGAAGGCAAAGTTTACACGGCTCAAATCATGTGGTTTTACCAGGCTGTGCTGATAAATCAGCATCGAACAAAAAACAGTAATTCCTAAATAATAAGGATAACTTACATGTGTTAGAAATATCGGTGCAATTACAAACAGAGCCGATAAAAGATGCAGGAAAGTTGATAAGTGCAAAGCATTCTTTTTCCCCAAAAAAACCGGAATAGAATGCAGTTTTTCTTCCCGGTCAAAATCCTCGTCCTGCAAAGCATAAATAATATCAAAGCCACTTACCCAGCATAAAACCGAAGCTGAAAATAAGATCGGCAGCCGGGCAAATTCTCCCGTAACAACTAAATAAGCACCAATCGGGGCCAAACTCAAACCCAAACCCAATACCAAATGGCATAAAAAAGTGAAGCGCTTAGTAGCACTGTAACCCAAAACAACCAGCAAAGCAACCGGCGATAAATAGAAACAAAGCGGGTTGATAAACCAGGTTGTGCCGATAAAAAGCAGGCAATTAATGATGGTAAAAGTTAAAGCTGCTTTGGCAGTAATACGGCCGGCCGGAATATCACGCACTTTAGTACGCGGGTTTTTAGAATCGATATCCCGATCCAAATAACGGTTAAAAGCCATGGCCGCACTTCTGGCAAAAACCATGCACATCAGCATCAACACTAATTTTAACCAGGAAAAAGTATGATTGGTAGTGGTAACTGCCAGAAAAAAGCCAATAAAAGCAAACGGCATGGCAAAAATAGTATGCGAAAAAGTAACGAGGGAAAAATATTTTTTCATTTTTAATAAGAAGCTTATTGTTATTCTGGCTGGTAAATCTGTACGTCGTTTACATTAAATTTCCGGTTCACCTCATCCACAAAATTCAAAATTTCCTCCTTGCCTTCCTGTGTTTCGGCAGAAGTGATAAAATGCTGCGGCACATCTTCAAACCAGGCCAGCAAAGATTTTCTAAATAAAGCTACATGATGCGCCGTTTTAGATTTGTTCTGCTTATCCGCTTTGGTAAAAACCAGTACGAACGGAATGCCGCGTTCACCTAAAGAAGCACAAAAATCCAGATCTATTTTTTGCGGTTCCAAACGGCTATCAATCAAAATAAAAACACATTGCAGGTTTTCGCGCTTTTCCAAATAATTGCGGATGTACTTGTTCCAATCTTCCTTTTTGCTTTTCGAGATACGCGCATAACCATAACCCGGTAAATCCACTAAGTACCAATTTTCATTAATTAAAAAATGATTGATCAACTGTGTTTTCCCGGGCGTTTGCGAGGTTTTTGCCAAGCCTTTTTTGCCGGTGATCATGTTGATCAGCGAAGATTTGCCCACATTGGAACGGCCGATAAAAGCATATTCCGGTTTTAAAGGAGGCGGAAGTTTGGATATTTGCGTGTTACTGCAAATGAATTCGGCAGATTTGACAATCATCCCACAAAGTTAAAGTTTTGTTGCCTTTAATTTGATGTTTAAACGTCAATATAAAAATCAACCCGAAATGGAATATCAAATCCCAGCCCAAACACGCATTGGGCATGTACATTTAAAAGTAAGCAATTTGCATCGGTCGATGGATTTTTACTGTGGATTGCTCGGTTTTGAGTTGGTGCAGATGTACGGTGATCAGGCAGCTTTTGTTTCTGCCGGTGGTTATCATCACCATATTGGTTTAAATACCTGGCACAGTAAAAATGCTCCTCCTGCACCGGAAAGGGCACCGGGATTATACCATACCGCTATTTTGTATCCTGAAAGAAAAGACCTGGCAGCTATTTTAAAACGTTTGATTGATGCCAATTATCCGCTTACCGGGCTTTCTGATCATGGTGTTTCTGAAGCTATTTATCTGGATGACCCGGACAAAAATGGTGTGGAATTATATTGGGACCGTCCGCGGGAACTGTGGCCAAAGGATGAAAACGGTGCCATTGAGGTGTTTACCAAAAGGTTAGACATAGAGGACCTGCTGTCGCTTGCCGTTTAGCCAATGCTTCTTTTAGCACCTATTTTTTTGCATCTTTGAAACATCAGCATGAACAAAACGATTACGCCGTATCGAAACCAGGCTACCAAGAAAGAACAGGTGGCCGATATGTTCAACAATATTTCCAAAACTTACGATTTTCTCAACCATTTTATGTCGGCCGGGATTGATATTATCTGGCGGAAAATTGCAATCAACGAATTGAAAAAAGACCAGCCGCAACTGATCCTGGATGTAGCCACCGGCACCGGCGATTTTGCTTTTGAAGCGATCAAAATCCTCCGCCCCAAAAAAATTATTGGTGTGGATATTTCCCAGGGCATGCTAAACATCGCACAAAAAAAGATCGATAAAAGAAGCATGGGCAACCGTTTTGAAGTTAGGTTAGGCGATTCAGAAAAATTGCTTTTTGATACGGGTTCTTTTGATGCCGTTACTGTTGCTTACGGTGTCCGTAATTTTGAAAACCTGGAAGCCGGGCTGGCCGATATGTGCCGCGTGCTGAAGCCGGGCGGAAAAGCTGTGATCCTGGAGTTTTCAAAACCTAAAGTATTCCCAATCAAACATTTATACCATTTCTATTTCAATTACATCACGCCGCTGATCGGAAAGTTATTTTCTAAAGATGCACGCGCTTATTCTTATTTGCCGGAATCAGTGGCGGCTTTTCCGGATGGCGAACGTTTTACCGGGTTGATGCAAAAAGTAGGTTTCAAAAATACCAAAAACCGGCCGCTTGCGTTTGGCATTTGTTCTGTTTACACCGGCATTAAATGAGCGTTAAGTTTTACCAACTCTTTTTAGCATTGTTTTTTTGGGCCGGGGTTGCTTCTGCGCAGCGTGTGGTGCCTGCTTGGGCCGGCGGTGCGGACCAAAATGCTTTTTCTTTCGGATATACTTTTCAATATGTCAGTTCATCCTATAAAATCTTGAAAAAACCGGATTGGCGTACTCCTTATTTCGATCAGGGCATCAACCGTAACGTTACGGATTCTTTAAACAGCATCAGTTCGCCGGTAACGGGTGGTTTTGCGCTTGGCTTTTTGGCCCGATACACAGTTACAGAAAATCTGGAAATCAGGACAGTTCCTACGCTTTCTTTTACAGACCGGGTGATTAATTACCAATACCGGACACAAGATTTGGCACCTGATAAACAACAAATCGTTTCGACCACACAAGCAGAATTTCCGTTGGAACTCAAGCTAAAATCAAACCGGATCGGCAATTTCAGGGCTTATGTGCTGGGCGGGGTAAAGTATGCTTACGGAATTGGGAATCAAAGCAAAGGAAATGAAGCCGACCTGGCACCGTTAGAAAGAAAACTTAAAAATGTCCGTAATTTCTCTTCTTATGTCGCTGGTTTTGGCTGTGATATTTACTTGGAATATTTCAAACTATCGCCGGAAATCAAACTCTCGAATTCCTTTGGAAACATGCTTTATCCGGAAAACCATCCTTACGCCAATCCGCTGGACAAATTATATCTGCACAATATCATGTTTAGTTTGTTCTTCGAATAAATTTACAAACATGGGCACGAAAATATTTATTTGTGCTTTGGTTTAATACTTCTTTTATGAACAAAATTGCATTAATTACAGGGGCCAGTTCTGGCATTGGCGAAGCTTGTGCACACGTTTTTGCACGGGAAGGTTTTAACTTGATACTGACCGGCCGGCAATCAGATAAACTGGAAAAGCTGGCAGCAGCACTAAATACCCACTACCAAACAGAAATAGCAGTAGCTGCTTTTGATATACGCGACAAAGCAGCGGTGCAGCACAATCTGGAAACGCTGCCCGAAGCCTGGAAAAAGGTAGATGTTTTGGTGAACAATGCCGGTTTGAGCAAAGGCCTGGAGCCGATCAATCAGGGAAACTTGGATGACTGGGATATGATGATCGATACGAACGTTAAGGGATTTCTTTATGCTACCAAAGTGGTTTCCAACTGGATGATTGCCAACTGCAGCGGTCATATTGTGAATTTAGGATCCATCGCCGGGAAAGAAGTTTACCCCAATGGAAACGTTTATTGCGCCACTAAACATGCAGTTGATGCATTGAACAAAGCCATGCGGGTTGATTTGCTGCCGCATGGAATTAAAGTAAGCGCGATTAATCCGGGAGCGGTGGAAACTAATTTTTCCAACACCCGGTTTGGCGGCGACACGGAAAGGGCCAAAAAAGTTTATGAAGGTTTTGAACCTTTGGTCGCCGCGGATATTGCAGAAACGATTTGGTTTATGGTTTCACGCCCGGCACATGTCAATATCAACGATTTAACAATTATGCCGACGGCTCAGGCAAACGCAGCTACCATTGTGCGTAAATAAGAGCGAAGATTGAGGAGCGGCGAAATACACATCAACACTAAAAAAAGATAGGTAAAAGAAGCATGTTAATTGAAACAATAGATCAGGACATTAAAAAAGCCATGTTGGCAAAAGCAGATACGCGTTTGAGAGGGTTGAGAGCAATCAAATCTGCCTTGCTGCTGGCCCGGACGGAAAAAGGCGCATCAGAAACAATCTCCGAAGAAACGGAATTAAAAGTATTACAAAAGCTGATCAAGCAGCGCAAGGAATCTGCGGAAATTTATCAGGCACAAAACCGCGATGACTTGTACCTGATCGAAAAAGAAGAAATGCAGGTGATCGAAGCATACTTGCCGCAACAGATGAGCCGCGAGGAAATTTCGGTTTATTTGCAGGAAATGATCAAAAGATCAGGCGCAGCATCCGTAAAAGATATGGGCAAAGTAATGGGCACCGCCAATAAAGAACTGGCCGGAAAGGCAGACGGAAAAACGATTTCGGAAATTGTAAAGCAATTATTGCTTAATATATTATAGTAATTAATAGGAACCCATTCTAAAAAAGCTAATTTTATAGCCGTTGCAACAGTTATCCGGATAAACTTTTGGGTTGTTACCGATGTTGCAGCAAAAAATAATTTGAAAATACGTTTATGGACTTTGCGGTTAAAGAAGAAAAAGGATTTAAATATATAGAACAGGGAAAAGGTGAAGTATTGTTGCTATTGCATGGTTTGATGGGTGCTTTAAGTAATTGGGAACATGTGATTAAAGAATTTAGTAAAGAATACCGTGTAATTATCCCAATGCTGCCTATTTACGAAATGCCTTTGCTGACGATTGGTGTAAAATCCCTTGCTAAATACGTGCATAAATTTGTAAAGTTTAAAGAGTTGGAGGATGTAGTTGTTTTGGGCAATTCGCTTGGCGGCCACGTTGCACTGATCTATTCGATGACACATCCCGAAAAACTAAAATCTATGGTACTTGCCGGAAGTTCTGGTCTGTACGAAAATGCTTTTGGCGGTTCTTTTCCCCGAAGGGAAAGCTATGAGTTTATTAAAGGAAAGGTAGAATATACTTTTTATGACCCAAAAACAGCAACCAAAGAATTGGTGGACGAGGTATATGCAAGTGTGAACGACCGGCATAAAATTATCCGTTTGCTGGCGATGGCCAAATCTGCGATCCGGCACAATATGGCTAATGAATTGCATAAAATAAATATCCCCGTTGCACTGATTTGGGGTAAAAACGACAAAATTACGCCGCCGGAAGTTGCTGTTGAATTTAGTCATTTACTTCCTCATGCAGAACTAACCTGGGTTGAACATTGCGGACATGTGCCAATGATGGAACATCCGGCAGAATTTAATCGTTTATTGAAGATTTTTCTAACAAAAAATAAAGTTTGATATGGTTGCTGCCGAATTGATTTCTGACATCATCCTGCCGGTAAAACCGACCGATATGGTTGAAAAAGTATATATGCTGCTGGAAGAATTCAAAGTAAATGAACTTCCGGTAGTAGATGAAGACCAGTTTCTGGGTTTGATAGCTGAAGATGACCTGATCGAAATAACCGATGAAAAACTCCCGTTAAATACCATTTCCCTTTCAAAGGTCCATACTTTTGTGCGCGAAAACCAGCATGTGTACGATGTAATCCGGCTATTTCACGCGCAGCAGTTGAGCGTGGTACCAGTGCTGGACATGCAGAACAATTACCTCGGCCTGATCAATATCAATACTTTAACTGATTATTTTGCCACACTGACCGCAGCAACAGAAATGGGTGCCATCATTGTGCTCGAAATCAGTAACCGTGATAATTCTTTGGCGCAAATGGCACAAATTGTAGAATCAGACAAAGCGCAAGTGCTAAGTTCTTATGTCCGTTCTTTCCCGGATTCTACCCAGTTAGAAGTAACGCTCAAAATTAACAAAAAAGATGTTTCTGCTATTTTGGCCAGCTTTAACCGCTATGATTATATTGTAAAAGCTGTATTTAACCAGGCGCAGGTGGATGATGATTCGATGAACCGTTACGATTTACTGATGAACTACATCAATTTATAATTCCTTTCATGAAGATTGCAGTTTACGGCAAACCCTTTAACCAGGCGGCATTACCTTTTGTAAGGCAGGTTTTTGATTGTCTTGCACAGCATCAAACCAAAATATTTGTTCATTCCGAATTGAACGGTTTTTTGGCTGATCAAGCTAATTTCACTCCGGCAAATACTGTTTTTACCAACTATGAGGATATAAAAAACCAGGTAGATGTGATGCTTACGCTGGGTGGGGACGGTACAATCTTAGGCACTGTAGATATTATCCGTGATTCGCAAATACCGGTTATCGGGATCAATTTCGGCCGGTTGGGTTTTTTGGCCAGCGTGAACAAAAATGATATCAGTGCAGCCATCCATGCTTTGGTCAACCGGCAATTCACGCTGGACGGCAGGGTTTTACTTCAGATAGATTCCGATCCTGTAGTGTTTAAAAATCAAAATACTGCCCTTAATGATATTACGATCCACAAGCGGGACAATGCCGCGATGATTACGATCCACGCTTTTCTGAACGATGAATACCTGAATTCCTATTGGGGCGATGGGATCATTGTTTCCACGCCAACCGGCTCAACGGCTTATTCTTTAAGTTGCGGCGGCCCTATTGTTTTTCCGCAGTCCGGCAATTTTGTAATTACACCGATCTCTCCGCATAACCTGAATGTGCGGCCAATCGTTGTTTCAGATGATTGTAAGTTAACTTTTAAGGTAGAAACACGGAATTCCAATTTCCTGATTTCCTGTGATTCCAAAACAGAAGCAATTGATACGTCCAGTATTTTTACGGTAGGTAAAGCCGGATATGGTTTTAATCTGATCCGGCTGAATAATGAAAGTTATTTATCCACGTTAAGGAACAAATTAATGTGGGGATTGGATGCGCGAAATTATTGACTTTGATGCCAATGCGTAAATTGTATGGTTTGCTTCTTTTACTGCTTATTTCTCCATGTGCTTTTGCCCAAAACTGGGAGCTGGGCGGATTTGCAGGTTCTTCGGGTTACATGGGCGATTTCAACCAAAACAACCCGCTTAAATTCACTGATTTTTCTATCGGTGCTTTTGTCAAAAGAAATTTTAACGGTTACTTTTCAGCAAAATTAGGTTACACTTATGGTACAATCCGCGGGGCCGATAGCTTGTCATCCAATCAACAATTGCGGAACCGGAACCTCAGTTTTTATTCCGGCTTGAATGAACTGGCATTGACCGGAGAACTGAATTTTTTTGATTACCAGCCTGGCATCAGTATCAAAAGATGGGCACCGTTTATATTTTCGGGCATAGCGCTGGTCAATTATAATCCAAAAACAAATTATGACGGAGAAACTTATCTTTTGCGGCCGTTAAAAACAGAAGGCCAGCAAAAAGAATATCCCTACAATGCTTTGAGTATCCCTTACGGCGTTGGGGTGAAAGTTAATTTTTATAAAAGCTGGAACCTGGCCCTGGAACTGGGTTACCGTACCGCTTTTACTGATTATCTGGATGACGTAAGCGGAAATTATGCCGGTAAAAACAGTATGGGCAATGGCTATTCCAGGATTTTGGCTGATCGTTCTGGTGAGAAAACAGGCATTTATATTGGCTCGGCTGGTTCTCAACGAGGAGACGGCCGCCCAAGAGATACTTACATGATTGCCGGTTTTAGTATTTCTTACACTTTTCTCAATCAGAAATGCCCTGTAGTTGAATACTGATTTTTGTATGATAAAAGAAGTATCGGGACATTTGGTTGAAAGGTATTTTCCGGTAGTTTTCCACAATTACACGGATGAATTCAGAAATAGAATAATTTAAAGATTAATTTTACCTTTGCAACCTGAATTTTTTATTCTGCAAAAGGATTTTAAAAATAAAAAAATCGGATACAACAGTGCTAACCTGCAAGGTTAACACAAAATCGGATCAATGGATTTCAGATCACAAATAGATAAAACCAAATTGCCCAAACACGTAGCCATCATTATGGATGGAAACGGCCGCTGGGCAAAAGGTAAAGGAAAACTTCGCGTGTTTGGGCATCATAATGGTGTTTTGGCCGTGCGGGATGTGGTGGAAGGTGCGGGCGAATTGGGTATCGGTTATTTAACTTTGTACACTTTTTCTTCCGAAAATTGGAACCGTCCAATGTTTGAAGTAACTGCAATCATGGAACTGCTGATCTCGACAATCAACAAAGAGATTAAAAAGCTAATGCAAAACAATGTGCGCCTGAATGCCATCGGCGACTTGGATATGCTTCCGGGAAAATGTTTCCAGGAATTACAGGACGCCATCAGCAAAACATCTGATAACACAGGTTTGGTTTTAACTTTGGCCCTGAGCTATAGCTCGAGGCGTGAAATTGTAAATGCCGCCAAACAAATGGCCGAAAAGGTAGAAAGAGGTGAACTGAAAGCTGCCGATATCAACGAGGAATTGTTTGTTCAGCATCTGCACACTTCAAATATGCCTGACCCGGAACTACTGATCAGGACAAGCGGAGAATACCGGATCAGCAACTATTTACTTTGGCAGATTGCTTATGCCGAGCTTTATTTTACGGCCAAATTGTGGCCGGATTACCGCAAAGAAGATTTGTTTGAAGCCGTTTTGGATTATCAGCGAAGGGAACGACGTTTTGGGATGACGAGCGAGCAGGTGAACTAATTTTTAATGTTTAACACTTTTTAACAACTCTTTAAATTACTTTAGCCTCCAAATTCCAAGAATGAACAGGTACCTTTTAGCTCTGCTTTTCTCTACAATCTCTTCTGCTGTGCTTGCCCAGGCGGGCAGGCAAACCAATGCAAATCAGGTTCTTCCGGCTGATAGTTTGAGTTACCTTAACCCAAAAGAACTAACTATAGGTTCAGTTACTGTTTCCGGTGCCCAGTACCTGGATAAGGATGTATTGATCAAGATATCACAATTAAACAAAGGCGATAAAATTACAGTCCCTGGCGATGCAACTTCCAATGTGATCAAAAACCTCTGGCAGCAGGGATTGTTTGATGACGTTAAATTATTATACACTTTGCGCAACGATACCATCAACTTTGACATCAACGTAAAAGAACGTCCACGGCTTTCAAAACTAAATTTAAAAGGCATCCGCAAAGGTGAGGTTGAAGATGTGCAGAAAAAGCTGAAAGATAAAACCGGCAAAATTGTAAATGAAAACTTATTAAATACCACTACAGCCATTATCAAGAAACATTTTGCTGAAAAAGGTTACCTCAATACAACGGTTGATATTAAAGAACGGAAGGATGCCGGCGAAGCCAATAGCATGATTTTGGATGTTAATATTGATAAAAAGACAAAAGTAAAAGTGAACAGCATTGAGTTTTCGGGCAATACTGCTTTTAAGGATGCAAAACTGGCAAAGTACCTGAAAAAAACCAAAGCGAAAAAATGGTACAATGTATTTGGTTCTAAAAAATTCCTGCGGGATAAATACGACGAGGACAAGCAAACTTTGGTTGCCAAGATGCAGGCCAACGGTTACCGTGATGCAGAAGTTTTAAGTGATTCTGTTTGGAAAAATGATGCGACTACGGTCAATATCAAAATCAAACTTTATGAAGGGCCAAAATATTATTTTGGAAACCTTGCCTGGACAGGTAACGCAAAGTATCCCACTAAACTTCTAAACACACTTTTGAGAATTAAAAAAGGTGATGTTTTTAGTGAGGAAGAGTTGAACAAACGTTTAAGCGGTTCCCAGAACGGCGATGATATTTCTTCGCTTTATTTGAACGATGGTTATTTAACCTATCAGACTGATCCTGTTCAAACGCGTATCCATAATGATACTATCGATGTCGATCTGCGTGTTTATGAAGGCCCGCAATACACCATTAATAAAGTAATTGTAAAAGGAAACGAGGTAACCAACGACAAAGTAATCCTGCGGGAAATCCGTACCAAACCAGGTCAGAAATTTTCTAAAGAAGCTATTGTCAGAAGTACACAGGCAATTACACAATTAGGAAATTTTGATGAGCAAAAAATCGATCCGCGCCCAACTAACATCAACCCAAACGACGGGACAGTAGATATTTTGTATAACGTGGTCGAAAAACCTTCTGATCAAATTGAGCTTTCCGGTGGTTTTGGTGGTGGAAGTATTGTTGGAACTTTGGGTTTAACTTTTAATAACTTTTCCCTAAGAAACCTTTTCAATTTAAGTGCATATAAACCACTCCCAAAAGGAGATGGCGAGAAACTAAGTTTGCGCGGACAGGCTAACGGTAAAAACTATCAAAATTTTTCTTTCACTTATTCTGAACCTTGGTTTGGTGGTAAAAAGCCTGTTAATTTTGGTATAACTGCCTATACACAATTACAATCTAACGGTTCCAATGGTCTCAACGGTTATTATCCCGCTGTTAAAAGAGGCGATCTAAATTATCGAGGAATCACGATCAACGGTATTTCCGCAACTATTGGAAAACAATTAAAATGGCCGGATGATTATTTTAATTTGAGTCATACATTAAGTTTCGATCATTACAATTTGCAAAATTACGATGGTTATTTATTTAACAATGGAAAATCTATCAACATTAAATTAACCGAAACGTTCAGCCGTTATTCATTGGATGCACCGATATATCCAACATCGGGTTCCAATATTCGTTTGACAGCCCAGTTTACACCGCCTTATTCTTTGTTCAATAACGTCAATTATGCCATTGCAACACCGCAGGAACGTTACCATTTTGTGGAGTATTATAAGGCAAAGTTTGAAGCGCAATGGTTCCAGAAAATTTATGGAAAGCTGGTTTTAAAAGCACAAACACAATTTGGTTTTTTAAGCTCTTATAACAAAGTTGTTGGCCAATCACCATTTGAGCGTTTTAAATTAGGAGGCGACGGGATGCAGAGTTATCAGTTTTTGCAAGGTTCGGAAATCATTGGTTTGCGGGGTTATGAAAACTTTGATATTGTGCCACTAGGGTCAAACCCTAATATTGCAAATACATCGGGCAGTCCGCTTTTTGATAAGTTCCAGTTAGAGCTTCGCCATCCGGTTATTGCCAGCCAATCGGCCACGATTTTTCTGCTTGCTTTTACAGAAGGCGGAAATACCTGGAATTCTTTTAACCAGTTTGCACCGTTTAACGTCAGACGTTCTGCCGGTGTTGGTGCGAGGATATTTCTGCCGATTTTTGGTTTGCTGGGCTTGGATTACGGTTATGGTTTTGATCCGATACCTGGTTTGCCAACGGCTAATAAAGGCCATTTCCACTTCTCGATTGCCCAAAGTTTGAGCGGTGGGTTTAATTAACAATAAACTGTAAATTTTTAAACTAAACCAAAAGGCTAATTCAGAATCTGTTTTAGCAAGATTTTCAAAAACATATTTTACGTAGGTTTGCAGTATGAAGAGATTATTTTTAACGTTGATATTGCCCTTGCTGGCAGCAACCGGAGCTTTTGCCCAGCGTTTTGCTTATGTTGATTCTGAGTATATTTTGAAGCATGTTCCTGAATATGCATCTTCGCAAAAGCAAATTGCTTCCATATCCGAGCAATGGCAAAAAGAAACAGATGCACGGTTTCAAGATATTGACCGCATGTACAAAGCATATCAAGCCGACCAGGTGTTGATGACGGGAGATATGAAAAAACGCCGTGAAAATGAAATTATAGAAAAAGAAAAAGCAGCAAAAGATTTCCAGCGTCAGAAGTTTGGCCCGGATGGCGAGCTTTCCCAACGCAGCACAGCTTTGATCAAACCGATACAAGACCGTGTTGCCAAAGCAGTACAAGCGGTTGCCGAAAGCGAAAACCTGGATATGGTTTTTGATAAAAACAGCGAAGTGATAATGCTATACGCAAATCCGCGTTATGATAAAAGTGCTGCCGTTATTACCCGTTTGGGTTTAAAACCCGGCATATTTGCCAAATAAAATAAATTGTTTAAAATAGCACACAAAAATCACCCATAATAAAAAAAATGAAAAAACTATTTAAAGTCGCTTTAATTGCCGGATGTTTATTTTTTGCAGGAAACATAGCTGAAGCACAATCTAAAATCGGCCACATCAATTCTAATCAGGTTGTTGAACTGATGCCTGAAACAAAAGTTGTTCAAAAACAAATCCAGGATTACTCTAAAACCTATTCAGATCAGTTGACTGCGTTACAAACAGAGTTAACCACCAATGCGCAAGCTTATGATGCTAAAAGGGCAACGATGACAGATGCTGCCCGCGCTGCTAAAGAAGCTGAATTGCAGGACCAAAACAAGCGGTTGCAAGATTTTAACACTACTGCCCGCCAGAAAGTGGATGAAAAAACCAAGTCTCTTTCAGATCCTTTGTTTACAAAACTACGTGCAGCTATCCGGGCTGTAGCAAAAGAAAAAGGTTATAATTATGTTCTGGATACTTCTCAAACAGAATTATTGGTTTCTCCGGATGCAGACAACCTGATGGCGGCCGTAAAAGCTAAGTTAGGTTTAAAATAAGATACTTCTTTTATCACCTAAAAAGCGATGTTCAGGCAAAATGGACATCGCTTTTTTTATTTTTAGCCACATGCCAGCAAACCAGCCCATAGGTGTTTTTGATTCAGGGATCGGTGGATTGACCGTTGCCAATGCCATCAATAAATGTATGCCAAAAGAAGCATTGGTCTATTTTGGGGATACGGCACATTTGCCTTATGGTGATAAATCTCCGGAAGCCATCAAATATTATTCGTTGAAAATTGCCAAGTTTTTAATTGATGAAGGCTGTAAAGCCATAGTGATCGCTTGCAATACGGCTTCTTCGCTGGCTTACCATGATTTGAAGCTTTTTCTGGGAAATCAAATCCCGATTTATAGCGTAATCGATCCGGTGGTAGAATACATGACGGCTTCTGATCAATATCAAAACATCGGCGTAATTGCAACCCGCGCCACCATTAAATCCAATATTTACGCAGAAAAAATACATCGGCAAAAACCAAAAATCCAGGTTCAATCTTTGGCCACGCCTTTATTGGTACCGATGATCGAGGAAGGTTTTTTTAATGATCAGATCAGCAGTACGCTCATCCATACGTATCTTTCTGATCCGGCTTTGCAAGGAATTGACAGTTTGATTTTGGGTTGCACGCATTATCCGCTCATCCGCAACGAAATTGCCGCTTACTATCAACCCAAAATTGATATTATTGACAATACTGAAATTGTGGCCCGGCATCTTCAAAAAGAATTAGAACGAATGGATTTGCTTCATACCGATGATGGATCCGCAACGCACCAGTTCTACGTTTCAGATTACACGGATTCATTTGAAAAAAGTACCAAGCTGTTTTTTGGCCAGCAAATTCAGTTAAACCTCCGTCAAATTTGGGATTAGGCAGATAGCTAGGCCTGTTTAAAATTTATTTGACAAGATTTCCATGCTTCTTTTATCACCTTAAAAATTGCAGGCATTTGGTCTTTGTTTATTTAAATTGATGCAGGCACCAACTTTTATATGGTAAAAGAAGCATTGGCATCAGTTTAAACAGACTCTTAATTTCTACTCTTTCTGTTAATAATCGGTCTTAATAAGTAAGTTTGCGACGTTTTAGCTTATTGTTTTGAACCACTACCTGCTTAGTATTTTTGTTGCCTTGGTGCTGTTCACTTTTGTGGCATTGTTTACTATGCTTGGGGTTTATGCTGAACGCAAGGTTTCTGCTTTTATCCAGGATCGTTTAGGGCCAATGGAAACCGGTAAATATGGCTCGTTACAGGTTTTTGCAGATATGCTGAAAATGCTGCAAAAAGAACTGATCACGCCGCTTGCTGCTGATAAAACACTGTTTGCCTTGGCTCCGATTATCATTTTTGTGGCTGTTTATCTCGGTTTTGCTGCTTTGCCTTGGGCACCAGATTTGATTCCGGCACATATCAACGTCGGTATTTTTTATATTCTGGCGGTACTTTCAATAGAAACAGTTGGCATCCTGATGGCCGGCTGGGGTTCTAATAATAAATACGCTCTGTTGGGCGCGGTACGTTCTGTGGCGCAAATTGTATCTTACGAAATACCGGCTGGTTTTGCGCTGATTTCCGTAGTGATGATTGCACAAACTTTGGATTTGCAGGAAATATCGAAACAACAGGGAATTTTATCCTTAGAAAATATTAAGTTTTTAGGTTTTATACCGGTAAAAGAAGTAGGCGGAATTTTAGCTTGGAACATTTTTCGTGCGCCGCACCTCATCGTTGCTTTTGTCATTTATTTTATTGCTTCGCTGGCCGAAAGCAATCGTGCGCCGTTTGATATTCCGGAAGCAGAATCAGAATTGGTTGCCGGTTTCCATACCGAATACACCGGATTTCGTTTCGCATTGGTTTTCCTGGCAGAATATTCCATGATGTTTTTGGTGTCGATGGTAGGCGTGATCCTGTTTTTGGGTGCCTGGAATACGCCGCTGCCAAATATCAGTGCCGTAAAACTGGCGGAATGGACAACCGGAAATGTTTGGGGCATTGGCTGGATATTTTTAAAAACGCTGCTGTTGATTGTCCTGCAAATGTGGGTTAGATGGACCTTACCGCGCTTTCGGGTAGATCAGTTAATGGATTTATGCTGGAAAGTTTTAACGCCGCTGGCTTTTTTGTGCATGATCATTTCGGGGATTTGGCGGTTATGGTTAATGTAGGTTCTGTCATTTCGACCGAAGGGAGAAATCTTCTTCAAAGCGAAAATATAATATTGGTTGTTCGATGAAGATTTCTCCCTTCGGTCGAAATGACAAAAAAATGAAAAATTAAAAATGTTCAACACTATCATAAAAGGATTTGCCACAGCAGGAAAAGGTTTAAACCTCACCCTAAAACATTTTTTTGCTGCTAAAAACAGCAGGGAAATTTTGAGTGTGCAATCGGATAATTATTTTAAACAGCAGGCAGGGACCATGACCATTCAATATCCGCATCAAATTTTGCCTGTTCCGGAAGTTGGTCGTTATCAGTTGTTTGTGGAGATGGATGATTGTATTGTCTGCGATCTTTGTGCAAAAATCTGTCCGGTAAATTGCATTGATATAGAATCCATCAAATCCACGGAAGCCATCGGACAAACTTCCGACGGAACCACAAAACGTTTATATGCCGCCAAGTTTGATATTGATATGGCGAAGTGCATGTATTGCGGTTTGTGCACAACTGTTTGCCCGACGGAGTGTATTACAATGACTAACCAATACGATAAAAGTGTGGAGGAAATCAGTTTGTTAAATTACCAGTTCTCCACAATGACTGCAGAAGAAGCCGACGAAAAACGGGTGGCACAAGAGAAACAGCAGGCAGAAAAGCTGGCGGCCAAGCAAGCAGCAATGCAAAAAAAACAGGGGTAAAAGAAGCATGGAGCAAATCATTTTTGTTTTTCTGGGGATTATAACCGTCGCTTCTGCCTGGTTTGTAGCCGCAAGTCAAAATTTAGTGCGTTCGGTTTTTATGTTCTTTGTTACCTTGTTTTCGGTTGCCGGACTATATGTTTTTGCTTTGGCAGATTTTGTCGCCATCACGCAAATGGTGATTTATGTAGGCGGTGTTTTGGTGCTGATGCTGTTCACCTTTATGTTGTCCAGCAAAGAAACTTTAGAAAAGTTGGAGAATAAAAAACCAGGTTTTACATTCACAAAAATGCCGGCTTTGTTAGTTGCCGCCGGATTCCTAATTGTATTGGTCAATGCAATTATCAAACTCCGTCCTGATCATTTGCAATGGGTTTTACAGGCGCAGAACAATACTTTTCATCCGCAGGACAATACAATCACCAATATTGGTATTAACTTGATGACCAATTACTTGCTTCCTTTTGAAGTCATTTCTATTTTGCTGATGATGGCCTTGATCGGTGCCGCGCATTTGGCCAGAAAGGAGCAGGGCAATGATTAACTTGCAGACTTTTATGCTGATCGGTGCCAGTTTGTTTTGTACCGGAATATTTATGGTACTGACGAAAAGTAACGCCATCCAGGTTTTGATTGGGATCGAATTTATGATCAACGCTGCCATTATCAACCTGGTTGCCTTTGGAAAATACGACAAATACCATAACGGCGGACAAATTTTCGCTTTGTTTGCCATCGTTTTGACGGCTGCTGCAAGTGCGGTTGCGCTGGCCATCATTTTAAATGTTTACCGCCGGTTTAAAACCATCGACCCGGCAAAAATCAATGAGTTGAAGAATTAAGTTAATTTGGAGCAGATCAATACTTTACAACATCATTCTACAGAAATCCAACTGGCTTTAACGGCGGTATTGCTGCCCTTTGCTGCTTTTGTTACCAATTTTTTGTTGCCAAAAACAGTATTAAACAAAGCTGCCGGTACGGTTTCTGTGATTTGTATTTTTTTCAGTTTGATCTGTTCCGGTTTTCTTTTTGCTAAACTCTGGAACCACGAACCCATACATCAGCAAATACGTTGGTTTCAAATCGGCACAATTAAAGTTTATGCCGGGTTGCTGCTCAATAATTTATCTGTGTTGATGCTGCCAATTATTTCCGGCGTTGCCCTCGCGGTGCATATTTACTCCATAGCTTATATGCACGGCGATCAATTATATAAGCGTTATTTCCGCTACCTTAGTTTTTTTTGCTTCGCGATGATGGCGTTAGTTGTGGTGGATAACCTGCTGTTAATGTATGCTTTTTGGGAACTGGTCAGTTTTGCTTCTTACTTGCTGATCGGCTTCTGGTTCACGCGGGAAAAAGCAGTCCGGGCTAATAAAAAAGCATTTATCATGAACCGGATAGGGGATGTAGGTTTCCTGATCGGCATCATGGTCCTGTTTACCTATTTTCATACGTTTGATCTGGTTACGCTTTTTAACCATTCCAATAATTTTACTTCAAATAATGGTTTATCCGGAACCTGGCTAACCATCGCTGGCCTGTGTTTTTTTCTCGGTGCAGCAGCCAAATCGGCACAATTTCCACTGCATACGTGGCTGCCGGATGCGATGGAAGGGCCAACTTCCGTTTCCGCCTTAATCCATGCCGCAACAATGGTAGCTGCCGGTGTTTTTTTGCTGGCCCGGATTTATCCGGTTTTTAATGAGGACGTGAAACTGGTCATCACCATCACCGGCACTTTCACTGCTTTTATGGCTGCCACCATTGCCCTAACCCAAAATGATTTAAAAAAAATCCTGGCTTTTTCCACCATTTCCCAATTGGGTTTTATGGTTGCCGCCATGGGGATCGGTGCGTATTCATCAGCCATGTTTCATTTGGCAACACATGCTTTTTTTAAGTGCCTGTTATTTTTATCGGCAGGAGTGATCATCCACGAAATGCAGCATTTGAAATCAAAACTACAGCTTGATTTTGATCCGCAGAACATTTTATACATGGGCGGATTGCGCAAAGTTTTACCGGTAACTTTTATCACCTGTATCATCGCTGCTTTGGCACTGATCGGTTTGCCGCTTACTTCAGGTTATTTATCCAAGGACGGAATTTTGATCCAGGCTTTTGAATGGGCTGAAGGCAAGTCTGTTTTCTATAAACTCATTCCTGTTTTTATATTGGTTACCAGTTGGTTAACCGCTTTTTACATTGCCCGGATAGTGTTCAAAGTTTTTTGGGGAGAATCTGAATTGAAGGAAATAATCCCGGCTTTCGGTTTTCCTGCTTCCGCAGAAAACAAACTTTTTGCCTGGCCGATGCTGTTTTTATCGGTGTTTTGTTTGTTCCCGGTTTTCTCGCTCAATCCGTTTCTATACGAACAAAGCTGGCTTTTCAAAGGTTTTTTAACGACTGATTATTTTGAACGGGAAAACCTGTACCATACGGTAATTCCGGCTGCGGTTAATTTATTTACCATTCCGGTTATTTATATCGCTTATTTACGTTACGTAAAACAAAGTATTAACTGGTTTCCCGAACGTGGTTTCCTGTTCCAACTGTCTTACAATCAATGGTACTTCGATTATTTTTACCAAAATTATTTGATGAAAAGCATTCTTTGGATCAGCAGGATGCTTTACAATTTCGACCAAAAAGTGCTGGACGGATTAGTAAATTTTCTGGTTAAAATTACACAAACATTAGCGGCTGTAGTGGATTGGACAGATCGAAACCTGGTGGACGGGCTGATTGATTTTATTGCCTTCCGTGTGCGGGATGTTGGTAGCTTTGCCCGAAGTTTTCAAACCGGTAAAGTGCAGCAGTATTTGCTGACCATGCTGCTTTTTATTCTGGGCATTTACATTTTTAAGATATTGATTTAGGTTGATGAACCATATACTTACCCTGCTCATTTTCACGCCTTTACTATTTGGAACAGTGCTTCTTTTACTGCCTGTTTCTTTACGCAATAGTTTTAAATATATGGCACTGGCTGCTACATTGGTACAAGTAGTTTTGAGTGGCTGGATGTATTTTCATTTTCAAACCGGTGCTTCTTTTAGCGGCATAAATCATATAAACCAATATCAGTTTGCCGAAAAAGCAAGCTGGATCAGCTTAAACCTCAGTTCGCTTGGCAAAATGCAAATTGATTATTTTGTCGGTGTGGACGGCCTTTCCATTGGTTTATTGTTCATGTCTTCCGTGGTGATGGCCGTTGCAGCATTGGCTTCCTGGGAAATCAAAACCAATTTAAAAGGCTTTTTTGCTTTGTTTTTATTGCTGGACATGGCCGTGATCGGTGTGTTTTGTGCGCTGGATTTCTTCATGTTCTACATTTTTTACGAACTGATGCTGTTGCCGCTTTATTTCCTGATCGGGATTTGGGGCGGTGTCCGACGTGAATATGCGGCCATCAAATTTTTCCTTTATACTTTGTTTGGCTCTGTTTTTATGCTGCTCGTGATGATCGGCCTTTATTTTTCCGTCACCGATCCAACAACCGGAAATCATACATTCAACCTAATCCACATGATGAACCCTGCAAATTATGCTTCTGGTTCTATCTTTTCTCAGGCTGCCCATCAAACTTTGTTTGGCTTTCCGGCACGCACACTGGCTTTTGTAGTGCTGTTTATTGCTTTTGCCATCAAAGTCCCGGTGGTTCCTCTACATACCTGGCTGCCAGATGCGCACGTGGAAGCGCCGACAGCAGTTTCTATTATCCTGGCTGGCATTTTATTAAAAATTGGCGGATACGGCATTTTGCGGATTTGCTTTAGTGTTTTCCCGGAAGTGGCCACAGCCGGTGCTTTTTGGCTCGGGTTGCTTGGTGTTATTTCGATTTTGTATGGCGCAATGAATGCTTTGGCACAAACGGATTTGAAACGGCTAATTGCGTATTCTTCTGTGTCGCACATGGGTTTTGTTTTGCTTGGGGTTGCTTCCCAAACTGTCGAAGGCATTAGCGGTGCCATTATGCAAATGCTGAGCCATGGTTTTTTATCGGCCATGCTGTTCTTTTTAGTTGGCGTAATTTATAGTCGTGTACATGATCGTTATATCTACAATTTTCGTGGCCTGGCTTCGCTGATGCCGGCTTTTACGGTTTTTATCATGATTGCCTTTTTTGCTTCCCTCGGTTTGCCCGGCTTTTCTGCTTTTATTGCCGAGGCTTTTTCGCTGATCGGTGCCTTTACTTCTGCCTCCGTAAATGGGTTGCTGCCAAGTTGGATGGCCGTTTGCGGTTCCGTTGGGATTTTGCTCAGTGCAGCTTATTTCTTGTGGACTTTGCAGCGTATGTTTTTTGGCGAGACAAGGTTATCCGGCGGAGAACCCTGGCTGACAGCTTTAACAGATGTCAACTTCCGCGAAAAATCCGCCTTAATCCCGCTTTCCTTATTTGCCTTGGTTTTAGGTGTGCTTCCTTCGCTGGTGTTTGATAAAATCAATGATTCTGTCCTGGCTTTAGTTCATTTATTCAGATAAAATCATGAATGAACTGCCGCTTTCCATCACCGAACAACTGAATAATGTCCTGCAAAGCTTGCTGTATTTTGCACCTGAAATTGCGCTTTGCATATTGTTTTTACTGCTGATTGTTACCGGTTTAATCTTTAAAAGCGATGCCGACTGGATTTGCCGGTTGCTGTGTTTGCTGGGATTGGTTTTTGTTTTTCAGCGCGATGTGCAGCAGTTATACCTCATCGTTTCCGGCCCGAAATTTCTGTTTGGCAACATGCTTCTTTTACACCATGTTTCTGTGTTGTTCAAGCTGATCTTTGCCGTGCTTACTTTCCTGATCGTCGTTTACATTCCGCTGGACCAACAGTTAAAAGCACATCAGAAAGGTTTAAGCGATCTGTACGCCATCATCATTGCTGTTGTTTTCGGTTTGCATTTAATGGCCATGTCGGTCAATTTACTGATGGTTTATTTAGCTGTGGAGATGGTTTCTATCGGTTCGTATCTCTTGGTTTCTTATCGTTCTGAAAACCGGATTGTTGCCGAATCTGGCTTAAAGTATGTGCTTTTCGGATTTGCCGCTTCTGCCATGATGCTTTACGGCCTGTCTTTATTGTATGCTTTTACCGGAACGCTGGATATTTTCAACGGTCATTTTGTAGATCAGTTGATCAGCATCAATTCCATTCCGGTTTCCCTGGCTGTTTTGCTGGTGCTGGCCGGCATCGGCTTCAAACTTTCTTTTGTGCCGATGCACTTCTGGGTACCCGATGTTTACGAAGGTGCTTCCACGCCGGTTGTTGCTTTTCTTTCTACCCTGACCAAAATTGCTGGCTTCGCTTTGCTGGCTAATTTTTTAACGCCATTTGTTTTCTTCGGAAAATGGAATGCTTTTGATTTTCGCTTGTTCTTTTCCATCATTGCCATCATCACCATGATTGCCGGGAATTTTGCAGCTATCCTTCAAAATAATCTGAAAAGGATGTTGGCTTATTCTGCTATCGGCCATACCGGTTTTGGGTTGATGGCATTAGTTACTTTTTCGCAGCAAGGCGTTTCCGCTTTGATTTTTTACCTGGCTGTTTATGCTTTGGCCAATATTGGCGCGCTGATGCTCTGCAGTTTTTATGCCGGTAAAAACAGTATGCTTACCGTTCAGGATTTACGCGGATTAGGAAAAACGCAGCCGTTCGCCGGTGTTTGCTTTGTGATTTTGCTGATCTCGCTGACCGGTTTGCCTGTTTCGGCTGGCTTTAATGGCAAGGTGCTTGTTTTTTCTGCGGTGATAGAAGTTTATCGGGAAAGCCACACTGCCTGGCTGCTTGCTTTGCTCGTTACCGGCGCAATTACCACGGTTGTTTCGCTATTTTATTACTTCAAAATCCCGCTGTACCTTTTTCTTAAATCGCCCGAAAAAATAATGGAAAAGCCAACAGGAAACAAGCAAGCCCCACTGCTGATACTCATTGGTTTACTGAGTGCGATAGTTCTTTTATTAGGTATTTTTCCGGGCTTGCTGGCCGGTTTTCTTCATTAAAGCATACTGTTTTTAATCATCATTTTTAAGTAACGATTGCACCTCAAATTTTCCACAAAACTATTTTAGCCTCAAATTTTACATTATAAGTCCTACTTTTGCGGCTTAATAGTAATCATGAGCGATCAGATTAAACACGAGTGCGGAGTTGCCTTCATCCGCTTGTTAAAACCCCTTTCTTTTTATCAGCAAAAATACGGAACATCACTTTACGGCCTGAACAAGCTGTATTTATTGATGGAAAAGCAAAACAATCGCGGCCAGGATGGCGCCGGTGTGGCAACTATTAAGTTAGATGTTGCTCCCGGTCACCGCTACATCAGCCGCCACCGTTCGATGGCAAAAAATGCGGTTGCCGATATTTTTGAATACATCCAAAAGAAGTTTGCAGACATACAAAAAGAATATCCGGAACAATTTCATGATGCGGAATGGTTAAAAGACCACGTTAGTTTTACCGGTGAAGTTTTGCTTGGCCATTTACGCTACGGAACGCATGGTAAAAACAGTATCGAAAATTGCCATCCGTTTCTGCGTCAAAATAACTGGATGACCAGGAACCTGGTGATTGCCGGTAACTTCAACATGACGAATACCGAGGAGTTGTTACAGCAACTGTTCGAGCTGGGCCAGCATCCGAAAGAGAAATTAGATACGGTAACGGTTTTAGAAAAGATCGGACACTTTTTGGACAGTGAAGTACAGGGTCTGTTTGACCAGTACAAACGTGAAGGGTTGTATGATAATGTAGAGATTACAAAACTGATAGCGAATGATCTGGACGTAGCAAAAATTTTAAAAAAATCAGCTAAATCCTGGGATGGCGGTTACACCATTGCCGGTATTTTTGGTCATGGTGATGCTTTTGTGATGCGTGATCCGGCAGGCATCCGTCCGGCTTTCTATTACATGAATGATGAGGTTGTGGTGGCTGCTTCCGAGCGTCCGGCTATCCAAACTGCTTTTAATGTCCCGATTGATGATATCAGGGAAATTAAACCCGGAAACGCGTTAATCATCAAGAAAAACGGTCATATCTCAGAACAGCAATTCCGGGAACCGACAGAAAAAAAATCATGTTCTTTTGAGCGGATTTATTTTTCGAGAGGAAGTGATGCTTCCATTTACCGCGAACGCAAGCAATTAGGCCGGTTATTGTGCCCGCAAATTTTGGATGCTGTAGATCATGATTTGGAAAACACTGTTTTTTCCTACATCCCAAACACTGCCGAAGTTGCTTTTTACGGAATGGTAGAAGGCGTGCATAAATACATCAAATGTTATCAGCGGGAACAATTGCTGAACCGGGCTGATAAAATTACCGATGAAGAGTTGAACAAGGTGCTGAATATTTATCCGCGGGTGGAAAAATTAGCGATAAAAGATGTAAAGCTCCGTACTTTCATCACGCAGGATGCAGACCGATCAGAAATGGTGGCGCACGTTTATGACACTACTTACGGTTTAATCAAAAACGGCAAAGACACGTTGGTGGTTTTGGATGATTCAATCGTCCGCGGCACTACTTTGAAGCAAAGTATTTTGAAAATTATTGATCGTTTAGGGCCAAAGAAAATCATCGTAGTTTCTTCTGCCCCGCAAATTCGTTATCCGGATTGCTACGGAATTGATATGTCGCGCATGGGCGAATTTGTGGCTTTTGAAGCAGCTATCAGTTTATTGAAGGATAACGGAATGGAAAATGTGATTAAAGAGGTTTACCAGAAATGTAAAGACAGTGATTGTTTGCCAAAAGAGCAGGTTCAGAACTTTGTTAAAAAGATTTATGACCCTTTTACACATGAACAAATATCTAACCGGATCGCAGAAATCATCACCCCAAAAAATATAAAAGCTGAAGTACAGGTAATTTACCAGACTTTGGATAATTTGCATATCGCTTGTCCCGATCATCTGGGCGACTGGTATTTCTCGGGCAATTACCCAACACCCGGAGGAAATAAGGTGGTAAACAAAGCATTTTTGAATTGGATGGAAGGGAAAAACCAAAGGGCTTATATGTAAGCAGATTGTTGGTTTTGAATTATCGGTTATCTTTTAAGCATAGAATGACGTTCTGATTTTAGGTTGATAAAAGAAGCATCAGCCTGAAACGTAATTATTTTTGTATCTGATAAAATAAAATGTTGCTCCATTTAGGAGTTAGCGGCAATTATAAGGCTGGCATAACCCAATGCAGAAAAATGAACAGTAAACCATTAGAGACTTTTGTAGGTAGCAAACAAATACGAGTTAGCGATGAAACCTTGGGTATTTCGTTTCCGGTTTTAATACAATATCCTACTCACGAACCTTCAACAATAACAGCTTTTGGACCATATACCATGGATGTTAGCACAGACGCAAAAATAATAGAAGGACAGTTCCCGCTTGTAGTAATTTCACATGGTAACGGTGGTTCGCATCTTCTTTACCGGACTATCAGTACTTATTTAGCAAAGAATGGATATATAGTTGCTATGTTGGAGCATTATGGAAATAACCGTAACAACAATCAATTGGAAAACACAAATGAAAATCTTATAAACCGACCAAGACATATAAGCCTAACTATAGATGATATACTTTCGGAAAATATATTTGGCAAAAGTACATTAAGAAATAATATTGCTGCAATAGGACATTCAATGGGTGGGTATACAGCTTTGGCATTGGCAGGAGGATTACCAAGGACAAGGGAAGGACAAAAATTAGAGGTTTCATCAGACCCAAGAGTTAAAGCAATTGTATTGCTTGCACCAGGAACAGGTTGGTTCATGAATTCTTTAGAAAAAGTAACCATTCCAATTTTGATGCTCATTGCCGAATACGACACAATTACCCCGGATTGGAATGCTGAAATTGTACTAAACTATATTCCTGACAAATTGCAGGTTACATTCCGAAAGGTTAAAAATGCAGGACACTTTTCTTTTTTAAGCCCGTTTCCTAGCATAATGAAAAATCCGAACTTCCTTCCATCAACAGACCCAGCGGGATTTGACCGTGAACATTTTCACAAACAATTTCCAACTGAAATACTGGGATTTCCTAATGACAAATTAAATTAAAATTGAGAATATCGAACATTAAAACAATACCTGTCGCTAAAGGGGGGCAATAGTGGTGCTGACATGCAAAGACTCAAGTTCAATATTTTAATTTAGCTTTTACGTAAGGTTAGACTGACATTCCCTGCTTGCCCAACTATCGGCAAAGCGCTGAACCGGAATCTGCCAATAAATTATTGTTTAGTTGATTGCCGGAAACACAAAGTGTGTAACCAGCCGGTCCAGGATAATAAAAGCAGCAATAATCAACGCTATTCCTGCTATATAATTAAGCCGGTGGACTAATTTTACAGAAATACGGTCGCGCAGTTTATTGGCATAAAAAGCTTTGGTTGTATCCGCCCCAAACTGCACAACTAAAATAGTTAAAAACATAATGGCAATTTTAAGTTGCCGGTGCGGCACACCCAAATGATATACTGTGCTGGCCGTACCGATAACCGTAATCCAGTGAAATAACAGGGTAGGGTTAAAAATGCACATTAAAAACCCTTTAAAAAAGTAGCCGGCACGGTTAACACTTGCCGGCGTGTGCGTGTTGTAACTGACATCAGCTTTTTTGAGCAGGTAATAAATGCCGATACTAAAAAGGATAATGCTGCCAACAATGCCCAACCATTCTTTTACTGCTGGCGGAATATCAAAAAGCTGCGAGCCAAAAATGATCGTGCCCACAAAAACCACATCGCTTGTAACTACTCCGAGTGCCAGGGCAACACCGGCATGAAATCCTTTTTCGATACTGGTTTTAATCAACGCAAAAAAAACAGGCCCAGTAATAAAGGTCAATACGATCCCAATCCCAATACCGGAAATGATAGCTTCAATCATTAATTCGGCTCATTTTTTTAGGTAGAATAAATGCGAATATGCAATTTTATTGTTTCAACCTGTAATAAATGTAAATTGAAACAGCATTATGTATAAATAGTGCCACTATATTTCTAAAAATACTTTTATGTTCGCATTGTTATATTTCCGCTAAACAAAATTCAACATACCAATGGCTCAATCTGCAACAAAAAGTTATGCTTCTGCATTATATTCCTTAATTACCGTTTTCTTTTTCTGGGGGTTTCTGGCTGCGTCCAACGGCGTTTTTATTCCTTTTTGTAAAACCCATTTCCACCTTACGCAATTTGAGTCCCAACTGATAGATTTTACTTTTTATGGAGGTTATTTCATCGGTTCCATTATTTTATATTTTGTTTCACAGTTGACAAAGGTTGACTTGCTGAATAAGATAGGGTACAAAAACGGTATCATTTATGGTTTGCTGATTTCAACTGTTGGTGCGCTGGCAATGGTCCCGGCAATCAACAATGGGCATTTTGCTTTTATATTGAGTGCTTTTTTTGTTGTTGCAGTTGGGTTTTCTTTGCAGCAAACGGCAGCAAACCCATTTGTAGTTGCTTTAGGGCCGCCCGAAAGCGGTTCTCACCGGCTTAATTTTGCCGGTGGTGTTAATAATTTTGGTGGATTATTAGGGCCAATTGTGGTAAGTGTGGTGCTTTTTGGTTCTTCAAGCAGCAGTGATCAAAGTTCGGTCAGTATTACTTCTGTCAACAATTTATATTTTATCCTGGCGGCTTTGTTTTTGGCCGTTGCTGCTTTTTATAAATTTTCTAAACTGCCGCAGATCAACAGTACCGAAAATGTGGCGGCCAGTACAAGTTCTAATAAACCCTTGCTGTTTATTACTTTAGGTTTCCTGCTGATCCTGGTTGCCAACCCGCTCGAAAAAATGACCGGTTTAAGGAATGCTTATTTTATTTATACCGCTTTGGCCATCGTTTTGGCAGCTATTGTTTATGTGCTGGTAACGCCCAAAAAAGTCCCGGATAGCTGGGGAGCCATGCAGTATCCGCAATTGGTACTGGGCATGCTGGCTATCTTTTGCTATGTTGGGGTTGAGGTAACGATCCAAAGTAATATGGGGGCATTGTTAAAACTGCCGTCTTTTGGCGGTTATGCTGATTCTTCCATCAAACCTTTTATTTCCTTGTATTGGGGGAGTTTGATGATCGGCCGCTGGACGGGTGGTATCAGTGCGTTTAATCTTTCCAAGTCAACAAAAAATATTTTAACGGTTATTGTTCCCTTCATTGCTTTTGGGGTGATTTTGTTATTCAACCATTTCTCTGGGACCGATGTCAGCAATTTGTACTGGTATGCTATCTGCGTACTGATTTTGGTAATCGCCTTCTTTTTAGGCCAGGAAAAACCAACACGTGTTTTAATGATCTTTGGGATATTAGGCATGACAGCAATGATTACCGGATTATTAACCACCGGGCAAGTAGCAATATTTGCATTTTTAAGCGGTGGTTTGTGCTGTTCCATCATGTGGCCAAGCATATTTTCGCTTTCCGTTGTTGGTTTAGGAAAATATACAAGCCAGGGTTCTGCTTTTTTAATCATGATGATTTTGGGCGGATCGATCATTCCGCCGGTACAGGGCATTCTGGCAGATACGGCCGGTATCCACGTTTCTTATATCGTTCCGGTGATCTGTTTTGCTTATATTACTTTTTTTGCGGTGAAAGTTGCAGGGGCATTAAAAACACAAGGTATCGACATGAACCAGGTTTCTGCCGGCGGCGGGCACTAATTTAATATGCCTAAGAAGAGCTTCGACACTATTTTTATGCACTTGGCATCTGATCTGGCTTTTCGCTCTCATTGCGTAAAAGCCCAGGTAGGTGCAGTGCTTACGAAAGATACGCGGATTATTTCTATCGGTTACAACGGGCCACCGGCCGGAACGCATAACTGCGACGAAGAATGGCCGGAGCAGGGTTGTGCGCGCGATGCCAGGGGAAGTTGTTCGCTGGCATTCCATGCCGAACAAAATGCCATATTATATGCCGTGAAAAATGGCGCAAACTTAGAAGGTGCAACTTTGTACGTTACGCTTTCGCCGTGTCTGGCTTGTGCGCGATTGATATTTTCGGCAGGCATAGCAGCAGTATTTTACTTAAAATCTTATGCAGCTTATAAAGGTTTTTCTGCGGATGAAGGCGTGGATTTTTTAAACCGGTTTGGTGTAGCGGCTATACAGTATGCAGAACCAGCATAATTCAATACTGTTTTTACCCCTGTTTTCTTAAAACTTTCACTTTCTCTAAAGCAAAACCAAGCTGTTGTTCCGGCGATAAATTGGTGTTGTCCAAAATCACGGCATCGTGGGCGCGCACCAGTGGGCTTTCTGTGCGGGTGGTATCCTGGTAATCACGGTCGGCAATATTATCAAAAACTTCGTGCAACGTTATTTCCTGTCCTTTTTCTTTCAGCTCTTTGTAACGTCTTTCCGCCCGGATTTTTGGATCGGCCGTCATAAATAATTTCAATTGTGCATTTTTAAAAACAGCCGTACCAATATCGCGGCCATCCATTACTATGTTTTTAGACCGGCCCATGCGCTGCTGCTGCTTCACCATTTCGTACCGCACTTGCTTGATCGCAGAAACGGCACTCACATTTTTA
>JAABUS010002160.1_pt1 | contig 38507 bp, 39 predicted proteins | sample 5560161 | NCBI WGS metagenome assembly JAABUS01 (sample SAMN10711885, study PRJNA513376) | rock metagenome | isolation source: Antarctica rocks | place: Antarctica: Victoria Land, Trio Nunatak nord | collected 2016-01-04
CAGGACCCGATGGACGATGCGCTGGAAGCCAGCTCTCAATGCATTCGCCATCACCTTCAGCGACCGATTCCCGGCCGCTGAGACCTACTGATAGACCGCCGGAAACACCGTTAACGAGATAGTCCCCCATCGCTGGCCGTGCCGCTCGTACATCTTCTACGTGGGTGCATGCTTCTGAGCCGCTGAGGCGATCGCGCTACCGGCAGGGAAGTTGGGAAGCCGGGCTCAGGCGTTTGTCGGCTGTGGTTGAGGTGTGGACGGTTCGGGGTGGGGCTGGGTTTCCAGGACGCCGGTGGTGGTGACGTCTCGGGCGAGGGCGGCGAGTTTTCGGTGAGTGTGTTGGCTTGCTCGCCGGAGCATGTCGAAGGCTTGGTCAGAGGTGCACTTGTGGGTCATCATCAGGATGCCGATTGCGGCACCGATCTCGCGGTTACTTATCAGCGCGAGTTCCAGATTGGCCGCCTTGGATCTGAGCCGCTCCCGCTCGATGATCGAGACGCCCAGCTCCACGAGGAGCTGGCCGAGCAGACGACGCTCATCTCCCGGGTCAGGACCGCGGAAGCCCAGCGTCAGCGAGCCGCTGTATCCCCTGCCAGCCTCAGCCGCCACAGGCTGGATCGAAATGACGATGCTGGTATCGGCGGGCTCGGGCCTTGCGGGATGCTCGAGGTGCACGGCGTCCTCACGCTCACGGATGAGCCGCACCGTGCACGTGTCACACACCAGCGGCACCGCCGCGTGCGCGATGGCCGTGAACACCTCGCCGGCATCGGTGGAGGGCGGCAGCTGACTGATCGCCTCAACCACCGAATCCATCGCGGCTGAGCCGATCCCCGCAGAGTGGATCCCGGTAGCGGAGGTATGCACATCGACGGTCGGCAGACCGCGCGGACCGGGGGCCATGGGATCAGGTGTCATCAGGTCTGCCTTCGAGTGCAGGGGGACCCAGCAGGCCCCAGGGACGGCGAATGCTCAACCCGCCGTCGCGGCTGTCGAGTGAGGTCGAAAGTCGCGGTTTGCTCTCTCTCCCGCTCATTGGACACCACCGGGCCGCAAAGATCGCACACCATCCGCCGCAGGCATGGTGACGAATCAGATATGACGACGTCGCCGACGTGGCGCCCAGTTCATCCGGAGGTTCCCGTGACACCAACCATTCGCTTCCCGGTTCCCTCCGCCACCAAGGTCAGGACGTGAACCGCGCCGGCTGGGTCAAGCCGGCAAATTCAGCACACGCCGTGCTGCGACTGGCCACGGCCGCCGCTCTGATCATCGACGCCGTCATCCACCTCCAACTCGCCTCGGACTACCAGCTCGCCGCCCCCGGTGGCATCGGCCAGGGCAATCTCTTCCGACTCGAAGCCGTACTCGCTCTCGCTACCGCCGGTTACCTCATCCTCCGCGGCAGCCGGGCGGCGTTCGCCGCAGCCGCCGTGGTCGCGGCCAGCGCACTCGCCGCCGTCCTGCTCTACCGCTACGTCGATGTACCGGCAATCGGCCCTATCCCATCCATGTATGAACCCCTCTGGTTCACCAAGAAAACCATCACCGCTCTCGCCGAGGCCGCTGGCACCCTCACCGCCGTGGCCGGCTTCGCCACCATCCACCGTACGATCCGAAACACCCGCGCACCCGTCCCGACCGCCACCGCGGTGACGACTCCGCGAAGACGAGCACACCGCTGATATCAGAAGGCGCCCGCACAGGCCGTCACACGCGGGCCTGTGCGGGCGCGGTCGAAATGAGGGCTGGGCGCAGGCGCGTGCGGGCGAGTCTGTGGAGAAGCGTCCGCAGGAGTGGATGTACGACGATCCGGCCGAGGACAATAACGGTCGCTCCGAGGGCCAAGCCAGCAGCGACATCGTGGGGATAGTGCGCACCGACGTAGACCCGGCTGAATGCCATGAGCACCGCGACGCACCACGTCAGGACGCCGAGGCGGCGGTTGACATACAGCAAGCCGGTCGCGACCGCTCCAGCCATGGTCGCGTGGTCGGAAGGAAATCCATAGTCCGCCGATCTTCCCACTAATAAAAGGGCATTCGGGATCGAGGTATACGGTCGCCGTTCGGCCACGGCGTGCACGATCGGCTGGTTCACCGCGACCGCGACCAGTGTTCCGATCCCGGACCAGATGACCGCAGCCATCCGATCGAGGCTGCTCTGTCGACGCGCGAGCCACCACCCCACGGCGATCAGCACCACGAACAGTGCCAGGCCGGCGCCCGCGTATTCCGCGAGGATGCCGTGCAACCACGGAGTGCGCCGGGCAAAGCGGTTGACGAGGAGAAAGTCGCCTGCGTCGCCTAGGTAGTTCTCGGTGAATGAATGAGTCACTGGGTGTCCCGTCGCTACATCAGTTCACCTACATGAATGTAGGAGTTCGATCCCTACAATAGCGTAGGAGCTATGATCCGGGCCGGGCGCCGCGACGAGCGCCAGGTGCCGGACGAATTGGAACGGAGGCACCGCAGTGGCCAAGCGGCGTGGGTCAGGCGACCTGGAGTCAGAGGTACTGGCTGCCCTCTGGGCCGCGGACGCGCCGATGACGGCTGGCGACATACTCGACGCGCTAGAGCTCGACCTCGCGTACAACACCGTGCAGACCATCCTCGCCCGCCTGCACGCCAAGGGCGCGGTGCGCCGGCAGTTGAACGGTCGGTCGCACGCCTACACGCCGGTGCTCGATGACGCGGGGCTCGCGGCCAACAGGATGCGGGCCATGCTCGACCGTGGGGGCGACCATGCCGCGGTCCTGACCCGTTTTCTCGGCACACTCACCGCTGAGGAGCAGGCGACGCTCGCTGGCCTGCTGCACGACGAACATTCCGAGAAGCGGGACGGCTGATGCACCTGTCGGTTTATCTTCCCCTGTTGTTCTCGGGAGTTTTCGGCGTTCTCGCCCCACCGTTGGCACGCCGGCTTCCACCAGCCGCCGGTACCTGGTTGCTCAGCGTCGGCGGACTCGTGGCCGCCGCGGGATCGAGCACGTCCCTCACCCTGCTGGCATTCACCCTCGCCGGTCAGAGTTCACTGCTGTCATCGCGTGGCCACTGGTCGGTCGACTCGCTGCGCCATGTCGATCCGGTCGCTACTCCGGTCGCGGCCGCGGCGCTGGCGGCTCTGGCGATACTGGCGCTCGAGGTGGGTCTTGTCGGCTGGCGGCGAGTTCTCGCGGTGCGCGATGCCTGCCGGCTGGCGGCGCTGCTGCCGGCGCACGGCGGCGAGCTCGCGGTCATTCCGAGCCCAGTTCCGCAGGCCTACGCCGTACCCGGCCGTCCGGGCCGTATCGTCGTCTCAACCAGCTTGCTGCGTCAGTTGAGCGCCGGAGAGCGACGCGCGGTATTGGCCCACGAACGGTCCCACCTCCGCCATCACCACCATGTTCACCAGAGCCTGGCTCAGCTGGCAGCGGCCGCGAATCCGCTGCTGTCCCGGCTGCCCGCCGCGGCGGGATCGGCCTGTGAACGATGGGCCGACGAGGATGCCGCTAAGGCAAGCAATCGGGACGTCGTGGCCGAGGCATTGACCCGCGCCGCCACCAGCAAACCTGCCGCGGCCGCCTCAGCGGTGGTGCTCGCGGCTGCCGCCACAGAGATCACCATCCGGGTGGCCGCCCTACGCGCGGCTCCGCTACGCCTGGCGCTATGGCGTCTCGCCCTGCTGGTAGGCCTCCTCGGCGCGACGGTCGCCGCCGTCGCCGAAGCGGCCCATGACACGGAGCGGCTGTTTGAATTCGCCCAGTACGCCTACCGCACTCAGCACCGTTGACACGAGCAGCACCGCTGACACGAGTTACCGTCAGCAGCCAGACCCTATGCCGTCAACAGCGTGGGATGTCAGACGCCGGCTGCGGTCACGATGGCGTCGGTGGCGAAGCCGGCAACAAGCCCGAGCAGCATGCCGTACGCGAGCAGATCCGATCGCTTGGCCCGGGAGGCGATGCCTAAGAGCTGCGACACGACGTAGACGATCGAGCCGGCGGCAAGGGTCAGGAACAAGACCGACATGGCTTCGCTGGTGAAGCCGTGTCCGACCCAGGTGCCGATGAAGGTAGGACCCCCGCCGATCGCAGCCATAGCGAGCAGGAAGGTCCATGAGGGGCGCGCCCCGGTGCCGTCGACCTCGCTGTCGGCTGCCAGCGGTGCCACGATGCCGAAGCCTTCGGTTGCGTTGTGAAGCGCGAATCCGATGACGAGCATGGTGGCGATACCGATGTCATTGCGCGCTGCCGATTGGCCGATGGCCAGGCCTTCGGCGAAGTTGTGCAATCCGATCCCCACCGCGATCAGAAGGGCAAGACGTCGCGAGGCCGTCCAGGTGGCGACGCCGCGAGCCGTCCGCTGAGGCCGTTCATGAACGGACATCGCCCCAGGTCCAACAGGCCGCCGACTCGAAGCATGCGAGAGGTAACGCTCGTAACCCACCAAAGCCAGCAGACCGACAGCGAGCCCACCCACGAACAGCGCCCCATAGCCGAAGGCCGGCGCCAACCCGCTGTTGTGATCGTGATGCTCGACCAACGCGGCGTCGATCGGTTCCCACGCCGCTGAGAACACGTCCCACACCAGGAAGAGCAGCACACCCACCGCAGTGGCGTTCAAGAAAACCCGCATGCCAGGACGAGGCTTGCGCAGCCGGCCGATCGGCATACCGACCAGGATGGTAACTCCGGCGATAAAGCCCAGCAGCAGCGTCTTTGACAGTTCCACAACATCCCCAGAGGTAAGCCTTACCTAACCTGACACGCCTACACTGCCTCGGAGCGGCGCCCGGCGCAAGTCTCCGGCTCAAGTCGCAGCTGCCTCGCTCCCTTGGTCCTTCCGGAGGAAGTTCCGTGTCCAGCGCCCACCAGCCGCAGCGGTAAGTCCTGTCTCACGCTGACCCGCTGATCCACTCTTCACTTCCTGTCACCATCATTCGCAGGTAATCACCAGATCGGCCCGGGAGCGCGTGCACTCGATCAGCTCGGCGTTGCGCTGGTCGGGTCCGTGCGTCCAGGCGGCGGCTGCCTGCGGCGTCTTGCCGAAGCGGATATGCCGGGCGATCAACCGCTGCTGCCGGAGTTGGGTGTCGACCTCGCAGAACCAGACCTCGTCCAGGAGTTCGCGAACGTCACGCCACTCCGGTGCGTCGAGAAGCAGGTAGTTTCCTTCGGTGATCACCACTCGGCTCGATCGCGGCACGGGGATGCTTCCGGACACCGGTTGTTCGACGTCGCGGTCGAACGCCGGTGCCCAGACATCTTCCTGGCACTCTCGCAGTCGTCGGAGGAGGGCAGCGTAGTCGCGGGCGTCAAAGGTGTCTGGCGCTCCCTTGCGCTGATCCCGACCCAGGCGGCGTAATTCGATGTCAGCCAGGTGGTAGCCGTCCATCGGAACGTGCGCCACGTGTGAACCGATCCAGGGCCTCGAAGGGTCCGCAGCGAGCTCAACCCGGAATGCCGGCGCCCACGGCGCCTCGTGTTCGACCAGTGCCGCCACCAGCGCGTGGGCGAGCGTCGTCTTTCCCGAGGCCGGTGCGCCGACGATGCCGATCAGCACGCGCCGTCCGGAACGTTCGCTGATCAACCGGTCCACCCGATTGGTCAGCGCTGCCAGATCAACGGCGTCGGATTCCACCCGGCTCACGCAACCGCGGTGCCGAGGAGGATGTGCTCCGTGATGAACTGGTGAGCGTGGCGCGCCAGATCCGCGACCCCGGTTCAATGCACTATGCCGCGGAGGATCAACTTGCCTCAATAACCAGATCGTCCACTCCGCCGCCGGATCCCCGAACCACGGCAAGCCTGTGGGCCTCACGTCGGTGAAGTGTTTTCCCTTGGACAATGGGGGAAACGGTCGATGTTGTTGCTGGGATCGCCCTCACCAGAGAGCGTCCCTGGTGATTAGCAATGACATTGAGGAGCATTATGAGGCGCTTGTCGCTGCTAGCCGCCGGGCTGGCACTCATCCTGGGCGTGGTCGAGATCGGAGCGGTGACGGCAAAACCTGCCGCGGCCGACACGACCCTCTGCGATCAGTACGGATCGACGGCCATTCAGAGCGGCGCGTACATCGTGCAGAACAACCGCTGGGGTACGAGTGCGACGCAGTGCATCGGCGTGTCGTCGACGGGCTTTCGCATCGTCCAGGAGGACGGCGTAGCCGCGACGAACGGTGCCCCGAACGGGTACCCATCGGTCTACCGGGGCTGCCACTACGGCAACTGCACTGCCGGGTTCAGCCCGGTCGCCGCCAACTCCGCCAAGTTCGCAGGCATCGGCACCAGCGTGTCGATGAGGTACCCGGCGGGCGGCAACTGGGATGCCTCCTACGACATCTGGTTCGACCCCACGGCACGCACGAACGGGCAGAACACCGGTGCGGAGATCATGGTCTGGCTCAACCACTCCGGACTGCCACAGCCGATCGGGTCGCGGGTCGGCACGGTCTCCCTCGCGGGCGGCACCTGGGACGTGTGGGAGGCCAACATCGGCTGGAACGTCGTCTCCTATGTCCGCACGGCGGGAACCGGATCGATGAGCTTTCCGGTGAGCACCTTCTACAAGGACGCGATAGGCAGGGGTTACGCCTCGAACTCGTGGTACCTCACCAGCATCCAGGCCGGGTTTGAACCGTGGTCAGGCGGAACCGGCCTGGCGGTGACCAACTTTGCGGTCACCACCGGTCGCACACCACCGCCGAAGACCGCACCGCCCACGATCACACCGCCCACGATCGCACGGCCTATCCGCGCGGCTTTGTGTACAGCCCGTCTGCGGGTGACCCAGGCCTGGAACGGCGGATTCACCGCTGACATGACGGTGCGCAACACCGGGACCGTCGCCACCCGAGCCTGGCGGGTGTCCTGGACGTGGCCGAGCGGACAAGCGGCCATCAACATCTGGAACGCCAACGGCACGACCAGCGGCAGGACCCAGCTCGCGACGGACGCCGGCTACAACGGTGCGCTAGCCGCGGCGGCAACCACGACCTTCGGGTTTCAGGCCACTGGAAATTCCACGACTCCGACGGCCACCTGCACCCCGAGCTAGCGTCCGAGACAGCTCCCCGACGGCCTTGACAGACAGCGGACGGACTAGGCAGTCTGCTGTATACAATCTGTCCGCTTCCGGATCGGCTGGTTCTCTCTTGCACCCTGAGCAGATCGACCTACTGCCCACCCTGTCCGCTTCCTCGCTGCATCCCGACGGTGACCGTGCCGTCGTCTCCGTGGTGCGCCCGGACGTCGCCACGAACTCCTACATCGGCCAGCTCTGGATAGTCCTACTGGCCGGCGGGGCACCGACCAGGCTCACCCGTGGCTACCGTGACACGTCCCCGCGGTACTCCCCGGACGGGCGACTGCTCGCGTTTCTACGCGCCGACACCAAGGACGCGAAGGCCCAGCTGTACGTCGTGGCAGCCGACGGCGGCGAGCCGGTGCGGCTCACCGATGCCCCGCTCGGAGTGGAGGCGTCGGTCTGGTCGCCCGACAGCCGCCAGCTGGCCTATACCGCCCGCTGTCCCGAGCCCGGCCGGTACGGCACCGAGGACGAGGTGAGCGCGGACGCCGAGCCGCCGCGGCTGATCACCGACCTGCGCTATCTCGAGGACGGCGTCGGATATGTGGCCGACCGGCGAAACCAGCTCTTCGTCGTCGAGGTGCCGGACCCGCGCGACGAACCGTCGGACGAGCCCGCGGCGCGACCACGACAGGTAACCGACGGGCCGTACGAGTCCACCGGCGTTGCCTGGAGCCCCGACGGCAGCCGGTTGGCATTCGTGAGCGCGCGCCACTCCGACCGCGAGCGGGACCTGCGGTCAGACGTGTGGACGTGCGCGCCGGACGGGAGCGACCTCGTACGGGTGACGCCGACCAGCCTGGCCGCGGAGCAGGTCGCGTGGTCACCCGACGGCGCCACGCTGTGGTTCCTTGCCAGCGACCCGGGCCCGAGCGGCGTGGAGTTCATCGCCCGGCACACCGGCCTGTTCTCGGTGCCCGCGGACGGGTCCACGGCGCCCGTCCGGAACACCCCGGCGGAGACCGTCGACCTCGGCGAGGTCGGCGAGGTCGGCTCGCAGCTGACGGTGACCGGCGACGGCGTGCTGGTGCACAACCGCACCCGGGGCGCGGTGGAGCTGCTGCGGATCCGGCCCGATGCCGAGCCGGCGGTGCTGCTGTCCGGTGAGCGCTGGGTGACGGGACACGATGCTCTCGGCAGCGGCGCCGACGCGGTTGTGATCGCCACCGTCACGGCGCCGGACTCCCCCGGCGAGCTCGTCCTGATCGCCCCCGGACCCGAGCGCCGGCTCACCGACTTCGCTGCCGCCGTCCGGTCCGGCCCAGGGCTGCGGCCACCGCGAGAGGTCACGGTTGCCGCGGACGACGGCTACCCGGTGCACGGCTGGGTCGTCCTGCCCGACGGCCCCGGTCCGCACCCGGTGCTGCTGGACATCCACGGCGGCCCGTTCACCCAGTACGGCTGGCACATCTACGACGAGGCTCAGGTACTGGCCGAGGCCGGGTACGCCGTGGTGCTCGCCAATCCACGAGGGTCGGCCGGCTACGGCCAGCGGCACGGCAGCTGCGTCGCCGGCGCCCTGGGGCAGCGCGACGCGGCCGACCTGCTCGACTACCTCGACGGCGTGCTGGCCGATCCGGCGCTCGAGCTGGACCCCACCCAGCTCGGGGTGATGGGCGGCTCCTACGGCGGGTACATGACCGCGTGGCTGATCGCCCACCCGCGCTCGGCGGACCGCTTTGCGGCGGCTATCGTCGAGCGCGGCTTCCTGGACCCGGCATCCTTCGCCGGAACGTCGGACATCGGCTGGTTCTTCGGCGATGCGCTGGTCGGCACCGACGCCGAGCAGGTGCGGTCCCAGTCGCCGATGGCGGTGATCGACCAGGTGCGCACGCCCACGCTGGTCATCCACTCCGAGCAGGACTACCGCTGCCCGCTGGAGCAGGGCCAGCGCTACTTCGCCGGCCTGCAACGCCGTGGCGTGCCGTCCCAGTTTCTCGTCTTTCCCGGCGAGAGCCACGGGCTGACCCGCACCGGCCAGCCGCGGCACCGCCGCCAGCGCTTCGACCACGTGCTGGGCTGGTGGGCAGAACACCTGCCGACCAAGGCAAATCCTGCCCGTCCCGTCGCCTGACTTGCTGACCTTCCAACCTCACCTTCCATCATCGAGGAGAACCATGACCATCCGCCCGATCCGACTGTTCGGCGACCCGGTGCTGCGCCAGAAGGCCGCGCCCGTCGTCGACTTCGACGCCGAGCTGCGCGGCCTCGTCGCCGACCTGACCGACACCATGCTGGACGCCAACGGCGGCGGCATCGCCGCACCGCAGATCGGCGTCGGCCTGCGCGTGTTCACCTACATCTTCGAGGACCAGATCGGGCACGTGGTGAACCCGGTGGTGGAGGTCGTGGGCGATGAGGAGCAGTTCGGCCGTGAGGGCTGCCTGTCCATTCCTGGTGTACCCATGGACTGCCGTCGGCACATGTACGTCGTCACCACCGGCTTCGACATGCACGGCGAGCCGTTGCGGCTGCAGGGCTCCGGCCGGCTGTCCATGATCATCGAGCACGAGACGGACCACCTGGACGGCATCCTCTTCGTGGACCGGCTGGACCCGGAGAACCGGGCGGCAGCCGAGGCCGCGATCCGGGAGGCCGAGTGGAGTGGTGGTGTGGTGCCCGAAATCCGGGTCAGCCCACACGGCCCACTGCGCGTGACCGGCTGAGCAGGCGGAACCTGGCCAGCAGAGGTTCAACAGCCGTCGCCACCAGCACGCCGACGAGTACCAGCGCCACCCCCGCCAGTTGCCCCGGCGAGGGATGTTCGGCGAACAGCAGCGCACCGAGTGCCACGGCACCGACGGGCTGTACCAGGAGCACGGCGCTGGTGAGAGCGGCCGGCAGCCGGGGAAGGGAGTTGGTGATCAGCAGCCACGCCACGACTTGCGATGACATGGCGAGAAGGGCGAGCCAGCCGAGCGCCGGCCAGGCCGGCCCGAGGGCGAAGTCGCGGGTGGCGAGCGCGAGAACGGCACAGCCGGCGGTGGCCCCCACGGTGGCGTGAAAGAGCGGTTGGACAGCGTTGTTTCCCGGCCCGGGCGCGGGCATTCCGTGCCTGAACACAAGGAGAAACGCCGCGTACGCAACCGAGGCGACGGCACCGAACAGTGCGCCCAGGCCAGGGTTGGCGCCGTAGGTGTGCTGGCTCCCCACTCCGGAGATGAGCGCCACGCCGACAACCATGGCCGGAACCGCGGCGAGCAGCGATCGGCTGGGGCGCTCGTCGAGCAGCCACCAGGCCAGCCCCGCCACGAGGAGCACCTGCAGGTTGGCAAGCACGGTGGCGAGTCCGGCGCCGACATAGCCGATCGCTCGCGACCACAACACCAGGTCGACGGCCAGCAGACCGCCGGCTGCCCAGGCGGTCCACCGGCCCCGAGCCGGCAGCGCGGGACGGCGCCGGCGATCCCGCACCGAGAGGGCACCCAGCACGGGCAACGCGAAGAGGCAGCGGAAGAACGACGCCGGAGCGGCCGACGCTCCTGACTGCCGTACCAGGATGGCCGACGTCGCGATGATCAGCGCACCGGCCAGAGCCCCCAGCACCGCACGACCATGAGCCGAGGGTTGCACGGGACGGTCCGCCTTCCGAGTCGGGTGATACCTCGCTTCGACAACACGATTCCGCGCGTCCCCGGCTCGGGTTGCCCCTACCTTGCCAGTGCCTTCCATGGGCTGTCCACTTCGGGTCACGGTCGACCGGATCGGCACGACCGCAGCCACCAGCTCCGCGCAAGACGGGTCGCGGAGCTGGTGGGCCGGTCCTCCTGTCGGGTGCTGGGGCGCCGAACACTTCTTTCAGGGAGCGAGAAGCACATGCGTGATAATCGCCCCATGGTGCGCACCGGGGTCGAGCTGGTTGGTATCGACGACGAGGTTCTCGAGCAGCTCGTCGCTGCCGCCAGGCTGGAGGACAGCCCGGCCGACGTCATGGCCCCGCTGGCGGGCTCCCCCGGCTGGGGACCCTTCGCCGAGGACGCGTTCCGCCAGCTGCACCGAAGCCGGCGCGCCGGGCTGGCCGGTCCGCACCACGAGGCGACGTACGCCGTGCGAGCAGGCAACCAGGCGCTCGGAGTGCTGCGGCTGTTCCGGCCGGACGGTGCCGACGACGACAGCGTGCTCGAGGTGGGCATGTGGTTGTCCCGCCAGCATCGCGGTGCCGGCATCGGCCGCGCCGCGTTGCTGCTGGGAGTCGCCCGCGCCCGGGACCTCGGCGCCGTCGAGCTGGTCGCCGACACCACGGCGACCAACCTGGCGGCTCAGGCGGTGCTGCGCCGCGCCGGGTTCGTACTTGCCGAACCTGCCGGTTCGGAGCCATCCTCCGTCCAGGCCGCACGTCGCCTGCGATGAACGCGGGGACCGTTGGTGCGTGAGCCCGACGGCACGGAGCGATTTCGGCAGGCTTGCGTGCTGGCGCACAAGCCGTCGGAGCGGATGAATTGAAAACCCGACCACCCAGGCCGTAACGTCGGTGGTGGTGATCGGGGGGTGGATGACGGACGACGGTGGGAGCATCCCGGTCGAGCGGCGCGAGTTCGCCGACGAGCACGGCGCGCTCCCTGGAGGCCTGCCGCCCGATCTGTACCGTCGGATCTTCGCCGCGTCGCCGGTCGGCATCGCGCTCTCGAACGAACGCGGGCTGTGGGTAACGGCCAACCCCGCGATGTGCCGGCTGTTCGGCCGTACCGAGGCGGAGATGCTGGGCCACAGCGGCGCGGAGTTCACCCATCCGGACGATCTGGATATGCATCGCAGGGCCATCGAGATCATCGCCTCGACCGAAGGCGGCGTCGCGCATCTGGACAAGCGCGTCTTGCGCCCGGACGGCGAGGTGCGGTGGGTGTCGCTGACGGCGTCGCACACTACCGGCCCGAACGGGCAGGTGTGGACGCTGTCCCATGCCCAGGACATCACCGATCGCAAGGCCTCCGAACAGGCCGCGGCGGAATCGGATGCCGATCTCGCCGCGGTGGCCCGCGTCATCCGCCGCGTCCACAGCGGCGCGGACGCCCGGGACATCGTGGTGCAGGCCTGCCGTGACATCGCCGCCGCATCGTATGCGGCACTGGCCGAGCCGCAGTCGGACCCGCCGGCGCTGCGGATCACCGCCTGCAGCGATCCGTCCCTGGTCGGATTGAGCGTCCCGTTGTCGGCCACCTCCGCGTCGGTCACCGCCTTCCGTACCGGTAAGCCGGCCTTCTTCCCGGTGCCGGAACAGGATCCGCTTGCCTCACCGGCCCTGCTGCACGCCACCCGCTCCCGCTCGATGTACCTCGTCCCCATCGCCAACGAGCACGGCGTCAGCGGTCTGCTGGTGGTCGGCTGGCGAACGCAGGTTCCCGACCTCGCCGATCGTCGGGCGCACGCGGTGACCTTGCTGGCCGACCACGCCGGGGTTGCGCTGCGCCAGGCGACCCTGCTTGGCGAGCTGCAGCGCCTGGCCGACACCGATCAGCTGACCGGCGTGCCGAATCGCCGCGGCTGGGACGAGCAACTGGGCCACCTGCTCGCCATGACGAGGCGTAGCGGCGAGCCGTTGACGGTTGCCATGGCCGACCTCGACCACTTCAAGAGCTTCAACGACAGTCACGGTCACCACGCGGGCGATGAGTTGCTGAGGCAGTTCACCAGTGCCGCCCGCGCCGCGCTGCGCGGGGGTGATCTGTTCGCCCGGTGGGGAGGCGAGGAGTTCACCATCGCACTGCCGCAGTGCTCAGCGGGCAACGCCGGGACCGTCCTCAACCGCATCCGCACCGTCGCCGGTTCCGGCCAGACCTGCAGCATCGGCTACGTGGTCTTCGACGGCAACGAGACCGCTGAGGCGCTGATGGATCGCGCCGACCGTGCTCTCTACGCCGCGAAGCATGCCGGCCGGAACACGATCATCATGGCCTGACCCGTTGGGCAGCGCGTTCCCGGCGGTACGGCGGCACCGGTAACGTCGGGTCATGGCTGTTGACGTGACGGTGATCATCGCGACCCGCGACCGGTGGCAGCAGCTGCGGCGCTCACTGCCCCACCATGAGGGGCCGGTGATCCTGCTCGACAACGGGTCCAGCGACGGCTCCCCCGCTCTGGTGCGCGAGCACTTTCCGCAGGTACAGGTGGTCGAGCTGGGCCGCAACCGCGGCGCCTGCGCCCGCAACGTCGGCGTGGCCCGTGCGTTGACCGACTACGTCGCTTTCGCCGACGACGACTCCTGGTGGGCGCCGGGCGCCCTGGACGAGGCTGCCCGGTTGTTCGACGCACACCCCCGGATGGCCCTGCTCGCGGGCCGGATCCTGGTCGGCGAGAGCGACCGGCTCGACCCGACGTGCCTGGAGATGGCCGCCTCGCCACTCGGAACCGAGCCGGACCTTCCCGGACCCAGCGTCCTGGGCTTCCTCGCCTGCGGCGCGGTGCTGCGTCGCGATGCCTTCCTGGCGGTCGGCGGTTTCGACGACGTGGTGTTCTTCTTCGGCGAGGAAGAACGGGTGGCCCTGGACCTGGCCACCGCGGGTTGGGGGCAGGCCTACGTCGACTCGGTGGTGGCGCATCACCATCCGGCGGCCGGTGCCGATCGATCCGGCCGGGCAGCACTGGCGGTCCGCAATCGGGTGCTCACGGCGGTGCTGCGGCGCCCGTGGCGGGTCGTGGCGACGGTGGTGTCCACCGAGCTGCGGCGTGGCCGGTCCGGCATCGACGGTGTCACCGCGGCGCTGACTCGGCTGCCCGCGGCCATTCGGCAGCGCCGGGTGCTGCCGGCTCCGACAGAGGCTCACCGCCGGCTGCTCGATTCCTAGCGCCGACCCGGCGACAATTCTCAGCGCCGATATTCTCAGCGCCGACCCGGCGATCAGCTCATGCGGGGCACCGGGCTTCCGGCCACCGGCGTCAGCTGGGCCAGCAGCGTGCGGACCCTGGCCCCGCCGACCGGCACCACGACGCCGTCGCGCATCAGGGCGACTGGGCCGAGGACCGAAACCTGCATGAGCCTCAGTGTGACAGCCCGCTGCCGGCTCGCTGCCGTCCAGGAAGCTCGCGGCGCGGCGTTGCGTCGGTACCGTCAGAGAGCCTCGCGCGTGCGGAACTCCGCGGCGAGATCGGCCATCGTGGTGAACCAGACGTTGTCGTGGCCCAGCATGTACTCGACGAGCTCGCGCAGCATCCGCATCCGGTGGTTCCGGCCGATGATCTCGGGGTGCATGGTGAGGATGTAGCAGCCGTCGCCGCCTTCCTCGTACGCCCCGTCGAAATCACCGCGCCAGATCTCGGCCACCTTGGACGGGGCCGACAACCCCACCCGGTACGTCGGAAAGTAGGAGAACATGAAATGCGCGGAATCGGTGAGCTCCCACGCGCCCGGCAGTTCGACGATGTCGGTCCGCTTGCCCTGGTCACTCACCCAGTACGGCCGGTCGGCTCCCAACTGGCTGGCGTCGTAGGTGATGCCGTACTCCCGCAGCAGGCCGTACGTCGACTCCGACAGCTCCCAGGACGGTGAGCGATAACCGGTCGGCGCCGTACCGGTCACCGTGACCAAGGCGTCGATGCCCCGCTCGATCATCCGGCGTTCCTCCGGCTCGGTCAGCGTCGTCGGTGGCTCGTGCAGGTAACCGTGATGGCCGATCTCGTAACCGGACTCGGCGATGGTCCGGGTGAGCCCGGAATGCCGCTCGGCGGTGTCGCCGGGCACGAAGAAGGTGGCAGGCAGCTCGAATTCCTTCAGCAGCCTGAGGATTCGGGGCACGCCCTCGTTGGCCGCATAGGCACCACGAGACAGCGCGGACGGGGTACTGGTGTTCAGCGCACCCAGCCACAGCGACTCCGCGTCGAAGTCGAAGGTGAGCGCGACGGCCAACTGGTGGTGCTCGGCCGTTCCGGTGAAATTGGCCATCAGGCGATCCCTTCAGTGCTGCCAGTATTACCAGTGCTGCCAGTGCTGCCAGTGCTCGCCCGCGCGTCGGAGGCCGCGGCGTCGGTCATCACCAGGTACGTGGGAACCCAGTGCGTGGCGTAGTAATGCCGATCGACCAAGCAGTCCTTCGCGGCCAGCAGGTGCGCTTGCGCCGAGTTACCGAGCACGGGAATCCGCTGGTCCCCGGCCGGGAGCGCAACCGCCATCCGCCGCAGGGACCAGGCCTTGCTCAGCAGCAGCCCGCTCAGGTGCACGGTGGCGGGATCACCGGCCTCGGGCTCGAACACCGGTGGCTGCAGCAGGGCATCCGCTTCGAGGCCGGGCAGGAAGTCCCCGAGCCAGCCCGCGAAGTCGGCCGAGGGCAGCACGGTCGCCAGCAGGCCGGCCTCGGTGAGCGCCGGCGACAGGAAGTCACCGCCGGACGGTTCGAGACGGAGCGGGTAGTCGCGGTCCGCACCGAACATCCGAATCGCCGCGTCGGTGAAGGCCTGCTCGGTCGCGAGGTTGCCGGTCAGCCTGGCCGAATCGATGCCGAGCGTCAGGCTGAAAGCCGTATTGCCATGCACTCCGGTGCGGATCGGAAACTGCAGGCTCTGGCCGAAGTACCGCACCAGCCGGCTGCACAGGCCGTCGCGCAACGGTGTCAGCGCCGCGGCCCAGCGCTGCTCGTCCGGCTCGGGGATGGCCGCGGCCTCGGCGTGCAGGCGAAGTACCCAGGCCCAGCCGTACGGCCGGGAGAAGGCACCCTGGAGTGCGTTGTCGAAATAGGCCAGTTCTCGCCCGAGTCGCTCCTCGGTGAGGTGCTCGTCGAGAACCCGCCGCGCCTCGTCCGCCCGCTCCAGGCCCGGCCACTGGTGGCGCAGCCGGATCAGTAGCCAGTGGTTGTGTACGGCGGAATGCCAGTCGTAGCAGCCGAAAAACACCGGATGCAGGTCCGCCGGAACCCGGAAGTGCGCGGGGTCGTCCATGCCGTGCTCGAGCGCGTACGGGAATTCCCGGTCGACGCAGCTCAACGAGACGGCGAGCAGGTCCGCTGGATCGAACAGGTCCATGGTGCTATTCCTTTGCGTGGCTCGGCGACAACGCGATCGGAACCGGTTCGCGGAGCGGGAAGTGGCAGGCGGCCTGATGGCCCGGGCCGAAGTACGCCAGCGGCGGTTGGACATCGGCGCACAACTGCTGCGCTCGGGGGCAGCGGGTACGGAATCGGCAGCCTGAGGGCGGGTCGATAGCCGACGGCAGCTCACCCCGCACCTGGATCGTGGTCTTGGCCCGCTCACGCACCGGATCAGGAGTCGGGATGGTGTCGATCAGCGCGCGGGTATAGGGGTGAACCGTTTCTCTGAAGAGGACGTCGGACGGCCCCCACTCGACCAGCTGGCCGAGGTACATGACGCCGACCTGGTCAGCGATGTAACGCAACGTCGTCAGGTCGTGCGAGATGATCAGGTACGTCAGCTGGTGCGCCTGCTGCAGGTCCATCATCAGATTGAGAATCTGCGACCGTACCGAGACATCCAGGGCTGACACCGGCTCGTCGGCAACGATGACCTGCGGGCTCAGGGCGAGCGCGCGGGCCAGCCCGATGCGCTGGCGTTGGCCGCCGGAGAACTCGTGCGGGTGCCTGCCGACCATGCTGGTCGGCAGGCCCACCTCGGTCAGCAGCTGGGCGACCCGATCCTTGCGCTCGGCCCGCGTGCCCCGGCGCTGTACGGCCAGCGGCTCACCGATGATCGCACCCACCTTCATCCGGGGGTCGAGTGAGGCATACGGGTCCTGGAACATCAGCTGCAGCTCGCGGCGGGCCCGGCGACGCTGCTCCCTGGTGCCGGCGCGGACGTCCACACCGTCGAACTTGATCACGCCACTGGTGGGACGCTCCAGCCCGACGACCAGTCGCCCCAGGGTGGTCTTGCCGCAGCCGGACTCGCCGACCAGGCCGACCGTGCGCCCGCGGGCCAGGCTCATCGACACGTCCGAGACGGCATGCACGACCTGGCGGCCACCGCCGAAGCCGGACGAGGCCGGGTACTCCATCACCGCGTTCTGCACCTCGACCAGCGGGACGTCGATCGCCGTGGCGGTCATGATGCCGCTCCGATCGGCGTGGTGGTGACCGTGCCACCGGCTGGCTCCACGGGGTGGTGGCAACCGAAGTGATGGCGACCGGCGCCGCGCCATGACGGGTCGAGGGCGAAGCAGTCGGCCTGGGCGAAGCCGCATCGAGGGGCGAACCTGCATGCCCGCAACGGCTTCGACAGGTTGGGAGGCAGGCCCCGGATGGTGGCCAGCCGCTCGCCGCGCCGGGTTTCCAGCGTCGGTATCGAGGTCAGCAGCGCCTCGGTGTAACGGTGCCGGTAGTCGGCGAACAGTGGCCCTGTCGGCGCTAGCTCGGCGAGCCGGCCGGCGTACATCACGGCGACCTCGTCGGTGTGACCGGCGACCACGCCCATGTCGTGGGTGATCAGCAGGACGGACATGTTCATGTCGCGCTGCAGTTCGGAGAACAGCCGCAGGATCTGATCCTGCGTGGTCACGTCCAGCGCGGTCGTCGGTTCGTCGGCCACCAGCAGTTTCGGCTCGCAGATCAGGGCGGTGGCGATCATCACCCGCTGCCGCATGCCTCCCGACAGCTCGTGCGGATACCGATCCAGCTGCTGAGCCGGTCGTGGCAGGCCCACCCGGGCCAGCATCTCCTCTGCTCGGCGGCGGGCGTTCTGGCGCTTGGCCATGCCGTGGATGAGCAAGGGTTCGGCGACCTGCGCACCGATCCGCTGGGTCGGGTTCAACGCGGTCATCGGGTCCTGGAACACCACTCCGACGCTCCTGCCGCGCACCTCGCGAGCCTCGGCCTCCTTCAGGCCGACGATGTCCTGGCCGTCGATCCTGATGCTGCCGTCCACGACCTGGCCGCCGCTGGGCAGCAGACCGAGCACGGCCAGACCGGTCGTGGACTTACCGCAGCCCGACTCTCCCACGAGGCCCAGCGTGCGGCCGGCGTGGATGTCCAGGGAGATGCCGTCCACCGGGCGCACGGTCGAACGCCGGGACCGGATGTCTATCGCGAGATCCGAGATTTCCAGAACAGCAGTCATCTTCGCGCTCCAGATGATCAGAGACGGCGTTGCGCGCGCAGCCCGACGGCGTCACGCAGCCCGTCACCGATGAGGTTGAAGGACAGGACCGTGAGGATGATGGCAATGCCGGACGGGTAGATCAGCCACCAGAAGCCCGAGTAAGTGTAGTTCAGGCCGTCCGACAGCATGCCGCCCCAGTTCGCGGCCGGCGGTGGAATGCCCAGTCCCAGAAAGGAGATCGCGGCGATGGCGAGGATGGCGTCGGCTACCTGGAACGTCGCGTTGACGACGATGGTGCCGATGACGTTGGGCACCAGGTGCCGGAAGATGACCCGCGGCCCGCGCCCACCCATCACCCGGACGGCCTGGATGTAGTCGCGCGTGCGCAGTGAGAGCGTCTCGCCCCGGACCAGCCTGGCCGGTGCCAGCCAGGCAAGCAGGCCCAGCACCAGGATCAGCATGGTGACGCTGGGGCGGAACACGGTCGCGAGGAACATCAGCAGGAACAGGGCAGGAATCGACATCACGCTGTCGACGATGCGCATCATCAGCGAGTCGACGAGGCCGCCGCAGTAGCCGGCGATGGTGCCCCACAGCACGCCCACCACGATCGCGACGATCGCCGCCCCGAGTGCGATCTCCAACGAGGTCTGGCCACCGAGCATCAGCCGGCCCAACTCGTCGTAACCGACCTGGTCGGTGCCGAGCGGATGACCGGCGCCCGGGGGCAGCGTCTGGTTCGCGAGATCGGTGTGCACCTGGTCGGTGTGGTACACCAGCGGGGCGCCGAAGCAGAACAGAACCATGCCCACGAACAGCAGCATTCCCAGCACGGCCAGCTTGTTCTCCGCGAACGTGCGCAGCACTACCCTGGCGGGTCGCGCGGACGGGCTCAGCTCGTCGGGGTCCGCGATCGGCAACTCCCCGGTCGGCAGTCCCGCGGCCGGCGTCTGCTCCGGCAGGTCAACGGTCATCGGGCACCATCGTCTCTGCGCGTCGGTTCAGCCATGCGCGTGCCGGATTCGTGGATCGAGCAGCGCATACCCGATGTCGGCCAGCACCGAACCCAGGACCGTCGCGATCGCGACGACCAGAGTCACGGCGAGCAGGACGGGGTAGTCCTGGGTCACGGCCGCGTTGTAGAACAGCAGGCCCATGCCGGGAAAGTTGAACACCCGCTCGGTGATCAGCGTGCCGGACAGGATGAATGGCAACGACAACCCGAGCAGCGTGAGGATCGGTGAGATGGCGTTGCGCAGCACATGACCGAACAGCACCCGTGCCGTCGAGGCGCCTTTGGCCCGGGCCGTACGGACGTAGTCCTGCGTCAGGTTGTCGATGGTCGATGAGCGCATGTAACGGCTGTACAACGCCACCGAGATGAGTGCGATCGTGGCGATGGGAAGGATCAGGCCGGACGGCTGCGCAAGCACGGCGGCGATCGACCCCTGGGGTGCCTGGGCCGGTAGGAAGCCGAGCTTCACCGAGAAAAACAGCACCAGGATGAGCGACAGCCAGAACGAGGGCGTGGAGTACAGCACGAACGTCACCGCGGTGGCGACGTAGTCCGTCAGCCGGTTGCGCCGGACGGCCTGCAGCGTTCCGAGCGGGATCGCGATCAGTACCGCGATGGCGACCGAGACGCCGGCCAGCAGCGCCGTCTTGGGCAGGCGGTCCTTGAGCAGATCCATGACGGTCGAGTTCTCCTTGTAGGAGTAACCCAGATCGCCGCGGAACAGCTCACCCAGCCAGGTGAGGTACTGCTGGGGCAGGCTCTTGTCGAAGCCGTGCTGCTTGTTGAAGGACTCGATCGCGGTCGGAGTCGCCTGCACGCCGAGCTCCGCTCTCGCCGGTCCGCCGGGCAGCAGGTGGATCAGGACGAACACGATGATCGTGACGATGAACAGCACGACGATCGCCTGCAGTACCCGACGGGCCAGAAAGCGAATCATGCACAGGTCATTTCGTCAGCTGCCAATCCTCAGGCGTCACCGAGAGGATGGGACTCTGCTTGCCGATGTCGACGCCGGCGAGCCGGTTGGACACGGCTGAGATGCGGTACAGCTCGGACGGCATCCACAGCACGGGCACCTGGTTGGCGAGGTCGTTCGCCACGTTGACCACCGCGTTCGGGTCGTTCTTGTGGACGGCCGCGGCGATGAGCGCGTCGGAGTTCGAGTTGGAGTATCCGCCGTAGTTGGAGCCGGCGCCGGTGGCGAAGAGCTGATCACCGGACGGGTAGGGGTTGATGCCATAGATCCAGCCACCACCCCAGTTGATGATCTGCCACTTGCACTTGCTGTCATTGGGCTTGCACGGCGCGGCGTCGGCCAGCACCGTGTTGAACGGTGCCTGGTTGAGGTTCAGCGAGATGCCAGCAGCCGAGAAGTCCGACTTCATGGCCTGCATCTCCTGGTCGACGGTGACCAGACCGGAGCTGTACTCGAGATTGAACTGGAGCTTCGTGCCAGCGGCAATGCCCGCGCCGCACCGGGTGTTCCCGGTTCCCGGGCTGGCACATACCGAGGTGCCGTTGGGTGTCACCGTCCAGCCGTGCGAGCTGAGCAGGGTCTTCGCCTTGTCGGGATTGTACGGCAGAGCCTTGGAGGGGTCGTAGGCCTTGACGAACGCGCTGATCTGGATGGGCCCCGAGTTGAGGCTGCCGGTGCCGCGCAACGGGCCCTTGATGAAGGCGTCCTGGTTGACCAGGGACTGCATCGCCTGCCGGATGTAGAGCTGCTTGACCAGTGGCCCGGACTGCGGCTGGTTGAAATTCAGGGCGATGAAGTTGGTCCCCCACGACTGCCACGGGTCGATCCGGTAGCCGCTCTGCTTGAGGACGTTCTCCTGGCTCTTCTCCTGCACCGGCAGGTAGCCGTAGTCGATCGTCTTGCCCGACCGGATCACGTTGAGCTCGGTTGTCTCCGAGGTAAAGGGCTGCTCGACGAACTTGTCCAGATGTGGCTTGTTGGGTCCTGAGTACCCGGGGTTGGGTACGAATTCGGCATAGCCGTCGGTGCGGTAGGTGCTCAGCACCCAGGGGCCGTTGACCGTCTTCCACAGCGGGTTCTTGCCGTAGCTGCTGACATCGCTGGATTGCTTGTCCAGGAAGGTGTAAACCTGCTTCGCGCTGGCAGGATTGCGGTCGAGGTCACCGACCGTCCCGGTCAGCGAGGTCTTGTCCCAGACATGCTGCGGAATCGGCGCGATCTGCGCGAGCTCGTTGTAGTTGAACCACTGGGGGTTGTAAGCCTCGCTCAGCTTGAGCGTGAATGTCTTGTCGTCCACGGCGGTGAACTTGGTGATGTTGTCGGGGAATTCTCCCGGGATGTAGCCGGCCGCGACAGTCTTGTTGGCACGGAAGAGGTTGATCCAGAACTCGACGTCGCGAGTCGTCACCGGCTTGCCGTCGGACCACTTGTAGTCGTTCAGGGTCACGCTGACCTCGGTGTTGCCCGCGCTGTAGACGGCGTCCTTGGCCAGGCTCAGCTTGGGGTCGATGACCGGTTGGCCGTCCTTGCCGATCCAGTAGAGGGATCGGTAGGACAACCGGTTGAACTGCTCGATGTTTGCGATGCTCTGATGAATCGGCGTCATCATCGGAAAGATGTAGTCGGGCTTGCCACCAGCGCTCTCGGCAAAGGTGGCGGTACCGCCCTCGATCGGCTTACCGGTCGGGGCCTTGCCGTTGGCCGTGGAGTTGCCGCCGGTACAGGCGGTTGCGAGCACCGCTATGGCAGCTACGGCCGCCAGCGGTAGCACTCGAAGTGTGGACAACACAAAGGACTCCTTGGTGTCGGGGCAGGGGGCCTGAGGCGGCCCACCTGGGCTGAAGGAACCCTAACGAATCGTTGAACGATCCGACAAGAGATCGATAGTTACGATCGTGTGTCCGCCCCGACGTCCGACACGAATGGGGCCAACTCCACGTTTGCCGCGCGCAGGGCGTCGCGGACCGCCCGCGCGATCCGCACCGCCCCAGGGGTGTCACCGTGGATGCACACGGTCGCGAGCTCGACGTCGATGACCGATCCGGACGCCGTGACCACCGTTGCCTCGGTTGCCATCCGTACCACCCGGGCCGCCACGGCGTCCAGGTCGGTGAGCACCGCGCCGGGCTGGCTGCGCGGCACGAGCTGCCCGTCGTCGGTGTAGGCGCGGTCGGCGAATCCCTCGCTGTAGCAATGCATTCCGAGTTCGGCGGCGACGCGCCCGGCCGCGGAACCGGGCAACGTGAGGAGCGGCAGCGGCGTACGGAACTGGGCAATCGCCGTCAGCACGGTCCTGGACACGCTCTCGTCGACGGCCATCTCGTTGTACAGCGCACCGTGCGGCTTGACGTAGCTGACCCGGCCGCCGGCCGCCGTGGCGAGGGCGTCCAGCGCTCCGAGCTGGTACAGCACGTCGGCGGTGAGCTCCTCCGGTGTCAGCGCGACATGCCGGCGGCCGAAACCGCGCAGGTCCGGATAGGCGACGTGAGCGCCGATGGCGATGCCGCGCGAGACGGCGGCGCGGGCCGTGCGGTGCATGGTGACCGGGTCGCCGGCGTGGAAACCGCAGGCGATGTTCGCGCTGGTGACGACGTCCAGAACCGCCTCGTCATCGCCCATTCGCCAGGCGCCGTAAGCCTCTCCCAGATCGCTGTTGAGGTCCATCCCGTCTCAGGCGATCGCGCCGGCGGCGAGGGTGGCCGTGCCGTACGAGCGCTCGGGATGCAGCGTGAGCTCGATGGCTGCCAGCAGCCCGCGCCGCATCGTGGCCAGCTCCATGATGGGCTGCCCGACCGGCTGGTTGCCGGCTGATACCGCGGCCGACTCGGGTGTGTCGGGAATGTGGATGAAACCCGCCGGAATACCGCGTCGCTCCCCGGCAGCGGCGACGAGGTAGAAGAGCTGATTGCACAGATACGTTCCCGCAGTGTCGGAGATGTGGCCGGGAATCGTGGACCGCTGCCAGTCGCTGAGGATGGCCCTGATCGGCAGACCGGAGAAGTGACCGGCCGGCCCGGACGGATCGATCGGGGCGTCGGTCAGCAGCACCCCGGCGTGGTCGGGCACCGGAAAGTCCCGGACGTTGATCGCGATCCGCTCCAACGAGAGCGCGGGCCGTCCCGGCGCCAGGCCGAGCGACACGATCACCGACGGGTTCAGCTCGTCGAGCGCGGCGCTCAGCTCGGCTGCCACCGTGTGGGTACTGGTCGCGAACACCCTGGCGACGACCGGCACCCCGTCGATCACCTCCCCTGCCAGTGAGTGGGCAAGGTCCGCACTGGGATTACGGGTATGGGCGCCGAAGGGCCCGAACCCGGTGACGAGCACCGGTCCCGCCGCCGCGCCGGCAATCGTGTCCGACATGTCATCGCCTTTCTGCGAGCTTGTGGCACTGTAACCAATCGTTGAACAATCCTTCAAGAGGCCGGTTCGGCAGGGTCATCGTCTGTACGATGCTGCAGATGACCGGCGGGACCGGCCTGAGACGCGGAACGGTCCCGAGAGAGGACCCAGCACACGATGGACGGCGCAGGCCCGGTGTCCGCCGTGCTCCAGAGCGAGCGCGGCCGGTTGCTGCGCTCCGGAACCGCCGAGCGGGTCACCGAGATCCTGCGCGAGCAGATCACCGGCGGGCTGTTCGCGCCGGGCGTCCGGCTGTCGGAGGAGAGCATCGGCGAGGCGCTGGGAGTATCGCGCAATACGCTGCGGGAGGCATTCCGGCTGCTGAGCCACGAAGGCCTGGTGGTGCACGAGCTGCACCGTGGGGTCTTCGTGCGGGTGCTCACCGCGGCCGACGTGACGGACCTGTACCTGCTGCGGCAGGTCGTGGAGGGCGCCGCTGTGCGCTCCGCCGCGCGGGGCGAGCTGGGCACTCTGATCACCACCGTCGAGCAGGCCGAGGCCGCCGCGGCCGGCAGGCGCTGGGGCGAGGTGGCCACGTTCGACCTGCAGTTCCACCAGGAGCTGGTGAGCCTGGCGGCCAGCCCTCGACTGGACAGCCTGATGCGGCGGCTGCTGGCCGAGCTGAGGTTGGCATTCCACGTGATGTCGCACCCCGGCGAGTTCCACGAGCCGTACCTGCTGCGCAACCGCAGCCTGGTGAGTTTGCTGCAGGCAGGCAAGGCCGACGAGGCGGCGGCCGAATTGCGGGCCTATCTGGAGGACGCCGAAGCCCAACTGCTGAAAGCCTTCCAGCAGCGGGATGCCGGCGCCTCGACGGAGCGCAAACCCCAGCATCGATGACCGCTCCGTTCATCCTGCGGGCCGCCGGGCCCACCGCGCTGCTCGTAGAGTTCGAGAACGCCCAACGGATGCGCAACTACTACCGGGAGGCCGAGCGCAGGCAGGTCGACGGCAGCCTGGCGGCGACCATCGAGATCGTTCCGGCCGCGACCACCATCCTGTTCGACGTGGTGGCGGACCCCGCCGCGCTGGCCCGCGCGCTGCGGGGCTGGCACCCGGTGGCGGGCGCGACCACCCGCAGCCGGCTGGTCGAAGTACCGGCGAGCTATGACGGCCCGGACCTGCCGGTGGTGGCCGAGCTCTGGGGCGTGAGCACCGACGAGGTGGTACGGGTCCACACCAGCCTGGAACACGAGGTCGCCTTCATCGGCTTCGCCCCGGGATTCGCCTATATAGCGGGGCTGCCCGAACGGTTGCGCGTGCCCCGCCGCGCCACTCCCCGTACCGCCGTCCCGGCCGGCTCGGTCGCGCTGGCCGACGAGTTCACCGGCATCTACCCACGTGATACGCCGGGCGGCTGGCAGCTGATCGGACGGACCGAGATTCCGCTGTGGGACCCAGGGGATCCAGCTGCCGGGTACCTCGCTCCCGGAGACCGGGTACGGTTCCGCGCGGTGCACCGGTGAGCGGGTACCTGGAGGTGCTCCGCGCGGGCGCGCTGACCACGGTGCAGGATGCCGGCCGGCCCGGCTTCGCACGGCTGGCCGTCCCCCGCAGCGGGGCGGCCGACCTGCCTGCCCTGCTGCTGGCCAACCGGCTCGTCGGCAATCCCGAGGACGCCGCGGCGCTGGAGACCACGATGACCGGGGTGAGCGTCCGGGCCAGCCGGGCCTGCCATGTCGCCGTCACGGGGGCCGAGGCCGAGGTCCGGCGGGACGGCCGGCCGGCCGACTGGGGAATTCCACTGTTGCTGCCTGCCGGAACGGTTCTCGATGTTGGTGCGGCGCGCCGTGGAGTGCGCAGTTACCTCGCGGTGTCCGGTGGCATCGCCGTCGAGCCGGTGCTGGGCAGCCGGGCGACCGATCTGCTGTCCGGGCTGGGTCCGGCCGTCGTCACCGCGGGCACCGAACTGCCGCTGGGACAGGGGGGTTCCGAGCCGGCTCGGATCGACTTTGCCCCGTACCGGGCAGCAGAGCCGGTGCTGCGGGTGGACTGCTACCTGGGTCCACGGGATGACCGGCTGACGTCGGCCGCCCTGTCGGTGCTCGGTTCGGCAACCTGGACCGTGTCGGCCCGGAGCAACCGGATCGGCTTGCGGCTGGAGGGGCCGGAACTGGAGCGGCGGATGACCGCCGAGCTTCCCAGTGAGGGCATCGTGCTCGGGTCGGTCCAGCTTCCGGCCGACGGTCAGCCGGTGCTCTTCCTTGCCGATCATCCCGTCACGGGCGGGTATCCGGTGATCGGGGTGGTTCCCCAGGCGGACGTCTGGCGCTGCGGGCAGGCGGCGCCAGGCACCGCGATCCGTTTCCGGTTGAAACGCTTGTCTCTTCTCTGACGGAAGCGGCCACTCTCAGAACGAGGCGTGCAGGAGCTGACGTGAGGCGGCGAGGTGCGCGCGCATCGCCCGCTCCGCTTGTTCCGGATCGTGCGCCGTCAGCGCGACGAGCAGCTCGTCGTGCGGCAGCATCGTGGCGTGCTGGGCAGGGCGCGAGGCCCAGTACAGCCGCCAGAAACGTAGGTTGTGCGCGAGCAACCGGTCGGCGGCGTCCTGCAGCAGCGAGTTGCGTACCAGGTGCACCAGCATGGCGTGGATCGCGTGGTCGTCGCGCAGGAAGGCCTCGCGATCGGTTCCCGCACGGGCCCGGTCCGCGGCCCTGACCAGGGCCCGCAGCGTGGACAGCTCGTCCTTGGTGACACGACCGGCCACGATGTGCACCACCCCGCACTCGATCGCCTCCCGCGCCTCGAACATGTCGACCACATCGTCGAGTCCCACCGCTGACACGACGGTTCCCCGGCGTGGTAGCACCGTCACGAACCGGTCGACGGCCAGCCGGGCGATCGCCTCGCGCACCGGCATCCTGCCGAGTCCGAGTTCGGCGACCATCGCCAGCTCGTTCACCATCGCGCCGGGTGGCAGGCGCAGGTCGAGGATCCGCGCCCGCAGCTCGGCATAGGCGAGGTCGCTCGCGCGCCGCGGTCCCGCCGCGAGAGAGGGGCTCACCATCAGGCACCCCAGCCACTCGACGAGATCACGACGGCGTCCGGTGACACGCGATAGCGAAGCCGTAGAGCCGGTGGGCGGTACCGTTCAGGATTCGCTCGCCGGCGTCGCGGGCCTCGTCCGGTTCGAGGTCGTCGTGCTCGACCAGTTCGGAGAGCACCGTGCCGAGGGCGCGCCGGCCGTCCCGGGCACCGATCCAGTGCAGCTCGGGAACCCGCGCGCCGTCGGAGCTGTACATCAGCTTGCCGAACGGAGCGATGGCCAGCGCTGCCCGGGTCATCGTGGTCAGCTCCGTCACGGACAGGAACGGAATGGCGTACGACAGGTCGAGATAGACGTTGCCATAGACCGAGGCCAGGTAGGCACCCTCGCGGAAGTACGGCCAGCAGCCGTGCAGCAGGACGATATCCATCGACCGGTACGCCCGGTTCTCGAACACCGCCCGCAGCTCCAGCGGTGCGGCCCGGCGCAGATCGGCGTCGGGATCGCCGTACCCGACGTGGAACTGGACGGGCAGGCACTGCTCGGCGGCGGCCTCGAACGCGACGTGCAGCAGGGTGTCCAGCAACGGCTTGTGGCCCAGCCGCACCGAACCGGACGCGGCGACCTCGTTCCGGGCACGGGCGAAGGACGCTCGCGCCTCGTCGTCCGGCCAGCGCCGGATGTCGAGACCGGTGCGGTAGGCGGCGATGGTCTTGAATCCTGCGAAGCCCGCGGCCCGCACGTCTGCCAGCTCGTGACGCAGCGCCTCGACCAGGTCGTCGTAGCGGGCATGCTCGGCGACGAGATCCTGAAACGTCAACTCCAGCCGTTGCAGCGCGACGTGGCCGGCTCCGCTGGCCGCTGTGAACGCCTCGCGACTCAGGGCCGATTCCGGCGCGGGATAACCGGTGTCGATGACCACGCCGCCGATCTTTGCGTCGGAGAACAGCGCCGAGACAAGCTGTTCCGGGCTCAACCTCGCCCGGGCCGCAAGCACCTCCGCCTCGGTGCGATGAACCCCGTGGAAGTCCGCCATCGCGCGGATCAGCCTGCGGTAGAAGGCAGTGTCGGCCGAGTGCGTCGTGCGCATCAGCTCGTCCGGTGACTCGGTGAACAGCTGCCGCCACTGCGCCGGGTCAGGGTAGTCAGCGGCCTGGATGGCGTGACAGTGGTTGTCGATAACGGGAATGTCGCCGAGGTCGAGAAGAACAGTCATGGCGTCAGAACCGGTAGAAGTGGTTGCGGATCTCGAACTCGTCACTCTCGGCCGAGAACGTCTGCTCCTCGGAACGGCGCACGGCGAGGTAGCAACGCGAGAGCAGATCGCCCATGCTGTCCAGCAGGAACTCGTCACCCTGCAGCTCGTTCAGCGCCGCGGCCATGGTCGAGGGCAGCGGGCGGACCTTGCCGCGTTCGAGCTCCTCGGGTGACATCCGGGCGGGGTCGCGTTCGCTCGGCTCCCCCGGTTCGAGTTCCCGCTCGATGCCGTCCAGGCCGCACGCGATCAGGGCGCCGAGGGACAGGTACGGGTTCGCGCTGCCGTCCGAGGCCTTGAACTCGATGTTGTAGCTCTGCTCCTCGCGCTGGTAGAACGGCGAGACCACCCGCAGCGCTGCCTCCTTGTTGTCGAAACCCCACGCGGTGGTCGTCGACGCCCAGGCGCTGGGCTTGAGCCGGCGGTAGGAGTTGTAGCTCGGAACGGTCAGGGCGCTCAACGCGGGCAGGTGCTCCGCAACGCCGGCGATGAAATGCCGCCCCAGCGTGGACAGGCCCCGGTCCGCCGACTTGTCGTAGAGCAGGCTGCGCTTGCCCTGGACGTCCCACAGGCTCAGGTGGACGTGCGCGCCGCTGCCGATCTCGTCCGGATACGGCTTGGGCGCGAACGAGGCGAGCAGCCCGTGCCGCAGTGCGACACCGCGGATCGTGTCGCGGAACTTCATCTGGTTGTCGGCGGCACCGAGGGCGTCGGTGTGCTTGACGGAGATCTCCTGCTGGCCGGGGCCGTACTCGTTGATCGCCTGCTCGACCTCCATCCCCTGCACCACCAGAGCGTCGATCATGTCGATCATGATGGCTGAATTGAGGTCGTGGCCGATCGGGCTGTAGACCGGGGCGTGGTCGACGAAGTCGAAGGGCACGTAGCGGCCCTCGTCCTCGCGCGCCAGGTAATACTCGTTCTCGAAGGTCGCCTGCACGGTGAAACCGGCCTCGGCGGACCTGGCCAGGACGTCCTTGAGGTAGGACCGAGGGCAGGCGCCCCAGTTCAGCCGGTCGTGTCCCAGCTGGTCGCACAGCACGCTGGCACTGCCGGGCGCCCATGGCAGCACAGTGAACGTGTCGGGATCGGGAACCAGCCGGATCTCGCCGATCGGCTCCATTCCCTCGATGTCCACTACGGTTTCGAGCAGGTTGATCGCCATCTGGGCCCGGGTGAGGCTGACTCCCTCCAGCAGCTTGTGCTCGAGTTGGGCGACATGAATGGCCTTGCTGCGCGCGACGCCGCTGACATCGCAGTACTCGAAGCGGATCAGCTTCACATCCGCCTGGTGCGCGGCGGTGACGACTTCGTGGATATTCATGTGCTGTCCTCTCGCTGCAGGCCGCCGGCCTAGAGCATCACGTCTCCGCCGTTGGGACCCAGGGTCTGGCCGACGTAATACGAGCCGTCGGCCGAGGCGAGCAGCACCGCGGTCGGTGTCACCTCATCCACTGTGCCGAAGCGGCCTATCGGCAGCTCGGCGAGCTTCGCGCTGCGCCACTGTTCGGTCTCGCTGTCGAGTAGCGGGGTCTGGATGGGTCCGGGCGCGATGGCGTTCACCAGCACGCCACGGCGGGAAACCTCTCGGGCCAGGGCCTTCGTCAAGCCGATGACGCCGGCCTTGCTCGCCGAGTAGTGCGCCACCGACCCGCCGCCGATCTGCCCCAGCTGCGAGGCGATGTTGATGATCCGGCCGTCGCCCCGCTCCAGCATCTGCCCGATCAGGGCGCGGGTGCAGAGAAACGTCCCGCGCAGGTTGGTGTTCACCACACGGTCCCAGTCCGCCACCGGCATGTCCGCCAGCAGCGACTCGGTGAAGATGCCGGCGTTGTTGACCAGGATGTCCACCCGACCGAACATGGCCAAGGCCTGATCGGCCATCGCCCGCACGCTGGCCTCGTCGGAGACGTCGGTGCGCACGTACAGCACCTGCCGTCCGGTGTCCCTGATCCCGGCGAGCACCTCGGCGGCATCGGCTTCCGGCGCCAGGTCGGCGACCACGATGTCGGCCCCCTCGCGGGCGAACGCGGTAGCGATACCTGCTCCGATGCCCGACGCCGCACCGGTGACGACGGCGACCCGCGCGTCCAGCCTGCTCATCCGCGAGCCACCGCGCCGGCCAGCGGAGCCGGCTCGGTAACCACCCGTTCGCCCTCGACGTTGATCACTGCCGCTCCTGACCGATCTGGCATCCTCGCACGTCTGATAAGCAGCAGATATATCAGACGAGAGGGCCGAAGGCGATGCCGCGAGCTAGTTTGGGCCGAGGTTGCCATCGCAAACCGGTAGGTTCACCCCAGCGACGGCAGTTCCCTGGTTCGGCTCGCGGCACACAGCTAGCATGCATTGATGGACGACGGCGAGCGCGGCCTCAGCCGGCTGCCACCGGTGCGGTACTACGTCAAGGTCACCGTTGCGGTGCTGCTCACCCTGCTCGCGGCATACGGCGTCTACCGCGCCCGCTCGATCCTGGTGCTGATCTTCCTCGGCCTGTTCCTCGCAGTCGGGTTGGAACCGGTGATCCAGCGGCTGGAGCGCCGTGGCATCCGCCGCGGGTTCTGCGTGCTCGCCTTCGGCCTGCTGATCGGCGCACTGCTCGTGGGACTGGTCTTCCTGGTGCTCGCGCCGGCGACCGGAGAAGTCACCGATTTCGTCAGCTCGGTGCCCGATCTGCTGACCCGGCTGAACAAACGCCTGGCCGGCACGTCGGTCGGCGACTACCTGAATCAGGGCAATGTCCAGCAGCGGATCCAGAGCGGCCTGTCCTCGGTGCTGGAAAGGTCGGCCAGCGGCATCTTCGGCATAGTCGGCGGGCTGATCTCGGCCGTCTTCACCGCCGTCACGCTGTTCATCCTGACGGTGTACTTCATGCTTGCCATGCCGAGATTGCGCGATGGCCTGGACCGGATTCTGGCCACCGACGAGCGGCGGGCCGTGCTCGACGAGTCCCTGAGCAAGGTCGGCGGTTACGTGACCGGCCAACTGGCGATCTGCGCGTGCGCGGGGGTGGCGTCCTATATCGCGCTGGAACTCATCGGCGTGCCGTACCCGGCCCTGCTGGCCATCGTCATCACGGTGCTCGACGCGGTGCCGCAGGTCGGCGCGACCATCGGCGCGGTGCTGGCGGTGCTGGTCGCCCTGACCGCCAGCATCCCGGTTGCCCTGATCGCGTTGGTCTACTTCGTCCTGTATCAGCAACTGGAGAACTACCTGATCGCGCCACGGGTCTTCTCGCGGACGATCGCGCTCACCCCGCTGGCGTCGTTGCTGGCGGTGCTGGTGGGCGCGGCCCTGGCCGGGGTCGTCGGCGCCATCGTGGCGCTTCCGATGACGGCGGCAGGATCGACGATCTTTCGCAACACCTCGGCCGGTCGCAGCCTGCTGCGCGACGATGCCCGCACACCGTGAACGAGACCGGGCCTCGCATAGGCGGCTGAGCACTTCTCGCACCGGCTTTGCTCACCTCTGCGGACTGCTGCGATCATAGAGCTGTGTTCGAGGACTTCACCGAATGGCGTCGGGACGTCGGCAGCGGCGTGCTGCTACACGGCCGCAGTGGCGGGAACGGTCCGCCGGTGCTGCTCTTGCACGGCCACCCGCGCACCCACACGACCTGGCACCGGGTCACGCCGTTGCTGGTCAACGCCGGCTACAGCGTTGTGTGCCCGGACCTGCGTGGCTACGGCCAGTCGTCCAAGCCGCCGACAACGCCCGATCACGCCCCGTACTCCAAGCGGGCGATGGCAGCTGACGGGGTGAGCTTGATGCGAGGGCTCGGCCATGCCCGCTTCGCCGTGGTGGGCCATGACCGTGGCAGCTACGTCGCGATGCGAATGGCCCTGGACTCCCCCGACTCGGTCAAGGCGCTTGCTGTGCTCGATTGCGTGCCGATCGGTGAGGCGTTGGCCCGAGCCGATGCCACCTTCGCCGCGGCGTGGTGGCACTGGTTCTTCTTCGCCCAGCCCGAGAAGCCCGAGCGTGCGATCCTCGCCGACCCCGATCGGTGGTATGGCGGAGACCCGGACCACATGGGAATCGAGAACTACCGCGACTACCGGCGGGCGATCCACGATCCGGCGACCGTGCGGGCCATGCTGGAGGACTACCGCGCGGGCCTCGGGGTCGACCGAGAGGCCGATGACGCCGACCAGGCGGCCGGCCACCGCATCAGCTGCCCCACGTTGGTCGCCTGGTCGGCGCGGGACGATCTCGAGATGCGCTATGGCGACGTGCTCGACATCTGGCGCTGGTGGGCGGTCGACGTGCGTAGCGCGGTGATCGACAGCGGTCACCACATGGCCGAAGAAGCGCCCGAGCAACTGGCCGGCGAGCTTGTCAGCTTTCTGTCGGCCGGTGCGCGTTGATGAAACTCCGGCCAGCGCCCGTGCTGGCAGCGGCTCAGGCGGCCGACTGCCCGTTCGGCGAAACCAGCCGTTCGCGGCTCGCTCGTTTCGAGAAGTGGAGTCAGCAGGCCGACAACCCCCAGCTTGTCCAGGTCGATCATGACCGAGCGCAGCCGGCGGGCCAGCTCGACGTCGGGTGCCAGTCGACCGAACACGTCAGGCAGACCGATCCCCCGCTCCGGCTCGCTCCGCAGCGCCTCGGACGCCGCGCGCAACTCCGCCGCACGAGGATCGTGGACGGTGATCGGCGCACCGCTGAGGTCGATCCCTCGCGCATAGCGCAGCCAGGCACCGGTGACCACGGTCAGCAGCCGGCACGGCTGTCCGCTCGCGCTGGCCTGCAGAAGCGAGGGCAACAGGTAGTTCGGCATCTTCGTGGAGCCCCGGCGACACAGCCGTGACAGCTGGTCGCCGATCGCCGGGTTGCTGAAGCGTTCGATCAGGCTTCGCTGGTACCTCCACAGATCCATGCCCGGTAGATCACCCGGTAGCAACGGCGCGATCTCGACCCGCATCAACTGCCGGACGAATGCCGCGATCACCGGATCGGCCATCGCCTGGTCCGTGCGTTCGTAGCCGGCGAGTGTGCCGAGGTAACCGAGCGCGCAATGGGTGCCGTTCAGCATCCTGGTCTTGATCAGCGTGTACGGCTTCACGTCCTCGACGAAGCGGACGCCCACCTCGTCCAGCGGTGGCCGGGTAGTGCTGAAGTCGTCCTCGATGACCCACTGGGTGAAGGGCTCGGTTATCACGGGGCAGCGATCGGCCACCGCGAACTCGCCCTGAATCCGCTCGCGGTCCTCGGACGTGATCGAGGGCGTGATCCGGTCCACCATGCTGTCGGGAAAGCTGACGTTCCGCTCGATCCACTCCGCAAGTTCGTCGTTGCGGCTCCGCGCGATGCCGAGAACCGCTCGTTCGGCCGTCGCTCCGCTGTCGGGCAGGTTGTCACACGACAGCACCGTGAACCCCGCCACGCCGGCCGTTCTGCGCAGTTCCAGGGCATCCACCAGAACCTCGAACAGCGAGTCGGGCGCCGCGGACTGGCTGTCGTCCAGGGCGTAGCCGTCACCGGTGATGGTCAGCGTCACCAGCCGGGTGCGTGGATCGCTGAGCCGATTTCGTACGGCGTCTGCCTGGTCCGCCAGCAGCAGGTGCTCCGCGAGCACGCCGATCACCCGCGCCGCGGTTTCGTCGGCACCGCGCGTCACGACGGTGAACAACCGATCCTGAGCGCGCAGCGCCGCGGCCAGCTCCCGGTTCGAGATGCCGACGCCGACGATCCCCCACTCGGAGTTGCCGCGCCGCGCGAGCTCGTCGAAGTACACGGCCTGGTGCGCCCGGTGAAAGCCACCGACGCCCAGATGCACCACGGCGGGAACCAGACCGGCGCGGTCATAGCCGGGAACCGCGACATTCCCCGGCAGCTCCGCGAGGGTGGCGTCGGTCAGGGGTACCGCGGGCAGGGGTACCGCGGGCAGGGGTACCGCGGGCAGGGGTACCGCGGACGCGGGCACACCAGGCGGCGGTGGATCAAGAAGGTGGGTCACGGATACCTCCCAAAGCGAAGCGCTGGTCGCCCTGGGCGTCCCGCGGAACCGGTATGTCAGTGGCCAGCTCATCGACCGCGAAGACCCAACGTGTGCTGACGCTACCTGGTCGCGCCAGGGCGGCGACCACTGCGACGCGGGGATACGACGCCAGGGACGGCCGTCATGCCCGCCCGCAGCTGACCCGGCTCATCGTGCTAGGCATGGTGTATCGCTCACGGACGCGCCGTCGGCAACGCCACATCTGGAGGACTATGTGACTCAGCCATTGCATCCACGCCCGCAGTTCGCCCGAGCGCGGTGGACCGATCTCTGCGGTACCTGGGAATTCGGGTATGACGATTCCGACGTCGGACGCGCGCAGCGGTGGCCCGAGCGGAACGACGTCTTCTCGCTGCGGATCCAGGTGCCCTACCCGCCGGAATCGGAGCTGAGCGGAATCGGGGACCGGTCGTTCCACCCGATCGTCTGGTACCGCCGCACGTTCTCGGCGTCGGTTGTCCCCGGTGAACGATTGCTGCTGCACTTCGGCGCCGTGGATTACCGCGCCGAGGTATGGGTGAACGGTCATTTCGTCGTCCGGCACGAAGGCGGCCACACGCCCTTCACCGCCGACGTGACACAGGTGCTGCTACCCGACCGTGAGCAGGTGGTCGTGGTGCGGGCCGAGGACCTGCCGATGGATCCCAGTCAGCCACGGGGCAAACAGGATCTCGAAGAGCACCCGCACAAGATCTGGTATCACCGGACGACCGGAATCTGGCAGCCGGTGTGGCTGGAGCCGGTTCCGGAGAGCCGGATCAACAGCGTGCGGTGGAATACCGATATCGACCGCGGCGCGATACGGGGCTCCTTCAACCTGCTGGGCGTCGCCGCCGGGTCGCGGTTGCGAGTCGCGGTGTCGCTGCGCGGTGAGTTGCTCGCCGACGACACGTACACCATCACCGACACCGCCGGCCGAGAGGGACTGACCCGCGAAGTGCTGCTGCCGCGAGCGCAGATAGGTCTGGACCGCGAGCGCTGGCTGTGGTCGCCGGAGACGCCGAACCTGATGGACATCACGCTGACGCTGACCGGCAGCGACGGTGAGGATCTCGATTCGGTCGAGAGCTACTTGGGATTCCGGTCCGTGGGCACCTCGGCGAACCGGTTCACGCTCAATGATCGCCCCTACCATCTGCGCCTGGTCCTGGCCCAGGGCTACTGGCCGCAGTCCCATCTCGCAGCCCCCTCGCCGGAGGCACTGCGGCGCGAGGTCGAGTTGGTGAAGGAACTCGGGTTCAACGGGATCCGGTTGCATCAGAAGGTGGAAGACCCTCGCTTCCTGTACTGGTGCGATCGGCTGGGACTGGCCGTCTGGGCGGAACTGCCCGCGGCGTACGGCTGGTCTGACACCGCTGTCCTACGTGGTACCCGCGAGTGGCTCGAGGTGCTCGAACGCGACCTCAGCGTTCCGAGCATCGTCACCTGGGTGCCGGTCAACGAGAGCTGGGGCGTCCCGGCTCTCCAAACCGATCCCCGGCAGCGGGCGTACGTGCAGGCCATGTACTCGATGGCCAAGGCGCTCGACGGAAGCCGACCGGTCGTCGGCAATGACGGCTGGGAGCACGCCGCGACCGACATGATCACGATCCATGACTACGCAGGCGAGGGCGCGACCCTGCTCGAACGCTATGGCGACGCCGAAGCGGTACGGCGGTCGCTGAAGGAGGTGCAGCCCTACTACCGGCCGGTCCTGCTTCCCAGCGTGGTGCTCGAACACCAGCCGATCCTGCTCACGGAGTTCGGTGGGATCAGTTACCAGGCAGGCGAGGACTTCTGGAACGGCTACGGCACCGCACAGGATGAAGAGGATTTCGTCCGGCGGTATCGGAGCCTGCTCGACGCCGCGCTCGCCAGCACTGCCCTTGCCGGGTTCTGCTATACCCAGCTGACCGATACCGAACAGGAGCGCAACGGGCTGCTCACCGAGGACCGGCAACCCAAGGCCGACCCAGCGATCCTGCGCGCGATAACCCGCCGGTTCGCGGCCGCGGTTCCAGGCGATGTCGTGTACGGCAACCAGAGCGCGGCCAGTCAGATCACGCCGGGATCCTGACCGCGGTCCGGTAACCGTCGCGGCTTCGGCGGTTGGCACCTGCATAGCGTCCCGAGTGGCTGAGCCGAAGTGCGCCGTTGGTCCGCTAAGGTGCTGCTCATGTGGAAAAACCCGCTCCTTCGCCTCTGCGGCGCCGTCCTGCTCGCCGGTTGTGGCGGCTCGTCCAAGACCTCGTCCACGAGCACCCCAACCGTTCCGACCAACTCACCGATGACCAGTTCGGCAGCCGGCTCGAGCCAATCAGCCGGCTCGAGCGAATCAGCCGCCTCCAGTAGCGCGACATCGCCGGCGAGCAATCCGCCGTCCACCGCGCCAGCCATGGCCGCACAGCTGAAGAAGATGGTTCTGCAGCCGCAGGATCTGCCCGCCGCCTGGAAGGGCACGCCCTACCAGGCCCAGGCCGGCCAGGCCAGTGACGACGCGGCGTTGAGCAAGTGCGTCGGCGGCCGCGACACCCAGCACGACAAGGTGGCCGAGGCCCACTCGGCCGATTACACAATGGGCAATGGGATGATCTCGTCGTCAGCCACCAGTTACCGGTCGCAGAGCGACATCGACGCCGACGTCGAGATGCTGCACAACCGCAAGCTCGAAGGTTGCCTGGAGCAGATGGTGAAGAAAGATCTCGCCACCTCCCTGCCCGCCGGCAGCAAGGTCGAGGCCGCCTCGATCAAGATCACCCCGCGCTCAGCCGGCGGACCGTCCAACGTCGTGGCCACCGGCACGGGCATCGTGAAGCTCAGCGCCAACCGTCAGCGGGCCGCGGTGTATCTCACCTTCGCCTTCATCACCGGCCCGCTGATAGAAGCAGACGTCCAGACCGAGACCCTCGGTGCGCCATTGCCGGCATCGATGCTGAAGTCGCTGGTGGCGTCGGTGGCCGGCCGCGCCGCGAAGGGATAATCCGCCCCGGCGTGATTGCGTTACGCGAGGGATCGATGGCGCACCGTAACCGGTATCCAGGCTCTGTCCACCGTCATCGACCTGGCGGCACTCATGACGCCGGTGACGCACAGTTCGCCGAAGTACGGCTGGGCGGACTGGATCCACTATGCTTGCAAGCCATTCGATGACGAGGACGCCGTCGGCTTCACCGCGAAGTTCTTCGAGGCGGACGCCGTCCAGAGCCAGACCTTCTGAGGTCGAGCCGGCACGCCGTGGGGATGGGCGTGATCAGCCCACGCGCTCCCCCATGTCCACTTCCGCACCGAACGCCGGCTCGGACTTCAGTCCTCGTGACGCGACGAGGACGCAGACCATCGGGACGAGCAGCAGGACGGGCGAGAGCCGGGGCAGGTGGTCGACGAGAACGGCCCCGACGGCTGCGCCGACGATGAGTGCGAGAAGCACCTGGGTACTGGCCAGCAGGGTTCGGGCCGGTTTGCGGGCGGCGACAGCGCTGATGAGGCTGGTGAGGGTGCCGGTCAGGTAGGTCGAGGACAGTCCGGGAACGCCGAATCGCTGGATCGCGCTGCCTTGTATGCCCAGCGCCGCGGCGGCCAGCATGAGCAGCGCGCGGGCCGCGATGGCTGACCGGTCCTCGGCCGTGATTTCCCACAGGACGAGGAACGCGCTGAGGACAAGCAGCTCCGCCGCCAGCGCCCGGGTGACCTGGCGGGGCCAGACAGGGTCGCTGGGGTGGGCCGTTCCGGCGATGTGAGCACCGACCAGGACACCGATGATATAGCTGATGATCGCGGCTCCGGAGTTGACTGCGAGGGTGGCTTCGGCGTGGCCGACGGACAGACCGAGCAGCACCATGTTGCCGGTCATGACGCTGGAGAAGGCACCGCCCAGGGCGAGGAATCCGGTCGCGTCGGCGGCGCCGGTGAGGAACGTCAGCACGACGACCAGAGCGTGCCGACGACGCAGCAGAAGCTTCTGGCGAGAGTTCGGTGCCGGCAGGACCCCTTGCGACGCGGCCTCTTGCGACGCGACCCCTTGCGACGCGACCCCTTGCGACTGGGGCGGATCCGGTAGCGCCGCCGTCGTCCGGGTCGCTGACTGGGCGGCGGTTGAGGGTGCGCGGGAACTGTCCGCCTTGTCGATCACGGTGGTCAGTCCTTGTCGAGGGTGTCCAGCGCGGCGGTGGAAGCCGCGTCGACGTGTGCCATGGCAGCGGCTTCGGCCGCATCAGGATCACCGGCCTCGATGGCGTCGACGAGACGGATGTGCTCGACCCACGAATGCGGCGCGCGATGCGCGGCACCCATCCGGAACACCCACTGCACATGCAGATACAACGCACTGGCCATCGCCGAGAGCCACCGGTTGCCACTGATATCGATGACCTTGAGGTGCAACTGACTGTTCAACTCAGCGACCCGGGCGAACTGCACCTGATCAGTGGCCTGCCGGGCAGCATCCAGCAACTCCCGCAGCACGGCCACATCAGCCGCCGTGGCACGCTCGGCGGCCAGCCGCGCGGCCAGGGTCTCCAGCCGCTGCCGCACCGCGAACATATCCGCGATCGTGGTCGCATCCGGTGAGGCAACCACCGCACCCCGGCGCGGCACCATCACCACGAACCCCTCGGCCTGCACCACCCGCAAAGCCTCACGTACCGGATTACGCGAAACCCCGAAATCCTCAGCGAGCCGATCCTCGGTCAGCCGTTCACCGGGAGCGTAATCACCATTGACGATCCGCTGCCGCAACGCGACCAACACCTGATCACGTAACGGCACATCCTGCGCCCCAATGGTGTCTCCTGCCTGGGCAACCACGCCGAGGACCTCCTCCATCGCTACCTCCCACACGCATAACCCTGCATACCGCG
>JAABUS010002162.1_pt1 | contig 38490 bp, 28 predicted proteins | sample 5560161 | NCBI WGS metagenome assembly JAABUS01 (sample SAMN10711885, study PRJNA513376) | rock metagenome | isolation source: Antarctica rocks | place: Antarctica: Victoria Land, Trio Nunatak nord | collected 2016-01-04
CCTTTTCAGAAACGAGCAGATCAAGGTTAATGGCAGCAGGGTCGGCGAGCAGCGTCGTAATGTCCATGCCGCCATTTATAGCGAGCTACGTTTACCTTTGCACCAAAAGTGCGGAAGAACCCGAAATCATCCATATACGTCCTACATCTCCGACCAGAGCACTTTGCAACACTGCCGGCATTACACAGCCCGTACATCCGCACCTGTTTCGCCATCAGATGATTACTTACCTGACGACGAAAGGGCTATCCGATAGTCAGATTCAATTGATCTCCGGGCATGAAAGCAAAAAGAGCTTAGAGGTTTATCAACATCTCTCGCTGAAGAATGTAGAGCAGGCTTATCAGGATGCAGTGAAGTCGATTGAGGTCTGAGGACAAGCTTACTTTGCATTTGGTGACAGCAATGTTGGTTCTACCCCTATATGGCTGTCGGTAGCCTCTGGCAATGATTCGGGAAGAGGCTTCGCGTGCCGGGGAAGTGGCTGTGGCCAGGAGAGCGTGGTGGTAGATCGGGGGGTGTTCGTGGCCTTACCCGTTAAGTTGCTGAAGGCGTCCTTCGTGGTCTCTGAGCGTGCCCCGGACTTCACTCATGTCGTCGTTGATCGTGCCCACCTTCAGCTCGATTTTTCGGACTATTTGTTTGACCTCAATGAGATTGTGCTTCACCTCACTGATTTCAGTGAGTGCTTGTTCCCAGATCGGCTTGGTATCATAGGCTTTGGCTTCGAGCTTTTCGAGCCGCGTGCCGACGTCCTGCAATTCGCCTTCAACCGCTTCGATGCGCGCTTCCATCCGTCCCATGCGCGCGTCAAGCGCATCGAAGCGGAGGAACACTCGTTCTTCGAATGAGCGTGTGGTGTCGGATCTTTCGGTCGGGTTTCCATTACTCATATGGTGAATCGCTCCCTTTAACAAGTTTGATGTTAGCACATAGTTGCCTTGCAGAAGTAGCTACTCCCGCGAGACTTTGATGCCCCATTATTCTTTCCATAACTCTTTTGTGGGATCTGTGTGCAATGATCTTTCTTTTACTCTTGGTTTTCGCCGGAAGAGTGCCCGCGCGCTGCTCAAGACTTTTTGGAGGCGCTTTTGCGACTTTCCTTTTGCGGTCTGAGTCTGAGACTCCACTCTCCGCGGCCCTGCTTGGTGAAGACGACTTCATCGCGGTCACGACCGCCTAAATCTCTCACGATGGTTGTGGGGACGCGCGTGCGGATCAGGCCGCCTCCTTCATCGTGCAGTACGGTGATGACTTGCAGCGGCGGCGCTGGTGAGCTTTTCTTCTTTGAACTGATCGCCTGGGTAGCTGTTTTCGTGCTCTTCTTTTGGCTGGCTGTTTTCGTTATCATTCGAATTCTTTCTTTAACGTAAAGTTGCGTATCAGAGAGTATAGCATCATGTGGTCCAGTGGGAGATGCATCGGGATGAAACGAGTGTGATGAGCAATAGCCAATAAGAAAAGGTCAGAAACCTCCCCTGGCCTTTTCCTGTGAAGACTTTGAGACGACTTACATCTTGATCGCTACGGAGACCATCGTGCCTAGCGTTTAATCAGAACTAATTTGCCGCATCCGAGAAGGTCTGAACTCCTCGTTTCGCAGACCTCTGACGGGCTGTGCGCCTTCTCCGACTCGTACATTCAGCCTGAACTGCTTCTTGTTTTATCACGCGCGCACAAATACTCGACGGCAGCTATCAGCGGATCACCGACAGATAGGCGAGTTCACGACACTCCAACTAGAGTCCATCAATGTGCTCACGCGAATAACGAGCGAAGAGTTCAGCGCGCAACTGCCCGTCGGGGATTCGTTTATCAAGCAACACTTTGATGACGTCGTTACACATCTTGAGAACCGAACCGATACGCTTTTGTTGCTTCTTCTGTTCACGCTCGAATGCATTGCGGGCACGACGAAAGACGCCAGCGATCAACTCATTACCGATGATGAGCGCGGTATCCACCATCTGTGAACGAGCACGCCACAGCCAGCACAGCAGGAGTGCCATGCGTTTCGTCTCGCCAAACTGCATCATTGATTGCGTCGAGGCATTGCTCGTCAGTCCGGCGAGTCGTTCGATGAGTTGAAGGTTGAAGTTGCCCAGATGGAAGTCGTCCGGCAACGCGTCGCGCACGCGCTCCAGATTCCGTAACTCACGCACAAAGGTCTCCGGGCTGGGGCGTCCGGCAGCTTGCTTGAGTTGTTTGCACGCGTGGCGGCGAAGGAATAGAAACAGACGGAGCACTGACGCTGATGCTCACTGGATTAGAAGTTGCCGCTTCGCCATTGTCGTTAATTGCGCGTGCTGTCAGCATGTAATTGCCCGAGGCGGCGATGCTCCAGGTTAAAACGTAGGGAGCCGCGTTCGCTTCGCCGACTTTAATAGAGTTCGCATAAAACTCCACTCTGCTAATGTTGCCGCCACTGCTGTCGTTAGCATCGGAGTTGATCGCAAGGCGGGCGGGAGCCGCAAACGAGGCAGCGTCGGCGGGCGATGTGATATTGATTGAGATAGACTTAGCACCCACCGGATAAAGCTGGCTCTGCGGCACGACTTCAAGCGGCTGGCTTGGGCTAGACCATTCGAGACGCGCAATAGCGTTGCCAGTGTCTTCAAAATAGTCCATCCGAATGTTGTAACGTCGCCCCGCCGTGAGCGTCACTGTGCCACCGTTGATCGTCGGTTGGTGATCCGTCCAATTATCTACGACGAGTTTATTATCGATCCACAGGCGCACGCCGTCATCCGTAAAAGTATTGAAAGTATAAGTCTCCGAATAGCGCGGCTGCACAGTTCCCTGCCAGCGCACGGAGTAGGCATTCGCATTCAGCGAAGGCGCGGGCGCGTCTGAATTCCCGATCATGCCCCACTCGAAATTGATCGCCGCATCTGTGCGCCGGAATTTGAGATTCGTGAAGTTTTGATTGTCGTAATATTCTGCGATTAACCCTGTTCCCGTACCGTTGGCGTTCGCGGCGTTCGCGGCTTCGCCTGATGGAACGGCAAGAGGCTGGCGCGGCGCAACGGGATAGCCGAAGTTCGGCGTGTCATCCGGGTTCCATGTAATTTTCTGTGCGCGTGGGCGACGATTGCGCCAGCCGTCTGTCGGATCATCTGTCGCGTGATAGATAATCCAGTCTTCTGTGCTGTCTACGGATTTGACGAAGGTGTTATGGCCGGGGCCGAGAACTCCGGGCGAACGCGCGAGAAATGGCACATTTGATTTTGTCCACGATTGCGGATTCATTACGTCGCCAGTCGTGTTCATCAAAAGTCCCAGACAATAATCGGGCGTCCAACTGCCGTTTGCCGAATAGACAATGAACAATTTTCCATTGTGCTTGAGCACTTCCGGGCCTTCATTGATCCAACCTTCCCAACTGTGATCCGGCCTTGAGATCAAAGCGCGATTGCCGCTAATCGTCCAAGGGTTGCTCATCGGCGCAACGTAAAGATTCTGCGCGATCTTATCAACGAAGCCTTCCCAGCCAGACCAGATGAGATACAAGGAGCCATCATCCTTCTGCATCACCGTCGCATCAATTGCCCAGCGATCTGTCTTCGGATCGTAAATCTTGCCCTTGTTTATGTATGCGCCTTGCGGGTCTGTCGTCGTTGATTCAAGCACGTATAGCCGATGGTGCGCGTTGTCGCCATCGTCCGCAGCATAGTAGATGTACCACTTGCCGGCGAAGAAATGGAGTTCCGGCGCCCAAATGTCTTTACTCTGTGAGCCGGAGGCGGGCGGCGTCCAGACCGTCGCTTTCGTGCCCGCATCGACGCCCGTAATCGTGCGCGACTTCCAGACTTGAATATTACCTCCGGTCGTGAAAGTGAAATAATAATAATCGTCTTTGTAGATCATCCAAGGATCGGCGGCATCTCTGGAAGTGACAATCGGATTGGTGAACATTGCTGTCGTTTGTGCGTAGGCTGTGCGCGTTACAGGCAGGGTGAATAGCGTCAGGAAGATAACAACAGCAACCTGAGAGATAAACGTTTTCGACTTCATGACGCGCCTCCGCTTTGTGTATCGAGCTTAAAAGATTAGTTACAGGCGTGCTCTGCTTGTGATCTAAAGAAATCGCGACATTACTGATTTACGTGCAGATAAAGTTTGCCCTAAAGATTAACGACGCCTTTGCCTTCAACGATTGTCAGCACGCGATCAATGCCGGGTACTTTTACTTCTTCGGTTGCACCGCCAGGCCACTTCACCTCAAGTTTATCAACTGCGTTTGCTGCGCCCAATCCAAAATGCAGCCGCGAATCATTTTGCGAAGCATAGCTTCCACCGCTCACGACATCTTGCCGCTGCCGCAGTTTGCCAGTTGTGACGTAACATATAGCGCCCGTTGCGTCTCGCGGGCTTCGCTTCGCGACGTCTCCAACGAGGTGTATCTCTAGCCAGTGGCGGCGCGGCTCTGTCACGTTGCGCAGGATCGTTGGCGTCCCATCCATGTTGTTAATGACAATGTCTTCCCTTCCGTCGCCGTTCAAGTCGCCGATGGCGAGACCGCTATTGGGAGCCGCCGCGACGCGCTCAAACTTGCCATTTGAGAGATTGCGAAAGAGAAGCGGTTGCTGCGAAAAACTCGTTCCCCACTGATGATCGTCAACGCCTGGATAAACGTGGCCGTTCGCCACAAAGATGTCTTTCCAGCCGTCGTTATCGAAGTCCAGAAAACTTGTTCCCCAGCAGAGAAACGGCAGCGTCGTCTCACCATGACCCGCCTGCGACGTGACGTCCGTAAAATTACCGTCACCATCATTGTGCAGCAGGACGTTGGAATCATCCGAGAAATTTGTGATGTAAAAGTCCATGCGCCCGTCGTTATCGTAATCGAGCACGCCGACGCCGCCTCCCATCGTCTCCATCAAATATTTCTGCGAGGTAGGCGAAGCTTCATGATGAAAGTTAATGCCGGACTGCTCTGTGATGTCTGTGAAGGTAACGGGCGAAGCGCTTTGCGGAGCGGCGGGCGGCGGTTTTTTCAGCGCGTCGCCACCTCCGTAAGACTTGCCGGTGCGCTGTGAACCGGGAGTCTGCGGCGATTGTTGAGCGAGAAGAAGTCTGGCGTCAGCCTGCAGTAGCAAGGTAAGCGCGAGCACAATTATTAAATAGATACGTTTCACAGATTATTTACGAACTTATTTTTTACGCTGATTTTTATCTTAGCGCTTAGGGCTGGCTTATCAAAGTGCTACCGCTAATATTGGACATTTTGCTGGGGCGCATTGATATTCATCTGACTAACTGAATCCCGCTTTACATCCCTATCTGCTCTTAATAAGCGAATGATTGATAGACTTCCGCTTGCGCCCTGTCGTTAAGCTCGTCAACGATTGGATTGAAGCGCAGCAGGTGGCGCGCGCGCGGCGAAAGCGTTTCGAGGGCGGCGCGTGGAATGCGAATAGAGACTTCCGGGCGAAAGAGCCAGCGGCGGCTATAGCCGATGACGCACATCGGGCGCGGCACATCTGTGCGGTTCGGTGTACCGCGATGAAGCCCGCGCACGTCGCGGATCATTACATCGCCGAGTTTCAACGTGATGGCTTCCAACTTCACTTCGCCCGCTTCTAGGCGGCACATTCCTTCGGCCTTCGTTAGCATGTGCGTGCCGCGTGCCACCTCGAAGGGGCCGTTCTCGAGCGTCACATCAACGAGGGGAAAGTTTACCGCGAGTTGGAACGGCAGTGTCTCTTGCGCCACCTCTGGAAAGAGCGGCGGCGCGTCACGGTGTATGTCTTGATAATCGGAACCTAGAAGAGGCGTGTCGGTCGCAAGCTGGCACATGACAGCATCTTCACCGACAAGATGTTCGACGATTGCCAACACGTCATCGTCTTCATATATTTCAGGAGCAGCGAAGGGTTCTGCAAACGGCAGCGTCACATAGTAACGCGCCGAGCCACGATTAAGCAGATGCCCTTCGCGCTTTATGTGAGCATCAAGCATCGGCGTGAAGTTTTCACGCCAAGCCTCAAGTCTTCTTTTTGAAAAGTGATCGCGTAGTATGCAGAAACCGTCGTTCAGAGCCGTTTGCGCGAACGATTGTAGTTCTGTGTCTGTATACTTTCTGCCTTTCATTTCGATAAGCTCCAAATCAATAAACATTCAATTCCGAACATCGCGAAAAGTTGTAGCAGCGTCTCTCATTTGCGTGCGCTCAAACGATTCTGCACGATCACCACCGCCAACAGAAAGATGCCGCGCAAGACCCACTGCCACCATGAACTAATCGTGCCTTCCAGATTAAAGAGATTGAAGATTACTCCGAGCAGCAGCACGCCGATCACGGTTGATCCGACGCCGCCCTGCCCGCCGGTGAGAAGTGTTCCGCCGACAACGACCGCCGCAATCGCGTCCAGTTCCCAACCTGTGCCGGCGACGGGCTGGCCTGCGCCGAGTCTTGAAGCGAGGATTACGCCTGCGAATCCGGCGAGCGCGCCCGAAAGCGCGTAGACCCCGAGCGTCGTGCGCTCAACATTGAGTCCCATCAACCGCGCCGCTTCCTCATTATCGCCGAGCGCGTAAATGTGCCGCCCGAAGCGTGTGTGATTAAGCATCGCCCACCCGACAGCGAAAGCTATCGCAGCGATTAAAACCGGGGCAGGAATAAAGCTGACGTGCCCACGCCCGAGCCACGTAAAATTTTGCGAAAGTTTATCCACACGCACAGACTCTTCGCCCGTCGAAGCGAGCGCAAGGCCGCGCGCCGCAATCATCATCGCCAAGGTTACGATGAACGGTTGGATGCGCGCCTTTGCGATGACGGCTCCGTTAATCAAACCGAGCAGCGTGGAGAGCGCGACGCCCGCCAAAACAGCGACGATTATTCCGCGCCCGGCAAGATTCGCTGCCACAACACCTGCAACTGCGAGCAGCGAACCAACCGAGAGATCAATGCCACCGGTCAGGATCACAAACGTCATACCGAGCGCGACGAGGCCGAGCATACTATTTTGCCTGAGCACGTTCAGCAGATTTTCCGGGGTCAAGAAAGCTTCATAACGCGCCGTCGCAAACACGCAGACGATTACGAACGCGACGAGCGCACCCTGCCGTTGCAAAAAGGAAGTAACCTTCGCGCGAGCGGTGCGTCCGCGCGTTGATTCAAGTTCGTTGATCGTTGTCGTCGCCTGGCTCATAACTTTATCCCGCTACGCTACCTTCGGACGCTGAACATAGACAGCGATGAGAATGATCGCCGCCTTCAACACAAGCGACCATGAAAACGGGATCAACAGCATATTGAAGCTCGTCGTAATCACCTGCATGATTAGTGCGCCGATCAGTGTGCCGATGATGGTAGCGCGTCCGCCTGTCAGCGGCGTTCCGCCGACGACCACCGCCGCGATAGCATCGAGTTCAATATTTACTCCGACCTTCGCCGCATCTGACGCGCCGAGCCGCGCTGTCTCGATCAGTCCCGCGAGGCCTGCGAGCAAGCCACTGATGGCGTAAACCGCAATCTTCGTGCGATGAGTTTTGATGCCTGCCAGCCGCGCTGCAGCTTCGTTGCCGCCCGTTGCAATCACATAACGCCCGAAGCTCGTCGTGCGCATGACAAAGATCGCCAACGCGACAGCGATCAGCATAATCAGTGCTTGAACAGGCACGGGGCCAACGTAACCCTTGCCTAGATACTCAAATGTTGGATTGCTGAAGGGAACCAACTGCCCACCCGCGATTACCTGCGCGACGCCGCGACCCGTAATGAGCAGCGCCAGCGTCACTATGATCGGTTGAATACGAAAGCCGGAGATGAGCGCGCCGTTGAGCGCGCCGACGCCGAGCGCGCCGATGAGCGCCACAAAGATTGCGAATCCGACGCCGCGATCAAGTTGAGTTGCGGCGAGCGCCGACGCAATCGCCATCACAGAACCGACCGAGAGATCAATGCCGCGCGTCGCAATCACCATCGTCATGCCGACGGCAACGAGCACAGTGGTTGAGACTTGCAACAGGATGTTCCAGAGATTGCCCGCTGTCGCGAAGTTCGGCGTAAACAAAGCGTTGCCGACAACAAGCAAAATAAGCGCGAGCAGCGCACCATAAGTCGGCCCGAGCGCCGCTAAACGCGATAGCAGGCTGGCGCTCGACACGGACGCAGAACGAACATCTGTGGCGTTTTGCATACGTTCAATCTCCTGAAGCCGGTGCGTTTACAGGCATCTGTGTGGTTGCGGCAACGTTTGCGCCGTCCGCCGACCCTTCGGCCATCGAGTGAATGATGGCATTCTGCGAAACCTCATCCCCACGCAACTCTGCGACGCGCTGACCATCACGCATCACGATCACGCGCGAACAGCCTTCGACTAATTCTTCCAACTCCGACGAGATCATCAACACTCCCAAGCCTTCTTCGGCCAACTCGTTAATGAGCGCTTGAATCTCGCCTTTCGCGCCGATGTCTATGCCGCGCGTCGGCTCGTCTAAAATTAAGAACTTAGGATTTTTGCAGAGCCATCGCGCCAGCAGCACCTTCTGTTGATTACCTCCCGAAAGCTCGCGAATCTTTTGCTCGGCGCTAGAGGCTTTGATACGCAGTCGCTTCATGAAACGCGCGACGATCTCGTTCTGGCGTGCGCGCGAGACGATGCCCATTCTGGAGAGCACAGGCAGCGCGGCCAGCGTCAAATTTTCGCGCACGGAGAGTTCCGGGATGATGCCTTCCGCCTTGCGATCTTCCGAGATGAACGCAAGCCCTGCGTCAATCGCATCATTCGGCTCGCGCAAGTTGATCGGCCTGTCCTCCAGATAAACAGTGCCTGCTTCAATCCTATCGGCACCGAAGATGGCGCGCGCTGTTTCGGTGCGGCCTGAGCCGAGCAGTCCCGCAAGGCCGACGATTTCGCCGCGCCCGACTTCAACTGTCACGCCATTTAATTTACGTCCGCGCTTCAGATTCTCGGCGCGCAAAAGCGGCACGGTTTCCGGTTTGGCATCGTGATGTTTGAAGGCCGTCGCGCCTTTGCGCTGCAATTCGTCGCGCTGCTTGCCGAGCATCAAACAAACCAGATCGAGCCGTTCAAGCTTCGCAAGTTCGTATGTGCCGACAAGCTTGCCGTCGCGCAGCACAGTCGCGCGATCACAGATCGTGTAGAGTTCATCAAAGCGGTGGCTGATGTAAACGACGCCGACGCCTTCCTTCTTGAGGCGGCGAATTACGTTGTAGAGAATCCCTACTTCGCGCTCGGTCAAAGAACTTGTCGGTTCGTCGAGCACAACGACTTTCGCGCCAAAGGAAACGCCGCGCGCGACGGCGACCATTTGTCTGAGTGCGATGTTCAACTCGCCGAGTGTGGCGCGTGGATCAATATCCAGGCCGAGCCTTTCGAACAGTGCGCCCGCATCTCGGTTCATGCGTTGCCAGTCGATTAACCCCGCGCGACGCGGCTCGCGACCAAGAAAGATATTTTCCGCCACCGTGCGAAACGCGAGCAGATTCACTTCCTGATAAACGGCCACGACGCCTGCGTTCTGCGCTTCCTCCGGCGTGCGAAAATTGACGGGGCGTTCTTCCAATTCAATCGTCCCACTATCGCGGCTGTAAGCGCCCGTCATTATTTTGATTAAGGTGGATTTGCCCGCGCCATTTTCGCCAACGAGCGCATGAACTTCGCCGCGCGCCAGAGAAAAATCAACGCTGGCGAGCGCCACAACGCCAGAGAACGTTTTCGTGATCTTCTCCATACAGAGAACCGGATCAGGTGTGCTCATAAAATTTCAACAATCAAAAGATGCGCCGTTTTAGAAACCAAAAACACAGTGGACAACTACAATAGATTGCGCGGCATGAGGCGGTGAAGGAAAGCGCGTATGCTAATACGCTTCGTTTAAGAACTGCTGCGCGTTGCTCGCATCGAAAATCCGATCCTCAAGCATAACCTTGGTCGGCGGCTTTTCGCCTTGGAGATACTTTTCCAACGTATCGAAGGCGAGCGGGCCAAAGCGCGGGTTCGATTCGACGGTGACGTTCATGTCGCCCGCGATGATCGCCTTGAGCGCATCTTTTTCTCCGTCAACGGAAACGATCAGCACATCTTTGCCCGGCTTCATTCCAGCCGCCTTGAGCGCCTGAATCGCGCCAATCGCCATTTCGTCGTTGTGCGCGTAAACGGCTGTGATCTCTTTGCCTTTGGCTTGGATGATGTTCTGCATCACGCTCTGCGCTTTGGCGCGTGAAAAGTCGCCGTCCTGCGAAGCGATAACGTGCATCTCCGGGTGCTTGCCGATTTCGTTCATGAAGCCTTGCTTACGGTCGCGCGCAACAGACGCGCCAGCCGTGCCCGTTAACTCGACGATGTTTGCTTTGCCGTTCGACTTCTGCGCGAGCCATTCACCGGCGCGGCGTCCTTGCTCGATAAAGTTTGAGCCGATGAATGCGACATAGTCTTCGCCCGCCTTGCCAGCCGCTTCACGGTCAATTAGAAAGACTGGAATCTTCGCTTCCCTGGCTGCCTGAAGTGCCGGCGCGAGTCCTTCAAATTCTTTTGGGGCGAGAAAGATGGCGTCAACATGGCGCGCGATCAAATCTTCTACGTCAGCGACCTGCTTGGAGGTCTGCTTCTGCGCATCTGTGACGACCAGATCAAATTTACCATCGCGCTTCTTCGCTTCCTCTTTCATGCTATTGGTTTCGGCGATGCGCCACGGCCCATCGTTTTCCATTTGTGAAAAACCGATGACCTTCCGTCCATCGCCTGAAGCCGTGCTGCTTTGCCCGGCAGGTTTTCTCGCGCAGCCCGCGAAGATCAAAGACAGGGCAGTAAAGACTGCGAGCGCCAACATAATGGCAGAGGCTCGTTTGCTCAAAAAGGATTTCATGTTTGATTTTCTCCGGTGATCTTTAAGATTGAACTTTCGCTGCGCGGCGCTTTAGCGCGACGGTGTAATGCGCATCCAATCGAACTTCGCAATTGCGTCTGCTGTTCCGCCTGAAGTGAGCGCGACACGCACGGCGCGATCCCATGGCGGCAAGTATGCTCCCTCTGTCGCGTCGCCGACTTCCGTCCATGCGCGCCCGTCGAAACTCGCGGCGAAGCGAAACTGTTTGCCGCCCGTCGCCGTCATGCGCAGGTAGACGAGTTGCGATGCGGGCGCGTTGATTTCGCTGGTGATCTTCTGTTCGTTTTTCTCGCGGCGATAAACGAAGACTTTTCCATCACCGGCAGCGATGCCGAGCGCATTCTCGCGGTCGCCGTAAGCGGCGAGTCCTGCGCGCGCCCCCGGCTTCATGCCGCGCATATCAACCACCGTCGTCGCCACGTAATCGCCGACAGTCGTTGTCTGCGCCAGCACCGCGCCAAGCAGGTCGCTCGCGTTAGCGCTTGTCGGTTGCAAAAGTAATTCGCCGCCGTTGCGCTTTCTTTCAAAGCGAAAGACAGGCTGGTTTGATTGCGGCCATTGCCAGCCGGGAAGCAGTCGCGGCGCGTTAAAGTTATCGAAGAAAGAATATTCTACGTGATGACTGCTGATGCCAAGCGGCGATGGGGCGCGGACGCTTGGCCCTTTGCCTTCGTTGATCGTCGGCCAATTGTTTGCGTTCCAGCGAACTTCGTCAAGCATCGCCTGGCGTCCGGCGTAAACTGAATCGCGCGCATTGTAGGCATGGTAAAATAGAAAGCTACGCCTGCGTTGATCTGCTACGATGCTGCCGTGACCCGGACACTTCCATGTTTCATTACCCTTAAGAATAGGATTCGCCGGGTTCTTTTCCCACGGCCCCAGAAGATTGCGCGCGCGCGCCACTCCGAGCGCGTAGTTGCATTCGCGCCCGCAGCAGGCGTTGCCGGAATAGAACAGATAGAAATAGCCGCCGCGCCGCAAAACATACGGGCCTTCGATGAGTTGCGCTTCCCAAGGAGCGTCGTTGCGTAAGATTTCCTTTTTTTCGCCGACGAGCTTTGTGCCGTCGTTTGACAATTTTTGCGCCCAGAGCGGCGTCGGCTGATTGCGGCTGTTGCCGTCCTCCTTCCAAATCAAATAGCGCTCGCCGTTTTCATTCGTCACCGGGACAGGATCAATCGCGCCGTCATCCTGACACACGAGCGGGCCGTGATCCGTGTATGGCCCTGTGGGGCGCGCACTGGTTGCGACAGCGACGCAGAGCGGGCCATCTTTTTTGTGCCCGACGTAATAGACGAAGAAACGCCCGCGATACTCTGCGATTTCCGGCGCCCAGTAGTTGCCGGTAGACCATAATGGGCGCTCTTGAAAGACCGCGCTAACGGTCTGCCAGTTGACTAGATCACGCGAATGCAGAATGGGAAACTCCGGTGCCCAATCGGACGTTGTAGAGGTCGCCCAGTAATCAGTTCCGACGCGAATTATCGACGGGTCAGGGTAATCACCTGCGATAGCCGGATTGTTATAAAAGGCATGTGGCTGCGATGCCGTGCGGGTTTGCGTCGCCCGTTTGCGCTGCTGCGCCGACGAATCTATCAAGGCGCAGACGCCGAGCAATGTAACGACGATTAATGCGCGAATCGCCCTTGTGGTGTCTCGCATCTTTTATTCCTTACCTTAAATATTTCGTAAAGGCCAGCGCCCGATTGTTGCGCCTTACCTACCGATTGCGCATCCCGCATGATGCTACTGGCGGCGCCGCACCGGAGCCGTCGAACTGCGCACGACCAGATGTGTTGCAACTCGCATCTCTACACCTTGACTGCCGGGGGTTTCAATCGTCGTTATCAAGGCTTCAACGGCTTTGCGCCCAAGTTCCTCACGCGGCAAACAAACGGTGGTCAGCGGTGGGTCGGCGAGCGCGGCGAAAGCAATATCATCAAAACCGATTACGGAAATGTCTTGTGGAATCGAAAGCCCCGCCGCGTGGCATTCACGCACCACGCCGAGCGCCATCATGTCATTGGCAACCATCACAGCCGTCGGCGGCTCACTCTGTGCAAGCATTGCGTGGGCGGCGCGTCTTCCACCTTCGAGTTGAAAGTCCGCTTCATAAATAACCGACGGCGTTCTTTCAGGAATATAGCGCGCTGTTGCGTGCTTGAACGCTGCAAGCCGCTTGCAAGCGGATCGCAAGCGAGCGGGGCCGCCAATGTACCCGATGTTCCGGTGACCGAGCGAATGAAGATGTTCGACGGCTTCCTCAATCCCCGTTTCGTAATCAACAACGAGCTTGCTCATGTGCGCGCCGATTGAGCCGAAGTCGAGGAAGACGACCGACACGTTTTTGCGCGCTAGTTCATCAATGAGCGCTCTGTCCAACTCGGAGGTCATCAGCGCGACGCCCGCCACCTTGCCCTCGATAATGCGCCGGACGTAACTAGAAGTGCGCTTGGCGTCATAATCCGTATTTGACAGAACGCAATCGTAACCGCGCGCGAAGGCCACCGCTTCGATGGATTTTACTAGCTCAGGAAAGAACGGATTAGTGATGTCCGAAACGACCAGGCCGATTGTATGGCTGCGCCCGGAAGCAAGCGAGCGTGCGTGTGCGTTCGGATAGTAATTACACTTTTCGATGGCGCGCTCGACGGTTGCGCGCGTCACGTCTGAGACGTATCTGGTATTGTTAAGAACGTGCGATACGGTTGCCGTCGAGACACCCGCTTCGCGCGCGACATCTTTGATACGCATATCTTTAAATTTACTGCAAACTGAACTATGAACACGCCGGATTAAAGGATTTAGCTGGGGTCACCACATGCTTCCGAAACATAAATAGCTCTCTCCGAAAAGCTTCAATTATACTGCACGTGATTTCTATACGCCGCGTGCGTTCTTAGTTGTGTGCTCAACTATTGTTTCGCGCTCCGTAGCCTTACTGTCTGCTGATACTTTCCGCCTCGCGCGATGTTATCTGGCGTCTCGCGCTCGTTCACTTCTATAGTCAAGGCAGACTGAGTTTCGGCGCGAAGTCGCCACCATCCGCATAACGAATCATCGCGTCAAGCAAGTAGGTGGCGTATGGATCGCTGCCATATTCGTCGAAGCGAAACGTCGTGACGAGAGCTTTGCCATCGCCATTAATTCGCATCTGCACCGCCAGCGCCGCATTGTTGTTCAGCCAGCCGTAGAAGATGCCGGATAGCACATCACGGTAATCCTCTCCGCGAATATTTTGAATGATGTAGTGCGGCACCGTGCTCGTGGATTCAAAGCCGAGCACGGGAGTGAAAGCGACATCACGAAACGGCGCGGCATCCCGCTTGACCCAATTAAAATTGGTCACCCAGTTGCCGTCAAAATCAGAGCCGCCGCGCGGCATTATTTTTAATGGAAAGCGCGCGGGCAACGCTTCCTTTGTGTTTGCCAGCACAATAACGCGTCCGCCTGCGCGCAAGTGACTTTCAACCGCATCGTCGTAGACCGTCGCAATCATCAGCGCTTTATTGTTAGCGTAGCTATTGCCGCCAGCCGAGAGGTTGTAACCAACTGCTGTCAGCCTACGCGCTAATTGAGCGTTGCCATTCGATGGATCGTGAAAGATAACTGCGCTCTTTTGTACGGGCGCAGTTTTGGGAAAGATGAAAAGATCGTAACTATTCTCTGCGATGAGCGAGTTATCACGCGCGCGCACTTCAATGAACAATTGTTCGCGGCGCGGCTTACTCACAACCGGCGCGACAAACGTAACGGGCGATAGCTGTTCGACGCGCGCCCGCTCGATTGCCTTACTGATGTCAAAACGCCCGCTTGCGCCTGATGCTAATTTCCAGGACGCGCGCGCGCCGTTCAATTCCTTCCCGCTGTAATGCGAAAGTAGCATCTCAATCGTGATTCGTTCACCGCTCATGTAATTCGTTTTCGGCATTCGCGCGAGCACCATGTCCGGCTGCTGAATCTTAGCTAAATCGGCGGCGTAAATTTTCGGGTTACGATACATATCCATTAACCCGTTCGCTTCCCAGTTGATGTCCGTAAACTCCGTGATAACGTAGCCCTGTATGGAGTTGTGGCGGCGCATCTCTTCGATCTCGTGCTTGAGTGAGATGAATTGATGACGCTCTGTTTCTTCGGCGAGCGCGTTGAAATCGGAAAACAGCGCGTCGAACTTATATTCTTTGAAGCGTTCGAGCACTCCTGCGGGACGCGTCACGGGGCGTCCACCGAAGTCGCGTCCGAACCACCAGGGCAATTCTTTCGGTAGCTTCGGCAAGCCCCAGTTGCCAAACTCCGAAACGACGAGCGGTTCGCGCCCCGTCGGTTGAGCATCTCCATGAGAACTGAAAATCCATTTCGGGCGCGCGGCAAATTCGCCAACCCACTTATCCCACTTCGCGTGATTGTCTGGAATGGAAAAGTATTGATGAAAGTCGGCAATGTCTGTCTTGACGTGGAAATTATCGCAGCACGCGCTGTTGTCAACAATCAAACGATTAAGCGGCGCGGTGAGTTGCTTCGCTCTATCGTATGCCGCGCGCAGCCATTGCCTTTGATCCGCTTGTTTGAGATCAGCACCCCACGATTCGTTGATGACGCTTTGGATCACGATGGATGGATGGTTCCAATCGCGCGTGACCTGCTCGGCAAAAATTCGCTCGCCGCGCGCCGCAGCCTTCGGCGTGAAATGATTAAAATCGTTCCACGACGGAATCTCATACCACACGAGCATCCCGACTTCATCCGCGACTTTTAAGTAAACGGGATCAGGTACTTTGATGTGGCAGCGCAGCACGTTGAGTCCCATACGCTTGCCCTTCAGCATCTCGGCGCGCACAAATGCTTCCGACGGCGGCGTGTAAATGCCTTCCGGGTAAAAATCCTGATCGAGCGCGGCGATCATGTAGAACGGCTCATTGTTCAAATAAAACTTTCCGTCGCGCGCTTCAAACGAACGAAAGCCGAAACGCTCGATTTGAGTATCTTTCGATGTGTCGCCAAGGTTAACTTCGACCGTGTATAGCGAAGGACTAGTGAGACTCCAAAGCTGTGGCGCTTCAATCCGTCCGCTGAAGGAACCGCCCAGATCACGGGCACGCAGGGTCTTAGTGAACTCAACCTTTCCATTCGGGTTACGAATTGTGGCGGTCAAACCTTGATTGAACATTCCGACAAATCCATTGTCACCTGACAACTCAACGCTTATCTGGAATTCACCGTTAGTATGTGGCGTGATATGCACTTGATTAATATAAATACGCGGGCGAATTTCAAGCGACACGCTTTGCCAGATGCCGCCGGTTTGCACATACCAATTCTGTTTGCCGTGCGGTATTTCGTTGTAGAGCATTTCGGGAAAGCGCTCCTTTCCTTCCTTCTCATCCATCGGCGGATCAATGACGCGCACAACGAGTTGGTTTGCGCCCGGTTTAACCGCATCCGTGATGTCGAAGTTGAATGGCGTGTAGCCGCCTTCGTGCGTGCCGGCGCGTTTGCCGTTAACATAAACTTCCGAATAATAATCAACCGCACCGAAGTTTAAGAGCACACGTCGCCCATCTTTCAATTGCGGCGCATCAAACGTCGTGCGATACCACGCCGCGCCCATGTAATCACGCAGATCAGCAAACTGTGCGTTCCAGGACACGCCGACACGCGCGTTGCGCCATTTCTGCGGCGCACCCAGATCGGCAAGTTTGAGTATTCCTTCTTTGTCTGTCAGCAACTGCCAGCCGCTTTCGATTTTCCGGGTCTGCGCGTGCGTTGAAACGCTGGCGACGAGCAGCAGCAACACTGCGAGCAAAGATCTTAGGCTAAACGCAAATCGTGCTGCTCTGTTGCGAATCAAGCAATTCGCTTCTCTTATTTCAGGGTGTGACATTTTGGGAACAAATCATCTACCGAAATGAAAAGGACGTTTACCTTGCGCGCCGCACGCCCCGCTTGCTTCCGCTGGCGTGAAGACTGTTGAGCGTCAACCGGCACGCTGCTTAACAGAACAATCAATACGAGCAGCAGTCTTAAACATGCTTGTCTTAGCACGAATATCATCATCGTATCTTCACCTTCCCATCCAACCGCCATCAACAACCATCACATGCCCGTGCAAATAATCGCTTGCCGGAGAAGCGAGAAAGAGCGCCGCACCAGCGAGGTCTGCGGGTTCGCCCCAACGTCCGGCGGGGATGCGTTCGAGTATCTGACGGTTGCGCGTCTCGTCCGTCTGCAGCGCGGCGGTGTTGTCGGTGCGCACATAGCCGGGAGCAATCGCGTTCACGTTAATTCGATGGCGCGCCCACTCGTTGGCGAGCGCTCTGGTGAGTCCGGCAACGCCGGATTTGGCAGCCGTGTATGCGGGAACATTGATGCCGCCTTGAAACGAGAGAAGGCTGGCGATGTTGATAATTTTTCCCTCTTGTCCATGTTCAAGCAGGTGCCGCCCGACGAGTTGCGACAAGCGAAAGACGCTCGACAGATTAACTTCTAAAACATGCGTCCAATCTTCTTCCGAGTATTCAACAGCGGGCGCGCGGCGAATCGTGCCCGCATTGTTGACGAGCACATCAATCCGGTTGAAGGCTTTGATCGTTTCGTCAAAAATCTCGCGCGGCGATTCTGGTTTTGACAAGTCGCCTTTGACGGCAAGCGCGCGGCGTCCGAGCCGTTCAATTTGCGCGCATGTGGTTTTAGGTTCGCGTGTGTTGCCATGACACGCCACATCTGCACCGGCTTCGGCAAGCGCAATCGCTATTGCCTGTCCTAATCCTGCCGATGCGCCGGTCACAAGCGCCATCTTACCTTCAATTCTGAAACGGTCGAGGATCATGTGCGCGCTCCTGTTCTCGCAAGGCTGTCAACCGCATCAATGCGCGCCGATTCCAAGCGCGGCACAAGGCTGTGGATGACGAGCAGCGCGACGAGGTAAGCGCATCCGGCAATGATGAAAATCGGCAGATACGATCCTGTGTGTTGCAGAATCAAGCCGACGGTCGTCGCAATCAACATCCCGCCGACTGCGCCCGCCATCCCGCCGATGCCGACGACTGAACCGACTGCCCGGCGCGGAAACATATCTGACACCATCGTGAAGAGATTCGCCGACCAACCCTGATGCGCCGCCGCCGCGATGCTAATCAACCCAACCGCCACCCACAGATTAGAAGCCCGCGACGCGAACATAATCGGCACGACCGCCGCCGCGCACAGCAGCATCGCCGATTTACGTGCGCGGTTGACTGACCAGCCGCGTTTGATGAGCGACGACGACAACCACCCGCCGCCGATACTTCCGATGTCGGCGACGATGTAGATGACGACGAGCGGAAGTCCGATCTGCGTGATATTCAAGCCGTAAGTAGTGTTCAAGAACTTCGGCAGCCAGAAGAGATAGACCCACCAGACGGGGTCTGTCAGAAACTTACCCAGTGCGAACGCCCACGTCTGACGATGTGGCAGCAGACGCGCCCACGGGATGCGCGTCGTCGGCTCCAACGGGTCTGATTGGATGTGTGCGAGTTCTGCCCGTGAGAGCTTCGGGTGCTCTTCCGGTTTGCGATAGACCGCGAGCCAGAATGCGAGCCAGATGAAGCCGAGCGCGCCGGTGATGATGAACGCCCACTGCCAACCGTATGTGACGGCAATGAACGGCACGGCGAGCGGCGCGACGATAGCGCCGACGTTCGACCCACTGTTGAAGATGCCGGTGGCGAGCGCACGCTCTTTCTTCGGAAACCACTCGGCAACCGTCTTGATAGAAGCAGGAAAGTTACCCGCTTCGCCTAAACCGAGCGCGAACCGTGCTGCCCCGAAGCCGAACGCCGAACGCGCGAATGAATGGCACATCGCCGCGACGCTCCAGAAAACGATGGCAACGCTAAAACCTTTGCGCGTCCCGAACCTATCCATGAGATTTCCGACGGCAAGCAAGCCAATCGCATAAGCAGCTTGAAACGCCGTGTTGACATAGCCATACTCGGCTTCGTTCCAGCCGATGGTGCGCTTGAAAGTTTCATCTGTTGCGAGGATGCCTAAGACTTGACGATCTATATAATTGATCGTTGTTGCAAAGAACAGCAGCGCGCAAATCATCCAACGATAACGCCCGATGCGCGCCGTCGCATTGTCATCAATCGTTGCGGTTGCGGCGACTGCCGCCCCCAGCGCGCTCGCGCCCCCGAGTTGCGTCGCCTGCGCTTTTGTCATGTCGTCTAAGGCATCGGGCAACGCAGGCTCTTCGACGCCGGGTTTTACTTTCATGGCGTTTGCCTTTTTCTTTTAGCGTCCGATGTCGCCGCCGCTGGTAACGAATCGGCGAAGACCTTGATAAGAATCATCGAGAACGCGCGCCCCTGCGTGCTGCGGCGATGTGGCGTGCCGCGCGGCACAATGATGAGGTCTCCTTTTGCGACTTCGATTGTTTGATTACCCGTGACAGTTTTACTGCGCCACTCACCGGGACTGATTTCGCGCGGAGCATCGAGCGTGCCGCCGAGCATCAAAGTCGCTTTGCCTTCAAGAATATAATAAACATCGTCCGCGCGGTCGTGCACTTCCGCCTCGCCCGCCGCTTTGTCGTCATCACGCTGCACAGCGACACGCAACTGCGCGCCCGCACCACCCGTTAACTCCTCTGTGCTGTTCGTTCCCAAACGCCGCGTTAACTCGTCGAGCGATTGCCCTTTACGCAAAACGAACGGGCGCGCTGGTTTCACTGGCTGACGTTGCGTTGTGATAGCGTTCTTTGTCGAACCGACATTGCCCTGCGCCGCTATTATGCAGAACGCGCCGCACGCTAAAAACATCGCCAACGCTGCTGCTAACTTGTACATTGAGTTCACCAAATTTCGTTGTGCGCGAATTCAAACTTCTTACTTGCGACTCGCTTCCAAGCCTGAGCCGCCCGACGCAAACTCCGGTTGCACATTGACGACGCCGTACTGCCGATCTTCGACTTCTCTGTGCGCCGCCATCATCCAGATAAAGTTGATGGAATGTCCCGGAATGCTGACGTTCGGATGGTAGCCCACAGGCATCAACACCGCGTCGCCATCGCGCACGACGAAGACGCCTTCCGGTTCTTGGGTGTTCGTATAAACCATCTGAATGCCGAAGGCGGGTGCGGGCATGTCGTAATAGACGTAGAGTTCTTCGAGCAGCGCGGCGTGCTCGTGCGGCGGAAACGATGTCCAGTTGCCGGGATCTGATTGTGTCACACCGGCGAGAATGCGTCCGGCTTCGACGTTCTTACCAAGAAGGATGCTGATCGTGCGCTGATTCGCTGCGCTGCCCGTCGAGAACTTCAGCGATGAATCCTTCTCAACGTCGGCGAAGCGCACAACTTGCAAAGGGTAATCGCCTTCGACGTGCGCGGCGCATTCCGCAAAGTCAACCTGTGAATCGGTCGCCACTTCAACCGACGAGCCGCGCGGAATATAGATCGCGTCGTAGCGATTCAACTCAAACGATTCGCCGCCAATTGTCACACTGCCCGTGCCTGACAAGCAGATCAAGCCGGTCTCGTGAGTGCCCGTCTCGAACTGCACACTCGCTGTTTCGCCGTCGAGACGGATGCGCCCGTAGTGCAAATGCTTCATCGCGCTGTTGCTTGGTGTGACGGCGAGGTTTCTTCCTTTCTGTTTGTTCGTGCCGCGAAAAAGTAGATTGTTAGCTTCGGTCTGCGTCTGTGTGCTCATCTGTTTCTCCATGTGTAGTGCCCGGTAAAACTTCCTGTGGTTGCCGTGTCCGACTAAAACTCTTTTTGTTCTCCGACCTTGAGCGCCGCGCGTATCGAACACGAAGATGCCGTGATAATTATCGCTCCTAGCGCTTAATGTTGTGCCCGTCAAGCCAGAGCAGAGCGTCGAGTAAGTAGTAGTCGCCGTAAGTTAAGCCTGAATCGAAGGGGCGCACCGCCGAGCCATGACGCAAGACGCCCGGCGGAGTCGTGTCGCCGTCGCCGACCGGCGTGAGGTAGCGGTCAATCAACGCGCCGACGATGCGCTCGCCCGCCGCGCGATACTCGGCGGCGCGAGTTTTATCCGTGACGAGTTCGGAGAGTTGAAAGAAACCGTTAGCGGCAAGCGCGGCGGCTGAAGTGTCTTTAAGACGGAAGTGAACGCCTTCGTCGTGATAGTCGTGCCACGTCACATTGTCGTCAGGCGTGCGCGCGATGATGAAACGGGCGATGCGTTCGGCGGTTGCGAGCAGCTTCGGGTCTTTGGTTTCGCGCGCCGAAATGGTGAAGCCGTAAAAGCCCCAGCCTGTGCCGCGCCCCCAAGCGGTTTCGTTGCCGAAGCCTTGATGCGTGTGACCGAAACGGAAGCGGCCTGTGTTCGGATCGTAATGGACGCTTTGAATGATCGAGCCGTCGTCGCGCACAAACCATTCGGCGGCTTTCAAAGCGTGTTGGCGTCCGAGTTCGCGCCACTGCGGATCATTTGTTTCGCGCGAAGCCCAGTACCAGATTTGCAGATTCATCATCGTATCAATGATTGAATCTTCGCCGCCTACCTCCCATGCGGCGATCAGGTTTGTGCGCGGATTGTAGAGTTGCTTGAGTCGTGCGGCGGCGCGAAGCGCACCGGCTTTGTACTTCGGATCGCGCGTCGCATCGTAGCCGAAGGCAGATGAATAAAAATTGAGAAAGCCTACATCGTGATTCTGATTCGGCTCTTGACCGAGCATCACGTCGTTCCATTGACGCGCCCAACGCGCGTACTTTTCATCTTTAGTTTTCGCGTAGAGACGCCACAACTCGCCGACCCAGAAATTGCCCGTCCAGAAGTAACCATTCTGCTCGCGCCATTCGCCCGTGACGTTGTCGCGCTCGGTGAAGAAGCCGCGCCCGCGCCCAGTCGTCCACTTGTTAGGCGTGCCGTCAAAGTTCAATTCTCTTTCGCGCGTGGAATTCGCCTGCGCGCTGTTGCCATATTCGACGAGAATGCGCGACCACTTTTCCGCCGTGCGGTCAGCTTCAAGACGCATCAACTCGATGGCTTCGGCGTAGGATTTACGTTTGACGTTGCCGAGAGCATCCATCGGCGCGGCGACCGGTGCGGCAGACTTAGAGATGATTTCGACTCGCGCCGGAGACTGCGCGCTGACGGATAACGTATCAATATACCGCTCCCACGCTTCAAGTGATTTCGCCGCCGCAGGCAAGGTCAACGCCGGATCAAGTCCCGCGACAGAGCCGCCGTCGGGCGCTTCCTGATCCCATCCGGCGACAACGTAAAAATGTCCCTTCATCATTCCGCCTTGCTTCTCAAGCGGCACTTTGACGAGATGATTCGCCGCATCCGTCAACCCACCGACACTTACGGGCGAGACGTTCGGCAGCATCACGCCGAGACCCAAGTTTTGATCCGGCAAAGCTTCGGTTGCGGTCGCGCCCGTGCGCAAAACTTGCTTGCCCCATGTGGCGATGTAGTGACGCGATCTTCCGTTCGGCGGCGCAGGCATCGCCACGAAAGCGACATCTTGTTTCACAGGAAGCCCTGTCACGAGTTGCACACCGTCGCCGTTCTTCATTATTACGGCGTGCTCGAACCAATGTTGCCCCGCCCAGATCGTCAAGCGACTCGTCACGTCAACGCTTTTGCCGCCGACCTTCCAGTTCGTATAGTTCAAATCAACGATGGCGCGCACAGGGCCATCTGCAACGACCTTCCACTTGCGTTCGGCGACATCCGCGACTTTCAAAGCTTTGCCGTCAACCCACGCGCCGATGGAACCGATTCCAAGCGCATCGCCGTTTTTATAAATGTCGCGCCCGAACGGAGACTCTTGATGATAATCAACGCCGGGTTGCGCGAAGTAGTCGAGCGCAAGCGCGTGTTGGCGTTTGCCGTAAAGGTCAATCGCGTTGCGCTTATCAAAATATAAACGCCACGCCACACAATCGCTTTCCCAGCCCATGCCTTCATACTTCTGCGAAAATGCGGCGTGTGCGCGTTTCGGAAACGAGACGCGCAACGGCGCAATCACGCTTTCGTCTCCGTAAGCGATGGTGACGACGCGCCGCTCACGGGAAACGAAGTTCAGCACGAAAGCGATTTCATCAACTTTGCCGTCCGCATCGAGGTCATCGGCTTGTGCCGGGACGGGGCGAAACTTGACGGCGCGCGCATCGTCTTCAAGCGTCGCCGTATCGCTCGTCGTCACGAGAAATGCTTTCCCGTCGAAGTCCGGCGCGATCTTGCGCAGCGCATTAACCGAGACGACGATTGGTTCATCAACGCTCGCAATGCCTTGTGAATTGGTGACGATCAGCTTGACGACCTTAATGCTCGATGCAGCGTCGGCGCTCGTTACGCTCAAGACGAAGCACGCGGCGAGCAGAAGCAGATGGCGGAAGATGTTGCGTATGTGCATTTGAGAACTTTCTATTTTGCTTTTTTCAGGACAACCGGCTGCGTCCAGGCCGTCTCAAGGTCTCCGGCTTTGTACGGATTAGCTTGCGGTTTTGATGAAGTTATTTTGACGCGCACGTAAAGCTCGTCGCCCTTCAATGTGTAACTTGGCGACGCGCCCTTCGCTTCCGCGAGCGTTGCGCCGACATCTTTACTGTAACGACGCACGCCGACAAGCTCTTTGCCGTTCTGAACTATGATGGGTTCCGTGCGCTTATCGTAGTTCCGGCGCGTGCCGATAAACTGCGTCGTGTATGTGACGCCCGCTTCCGGCTCGATCTCGATGGAGAGTCGCGCGCCGTCGAATTTAATATCTTTTAGACGCACGCCGGTCGAAGCATAGAAGTCGCCCGCTTCCATCGCGGCGATGAGCGATTCGGGTGTCAGTCGCCGCGCGCGAACCATGATCCAACCGCGCCCGGCGTTGGCTTTGTCCGGGCCTTGCGCGTGGTAGTGATGTGTATCATCAATGGCGATCCCGTACATGATTTCGCCGCCGAGTTCAGCGAGCCGTTGCGTCAGGATGATGTCCCACATGCGCTCCGTGCCGGGATGATCTGCATCACCGTAATTTCTGACGATGGGGTGACCGTTATAAACTTCAAAAAATCGCTCGCCTTGCACTCTGGCTAAATCTTCGGCGGTGACAGCCCATTCCATGTTCGGATGGTTGAGGTGCGGAATCATCGGTTGCCCGGTCTTTTTGCGCTGATCGAGCACGGCGTTGACATCGTTCTGCATCACCTCAAGCACGCTGTTCCCACCTTGCGGCGGGATAAGTTCGCGCAGGTTCGTCGCGTTCAGATGAATGTCCAACTTGCCGAACTTGTCGCTGATCTCTTCGCTTTGAATTAAGAGCAGGCGGTCAGTTTCCTCAAACAAATGTCGAAACTCGCTCAAGGGTTTGAGACGCACCATCAGCTTGCCGTTCTCATCCTGTTGCTCAACCCACTCGTCTCCGAAGCGTGCGCGATATTTCTCGTAAGCCTGCATCCCGCCGCGACTCTTGGCGGCGTCAAGCCATTTCTGCCCGTGCGACAAAATATTGTGGTCTGACAGGGCGAGAAAATGATAGCCGTGCTGCTTATACCACTCGACGATCATCTCCGGGTAATCGTCGCCATCGCTCCACAGCGAATGCGTGTGCAGATTGCCTTTCCACCAGCGCAATGGCGGCGACACGCTTGTCTGCACGGCTGTTTGTGCGGCGGTTGGCGCGTGGGCAAAACTTGCCAGCACGCACAGCAAAACCGCCAGACAAATCACAAATGAAATTTTAGAAAAATGATTCATAGAAATAATACCAAGTTACAAATCAGAATGAGATTGTAGGGGCGGCGGACTCGTCCGCTACCCCTAACTCGTCCGCTACCCCTACATCGGTCGCGTTATGGCGACTTAGTTGGGACGACAGGTTTCCTCTCCACGGTCGTCGAACGTGCCGGTGCCGGGAGCGGCGTAGAAATGCCAGCCGTAGTTGCCGACGCCCAGCCTCAGTTTCAGAACGCCGAAGGTCGTGTTGTCGCGCACACGGCTGTTCGGCTCTACGGGATTCTGGAATCCACTGGCGTGGTTCTTTCCCCCCGTTCCAACCACGAACAGACGAAACGACTTGGCACTGGTGTCGTAGACGAGGTTCTGATTGGAGTCAGAACGCCCGAACCGCTCGTAGCTATGGGAGTGACCGGCGAGCGCCACGTCGCCGCCGTGAAAGTAGAACTCGTCCATCAGGGCTTTGACCTTCGGCGTGTTACTTACGTCGTTCCCCGATGTCCAGAGGGCGTGATGCATAATCATCAGGGAGCACTTCCCAGGGGTGGACTGCTGTGTATTCACCATGTCGTTGTGAAGCCATGTATCCTGCTCGGAGCCGTCGTTACACCACACCCCGGCATCGGTTTCGGCTGACTTGCACACAGAGTTAATCACATAAACACGCCAAGTGCCGATGTTCAGAGCGTACCATCCCTTGCCGCGCACGCCTGCACGCCCCGGCTGAATGCTATCCCAGTAATCAAAGTAGCCAGCGGCTCCGGGTGTTCGGTACTCATGGTTGCCGACGGCGGGGAACGTGGACGATGCGAATTGTCCCCAGCGCGGATGGTATTGGGTCTGGAAGTTAATAAGTTCGCCCATTTCGTACTGGAGATCGCCCAGCGCGAGAACGCCGGCTCCACCCGGCTGAGTGCTGAATAGGTTGTTGATTAAGTTTGCGGTCTCCTGATCCTTGCAGGGAAGGACGCCTCTTTGATCGGGCGCACAGGAGATGTCACCCGCAGCCAAGATGTACGGGTCAGCAACCTGTCCGAAACTCGACGTGTTGCCGCCCGCAATTGCTACTGATAGCAGCAAGCAGAGCCAGAGGGCGCGGAGGGTCGCCCGCCTGCAGTTCCCGAACCGAGTTTGTTTGTTGCAGTTATTCTCCACCATCGTCTCCTTCCGTTCATTCTTATTCTCCATCATCGTCTCCTTCTGGTGATTGATGTTGACGACGCGAACCGAAGACTATTCACTGGGAGTCCCGTCGTGGACGCGGGGCCAGCCACCGGAATTATCCCAATGGAGTTGATCCATCATGAGATACCGCCCGCCTGTGCAATCCTCTCCAGACTGCGATAGATATGCGTGGTAGAAGATGAGCCAGCCCTCTGTGCTCGTCCAAGTAATGTCTTGGTGACCTACCCCACAGTAGCCTGGGTCGTAGTTCCCGCTCAAGATCGGGTTGCCGGAATACTTGGTAAAGTCGGCACCGGCGGGCGAGCCTATCGGCGAGGTCGAGCGCGCCGCGCCCACCCCATAAGTGTCTCTGCTGTAAGTGGCTCCACTATAGAAGAGGTAGTAATAGCCGTCCGAGCTGTTGTACACCATAGTCGGCGCTTCGACACTTACCCCTTCCCATGTCTGCGTGGGCTGGAGGATATGGTACGGGGTGCCGATGTTTGAAAGCCCGTCGTTGGCAATCGAGCGGATGACGATCTGCTTCGTCCCGACTGTGGTCGGCGGATCATTCTTATAAAGCAGGTAAAGCTTTTGAGCGCGTCCATCCCAGAAGAGCGACTGGTCAATGATGCTATAGGCGGCAGTGGGATGACAGAGGAGCGGTCGTCCGAGGTCTGTGAAATCGTCCAAACCGTAAGAAGTTGCACGACCAATGCAACGCTTGCCGGTGCTTCGGTTCAAACCGGAGTAATAGGCGACGAACTGACCGAGGGCGGAGAAGTAATAGATTTGGGGTGCCCAGTAACCCTTGGACGAGTCTGTCCAAGCGGGAATCTTGCCGGGTCTGAAGATGCACCCGTAATCAGACCAGTTGAGCCGGTCGCTCGATGCTCTGATGGGCATCACTCCCGCCGAATCAACACCGGAGGTAGATGCCGCATAGTAGGTGCTGCCATAGACCAACATGCCCGGATCCGCCGTCCCGCCCCAAGTGAACAGCGGATTGGGGAAGCCGAGTAGCGGATTGGGTGAGGTGAATAGCGAATTGGATAAGGCACTGACCTTTACCTCACTTGCGCTCGTCACCTTGACGGGCACATTGGCATGAACCGGCGCGACGGCTGACAGGCATCTCACGATCAAGCAAAGGGCAATCACGAACCGCATACTCACTGTACTCATAATCTCCTCCTATTGAATGTCTAATCCAGCATTGGTGTTAGCTTCCTGCTAATAGGACGTTGCCTTCCGCTAACGCATTTCCTTAAAAGGCCACCTTCTCTTTATGTGCGACTAGCGCGGGCGCGTTTGAATCGCGTAAGCAAGCGTGCGTTCAGTGCTCTCGGCGTATGCGGCATCGAGCTCGCCGTTGCGGAATTGTTCGGCGACGCCAAGCCTTTTGAGTGGCGTGACTTCGCCCAACGCTTCGTAAGTCTGCGCGCCGCCGTCCTTGTGCGTCGCAGAGGCGCGTCGTCCAACGACTTCAATGCGCGTCTCGTCCCGTCCGTCCGTGATGAGCAAAGGGAAATATCCACGCACGCGCGTGACATCGCCTTCGACCGTATCCATCACCTCGATGCGCGAAGGCGTGACTATGAATCGTTGCCGCACGGCAGTCGCGCCGCCACGCAAAGCACCGGCATAGACGACTTCAAACTCGATGCGTTGCGGTGATTCGCTCGTCACTTTCACGTCCGCATCGCGTAAAACTGTTTCGTCATGTTCGGCGAGCGCGTGCCATGCGCCCGCTTGATCGCGCCACGCCGGACTGATTGAAAGCGAGCGCGTCGGCGACTGTGGAGTTTGGTAAGCGCGCTTCTGCGAAACACCATCCGAGATGCTCAGTTGCGAATTGATTTGCGGGTGATGCACGCGCAGCAAGCCAGTCGGGTTGTACTTCGCATCGGCGCGCGTGTCTATCTCCAGATACATGCCGCCCGCGTTGGCAAAGACTTTATGAAAAGCCGGTTGCAGAATGAACGCGAAGCCACCCGTTTCAGCCGGGCATGGCCGCTCGCGTATTCGATCATCTGCGCGCAAATAAGCGATGGCGAGTTTGGCGGCGGTGAGTAAGTTGTACTGCGAATGAAAAGAATATTCTTCGTAGCCGTAACGCAAAGCGGGGTCGAAGCGATTTTTGACGATCCACAACTCGCCGCTCGGTCGCTGCCAACGAGCGATTGACTTGAGCGAGAGCCGCGCCGCGCGTTTGAACGCGCCCGCCGCCGCGCTATCTCCACGACGCGCGAACTCGCCCGCGTAAAACTCATAAGTCATCGCTTGCTCAGCTTCGTTCCATTGATGATGTGCGCTTCTGCCGCCGCAAGGTAATTCGCCGTGCGGCGATTGCATAAACAATGAAGTCCACGCGCCGCGCTCCATCAATTCTCCTAACACCGCCGCGTGTTGCCCCGCGTAGTTGTTCTTGAGCATGTTAACAACGTAGTAGCGCGCGAAGTGGTCGTAGGCGAGCGGGTCGTGCGGGTCGCGGTACATGCCGTGCGCCGTCCACAACTTCATTTGCGCATCGAGCGCGATTTCCATCCAACTTGTATCTGTGGTCAAGCCAGCCTGACGGCGCAACCATTCGCCGCTCGCCGCAACGAGATTCCAGTTCGTTTCGGATTGCGGCTTGAAGCGATAGATTTTTTCCGGGACAAGTCGGGCGAGGTGTTCTCGCCACACGGCGCGACGCGCGGCGGGCACATGCCCGCGCAGAACGTCGTATGCCTGCAATAGCATCACCGTGTAAAAATTTGAATGATTATCGGCGGTCTTACCCGCGACGAGGTCAGCCGTCGCCGCGTCCATCGCCATCATGCACTGCGGTAAGATGCGGCGGTTGTATCCGCTCGCGTAAAGTACCGCCGCCGCGCACGCGAACGCCGGAGTTGAATATTGCCGCTCTCTTTTTTCGTAAGGATCAATGATCGCGCCGCGCGCGTCTTGATGCGCCGCGAAGAAGCGCACGATGCCGTCGGCGAGGCGTAGATACTCGCGCCGATCAAGCCCGGAGGAACGAAAAGATGCGGCGGCATTTCGCTGTTGCTCTAAGAAGCGTGCGACCGCGAAGCGCAATGGATATTCGCCCAGCAGCTTATTGTTCCGGTCAATTACCAGCTCACCATAATTTGTGCTCGCCCATGCGCGTGACGAATCAAGCGTGTGCGGCGCGAGAATTGTTCCGGCGGCAAGTCCCGTTAAGAAATTGCGTCTGGATAAGGTCATGATTGTTCCTTTGTGAACCGGCTGCGAGAAGAGATATCAACAGGCGGCTCACAAGGTAAGGCGGACAGCTTTTTGCTTACCAAAGTGTCGTACTTGTGACACAGCATTTCGTTAAAAATCACACGCAAGCCGAAGCGCACTTGACGCTCGTTGTAAGAAGTTGTGATCTCACCGAATTGAGCATCTGTGACTCTTCCCTCCGGGTTGCGATACTGCGGCGAGTTGGTGACGTTGAAAGCGTCGGCGCGAAGTTGCAATTTCACACGCTCTTTAATTGCCTTGAAGGGCAACGTGAATGTGCGCGAGAGCGAAGCGTTGTAGCTGACGAAGCCGGGGCCGCGCACGATGTTGCGCCCGGCGTTGCCGATGGTTCCGGGAGCGGGGTCTTGAAAAGCACTCGTATCGAAATAAGGTTGACCCGGCCCAGCCCCGCCGAGAATGGTCGGCGTGCCGATGACGTTAGGGCGATTAGAAGTTCCTATCGGAGTAGTGTTTGCCGTGCTTGAACCCGTGACGCTGATGGGTTGACCTGTGCGCGCGGAGAACGTGCCGCTGAACGTGAAGCCGCCGAAAATGGCGGAACCGATACCGCCTTTATTGAAGAAATGTTGGCGGCGGCCGAACGGCAAGCGAAAGACGTGACCGGCGACGAACATGTGCGTGCGGTCAAAACCGGAAGGCCCGTAGTTGGCGTTGATGTCAAGTTCATTTTCCAAATCAAAGAGGTTGGCATAGTCGAGTGCTTTGCTCCACGTATAGGCGACAGTCAATCTTGAGCCTTGCCTGAAGCGACGTTCGATGCGTGTCTGAAGTGCGTTGTAGTTGGCACTCGCACGGAAGTCGGCGTAGATAACATCAACAGTGCGCCCGTAGCGTTGAGCAAGCGGGCGATCCGCGTTAGTGACCGGACGATCAGCACGCGGCGCGACGGCGTTGATGTTCTGATTGACCGGAAGCCGCGTGCTCACGCTGCCGACATATCCCGCTTCGATCACGAACTTGTAAATTTCGCGTTGCACACTGGCGTTGTACGATTGCACATAGCCGCGACGAGCGTTCGGGTTAATAGCGTTCAGAACGATGTTGGGCGGTGTGATGACACCGCTTGAAACATCTACGACGGGCGCAGGAGGAAGCGGCGTGGTAACCGAACCGATGGGCGTAAACGAGTTTGCTCCCAGTAAAGATACTCTGGCTTGCGCCGGGTAATTTCCGTCGTTCTCCTGGTTAATCGGAAACGGAACGTAGCTGATACCATAACCTCCGCGAAACACGGTTTTTTCGTTGGCTCGGTAGGCAATCCCGAAACGCGGCGCGAAGTTCGTGTAATCGGTTTTGACGTTGAGACGTTTATTGACGTCTCCGTAGCCGGCGATGAAAAGCTGGTCTGTCTCCGGGTCGTAGCGTGCTTGATCACCAGAATTAGGGACGGTGGCATACGGGTAAATCTCGTAGCGCAGTCCGTAGTTGATCGTCAGGTTGGGACGAACTTGCCAGCGGTCTTGCGCGAAGAAAAAATACTGGCGCAGGCGGTAGCCGCCTTCCTGGTTGATCGTCACGCGCTCGACGGCTGAAGGAAGACCAAGCAAGAATCCCGCGAAGGAATTTGCAAAAGAAGTTCTATTGCCGGATCGGTTGATGCCGGTGATGTTTGAACCGAAGGTGAGCGTGCCGCGCGGGTTGCCGCGTGGAGTACCGACCGATTGCAAAGGATTCAAAATCAAATTGCGGATGTCTGCGCCGAAGCGAAACGTGTGATTGCTTTTAGTCCGTGTCCAGTTATTGACAAAGTTGGTGCTTGTTTCGGCGATTTTGAATGGGAGAGTCGCCGTGATTCCTAAACCGGTGAAAGTATTGAAAACCAGCGACGGAATGCCCGCCGAGAAGAAGTTTTCAGGGATGCCGGGGAAGCCAAGTTGTGTCGCGATGTCAGGCTCGGTCGGCGATGCGCCCTGAAACAGCACGCGCACCGCGCCGAGTCGAAACTCCGTCACCAGATTCGGCGAGAAGGTGTGCGTTAAGTTTATTGATGCGCTTTGATTCTTGCTGGTGCCGATTGCCGCCGTGCCGGAATTGTTTGCAGTCGGCCCGCCGAGCACGCCGAACACAGGAGGTTCGGAAACATCAGCATAGAAAAAGCTGTACCGCGCAAAACCTTGTGTGCGCTCGCTGAAATTGTGATTGATTTTCACGTCGAAGGCTTCGCGGTCGAGCACATTGGTTCCCGTCGCTTCATAGTTGCCGAAGAGACCGGGACGGTTCGGTAGTGGCAACAGATTCAAGATATTGCGCGCGACCGGGCTGATGCGGTTGGATGGGATGACGTTGTTGACGCCATTGAATCTAAACTGCGTGCGATTAGCGCCGCTGCTCGTACCCGTCGCAGGATCGAAGATACCTGTCGTCGAGGCGGAGAGATCGCCGTTGCGAAACTCTGCCGTCGGGACTGACAGGATAGTGTTGACGCCGCGACGATTGCGCGTGCCTTGATAGTCGCCGAAGAAAAACGTGCGATTGCGAATGATCGGGCCGCCGAAGGTAAAGCCGAACTGATTGAGGTTCGTGTGCGGTTTTTCGCGCGTTGAGAGAGCATTGCGCGCACCGAAGAAGCTGTTGGTGTTGTAGGCGAAAGCACTGCCGTTAAAATTATTCGTGCCCGACTTGATCTCGACGTTGACGATGGCTCCTGTGGTGCGCCCCTGCTCGGCGTCGTAAGCACTGGTCGAAACGTCAACAACCTTGATCGCTTCAGCGGGCGGCACAATGGCAAGCAAGGATACGACATTAGTTTGATTGTTGATTGTGCCGTCAAGTTGATAACTGTTGTAACGGCTGTTCTGACCGTTGACGTGGTTGGCGACTGAGCCGCCCGGATTGCCGAAAGAGGAACCCGGCGGAGGCGTAACCTCGTCGTTGCCGGGCACGAGTTCGACCACGCTTTGGAAGTTGCGGTCTGGTGAGAGCGGCAAATTTTCGACTTGCTCCTGCGTGATCTGTTGACTGATGTCGCCGCGATCCGTTTTGAGCAGCGTTGATTCACCTGACACTTCGACGGTTTCCGCAACGCTTCCGGCCAGTAGTTTGGCGTCAACGCGCACCGTCGTATTGATGGCGACTTCGGTGCTTCCAACAGTGAAGGTGCCAAACCCTTGGCGCTCGACTTCAACCCGGTAGTTTCCGGGTTCCATGCTACTGATGGTGTAGTTGCCTTCCGCATTCGTCACGGTTTCACGCGCCGTGCCGCGTTCGATGCCGGTTGCAATGACGTGCGCCCCGGCAACCACCGCACCGCTTTGATCCTCGACATGTCCGACAAGCGACCCTGTTACCGTTTGCGCTCCAACCGGCAAGCTGAAGAGCGTCAAGGCTGCTAATGCGGCAACCAGAAAAAGAAGAGTTTGTATTCTCATGCCAATGCCTCCCTGCCAATCTTAGGCGTTAAACAATCAGTAAAGATCAATGCTGAATGAATGCCAGCATTATCCTGTCTGACAGTTGAAAGACTGCATTGTTAAATTCAAGCTGTTTCAAGACTGTGTTCGATAATGAGTAGCGCGACTCCTGCCAGAGAACCGCGCCCCTTAGCAAGAGCCTTAGAATAAAAACTTCAAGGCGAAGCGGAACTGGCGTTCCGTGGATTGTGCTGAGGTGATCTCGGTGTAGCCGTTCAGGTTGATGATTGTCCCATCCGGTCTTCGAGTGGGAGCGGAAGCGTTGGTGCCGGGGTTATTGAACGCCGGCGTATTTGTGACATTGAACACCTCGGTACGGAATTGCATCTTCAAGTGCTCGGTAAGTTTGAAGTCACGGAACAGGCTGGCGTCGAGGTTCACAAGGCCTGGGCCGCGGAGGATGTTACGGCCGCTCGATCCAAATCGGACTCCGGTCACAGGCGCGAAGGCATTGGGGTCGAAGTAGCTCTGGCCGCGTCCCACCCCGCCGAGGATCGCGACTTCGGGCAACACCTGATCGGCGGTTTGCGTGTTGCCCGGAGCATTCACCGAGGTGCCGGATGAGGTCACGGTGAACGGAGTGCCACTTGCCCTGCTGAAGATGGCGTTGAGCTGCCAGCCACCGACGATCCGGGCCAGCACTCCCTGGCTAGCCCACCTCTTTCCGCCGCCGAACGGTAGCCCATAAACTCCGTATATCTGTAGGTTGTGCGTGCGGTCGAAACCGGCGAGAGCGCGGTTGCGCTCCAACATCGGCACCCAGTTCCAAGTAAGGCCAGAGTCGCTTTGGTCGGCGTAGTTGATCGCCTTCGAGAAGGTGTAAGTCAAGCCGAAGATGGAGCTATCGGACAGACGGCGCGTGACCTGAGTTTGGAGCGAGTTGTAAGTCGCGGTGTTGAACGGCCTCATCGAGTTGATATTGGCGGTGCGACCAAACTGAGGGAAAAGGGCGCGGCCACTGTTGCCACCACCAGGGCCAGCGGCGTTGATATTGACGTTGGCTGTCTGGCGGATCGCGCGGGAGCCGACGTAGGCAGCCTGCGCGACGAAGCCTGCGCCGATGTCGTGCTGGACAGTCAAGTTGAATGACTGAATGTACCCGCGGTTGTACACCCGTGGGAATGTCTGAGTACCAACGGCGCGCGGCAAGTCGATCACGCCTTGGCTCAAGTCCGGGAGCGGCACGGAGGGGATGCCCGTTCGTAGAGAACCCGCGGCCTGGAACGTGGAAGCGCCGGAGAACTGCGAGGAGATCACCGCCGGATAAGCGTCACGCAGGTATCGGAAGGAGTTTGGATCGATGCTGATCCCGTAGCCGGCGCGCACCACGGTCTTTTCGGTGACGCGGTAGGCAAGGCCAAAACGGGGAGCGATCTGCCCTCTGCCAACATCCAGCCCGGTATCTTCGGGCACATTACCAAGACCGCCGACGAGCACTTGGTTGGTTTCGGGGTCGTAACGCTCACCGCCCCGATGGTCGCGCGTCGCGAACGGATAGTATTCGTATCGCATGCCGTAGTTGAGAGTCAGCTTGCGGGTGACCTGCCACTGGTCGCGAGCGTAGATGCCCCATGAGGGCATGCGCACCGCGTCGGGGTTGATAAACTGTAGGTCTTTGCCCATGCTCTGGGGAAGACCGAGCAGGAAGTCCGCCCAGCTGTTGTAGAGCGTGGGAGCCGCCGCTCCGGTGGCGCGGAGTGCCGTCAGCCCTCCAGTGAAGTTGAAGCCGCCGCGCGGGCCGAATGCCGTCTGTGGCTGGAAATGGTTGATCGTGTAATAGGTGTACTCGCCGCCGAAGCGCAAGCTATGCGATCCCCTTATCCAACTGAGGTTGCCGACTGCGACATACTGGTTATCGCGGAACAGAAAGGGATTCGACACGTTGGGATTTCCGATTGACGAAAAACCACTGATGGCGAAGCGGGGATAGCCGCCCTGCAAGCGGTCGGGGCCGTTGGTGCCCGGGATGCCCAGGACATCGAGGCCATAGTTCTTGTCGATGTCGATATTCTCCGCGCCCAGCCGCTGCCGCGTGAAGCCAAAGTTGGCATCAATCAGAACACGCGGAGAGAAGACGTAGGTGCCACCGACGGCCGCGCTCTGGACACGTCCCGGCGCTGTGCCGGGCTGCCCGCCCGCCAACGCATCTCCGCCGGCTTCGCCGAGTGAAGGTGGATCGAAGATATTGCTCGGCGAGATTGAATAGCGAGCGAACATCGTGGCTTGTGCGGTAGGGTTGTAATTGACCTTGAAGTCGAAGTTATCGCGGTTAAACTGATACGTCCCGCTGGCGAAGTAATTTGACGGGAACGTCGTGAGGTTGGGCATCGGGATGAGCTGGATCAGCTTCAGCGCGATCGGGTCAATGCGGTCGGTAGGGATGCGGTTGTTGGGGAAGAGTTGCCGCCCGGACCCGTCCGGGTTGCCAGTGGCCGGATCGTAGATCAGCGCGCCCGTCCCGGAGAAGTCGCCCCGGCGCAGCGCCTCGGTGGGAAGGGTTCGGAAGGCAGAGGCGTTCTGCCGGCGGACGGTGCGCTCCCAATCGCCGAAAAAGAAGAGCTTATTCTTCACAATGGGGCCCCCGAAAGTCCCGCCGAACTGGTTCTGAATGTTTTTGGGAAGCTTATCGCCCAGAAAGAAGAAGTTCCGGGCACGCAGTGCGCTGTTGGTATGGAACAAGTGTGCGCTGCCGTGGAAGTCGTTCGTGCCGGACTTGATTGAAACATTCACTGCAGCCCCACCCGCCATTCCCTGTTCGGCGTCGAAGCTGTTGGTGACAATGTTTACGCTTTCCACCGCTTCGGCCGGCGGCACATAGGCGACGATGTGCGGCAGCCACGGGTAGCTGACCGTCGCGCCATCGAGCCGCGTGTTGTTGTTGGAATAGGAGACGCCGTTAAAGTTGGTCACAAGCGCGCGCTGCGGATTACCCGCGTCGGAATGCTGTTCCGCAGGTGGGCTGGCGCCTGGGATCAATTTATAGAGCTGCTGGAAGTTACGCCCGGCCCCGAGCGGGAGGTTAGTCACCTGTGCCTTATCAAGCTGCGTGCTCACGTCAGCGCGATCTGTCTGCAACGATGCAGTGGGGGTCACCGTTACGGTCTCGGCAGCACCTCCCACTTCCATCTGCACATCCTCGCGTGCGACGTTGTTGAGAGTAACGATCACTCCGGCTTTCAAATATGATTTGAATCCGGACTGTATGACTTTCAGATCGTAGACACCCGCCTGGAGATCACGAAAGGCATACGAGCCACTATCGTCGGCGGTGGTTTCGCGCTGCTGGCCGGTATCCTTGTTGGTGACCGTGACACTAGCTCCAGGGAGTAACGCTCCCGAAGGGTCTTCCACTCTGCCCACCAGCGACCCATAGAGCACCTGCGCCTGAGCGAACTGGGTGGCAATGATGGTGACCAGCATAAGGGCTAAGCTCAGCAAGACAAGCCGAGCTAATTTGTCGGTTAATGTGACATCGCTTCTTTTCATGATTTTCTCCTCCATAACACATCGAAATGAAGACCATTGGTCATTCTTCTTCAGGCGCACGACCGCGTGGTTAGAGCAGCCGTTTGACGCCGAACTGTAACTGCCGGTTAAATCTGTTGGTGCTTTGTATCCTGCCAAAGTTCGGGCTGTTGAAGTCGGTCACGGGCGACGCGACGCACATGTACGACAGCGCGACGATAAGTAATAGGATCGATGCGGTGCAGAGTTTTTTCACGGTGGTTCTCCTTAAAAGATAAAGAGACGTGGAGTCCCGAACTATGTGACGAGATCGGGCTGACAAACTTGTTCGGTCAAGCGAGACGCGAACGAGGCGGCGCACCGCCTAAGCGATGCGCGGCACGGCGTAGGTCTGCGCCGCAACGAGGGCGACTGCGCCCCGCAGACGCGGATACTCGACGGCGGCAATTTCGATTGGAGTACGCGCCGCCGCTTCCGTCAGCGAGCGTTCGGCGAGCGCGGTGCGGACAGTGTTTTCGATGAAGTCCCACGCTGCCGTGATTTCGCCGCCGATGTAAATGCGCGCAGGGTTGATCGCCGCGACGATGGTTCCCAAACCCAACCCGATGTAGCGCGCCGTCGTCTGAACTGCGATGACGGCGCGCGGGTCGCCCTGCCGCGCAAGATTTATGACTTCGGCGATGGTCGGCAAGTGTCCGATCTCTTCAGACGAATGCTTGAGATTGGTTCTGGAGAGTGTGCGCCCTAGATAGCGCGAAAGAGTCGCAAGGTTTGAAGTATAGGCTTCCCAGCACCCCGACAGTCCGCACAAGCAACGCGGACCATCAATGTTCAAAGGCGTGTGGCCGAATTCCCCGGCGGCGTTGCCGTGTCCGCGCAAAAGCTCGCCGCCGACGACCACGCCGACGCCGACGCCATCCGAAATCATCGCATACGCGAAGTCCTGCCCATCGGCTGGAGCCTTATCGCTCAACCATATCTGCGCCATCGCGCACGCTTTCGGCGCGCTCTCAATCGCCACCGGCAAGCCCGTGCGCGCGGCGAGTTCGTCACGCAGATTCACGTTGCGCCAGCCCATCATCGGCGCGTGAAGTATGCGCCCCGTCCGATGCTCGACAATGCCCGGCGCGGCTAACCCGATTCCCTCGCACGTTCCCGCGCCCCCGTGAACTTCCAGAAGTTTACGCACGCGCGACGCCAATTCACCGACTAACGCGGCAGGTTCAAAAATAGTATCGAACGCTTCGAGCGCGATTTGCCGCCCACTGAAGTCACTCAACATCAAATATGTTTTCGTGAACCGCACGTCAATCGCGATCACCAAGCGACTCTCCGTGCGAATGAACAAGGAAGTGGGCTTCGGTCCGCGCGAGCGAGTTTCTTCGCTGCCCCCTTCGTACACCAACTTCTCGGCAATCAGCTCATTGACCAGCAAACTCACCACGCTACGCTGCACACCCATGCGTGAAGCCAGTGCCGCCCGCGAAACCGGCTGGTGCTCGCGTATCAAACTCAGCGCAATATGCCGATTGATTTGACGCGAAGTAGTGCGCGTTGCAATACGAAAATCTTGTGTGTTGAGCTTTCGCATAGGGATTTCAACTTATAAATAGTTGCGACAAAAAACTTATTACGCTATGCCGGACATAAAAGTCAACAAATTTCTCACGATGATTGCACATTTCAATCGCAATCGCCTTTTTTTGCACTTAATTGGCGTGATCTTGTACTAATTAACTAGAAGCGGTCTCATTCACAAATATCCGTGCTAGCATTTCACCGGGGCACGAGGCGAAAAACTAATCGAGGAACAATGAATGGGTAGCCATCAAGCCACTGCTGCCTGAACTTCCATGCCGTGCAGACAAGCGCGGCAGACCATGGCGCGAGAACCGCAAGGCGATGAACGGCATTTTGTGGATACTGCGCTCTCTGGATTTAACCGAATGTTTTATTGACGGCACGTTCATTGTGGCGAAAAAGGGGGCGGCGAGTTGGTAAAACTAAGTGGGACAGGTTCTGTTGCAAGAAATATGTTCTCGGCTATAATCCGTTCCTCAGTTCATTCTACACTCTTCAGGAACTCAATCAGTGAAACACACTTCATCTGCGTTCAAGTGGCGGCACTTTGATCCCTCAATTATTCTCCTGTGTGTCCGTTGGTACTGTCGCTATCAACTCTCTTACCGTGATGTTGAAGAGATGATGCGTGAACGTGGTCTTGATGTCGATCACTCAACTGTCTTTCGGTGGGTCAAAAGATATGCTCCTCAAATCAACAAACGTATTCGCCAACATTTGAAGCTTGCGGGCACGTCATATCGAGTAGATGAGACGTATATCAAAGTCGGCAAGTCGTGTAAGTATCTCTACCGCGCGGTAGATAAACAAGGCAACACGATTGAATTCATGCTCAGTGCTAAACGCGATGTTTTAGTAGCCTTACGTTTCTTTCGTAAAATGATGAGCGCTGACCATCGACGGCTGCCGTTCTCGATCTCAGTGGATAAGAATGAACCTGACCCGCTTTGATGGACACCCAGATCATGCCCGATGTTATGCTCGGGCATAGAGGTGTTCATGGCAGAACCGAAACGAAAATTCACCACTGAGTTTAAGTTAGAAGCCGTCCGGCTTGC
>JAABUS010002163.1_pt1 | contig 38488 bp, 5 predicted proteins | sample 5560161 | NCBI WGS metagenome assembly JAABUS01 (sample SAMN10711885, study PRJNA513376) | rock metagenome | isolation source: Antarctica rocks | place: Antarctica: Victoria Land, Trio Nunatak nord | collected 2016-01-04
AGTTTTCTTATAATATATAAGCTTTTGTTTTAAATATTTGTTTTTACGCGTAAGCTTCTTAATACGTTTTTTCTTTAACATCGAATTTTTATTTTTAAAAATTTTTAAACAATAAAAAAGAAATTTTAAAGTAAATATTGTGTTGCTCTCTTAATTAATTTAATAATTTATAAAAAAAAAATTATTTATAATTTTTAAAAGAAGATATAAACATAAATTGCTTTTAACAAGTTTAAAAATATTTTTGTTGCAATTTCTATTAAAAAATAACTAATATTTGAAAATAATATAACAATTATTAAACAATTTACTTTGTAACGTATTGTTTCTTTTAATATTATTATAAATTTATTAATCTTTAATAATTTTTGCTACAAATTTTTTTTTCGCATTTGATAAAATTTAGTATTGTTAACAACTTGAAGATTTATAACTATTATACTTTATTTTACAAATTAAACAATAATAAATTGTATAAAGTAAATATTTAATAAATTAAATGCTTAGCAATTTAAACTTTAGCGCAAATTACAATTTTAATATACTTAATATAAAAATATTTGTTTTATATCTTATTTTATGTTTTTAAAGATATTATTATTAATTTTTAACAATAGCAAACTCTTAATTAACAAATGTTTAACAATACGTAACATAACTTTTTAAAAACACAAAAAAATTTAAATTTTTACAAATTGTTAAAAATATTTGTTTGTTTAATTGTAACTTTTTTAACTTAAAAGTTCTTTAAAAACGTTATTTGTTTATAAGTATTAATAAATTGTTTTTTTAAATAAACAAAATTGACAAATCTATTATTAAAAGAGTCAAAATTATTCTTTTTAACAACAAGAAAAAGATAAATTTTTATAAATTTTTAAAGATAAATTAAGTTAAACTTGTTATTATTTTATATAGTAATAATTAAAACTATACGTTAGTTGTTATTAAAACAAGAAAAGATACATTGTTAATAATTATATTGTTGTTAAAATTTTTTAAAGAAAATGTTGTAAATTTACTTAATTATTATAAGCGAAATTAAATCGTATATTTTGTCTACGAATTTATAAATTCGTTTTTTTGTTAAATAAATAATATTTGTTACAAACAATAATTGTTTTTTAAAATAATAACAATTTATAAAGAGATTAATTTATAACAATTATCTTTAATTATATTTTACAATTCAATTATAATATAATTAAATTTTGCAAAATTTATTGTTTATTTATAATCTTAAATTCTATTATAATTAACTTAAATACTTAATTATAATGCTTAATTCTTATAATAATTATATAAAGATTAATAAGTAAAAAATTTGTTATTAAGTTTGTATACTTGTACTTTTTAGCAAATATAAAAGATTGCTTTCTTAAAAAAAAAAGATGTCGAAGACTATTTGATAGAAAAATATTAAAAGCGTAAATTATATAATAATAAAACTTATAAAACTTAATATATATTTTATATTGTTACAAACAATAATACTTTAAAATTCTAAAATTTAGAACAACAAAATTAATATTTATAAGTTTTTTATTGTAATTTAAACGAAGCTATTAAGAAATCTATCTACAATTAAATCTTAATTATTATTAGTTTTAGCTTCTATTAATTAAGTTTATAGCATATATTTCTTTTTTTAATCTTTAACAATGTGTATTTAAAATTATTTATGTTTATTGCAACTTGTATTGACAAATTTAATTAAAAACCTATTAACGAATGCGCAAACATAGAGAGCGAATAAAGTTTTTTTCTTTAATTATTTTTTAAGACTTAAGCAATATACATATAATTGTTGTACAACAAGTTATAAACTATGTAAATTAATATGTTTTCGCTTATATTTATATCTTTTATAGCAATGTTTACTTTTGTAATATTATCGAAATATAATTTAAAAAAATCTTGTAAATAGTTAAACAAGTGCTAAGATAATTAATCTAATAAAAAGTTAAAAAAAATATATAAATATATAGAGCTAAACTATGTTAATTACTTTATTCTTTAAAAATGCTTAGTTTGTTGTTAACTCTTTTGTATTCAAAATTCTTTTAATTTTAATCTTTACTTTATCAACTTTTTAATTTAGCTTTATTATAATAGTTTTAAAAACTAATAAATAATTATAATTAGAAAGCTACTTTAATGTTAAGCAATCGACTTATCTAGTAGATTTCAAATTTGTAAATAAATAACTTATATATCGTTAAATTGTTTAAAGCAAAGAGAGAAATATTTATTAATAAAGAAGAGATACGCAACATATTAAACGTCTAAAAGATATAAAAATATTTTTTTCGAAATTAATTGCTTATTGATTTTCGAATATAAGAAGAAAATAATTAAGAAAATGTTTAATAATAGATTGATTTAAAATTTAATTAAATCTTAGATCGAATTATAATAACAAAGCACATAATTAATAATTCTTTAATATAAAATAATAATAAACTAGTAAGTTTAAAGTTCGAAACAATTGTTTAAATAATCGCAATAATAGATTATATCGAATGCGAATTAGCTCGAAGATAAACTACTTTATTTGTAAATTAATATAAGAGATAATCGACCAATATAAGAGATAATCGACATAAAATATAGGAGATAACCAATATAAATTTAGAAGATAACTAGTATAAGATATAAGAGGTAACTAGTATAGGATATAGAAGATAACTAGTATAGAATATAAGAGATAACCAATGTAGACGCATCAATGTGAGCGTATCAATGTAAACACATTAATATAGACGTATCAATATAAGCGCATTAATGTAAGCGCATTAATGTGAACGCATTAATGTAAGCGCATCAATATAAGCGCATTAATGTAAACGCATTAATATAAACGCATTTAAAAGATTCTTAGATTAATAATTCTTTAGCTAATATCTATTCGATTATTATTAAAAGACTAGTAATTCTTAAGAATCTAAATTTAGAAAAATCAAAATGCAACATTTATTAATCTTTGTAATATTTTTAAATGTACAAAATAAAATCTCTATTAAGCTAAATTAACAATTATTGATTGTAATAATATTAAAATTTAACAAATCTAATTTAATATTAAGTAAAAAGTTGACGTTTGTATAGACTTAACTTGCGTTTTATATTATAATATTATTAAAACTTAAAAACTACTTGCAATACTTAAAAATAAAGCAAAGTTCGTATATAAATCGATATTTAATACTAGTAGTTTTCGAAGCTTTAAATATGTTTAGAAAGATCTGTACTAATAAATTTTAAAATATATATTATATTTAAGTGTTTTAAATATCGAAATTAAAAGTATCTTAAGTTAAGAAATTCGAATTAAAGAATTGCAATTTATATATATTGTTATAATATTATATTTAAATAATATCGAAATATATTTCGTTATTAAGTATAGTATTGTTTGCTTAATTAAGATAAGAACACTAAGACGCTATAATTAATAATTATTGTTTTTTAGTTTTTGCTTTGTTAGCGTTTATTGAAACTTGCAAACAAATTGCGAACAATAATATATTGTTAACTTTTATTTCGAAATTAAGATTAAAATTATCAATTATAACAAACTTAAATAATCGAAATATCTAAAATGTTAAACTTTGTAAATTAAAAATTATTTAAAGAAAATTTGCTTTATATATAGTTTAAGACGTTGTTTAAAAGTTGTCTTTAAAATACGTTGTCTCTTTTATGTTTAAAAGTATAAACTTTGAATAATATTATTAATAAATAAAATTGTCTTTGTTGCGCACAATTTTAATAGTATTGTAATATTAAAAACGTAATCTATTTAATTTAAAAGCAATTAAGAAGATTTTGTCTTAAATAAATAGTGCAATTTGTCGCGATATTAGCAATGTTAATCTTTAGTTTTTCTTTACGTTTATAAACAATAATTACGAAGATAATAAAAATTATTTAGATAGAAATTAATATAGATTTCGATTGTAGAAGTTATATATTTATATTTACTAAAAAATCTATCAATAGAATTAGAATTACAACTTTGTTTATTAACTAAAATTAAACATTAATTTGCGCAATAATAAGCTAGATCTTTTTGCGCTAATAACTTGTTACTAGAATTGATTAAATTTTACTTCAAAATAATCTTGTAAATTTGACAATACAATTGAGAACAATTTTTAAACAATATATCTTAATAAATAATTATATTATTTAAGAAGATAAAATTGAAATATGTTAATATATAGCTTAAGGAAAATTGTACGAGAAAAAATGTTTTTAAATTGCGTTTAGATTATATAATGCAACTTATTAAAATATTTAGTCTTAAAAGTATTAATAAGAAGAACAATTTTATTTAGTAAAATTAATTTGACGTTTATATAAACTTGTTTAGGTAAATATATTGCGTCGAAACTTTAACAACATTAAAGTTATTAATTTTAATTGCATTTAAAAAGAAACTTATAATAAAATTTCTCTAGTATTTAAGATTAAATTAAATGTATTCAATTTTATTGCAATTATTTTTACGTATATTAAAAAATTTATTTGCTAATATTTGCATAAATAGTATCGCAAAGTCTTTAATTATTACAAATAAATATTTTTTAATTAATAAAAAATCTTAAGATAAACTTATATGTTTTTTGCAAAACATATTATTTTTAAGCAAAGAATTCGAATTAAAAGCGAAAAAAAAGATAGATTTTTTAGAAATAATTTGCGTTGTTATTAAATAACTATACTTTGCAAACAACTTTATAAATCTAAAATATATTTAAAAGTTGCAATTAATTTTTCGAAAAAATTATTAATAAATTGATATTTAGAATTATGTTTTTGCAATAATTAATTAACAACATTTTGTTTATACGTTTTAAAAAATTAATATTTTCGCAAATGTGTTGTCAAAAACTGTTGTAAAAAATCTTTTAATATTAGAGTTTTAGCTAGACTTTTAACTTAAATATTTATATAAAAAACACAAAATTAAGACAATAAAAGATGTTTTTTCTTTGTCGAATATATAATAAATTGTAGACTTTTATTTTTTTAGTAAGAATAATAATACGTAGATTATAATAGTGTTAACAATATAAACAAATTTGAGCATAAAGTTTCGAACAACTTTGATCGAAAAATATATAAATAAAAGTTAATCTTTTCATAAAGAAGTATATATAAAAATATATAATTATTATATTCTACAACAATTCGATTTAAAAATATAATAATAAATTCGATTATCAATTGTTAAGACTAAAAATCTTAAACAACTTTTTAAGTACTATAGTATTGCAATTGCGTTTAATAGTTTTGCAAAGACATTAATACTTTTAAAAGCAATACAACTTAATAATATATACAAAATATTAATTATAAAATGTGACAAAATATATTAAATTATTTAAGTCTAAGCAAGCTTATTAATAGTTAAAAAATTTTGCATTATTTTTGCTATATTAAGAACTTCTAATTTGATTTTCTTTAATATAACAAAAAATTAATAAAAAAATTTAATTTAATTATAATTAATATTATTTAACTTATAACATTATAAGTATTTAGAATTAATATAAACACTCTTAAGAGTAAAGTTTTAATTTAAGAGATATTTAACTCTTTTAAGTAGCAAGTTCGAACAAAAATTTAAAATAAACTATGTATTTTTAAAGACTTTGTTTTTTCTCTTTATACGTTCTTTAAAAGCGTTAAAATATTTAAGATTTAAATTAATTGTTTAAATTAAATTTTATTTACAATTTTGCGACAAACAATATTTATAGTTTTGAATAATATATATATTGATACAAATTAATAGAAGACTACAATATTAATTTAAGTTATAGAAAAAATCTTTATATTTGTTCTAGTCGAGTTTAACTATTAAAGAGATTTAGCATATTAATAATTGTATTTATTTGCGATGCATTATTATAAAGCTATTTTTTAAAAATTAAATAAAAAAGATATTTTTGTAAAATTAGTTATTGTTGTAGAAGTTACAAAGCTAAGCAATTTAAATAATTTTGCGTAAATTTTAGAGTTTTAGTCTTTAAATATTTTAATTTTGAGATAATATCTTAAAATCGCAATTTTAGAAACTATAATCTTAAACAAAAATTAATTAATGCGAGCTTCTTTGCATTTAAGATTATTAAAAAAATTATATATATTTTTACTTATTTTATTTGTATAAAATTAGAAATAAATAAATTAATATTATAATATTATTTTTTTAACTAAGATCTATATATTACAACTTTTTCGATTAGTTTAACAAAAAGCTATTAAGATCTTTGCATTATTAAAACGCTTTTAAAGTTAAAAACTATATTATAAAAATTAATATTACGCAAGCAATACTTAATATTAAAGAAAAATAACAAAAAGTTAATATAAATAAAGAAATTATTAAAAAAAAACAAAATTGTCAAAAATAAAGTTGACAAAAGATTGCATAAAAAGTTAATTTATTTCGAAATTTTAAACAAGTATAGAAGCAAAGACGTTAAAAACTTATTGTTAAAAAACAAGTTTTAAATAAGTTAAATAAAAGTTGCAATGTTAATTAACAACAAATTGTTCAAAATATAGATTTTTTCGAGATATAACAATAACAATACGTACTTAATAAAAGTGCGCTTAAAGTAGCTTTTATAGAGTTTATTGTTTAAAAATAGAGACGAAAGCAAAAAGAAAAAACAATTAAAACGCATAAAACTTAACTTAAAATTAAAAAATAATAATAAAAGAATTGTTAAACAAAGCTTAAAGTATTTGCAAAACATTTATTCGAAACAAAACAAATTTTTTATAATAAGAAAAAAGATTTATTCGACTTTAATTAAAGAATATTAAAGCAAAAAAATTAACAAAATTGTAATAATTTTTAAAGAAAAAAAAAAGAGATACTTAATAAAGAAAGTCTTCGCAATATAACAACAAAAGATACAAAATAAAAGTTATTAATTTTAGCAATCGAATTTAAGAGATTTTAATTTGGAAGAAATAAAATAAGTTAAATTGAATTGCTAGAAGACGCAAACAATAAAGAAATCAAATATTTTTTTTAACAACGCAAAAAAATAGAAAGTAAAAAAAATGTTAACTATTAACAAAGAGAACGCAAGTTAATTAAATAAAAATTTTAACATTTAAATTAATCTCTTATAGATAATTATATTTCTTTTAGCTTTTATTAATATTTGATAAATAATATATTTTGAACTAAATAATTATTAGTCTTAAGCAACAATCTTGTAAATTAAGTAGAAGTTCTTTATCTACAAGTCTTTATTTATTATCTTAATTCTTACGCATCTACGAGAATTATCGTAGAAGCAATATTTATCGTAGGGGCAATATTTATCGTAGAAGCAATATTTATTGTAGGAGCAATATTTATCGTAGAGACAACGTAGAGGCGATATTTATTGTAGAGACAATATTTATTGTAGCGCAATCTATTGTAGAGGCGCAATTTATTATAGAGACAATCTATTGTAGAAGCACAATCTATTGTAGAGACAATATCTATTGTAGAAGCAATAGAAGCTCTATTGTAGAGACAATCTCTATTGTAGAGGCAATTTATTGTAGAAACAATTTATTGTAGAGACAATTTATTATATGTAGAGGCGATTTATTGTAGAGACAATCTATTGTAGAGACGATTTATTGTAGAGATCAATTTGTGTAATTTATCGAAATAACGATTGAGACAAACTCGAATAAGATTTTTTCTTTGCATCTTAATTTTATAATACAATGTTATTTTTATTTTTATTTGTATTAAAGTTTTGTTTTGGTCTTCGATATATAAGAGAGTGTAAATTGTTACGTTAAGAAGACATAAATACTTAGAGACTAGAAATTAGAAATAAAGTATAAGAATTAATTGAAAGTGTATCTTTGTATTTTACTTATTTAGTAATAATTTTAATGCATAGAGTTGACGCTTATAATTTTAATTTTTGTACAATAATTATTAGCGATTGCATTATTAAATAAATTATATTATTAAATAAATAGAAGTATTAATTTTAAGACGCGTTTATTTGTCTTGCACTAAAAATAAAATTTAATTTAATTAACAATTGTTTGTACTTAATGTTCTTTCTTTTTTATTATTTAAGTCTAAGTACTTTGATTTTTTTATATTTGTCTTCGAATTGTTATGCAATTTAATATATAAGCTTCAAAATCTTTAAAATCTTTAAAAAGATTTTTTGAAAACGCTTTTAATTGTTAATTTGCAAATAAGTATATTTAATTGTTGCTCTTTTTATTGTTAATTTTAATTAACAATCTTTTAAATTGTTATCTTAATAATTTTTTGTTGCAATCGAAGTCTAAGAGTTGTTTGCAACAAATTCTTAAATATCTCTTTAATTATTTGTTTTTAAGCAAACATTCTTAGCTTCTAAATCGTTTTTTTGAAGTCTTTTATTTAAGTAATTATTTTAGTTGTATTTTATCGCAATTAAGCTTTGCGAGACGTCGCAATCGTAAAAAGTTTAATTTTAATTATATATTTGTAAGCAAACATTATCGACTATAGTTATTATCTTTTTTGTTATTTTTTTTATTAGTATTTTTGCTAATATTTGTGTTAATTTAGATTTAGCTCTTTGAAGTTCTTTGCTTAAGCAATTATTTAAGCAAACGTTTGTACAACGTTTTGTTAAATTTCTTCGATTGTAATTAGCTTGCGTTTATAAACTAACGCACATTTTAACTTATATTGTTAGTAGTTATTAATTGAATGTCGCAACAAAATGTATAAAATCTTAAAATAAACTTGATTTTTGTTTCTTAGAGTAAAAGATTTAATATATTAAGTTCTATATATTGTTTAATACTTTTTAAAAATTGTATTGTTATTAACAATACAAGAAGACAAATATTGTTAACAATTAAGAATTTAATAAAAATATATATTTAAAAGCAACGCTTATCTTTATAATTAAAACAAGAAAAAAGATTTGAAATAATAAACAAAGTAATAAAACTTTAAAACAAAGTTAAATTTATCGTATTAAATATTACAAAGATTTTAGCATTTTTGATTAAATATTTTAATTTTGCAAAAGAACGCAATACTATTTAGTTTATTAAGTTGTTGCTAATTAATTCGCGATATTTATACAAACTTTTTGCGTCGAAATTTAATTATTATTACAAATATTTTACAAAACAAAAGTTCGAATAAATTAACAAAAAGATTGTTGTTATTAATTATTAAATAGTACAATTATATACGCAATTAACAAGAGAAAACTTGTTCTCTTTTTTAATAATTAAGATTAAATTCGAAGCAATTGACAACATATTATATATAACTAAAAGCTAAATTGCAATTAGTAATACTTACAATATTTATATATTACGCTAGCTTCTTTTATAAACTTGTTTCTTTAAAACTTTATTAAATATTAATTTTGTTATTTTTACAATTGCAATTAATTAAAGAATTGTTATGTTTTACGTAATTTAATATTTTTTAAAGAACGACAATATCTATATATTTTATATTGATATTTTAATCTTTATAAAGAAATTTAACATTTAAGAATGCTTTAATTTTATTAAAAATATTGTAGATTATAATTTAAAAATTTGACAATTAATTATTAAAGATGCGCTAAAAGCTTTGCATTTTATTTTATAACAATAAAAAAAAACATAATCTATTAATGTTATTAAAAATACGATTGAGTTATTTAATAATAACAATAAAAAATCTAGTAAAATTCGACAAACATAGCAAGAAGTAGTTAGAATAATAATCGGATTCTTGTTTCTTTTATTTTAATTATACGTAACTATTTGAAGATCGACGCGTTGTAAATTTCGATTGCTCTTTATTAAAGTTTAGCTATTGTTCAATTTGTTATTTGATTTATTTTTCGATGCGTATTACTATTTATCGCGTATTTACTTATCTTTATGCAACACAAAAATAATTGTAATTTGCTAAGCTTGCTTTGCCTCTCTTTAATATTAGTTTCGTTAAAACTATTTTATTATTAATTAAGCTTTTAAGCAATTGTTTGTCTAAATGCATTTGCAAAAGAACTAACAAATTAATTAAGATTACAAGATATTAGATACAGGATTGCAACTAATTTTAATTAATAGCACTTGTAGTTGTTACAGACTTATATAGAAATCTAGATTTTTTAATTTTTTACTTATTTTTTTTATAACAATCTCTTTTGTCTCTTTTTCTCTCTTTTTTTTTGTTAAATGTGTAATAAATCTTAGTATCTTTGTAAACATTGTTGCGTATTAATAAGAAAATTTTAGCCAAATGTAATGAAATTTTTTTAACAAATTTTTTTTATATTAGAAGTATAGTTTGTAATATTGTTGTGTTTCTTAAAATTAATTATAATCTTTAAACAAATTGTTTCGAAATACTTCGAAAATTTTGTTTAAGTTTTTTGTGCAAAATATTGTTGCAATATTAAGAAAAAAATGTAATTTCTTTAAGTAAAAAAAATTGTTAATATTATTCTTACTCTTTGTATAGATCTTCGAGTTATTTTTATTGTAATTAAAGAGAAAATTTATATAAAATAATGTTAAGTTTAGATTTGATTTAATCTTATTAATAAAAATTCTTTAATAAGATTTTTTTATTTGTATATTTTTTAAAATTAGATACTAAAGTTTTAAAATATTAAAGAAAATTAAAAGAAAATTTTTATCTATTATAGTATTGTTATTAATTATTAATATAAGCAAATTAAGAAAGCAATATTGTAATAAAAAATAATTGACTTAACTTTTAAAGACAATACAATTACATATAAAATACAAACATTTTAGATATTTAACTTAAGAAAGAAAATTAATTATCGCTTTTGTTAATTGATTCTAATATATAATTAAACGCAATTTGTATAAATAAGTCAAAAAGATAGATATCGTAAAAATAATAGAAGTTAATTGATTAAATTTAAATAATTTTAGAAATTAAGTATTGCGTATTTTATCGCAAGCTTTTATTATTAACTTTTGCGTTTTAAGATTATTGCTATTTAAGAGTATTATTATAAAGCTAACAACAGTCTCTTTAAAGAATAACTTTATTTGCAAAAATCGCAAAGATTAAGTTGTTATACAATTATATTATAGACTTAGTCGAAATATATTATGCGTTTCTTTGTTTAATAAATAGCTCTTTTAGTTGCTTTTTTAACAATAAATCTTCTTTAATTTCTAATTTGTAATAGAGCGATTACAATAAATAAAAATTATTTTTCAAAAATTAAGTATATATTGAAGTACTTGTCGAAGATAATCTTAAGTATTAATTAAATTTTGTCGAACAATTAAAGTACAATGCTATTTATAAACGCAATCTTAATACTTTTTGTAAATCGAATAATTCGATAAAAGCTTTATAAGCATGTTTGACGTTCTACGCAAGTTTTTATTATAATTAAATTGTTTTAATTTTTAATATTTCAAAGATAATATAATTATAATACGTAAAATTGACTCAAATCTTGGTAGTATTAGAGTAACAATAACTAAATATTATAAATCGACAAAAAGAAAAATAAAGTCGAAAAAAAAATTACAAATTTAACAAGTTAATTATATGTAAAACGCAAATGCTTTAGATCTTGTTTTAACAAATATTTAATAATATTTTGTAAAAGTTTGAATACAAGTATTTTTAATATATTTTTTTTTATATATTTTGCGTTAAATATTATTAAAATGTTTTGCTATTAATTGTTGCGTTGTTTTGTAACGCATATATTGTAAAAGATTTATAAACATATATTGTAAAAGATTTATAAACATATATTATAAAAGATTTGTAAATATATATTGTAAAAGATTTGTAAATATATATTATAAAAGATTTGTAAATATATATTGTAAAAAAATTGTAAACATATATTGTAAAAGATTTGTAAACATATATTGTAAAAGATTTGTAAATATATATTGTAAAAAGATTTTAATCTTGTACAACATATTATAAAAGAGTTTATCTCTATTAATAAAATTTTACGTTCGTTGTATTTAAAGATTTTTAATAATTGTTACAAACTTGCTTTAAACAACAAAGATTACTAATTAATTAAAAGATTACAAAATCGTCTAATTTTCTTCGATCTATATAATAGAGACAAAAAATAAAGTAAATAAAAGTCTAAGTAAATTATTAATAATCGAAGTCTTTACTTGCGAATAAAGCAACGTCAATTAGTACTTCTATAAAAATAATTTAATTTTTAGCTTATTAAATTAATGTCTTATGTAAAATTAAGTACTAGTTGTTATCTTGTTATCTAAAAAACAATTAATCTATAAGCTTAAGCTATAAGTGCGAAACAAAAGCTCTCAATACAACGTTTAACAAAAGCTAAATATCAAAAATAGCACTATTAATAATTATTACTTATTAGACTTTTTTAATTATAATTGAAACGATAGTTTTAACGTTGTTGTTAACTTATTTCGCAATAAGATAAATCTACTATTTCGAATAAATCTTAATTAATTTCTTTTCGTATTAACAACGCTTTTGCTAATAAGATTGTTATGCAAACGATAATAAAAAAACTCAAAAAAAAAATTAAGATGTCTCGAAATCTTGCAATTAAGATGCACAAGCTTATTAAGTCGATAAAACGACTCTTAAATAATAAAATACGTTTGTCTAGCTTTAAATATATTGTGTTCAAGATAATTCTAGTATTAAGTTCAATATTAATTATAATTGAAGCTTAGATTAGCTAGAATAATTTAATTTACATGTTTGTTTGCTAATTGTTGATGCTATACAAATATGTAATGTCGATATACTATATTGTTTGCTTTATTACTTAGATACGCATATTTATCTAAGATTATTATAGTTATAACGTGAAATAACTTTACTATTAACAATAGTTGTATCCAAAATAACTAAAATTTAATTGCGTTCAATTTGATTAACACACAAAGTAATTGCGCTTAATTTAACTAACATTTAAGATTTATACTCTTTTTAATTTTACGATATAAATTGTAATTAAAAGCTAATTGTTTGCAACAAAGAATTTATTCGCATAGATTAATTTTATGTATTTAAGTTATATAACTCTTAAAAACTACAAAATTAAATATTGTTGTTAAATTTTTTCTGCAAATTGAATGCAAACAATAAATAACAAGAATTAATGCGAAGAGCAAGATAGTAATAGTACAACAAATCGATTAGAAACTTAAATCAACGTTGTATTAAACCAAATCTAGCAACTTCAACATCAACAACTTATTTTATTTTGTTAATTTAAACTATATTATAGATTCAAGTTATTATTATAAAGCAATACTATAACTATATTAGATTTTTAAGTATAAAAATTTAAATAGCAACAAAATTATTAAAAATATTGCAAACAAAGTATATAAACAATATCTCTTTTTTACAATTAAAATAATTAATAAGTTTACAATTTGTAAATTTTTATACAAAAAAAAGCTTAAAAAAATAGATATATAAATAATTGCAAAACAAAAACTAAATAAAGTTTTACAAAATTGTTTTTAATATAATATATAACTATATATAAGTTCTCTTAAATTATATAGTTCTTAGAGATCAATCTATATAGTTAGATAGCTAGTAGTTAGAAGATAGATATTAGCTAGCTATTCTCTGGAAAGCAACTATTTAGAATATAGATATAAGATTTCTAGCTTACATCTAGAAGATAGATATTTTTTGCAAAATAAATAGCTGCGATCTATCTTCTATCTACTAGACAAATAGAAGATAAGTAGTAAGCAGCTAGATATAAGATAGAAAGCAGATTGTCTTCAAATAAACCACTTGCTAGTAGATATCTAAACTAGCAATCTAGAAGATAGATAGCAGATAGATAGCAAATAGAAATATTACAAGTAAAAAAAAAAAAAAAAACTAAGTACTACTTTACTTCTATATTAGTTGTAATTAATCTAGTATATACGCGCTAGTAGAAGAGATTAAACACGTATATAGAAATTTCGTAAATTGTGCTATTTTATTATTAGAGTTTTACTAGCGTAAATAATTATAAAGCTAGAGCAATCCCAAGTATATAAAACTTTAAATATAAGATTGAAAACTTTAATCTATTAATATAATTAATATAAAAACGTCTTAGCAACTTTACCTATTAACAAATCAACAATTTAGATATTTTACTTTTCAACATGTCAAGACTCGAAATCTCGATCGAGCTAGCATCTAGACTTAGTGAGAATTTTCAAATTCTTGAAACTAACCTCTATAGATTGGATAGCAGATAAATAACTGCTATATAGCGATTGACTAACTTCTAGTTATCTGAAAAAGATTTCTAATTGATAGATAGTCGCTTTCTAGCAAACAACTAATCTATTTAGCAAATAAATAAAAGTTACCTATCTATTCTAGATATCTAATCGTAATCTAATCAATATTTGTCGATTATATAGCTCTATAGATAAGTCTCTAAGTTTGTTTTTAATTTACAAATATTGTATTTTTAATATTATAATTAACATATTTAATTCCAAAAAAAAAAAAATTATTAAATATATTTTGTTAGTATATTTAATATAACAATAAGAAAAAGCTTAAATATAAAAAGATATTAATATTCTAAAATATTTGCTAAACAAAGCAAGATTTGCTATTGTAATAATTTGTATAATATTATTTACTAATTTATTAAGATAATTATTTCGCGCATCTTTAGTTTTGATAAGAAATACTTTTATTTTTGATATATTTCTAGTTCTAGAATTTAATCTAGAGTTGCTGCAAAATCAAGTTAATTTGTTTCGTTGCGCGTCAAATATTCAAAATCTCTATTATCTTCTTAACTTGTTTATAACTATTTATCTTATTGTTATTGTTAAGATGTTACAATTATTTTCTACAAAGAACTATTCTACGCTAGAGAAATTCCTCGAGACTGTATAAGCTTATATTAGAATAGAAAACTATATTATAGTTAGAAAGCAATCGAAATCTAATCTTAGATTTAATAAAATTGTTAAGATTGCTCTTAATTGCAATTGCGATAACAAAACACAACACAAACTAAAAACAAATATTAGAAAACTAGCAATATCAAATGCGATTGTTGCTTTCGAGTAAATATTATCTACAAAAAGAGTCTAAATATATAAACAATAGATATTTGTAATACAAAAAATAATTATAATGCAAACAATATATTAGATTCGTTTGTAGTATTGTAAAGAACAAATAAAACAATAAAGCTTTTAGAGTATATTGATAATACTATTAGATTAAATAATTGTTGCCTCTTTCTATTTTATTATCGGAATACTATAATCGATCTAATCTAGTGTTAATACTACTCGACCCAATACTATTCGACTCGATATTATATAATTGATCTAGATAGTTTCGATCAATATATATAGATAGATAAAGTCCCAGCTTCTATATAGTAACTAAACGTTCTACTATCTATTATTTTGATAGATTATAAGCTTAAAACAAAACAAGAAACTTATCTGCTTATTAATTAAAATGTTTGAAACATAATTAATAAATTAAACTAACAATAGACTTACAATTACTACAATTAGCTAAATTCTTGTTAATCTTTAATATATAGAAGTTAACAATCAATTATCTAGATATTTAAATTATTATTGCTTTAAGAATTAAAATATTAATATTATAACGTTGTCAAAACAATAATTAAAGAACTACTAAAATTTGTTAAACAATCAATCTCTTAACTACTCGAACAATTAAAATTTTCAATTATTAACAATTGAATAACTAGTATCTAGTTAAAGATTCTAAGCACAAATACTTTATTAAGAAGACTAGTATAAGTTGTAGAAATAACTAAGTTTATTTTATTTGCAACTTGTTGCTTTTGTTAAAGAACGCTAATTATCTTTAATAAATATTTATCAATAATAAGTTCTAAAAATCGAAGAATTAACTATATAGCAATTATACAACTAGAGATTGATAATTAGATAATTAATAATTAATCGAAGACGCGCTATTAAAGCGAGACAAGACTTTGCTTCGACGCATTTATAAAAAACTGTATAGTCTCTCTATAGGGTGATTTCTCTGCAGAAAACTGGTAAATTGCCGGTGAAATCCCGGTGAACTCCCGGTGGACATCCGGTGAGAAACCAGTAATTTCCTAGTAATTTCCTAGTAAATCACTCGTTATACTCGGTTTAATATCCCATAACACGCCCCACGATTAGTAGGTGAGCTCACCGTTATTGCACCAAAGTATCAAAAAATAAACAATTTAATTAAGTAAATAAGTACTTCTACTATCTAATATTAATAATAGTTAATCTAAATTTGCACGCACTAGTATGAGAAGTCTTTCGCGCGTATATATTTTAAGCAAAACGTCTAATTATCTAATTAAAATTCTACTAGCGTTGATAATTATAGAGCTAGAGCTTTCCCGAGTATTTTAAACTTTAAATTTAAAAATAGAAAAAAACTTTAACAACTTCACGCTTTGACGAATCAACGATTTAGATACTTTACTATTTAACATTCTTAAAATTAAAACCCCAATTAGGCTAGCGTCGAGACTTAGTCAAAATTTTCAAATTTTCAAATTTTCAAAATTGAATAAAATAGCACCTATAGGGTCTATAGGGTGTAAAACCGGTGAATTATCGGTGCGAATCTGCTGAGAAGTTCAGGATCGATAAAAACTTGGTGAACCCTCGGTGAACCCTTGGTGATTCCTCTAGGAATAACCAAAAACCATGACTATCTAGTGGAAGCACTAGGAACTTCCGGTAGAATCACTTGTACAAAAGCCAGTACAGAAGCTAGATTATTCAATCTTTTTAATCTTTGTTTTTTTGTTTATTGCAAAAAATTCTCTTACTAACAATTAAATAAGTTAACTTGTTAGCGCAATAACTAAAACAAATGCTAGTCAATTTCTCTTACTACAATGTATAAAACAAATTAATAAATTAAATTGCAAATATACTTCAAAAATTAAAACAACTTTATTAACTACTTTAAAAGTAATATCTAGACGCAATTCTTAATCAAATAGCAATTAATTTTGTTTAAATAAAATTAAAAAGTTATTAATTACTACAAAGACACAAAAGACTTAAATCAAAAAAACTAATATTTAATCTTATTAAAATAAGAAGACTAAAAAAATCGATTTAACAATTGCAAAAACACAAAATAATATTGCTATCTTTATAACTATTAAAATTAAGAAGAAGAATAAAGAGATTAAGTAATCTAGTTAAATTTTAGATAGTTAACAAGTTTTATCTACAATTAAGTAAAAACAACAATCTAATTAAGAATTATCTATTAATACTTTATCTTTCAAACAAATTAAATCTATTAAGCCTGCTTAAATTTACGTTTGTTATAATTTTAAGATAGAACAACAAAAATATAAGACTTATTAAGAGTTTATTAACTATTTATCTACTAGAATTTTGCTTAATCTATAATTGATAATATCGATTAAATTAATACTATTAACAAAGAGAAGTATATTTAGTTATCTTTTTTATTCGAACTCTTTCAAAAGTATCTATCGAACTAGATATCTAATTTAAGTTTTGTTAATTTACTTAATCTTTGTAATCTAATAGTTAGAATATTTTTATTGAGATCTTTACTGCGCAATTGCGCTCTTTTACTATATTTACTAGTATTATTATCTACTGCTTACAAGCTATTAATAGAGCTCTAAAAAATAATAGATTATATCGATATTATTATAATTATTAATATTAATCTTTGCGTTATTTCTTGCAATTCTAAAACAAATTGCTAAAATTAACAATAACGTAAGCTTTCTTGTTTGAGAACAAGACTTGTTTGAAGTTCTTAAATAAATTAAGCTTTAAAAATATATCGAACTAAATATTAAATCTATTAATTTACTTAATATAGTTATTAAGAAACAAGTTAAATAAAATATTAATAACAAAAAGTATATAAATACGCTTTAAAATATTATTAATAAAAATCTATATTACAATATAAAAAAGATCGATCTAGCTAAAAAAAACTTATTAAAAAATTGTTAAAATATACAAGTCTAAAAAGTTAAATATACTAATAAGAATTTTTGTTAAATTTAAATTTTTTAAAATTTTTAGTTTCTAAAATATTAACAAATACATAATTAAGTTTTGCAATATTATTAATAAATCATCTATCTATTTGAGCAATTTAATTATAGATAAGAACTAATTTATTTTTAAATATTTAATTTATTTTAACAATACTACTTGTTTTTTTATTAATTAATAGATATTCGAATATAAATTCTTTTATAACAATAATATTTAAAAGCAAAAGTTGTTTGCTATTATTTATAATTACAAGACTCAATATATTAATTTAATAGATATTTCGACTATTAATACTATCTTAATTTTAACAACAATTACTAGATTAATTATTATTACAAAAAATACTTTTTTTGTTATCGACAACTTTAGTTTTGTATATATTAAACAAAAGAAGTGCACAAACTACAAAAAAATTAATTATTAAGAATTAAATTGTTAAAATTTATATCTAGAACTATATTTTGTTTTAAAGAACAATAGTTTCGAAAACAATTAAAACAATAACAAAAACAAGTATTGTTAAAACTATAATAATCAAAAGAAAGATTAAAAGAAGTTTAAATTTAAAAAGAATAAAAACAAGTTTAAGTTTACTAAGAACAAAGATAAGAACAACAACAACAAAGAGTAGAAGACTACTAAAGCAATAATCTATAAATATTATTTTATCTTTGTTGTTATAACAATTCTATTTGCAATTTTTGAATTGTCTATTTCTACAACTATAATATTAACTCTTATTGTTAGCTATCTCTTGCACAAATAAATCTTTAATACAAGATACTTATAGTATATATCTAAGAACTCTAGTATCTTTATATTTTATTCGAAAATATTTTAACAATTAGTTAAGAATATAGAAGACAATTTATTTATTATAAATATTAAAAGTATTTGTCTATTTATTAGATACAAAGATAAAAAAGTTTATTATATTACAATTTACAATATATAATATATATTTAACTCTTTTTACAATTTGATTTTCTACAGTTAGTTAAAAGACGCTAGTATTATTCGAAGAATTACTAATTATAACTTTTTTATTAACGCTTAACAAGTTCGAGCAATAAAAATTTCAATCTTTACTTTCTAGATTTAAAAATATCTATTGTATTTTTTGTTATTATTATTGTTTTATTAACAATTAATAAAAATGCAATAACTATATAATACAAACAACTTAATTATCTAGACAAACAAAATATCTATTAATTAATTTGCAAAAACACTTTCGATTTTATTAAATTATTTCCAAATAATACTTGTGTTTCTTGCGTATGCGCAAAAAGCAAAGCAATATTTTATTAAGCTTCTATTAAATCTAGTTGCTAGAAAAACAATTTTATTTATATTGATATTATAGAATCTATATCTCTAGACAATTTCGATAGCACTTGCTATATTTGTATTTGGCTAAATAATAAAATTAAATATTCGCAAATAAAATATCTTAAAAACAAGAATAAAATTAATTTACTAATTTTTTTTAAGCGCTATATTGACAAATTTGAGTATAGAGACAACAAATATACTTGTATTTGCGTTAACAATAACAATAAATATATAAGTAGAGTCTTTCGAATCGAGTACAAAAAACGCAAGATATATATCGAATTAATAATTGTTGTCTTTTCTAAGATAAATAAATACGTTAAATATCTTAACTAGATCTTAATATTATAATTAAAGATACTATAGTAGCTTAATTATAAATTTCTAGCTAGAGATTATTTAAACAATTAACTTATATTGCAATATCTTTTCTATTATCGAATATTTTATTATTTCTTTCGAAACAAATATCGAGTATCTTTATAATTACAAATATATTTAACGCATTAATTAACAAGAAAAAGCGTTAAAAATTTAATTAAGTATCAATTAACAAAATTTTTAAAATTGTACTCGATTCTTAATTCTAATAAAATACAACAAAGAGTATATATATTATATAATAAATAACAAAAAGTAAATTTAACAAATATTAGAAGTTTATTGACTAAGCAATAAGCAAGCATTATTTAGCTCTAATATTAATTACAATAAGATTAATTGTCAAAATAACAATATATATTTGTTTATAATTCTATTTACGCAATCTAATACTACAAATGTTCTTAATAAATTTCTAAATTTTACAAGAGCTAAACTAAATAAGCTCTTTATAACAATATTATAACAACAATAAAGAACTATCTTATTTTCAAATTATATTAAGAACTTTAAACTAGATTTATCTATCTTATCTAAAATCTTATCTTTTTTAAATTCTAAAAATACTATATTTTTTAAGTTATTTTTTAACTTCGAAGACAATATTTTTTTTAACTTTACTAACTTTAATAAGTTCTCTAAAGTTACTAAATTATTAAATATATTTTAAAATTTATTGCTTTCAAATCTTAATCTAATATTGCAAAAATATTTAAAGTTTCGATTGTATTAAAATAAATTTGCAAATTCTTTTATTCTATTATTTAAAATTATATTATTAAAGTTATATAAATCTAAAATCTATACTAAAGCTATAACAAATATCTATTACAAAATAAATTAACAACTAGTTAAACAAAACAAAATTAAATTTTTAAAAAAAATTAATATCTATATTGTTTGTTTAACATCTAACAAATATTATATATTTTGTAAAAAATAAGTTTATAAGATTAAACAAAAAGTTAATAGCAAAATTCTTTGTTATAAAGTTTGTTAAATTGTTTGAAACTTTAAACAATACAAAAATCTAAATTATATTAAGATTTTTGCAATTGTAGTTAAATTTATAAGTTATAAGACTATTTTTATTTTTATTATTGTTAACAACTAGAATCTAAAACAAATAAATATTGTTATTTTTTTTTTTTACAAAAATATTAATAATAAAATTTATATAATATTGTCTTACAATTTTAAGCAAAACAAAAAAATTTATTAACTTAGAAAAATTCTCTATAAATTTAAACAATTATTTTAAGTATAATATAATATTTTTGCAATATTTTTTAAGAAATATTGCTTTTGTTTATTAAACTTCGATCTAAGTATCTTTATTAATAACTTTATTATTATTGTTATCTATATAGACAATTTCTTAATTATTAATATTAACAAAAAGTTTATTAATATTGTTAAAAGAATTTTTGTTAATTAATTTAAAATAATTAACTTAGATTTTGTTTAATAGTATCTAAAAATTAAAATTAAATACAATCTTATAATTCGAATTCTCTATTTAAGTTAAAAAATATATCTAGAAAAAATACTAAAAAATTACAAAATATAGAAGTATAAACTAGTTGTTATTCTTATAGATATATTTAAAATATATATTGTTAATTCGAATTATATTGCAAATTTAGATTATTATTATATCTATTAATCGACAATTAATTTTCTTATATATATAATACTAAATACTTAATCAAATATTGCTTTTATTATTTTAACAATAAGCAAATATACTTTTAATTTTATCGATACTTATTAAAAGATTGTTAAACAAATACTTTGTTATTTTTGAGATATTCTTGATTTTTGTTTTACTTTCTATAGAAGTATTTGTTCTCTATTAAACTATATCGACGTTAATTAAAATAAAAATTAAGATATCTATTGTTTTATCTTTAAATATATCTTTAATCTAAAAAATACTACTATTAATTAATTATTTAAACATTAATTAATTATTGCTTTTTCTATTTGCAAAATTAAGTATATTAAATAAATACAAATTGCTAAAAAGATTATTTAGCTTTAAGTATTGTTAAAACAATTATAATTATTCTATCTATTCTTATTGTTATTGTTTATATTAAGAATTCTTGTTATTATTAAAGTTTTTTCTTTAATACTTTTAATATTATATTTAGTTGCTACTATTATCTATTGCAACAACTAAAAGATTATAATATTTGCTAAAAATCTTGCACAATATACTTAAACAAAATATATAAATATTTAAACTTAATTTGTTTGCAAAAAAATTGCAAATAATTAAATTAAGCTAAAATATATTTCTATTAAGAAGCAAATAGCTAACAAACTAATTAAAGCTTTTTTTTGTAATATATTTAAAATATTTTAACAAGTTTTTAGACTAATTTAATAACTAGATTATTTATAATCTTAAATATAGATATTAAACTTAATTATTTAAACAATTTGCAACTAAATAGTTGCTATATTTATTACTATTAATTTTTGTACTATCTATTTAAATTTATATCTATTATTTTTTTTGTTTTACTAATAAAATTATCAAGTATTATTAACAATATTTGTATAATTTTTTGTTAAAATTTTATCTCTTATATATTTTTCGAATTTTAGAGTATCTCGAACTTGTAAATATACGTATATTTGTATATAAATTGCTAACAAAGAACTTTTATATTTTTTTTTATTTTTGCTAGAAAGATACTTAAGACTTAATAGTTTTAAAATAAATTTCGAATTTAATAAAATATAAAATCTAATTTATATAAGAGCTAATTTCTAGATTTAGATTAAGTAGAAGTATCAAAATATTATAATTAATTTAGTCTAGTATCAACACTATTTAACTCAATACTACTTAACTTAATATTACGTAATTAATTCAAATAGTTTCGATCAATATATATAGATAGGCAAAGTTCTAGCTCCTATATAGTAACTAAGCGTTCTACTATTAATTATTTTGACATTTATATATTGCTAACTATAAAATAGATATAATGTCTCGAGAATTTCTTAGCAAACAATGTCTCGATAATTTATAATATTTCTTTATCGATTAAGATATCTACAATCTTAAAAAGAAGTTTGAAATCGACTAGATATTTATATTTTTATATAAGTTCTTTTGAGAGCTTTGTATTGCAATTATTGACTTGTCAAGATTATCTTAAAAAAGAAAACAAAAAAAATTAAAAAGTTCTTCTTTATATATAAGAGAACAACAAAAATACTTAGCAAAAATTCGAAGATTCTTATTATAGATTGCATCTATAAAACAAACAAATATAAAATATCTTTGTTTACAATTATAAAATTATCTTTTTAGATATTATTTTTATTGTCGATTTCGTCTTTATTGAAAAGAAAATTATCAAATACTACAATTAAATTTTATATCAATTAAATCGACTATATATTTGTCTAGAACTCTCTCAATTGCATGTAATTGTTATTGATTAAGATCTAGTTTTAATAAAAACTATTAACAATTGCTTTTCTACTTATTTAACAACTTATAGCAAAGAAACTAGATATATTCTATATTTTTAATATTTGTATTGCAAGTGCAATATAATTGAGAATTGCAAAGCTTTTTTTGTTATTAACAAAAAGTAAATATATAGCTTATTTCGAATATAGATGCCTAATTCGAGACAAGCTTATTCTAGATTAAGATTTTGATTTGAAATACTCTTTTTATATATATCTAGGACTCTCTACTAATAAAAACAACAGTTGTACAACAGTTGTACGTCGATTGAACAATAGAAATCTAGATATTTTATAGTTGTTTAACAATTGTTCAACAGTTTGAAGTTAGAAATTTGAAAGTTTAGATTTTCTCCTGTTAAACAATGGTTGAACAACAATTGAACAACAATTGTTGAATCTATAGATATCTATAGATGCTAATTTTGATATCAAAATTTTTAAACAACAGTTTAAATATAGATAATTAATTTTTCTACTGTTAAACAACGATTAAACAACAATTGAACAACGATTGAACAACAGTTGTTCAACAGATAGATATCTATAGATGCTAATTTTGATATAATTTTTTTAAAAATTTATCAATTTATTCTAAGTCTCGAAGCTAGCTCAATCGAGATTTTAAGTCTTGATATATCGAGTAGTAAAATATCTAAATTGCTGATTTGTTAATACGTAAAGTTGTTAAGATGTTTTTCTATTAATTTTATTAATAGTTTAGAGTTTAAATTTAAATTTAGAGTTTTAGTTTATTTCGGGAAGTCTCTATTTCGATTACTATCAACGCTATCAAGTTATAAATAGAAAAATTATATAATTTACAAAAAATATATACGCGTAAGAAAGTAACTCCTCTTATCTAGATTCCTCTTATCTAGATCCTCCTTATATATCTCTCTACTAGATAGTCTAGTGCTTATGGAGTCTATTAATTAATTATATTTTTTTTCGATTTAATAAAATTTTTAATCAACCGATAAACAATCGCAATTTAATTCTAAAACCTGTTCTTGCAATTGTTAATTTTTAAAGCATTCAACAATTAAACAACCGAAATTTAGGATTTTTCTGGTTGTTAATCGATTGAAAAACAGTTTTTCAACGATTTTTCGACGGTTGTACAACAGTTGAATTTTTTACTAGTCTAGCTATACTATGCTAAGCATATATAGAATAACTCTAAACAACAAAAAAAACTTAGAATTTTACACTAAGTATATGTCTAGCATTTGTAGAGTCTCGAGTATTTAAACGCGTTAAAAATAACGCGTTAATACAAAATACAATTTAAATATATATTTAATAGTTGCGTAATATAGATTAGATCTAAACAAAATTAAAATATTAAACTCAATTAAAACAACTAGCGTTCTTTGTCGAATTTAAGTATTAACTTTGTTTTTTTTATCTTTATCTTTTCTAATTATTTGTATATTTATAGTATATACGCGCGTACTCTATACTATATGCTTAATATATTTTAAGAATATTCCTAATTTAATATAAGTCAAACATATTACAATAACGCAATTTTTACAAATATAGCAAATTTTTTGACTTTAAACTATTACTATAGTAAGTATATACAAAGTCTATATATTATATATATTAATTTTTTTTTTAAGAATTTTATCTTTATATTAATATTAACTAAATCTTATTAAATAGATTTTAATTTACTAAAAAATCTTTATTGCGTATATATCAAGTTTATACACAAATTAAGTTAATTATCTCTAAAGTTAAAATAGAATTAATAAATAATAACTTTTTATTTAAGTTATATTTATACTAAGTATAAACAATATTTATTTTTAAATTAGTTGAACAAAACAATAATTATAATTACTATCTAAATGCAATATATACTAAGTATTAATAGAGACATTTGATTCAAAAACTAGAATTTTTTTGTTCAACTTAATTGTATAAATATTATAATCTAGCTACAATTTAGCATATACTAAACATATATAGTTGTAATATTGCAATAGCAAAGAATTAAATATACAATATAATATTTATTGTTGTAAATTAACAATTGTTAATAAGTTTAATCTCGACTTAATTTATACTAAATTTATGCTAACATTATAGCTATACTAATATATATATATTTATTATATAGACGCAAGTAATTATTTTTCTATCTTTTATAAATACAATATAGACTAAATATATACAATTAGCAATTCAAAAATTGACAACATTTTTATTAACATATATTACTTAGCAAAAAAATATATATTTTGTTTATATTTAGTATATATTTTATTTATGTTGTTTTAATTCTCTAAAATTGTAAATGCGTTTAAATAAATAGTGCAATATTAATTATATTACTAAATTTAGATATATTTAATATAGACGTTAATTAAGTTAAACTTATATATTGTATAAAAGCAAGTATATACTATTTATGTTAATTTATTAATACGCTAATAATATAGAATATATTGCGTAGATTAAGTTTATATTAAGTATAGATAAAATTTATAAATTTTAGTTGTATCGATTTTACTTTTGCTCTTCTTTACAAAACTAAATTCTATTAAAAGATAAATTTATTTTATACTTATTGTATACAAGACTTAATTTCTATTTTCTTTATCTATATTATATAAACATCTATATGATTTTTTAAGTATCTAATTATAAATTACAAATATATTAACTCAATATATATTAAATCTATATTAACACAAATTTTAAAATTGTTTCTTAATTATTATTTGTTGCTCTTTAAAATTTTGTCTTTTAACTTCAAGTCTGTTAATAAAAAGTTTACTTTTAATTTAATTTTAATTAATGCTAAATTTATACTAATTTGTTTTTGATATTAAAATTAAACTTTTGTTAAGAAATACAATCTTATATATTTCTAATTCTTAATTTGTATATAATAAATACTTAGATTATATATAGATAAATATATATATTAAAGATTTCTTTGTTTTGAGTAGATTTATCTAGATTTATATATATTAAAACTATACTAAATATTTACTAGCTTCTTAAAAGCGCAAAACAAAGAAATTTGCTATCTTTTGTATATTTGAAATTTCTAAAATTAAAAAATATATATATTTTATCTATATTTAGTATATATCTAGCTAACATATTAAGCTAAATATAAAGACAAAAAATTGAATACAAAAGTCTTTTCTAATAATAAACTATATCTTATATATATCGAGCTTATATTAACAATATATTTAGATAATAATTTTAACAATTATCTTAACTCTAACAACAATAATTTTGTTACGCTAAGTACAATTATATTTAGTTTATACTAAGTCTATATATAGTTTTTGTTGTTGCAAATTTTGTTGCAAATAAATATAGAATTTTGTCTTTTGCGTATATATTAATTTTATATTGAATTTATATATAGCTTCAAGAAGTTTAAATTTCGATATTAAAAATTGTGGAGTTTTCTTCTCTTTATTTGTTGTTATTAGAAAATAAGTTTAATATAGACACAATATATACAATTATATCTATTTGTAAATATGATTGTTTTTTTGCAATATTAATTATATATTAAGTCTATATCTAATTAATACTTTTGTTATTTTAACTATTAATATATTATTGAAGAAATTAAATAGTAAAACTATTTTATTTACTTATATTATATATATTTTCAGTCGAAGTTAAAACAAATTAAAAATAGAGAACTAATTAATCTAATAAACTAGTTGCTACTCTTAGTATATACTATACTACTAATACAAAATTAATATCTAGCAATATATTTCGACTTTGCTATTATATAATAGATTAATATTTATTATATACTTAGTTTATATTTAGTTGCAACAATAGCTACTTTTAGATAGAAAACAAAATATTTTTATAAAAATATTTATACTTTTGTGCAAGTTTAATATATATTATATTTAAGTATTTTATATATTTTATTTTATAATAATATTGTTAATATTAAAAAAAATTCTTTTATACTTAGATTTTGTTTGCGTTTTTTTATATTTAATATCTTTATTATCTAGTTCTTTTATAAATTTTATTTATTTTTAATAGAAATTTTTCTCGAATATTGTAAATCTTCTTATTATAGTAACGCAATATTTCTTAGCGTATAATAAGTATCAATTTCTTATATATAATTTTATATATAATTAATTCTTCTCGATTATTAAACTTTTAATCTATTGAAATACTTTCTGATAATTAATCTGTTTTATAAAATTTGTATAACTTGCATTCAAATATATATTGTAAAAATCTAATTAAAAGTCTTAAACAACTAAGACTATTTAATATTTTATATAAACTATAGAATTAAAAAGCAATAATAATAGTTAAAAAAAGTTTTTAATAAAATAAATACTAAATTTATATTAAGTTTATTTTTGCTATTATTTAAAACTATTAACAATATAAAAGTTTTTGCAAATATTAAGCTTAAGTTAAAAGTATATTAAAAATTTGTATTATAAATTTGTATTCTGTTTTGTTTATATTGTATTTGCGTTTAATCTTTAACTTAATTTTCTAAAAATATTGTTATATAAGTTTTACAAAATTTAGATTTAATATAAGTATTATTTGTGTTTAAAATATATTAAGCAAATTTTAAATATTTTGTAACTACAAAAACAAATATAATTTCTTTATTAGATGCGAATTTAGAATTAATATTAAATATAAGTTTAATCAATAATTTGCGTCTATAAATTTTAGATATATTAATAGATTTATATTTAAATAATACTTAATATTTGATTCTAGTAAATAAAATTATTTTATTTTATTTTGTTTTATTATATATTGTTGAAGTATATGCTAGACTTAAACTTAATATACGCAAAATATAAATTTAATTTTTATTTTCTTAAGATAAAGTACTTTGCGTATAATATTGTTGTATAAAAAAGAATTTTAAATTTCGATTTAATATATACTAAATTAATATATAATTTTAATTTTCTTTAAATAGAATTTTGTCTATATAATAATATAATACAATATTTAATTTAAAGTTTAAATTTTGCACAAACTAAATTAATACTTAATATTAATTTTTATTTAAATAAGTTGTTCTTAAATTGCAACTTAAAAATATATAAATTTTTTTAATATTAACTTTTAAATCTATATTTATATTAAATTTATATTAAGAGTTAAATATCTTTAAAAAAAGTATATTGTAAAAATTCTTTAAATTGTAAAAAAAATATAATTGTTGTTACAAGCTATATATATATTAATTATATATATCTTTTTTAACTACTATAATTAAGCAACAATTCTAGTAGATTTACTACAATTATATTAAATAGATAAGATTTCTCTTTTTGTCTCGAAGTTGTTTTTGTCAAATATCTTAATAATATATTTTTTATTCTAAGTATAATATTAGTATAAAAAGAGCTTAATTTTATTATAAATTTATCTAAATATAGAAGTAAACAAAAAGAACTTTTGTTTTACTAATTTATTGTTTTAAAAGTAACTATTTTCTTTTATTTTAATATAATTGCAAGCTAATATTTATTAATATATTAGAATCTTTGTTTTCTTTCTATATAGTTTAGTTAAAATTTATTTTGTTTTTTAATACTTAATTTATATTTCAAGTTTAAAATATAATATACTTATGATATTTATATATTAATTTAATTTATTATTAGTCTCGATATTTTAAAGAAATACAATAAAATAAATTGTTAAATAATGAGAAAAATATTTTCGAAAATTATACTTAATATATATTTGACGAAAAACTAATATATATTTTAAATATTTGTCAAAATAATAGATGGTAGAACGCTTAGTTACTATGTAGGAGCTGGGACTTTGCTTATCTATATATATTGGTCGAAGCTACTCAAATTAATTACGTGATGTCGAGTCAAGTAGTGTTGAATCAAGTAGTGTTGACACTAGATCAAATCGATTATAATATTTCGACACTTTTATTTGATCTAAGTCTAGAAATTAGCTTTTACATAAATTATATTTTATATTTTATTAAGTTTAAAATTTATTCTAAAACTATTAAATCTTAAGCATCTTTCTAGCAAAAGTAAAAAAAGTATATAAAAGTACTTTGTTAACAATTTATATGCAAGCATACGTATATTTACGCGTTCGACGTATTCTAAGACTTAAAAAATATATAAGAAACAAAACTCTAATAAGAGACTATACAAACGTTGTCGATAATACTCAATAACTTTATTAATAAGACAAAGAAAATAATAAGTGCAAATTTGAATCAATAATGCAAAGACTAACAACAATAAATATAGCAACTATCTAATCGCAAGTTGTTTAAATAATTAATCTAATATCTATGTTTAAAATTACGAATAATTTAATTATTAAGTCAATTTAAGAGTTTGTCAAAACGCTTCAAATACGTTACGAAAAAAAACTTTGATTAACTTATTAACTATTTGTTTTTTGATAAAGATATATTTTAATTTGATTTAGTTATTTGCGATCTTTTTGCAAACAAACTAGATTTAAATATTTATATACTTTGTTCAAACATATTGCGCGAGATTCTTAGCAAACGCTATAACTCTCTAGTTGTCGCAATAGATAACAATAACAACTAGACACAACGTCGAAGACATCAAAGAAAAAGTCTTTATAACGACAAAAGCTTTAGACGTAAACGATAATAATAAGAATAAATAAAAAGATTGCAATTGCTTTAATAATGCTTAAAGTTAAATAATCTTCTTAACAATCTACGTTTGCTTAATGTATTTAACTTCGCAAATAAAAAGAGCAACAATTAATTAACATTTAAATAATTAAATAATAGCAACAATTCTTAAATTAAAGATATATCTAAAGATAAAACAACAAGTATTTTGATTTTTGTCTTAATTGACGTCGATATAGCTTAACAAAGAACAAATGCTTTTACAAAAGATAAAACGAAGATCAAAAATGTCTTAAAGATAACAAAACATTTGTTTAATAATTTTCTAATAAACGTTAATAAAATTGAAAGTATATTTGCTTATTACTAAGACAACAAAAGCAATATCTAGTTAAGTGTCTAACATCGCATATATAAGAAAATTAATTGTCAATTAATAGATGTAACAATAATTTAAGTCGACAATATAATTTAAGTTGACAATATATATTTTAAATATATCTATAAAAGTAACAACTAATTTATACTTTTATATTTTGTAATTTTTTAGTATTTTTTTTAGATATGCTTTTTAATTTAAATAGAGAATTCGAATTGCAAAATTATGTTTAATTTCGATTTTTAAATATTATTAAACAAAATTTAAGTCAATTATTTTAAATCGATTAACAAGAATTCTTTTGACAACGTCGATAAACTTTCTATTGACATCAACAATTAAAAGATCGTTTATATAGATAACAATAATAGTAAAGTTATTAATAAAGACGTTTAAGTCGAAGTTTAATAAATAAAAGTAATACTTCTTAAAAAACGTTGCGAAAGTATTATATTATATTTGAAATAATTGCTTAAACTTATAGAGAGCTTTTCTAAGTCAACAAACTTTTTTGTTTTGCTCAAAATTATAAAGCAATTTTATATAGATCTTTTTGTTAATATTTTTATAAAAAAAGATAGTAACAATGTTTATTTGCTTCAAATTTTAATTATTAATAACAACAAAAACAAAAATAATTTTATAGCTTATAAATTTAATTACGATTGCAAAGATTTTAATATAATTTAGATCTTTGTATTGTTTAAAGTCTCTAATAACTTAACAAACTTTATAGCGAAAATTTTTGTTATTAACTTTTTGTTTAATTTTGTAAATTTATCTTTTACAAAGCACGTAGCGTTTGTTAGATGCTAAACAAACAATATAGATATTGTTTTCTTTCAAAAATTTAATTTTGTTTTGTTTAACTAATTGTTAATTTATTTTGTAATAAATATTTGTTATAACTTTAATATAAATCTTAGATTTATAAAACTTTAATAATATAATTTTAAATAGTAAAACAAAAGAGTCTACGAAATTATTTTAATGCAATCGAAGCTTTAGATATCTTTGCAACGTTAAATCGAAATTTAAGAACAATAAATTTTAAAGCGTATTTAATAATTTAATAACTTCAAAGAACTTATTAAAGTTAATAGAGTCGAAAAAAGTATTGTTTTTGAAGTCGAAAAATAATTCGAAAAATGTAGTGTTTTTAAAATTTAAAAAAGATAAGATTTTAAGTAAAATAAATAAATTTAACTTAAAGTTCTTAATATAATTTGAAGACAAAACAACTCTTTGTTGTTGTCGTAATATTGTTACGAAAAGTTTGTTCAATTTAGTTTTTACAAAATCTAGAAATTTATTAATAACATTTGTAATGTTAGATTGCGTAAATAAGATTATAAACAAATGCGTATTGTTGTTTTAGCAATTAATCTTGCTATAATTAACATTAAAGTTAAATAATGTTCGCTTATTACTTAGTTAATAAATTTTTAACATTTGTTAAATCTTGTCTTTGTTATTTATTATGCGATAGATATACTCTCTCTTATATTTTATTAAAATTAAGAATTGAATGCGATTCTAAAACTTTTGTTAATTAATACTTAATTAAGTTTTTAACGCTTCTTTTTACTAATTAATGCGCCAAATATGCTTGTAATTATAGAGATACTTAATGCTTGCTTCGAAAGAAGTAGTAAGACATCTAATAACAAAAAAGATATTACAATATAAGTTAATTGTTTGAATAATCTTTAGTTAAAGATTTACAATTAAACTAGTATCTTTAATTATAATATTAATTTTTTGCATTAAAATTTAGTTAAAACGTTTAACGCATTTGTTTATTTTAAAGAAGATAACAATTGTTAATTCGATATATATTTCGCGTTTTTTGCGTTAAACTTAAAAGACTTTATTTATATATTTATTTTTGTTGTTAACGCAAATACAAATGTATTTGTTGTCTTTATACTTAAATTCGTCGATATAACGCTTAAAGAAAGTTAGAAAATTAATTTTATTTTTGTTTTTAAAATATTTTATTTGCGAACGTTTAATTTTATTATTTAGTTAAATACAAACGTAACAAATATTATCGAAATTGTTTAAAGATATAAATTTTATAACGTCGATATAAATAAGATTGTTTTTTTAGCGATTAAATTTAATAGAGACTCAATAAAACGTTACTTTGTTTTTTGCGCATGCGCAAGAAACACAAGCATTATTCGAAAATAATTTAATAAAATTAAAAGCGCTTTTGCGAGTTAACTAATAAACATTTTGTTTGTCTAAATAATTAAATTGTTTGTGTTATATAGTTATTGCATTTTTGCTAATCGCTAATAGAGCGATAACAACAACAAAGAATGCAATAAGTGTTTTTAAATTCAAAAAGTAAAGATCGAAGTCTTTAATTGTTCGAATTCGCTAGATATTAATAGAAAAATTATAACTAATAATTCTTCGAATAATGCTACCGTCTTTTAACTAATTATAGAAGATCAAATTGTAAAAAGAGTTAAATATATATTATATATTATAAATTGTAATATAATAAGCTTTTTTATTTTTGCATTTAATAAATAGACAAATAATTTTAATATTTATAGCAAATAAATTGCTCTCTATGTTTTTAATTAATTGTTAAGATATTTTTAAATAAAATACGAAAATACTAGAGTTCTTAAATATGTATTGCGAACATCTTGTATTAAAAACTTATTTGCGCGAGAAACAATTAACGACAAGAGCTAGCGTTATAGTTGTAAAAGTAAGCAATTCAAAAATTGCAAATAAGATTGCTACGACAACAAAAACAAAATAACGTTTATAAATTATTGCTTCAATAGTCTTTTACTTTTTGTTATTGTTATTCTTATTTTTGTTATTGTTAAACTTAAACTTAAATTTGTTTTTATTCTTTTTAAATTTAAACTTCTTTTAATTTTCTTTTTAATTATTGTAATCTTAACAATATTTGTTTTTGTTATTGTTTTAATTGTTTTCGAAGCTATTGCTCTTTGAAACAAGACGTAATTCTAAATATAAGTCTTAACAATTTGATTGCTAATAATTGATTTTTTCGCAACTTGTATATTTCTTTTGTTTGATATACACGAAACTAAGATTGTTAACAACGAGAAAAGTATTTTCTATAATAACAATTAATCTAGTAATTATTGTTAGAATTAAAGTAATATTAATAGTCGAAATATTTATTGAATTAATATATTAAGTCTTGTAATTATAAATAATAGCAAACAACTTTTGCTTTCGAATGTTATTTTCGTTAAAAAACTTATATTTTAATATTTATTAATTAATAAAGAGACAAATAGTATCGTTAAAACTAGTTAGATATTTGAAGATAAATTAGTTCTTATTTATAGCTAGATTACTTAAATAGATAGATAATTTATTAATAATGTCGCAAAATTTGATCTTGTATTTGTTAATATTTTAGAAATTAAAAATTTTGAAAAACTCGAATTTAACAAAGATTCTTATTAGTGTATTTGATTTTTTAGATTTGCATATTTTAACAATCTTTTAATAAATCTCTTTGATTAGATCAATCTTTTTTACGTTGTAATAAAAACTCTTATTAACAATGTTTTAAAGCGCATTTATGTATTTCTCGTTATTAACGTCTTATTTAGCTTGTTCTTCGATAACTACATTAAATAAATTAACAAATTTAATATTTAGTTTGACATATTTTTAAAATTTGATTTACTTAAGAACTTTAAACGAGTCTCGTTTCTAAATAAGAAAGCTTACGTTATTATTAATTTTAGCGATTTGTTTTAAGATTGCAAAAAATAATGCGAAGATGCTAGTAATTATAATAATATCGACGTAATTTGTTATTTTTAAAGCTTTATTAATAACTCGTAAGCAATAGATAATAACACTAGTAAATATAGTAAAAAGACGCGATTGCGTAGTAAGAATCTCGATAAAGATGTTTTAGTTATTAGATTATAAAGATCGAATAAATTAACAAAATTCGAGTTAAATATTTAGTTTAATAAATACTCTTTAAAGAGTTTAAATAAAAAAGATAGCTAAATATATTTCTCTTTGTTAATAGTGTCGATTTGATCGATTTTGTCAATTATAATTTGAACAAAATCTTAATAGATAAACAATCAATAAGCTCTTAAGTAAGTTTTATATTTTTGTCGTTCTATCTTTAGATTATAACAAACGTAGATTTGAGCAAATTTGATAAACTTAATTTGTTTAAAAGATAAAGTATTGATAGATAATTTTTAGTCAAATTGTTGTTTTCGTTTAATCGTAGATAAAGCTTGTTAATTATTTAGAATCTAGTTAAGTTACTTAATCTCTTTATTCTTCTTTTTGATTTTAACAATTATAAAAATAACGACGTTATTTTGTGTTTTTGCAATTGTTAAATCGATCTTTTTAGTTTTTTTATTTTAATAAGACTAAATGTTAATCTTTTTAATTTGAGTCTTTTGCGTCTTCGCAATAATTAAGAACTTTTTAATTTTATTTAAACAAAATTAATTGCTATTTAATTGAGAGTTGCGTCTAGACGCTACTTTTAAAGTAATTAATAAAGTTATTTTAATCTTCGAAATATGTTTGCGATCTAATTTACTAATTTGTTTTGTATATTGTAGTAAGAGAATTTGACTAACATTTGTTTTAGTTATTGCACTAACAAGTTAATTTATTTGATCGTTAATAAGAGAATTTTTGCAATAAACAAAAAAACGAAGATTAAAAAAATTAAGTAATTTAGCTCTCTTATTGATGCGTCGAAGCAAAATCTTGTCTTGCTTTAATAACGCGTCTTCGACTTTTTATTAATTATTTAATTATTAATCTCTAGTTGTATAATTGTTACATAACTAGTTCTTCGATCTTTAGAACTTATTATTGATAGATATTTGTTAAAGATAATTAGCGTTCTTTGACGAATACGACGAGTCGCAAATGAGATAAACTTAGTCGTTTCTACGACTTATACTAGCCCTCTTAGTGGGGCGTTCGTGTCTAGAATCACGACTTATATTAGTTCTCTTAGTGAGGCGTTCGTGTCTAGAATTTTTGGTTAGATGTTAGTTATTCAATTGTTAATGACTAAAGATTTTAGTTGTTCGAATAGTTAAAATAGATTGTTTGACGAGTTTTAGCAATTTCTCGATTATTGTTTCGATAACGTTATAACATTGATATTTCGATTCTTGAAGCAATATTGATTTGGGTGTCCAAATAATTGATTGTTAGCTTCTATATACTAAAAATCAACAAGAACTTAGCTAATAGTAGTAATTGTAAATTTATTGTTAATTCGATTTACTAATTATGCTTTAGGCATTCTAGTTAACAAGCAAGTAAGTTTCTCGCTCTATTTTAGACTTATAACTTGTCAAAATAATAGATAGTAAAACGCTTAGTTACTATGTAGAAGTTGGGGCTTTGCTTATCTATATACATTGATCGAAGCTACTCGAATCGATTACGTAATATCGAGTCAAGTAGTGTTAGATCAAGTAGTGTCGACACTAGACTAGATCGATCACAGTATTTCGACAATATTTATATTATTTTTGTATAAAATTTAAATTGTAAAAATATTTTTTAAATTTTTAAAAATATAAGATATTGTAATATAAATTAAATATAAATTAGATATATCTTTAGTTTGTTTTTTGTCTATATTTACTATAAATATATATAGTTTTTTGTTTTTGCAATCTATATAAAATATTTTAATTGTTTAATATATTGCTTTTTACAAAGTCTCGAATATCTTTATTAATATTATATAATAACTTTTTATAATTCTTATATTAATTTTAAGTATAGCAATATATATTAATATCTATTGCAATTTTAATATATATTAAATATATATTAAGTTTGTATTAAGTTTACAATAATAATTTTTATTTTAATTAAAAACGAAATCAATATTAAGATATAATTAATTTATAAAAATCTTAGCTTATGTATATATATGGCATACAATAATATATTGCTAAGAATTTTTGTTTAAATATATAATATCTTTAATCCATTTTTTTTTGAAATACGCAATTGATTAAAAGCAAACTTATATTTAACTTCTATTATATATAAGTTTAATATATATATAGTTTAAGCAATATATAGACTAATTTTTTAAAATTGTTTTAACAAAAAACTTTTTTAATTTTTGTTTATTAATTAATACTATAATACAATCTTTTATATTAAAACTATTATATATATAATATAAGATAATATTGTTATACTTAATATATAAATTCAATATTATAAAAGAGATAGTAAAGTATTCTATAATATAAAATATTAATACAAATATAATATATACTAAATATAAAATTAATCTACGCGCTATAAAATACAATAGATTCTATTGTTTAATTGCTTAAATTATATTGTTAGCAATTTTTTAAAATATTTTGATAAAATATAACAAATAATAGGTATAATTTTCGCGTGTAACTAATATAAAAAACAAGAATTAATCTTATTTAATTAAAATATAGATATCTAATTATATATTGCAAGTATTAATTTCAATTTTGTTTCTTTTTTGTAAATAATTAAATTCTATATATATTTAATATATAATAAGCGTAAATTTAAATTACAATTAATTGCAATTTCGATTGCAAAATATTAGATATTTAATATAAATACATTTTTTTTTTTTGTAGACTATAGTTAATTAAAATGCAAAGATACTTAATGTTAATATATACTAAGCTTGCGTTAATAGTTTAATTAATATATTATAATTTAATCTTAAAAAGTAAAGAAGAATTAATTTGTTAAATCTATCTAATTAGATTATAATTAATAATAAGCTAAATATAAGTTTACTTTATTAATTTTAAATATTACTAATTCTTGATTCTTGTATATACAAGTTATAAATTTGATATAAAAACAATGTGTGCAATATTTTTGTTAATTTTAAAGAAATTTATAATACTAGATTTTAATTTAATACTTTAATTGCGTCTTAATATCTATAATATATATTAGTCGAATTAATTAACAACAAAGATTGTTAATATTCTTAAATTTAACTTTATTATATATAGAGTATATACAAAGAATATTTAAATATATATATTTATAATATTTAATATTAGAATATTTAAAACTTTGTTGTTATATTTTGTTAACTTTGTTCTTTTTCTTAATTTCTAATAATAGAAAAACAGCTTAAGTAATTTTAATGTTAATTGTTGCAAAAGAGAATTAAATCTATTATTTAATATTAGTCTAGTATATTCTAAGTATTAATACAATATATATTAAATATATATTAATCTATTAGTATTCTAATTAATATATTAATTAACATTATCTTTAAAATAATACTTTTTTTGTATACAAAGTAAAGAATTCTCTTTATATTTATATATAAATACGTTAATACATTATAGTAATTTTGCACTTCTAATACTACAACTTAATTATATCGAAATACTATAATCGATCTAATCTAGTATTAATACTATTTCATTTAATACTATTTAATTCGATATTATATAATTGATTCGAATAGTATCGATTAATATATATAAATAGACAAAGTCTTAGCTTCTATATAGTAACTAAGTATTCTACTTTTTTTTTTAAATTATAAGTTCGAAATAAAACTAGACTGATCGTCGGGTCGGGTTTCGATTCCAACTATTGGAATCGACCCGACTCGACGGTTCCAACCCTAGGAATCGACCCGAAACCCGAGTCGATTCCTACTATTTTGGAATCGACTCGACTCGACCCGAGTCGATATTCGATTCTAATATTAGGAATCGAATCGAATTGCCAAGGAATCGAAAATTACGTCATTATGCCAAGAATTACTAATTTTAGATTTTTATTATTAATAAAATGCAATATTTGCATCTATAGGCCCTATAGACCTTATAGATGCAATTTATTAATAAAATGCAATATTTGCATCTATAGGCCCTATAGATCTTATAGATGCAATTTATTAATAAGATGCATTATTTGCATCTATAGGCTCTATAGAATCTATAGATGCGATTTAATTATTTTCTTTGTAAAAAGTAGTAATGCATTACTATAATGCATTACCTTATTATTATTAAATAATTAAATATTATTAAATATATATTGACTATATGTTAACTATTAATAATTATAAT
>JAABUS010002165.1_pt1 | contig 38436 bp, 28 predicted proteins | sample 5560161 | NCBI WGS metagenome assembly JAABUS01 (sample SAMN10711885, study PRJNA513376) | rock metagenome | isolation source: Antarctica rocks | place: Antarctica: Victoria Land, Trio Nunatak nord | collected 2016-01-04
CAGGACATCGCACACATCAAGGAAAGCAGAAGGACCAACCATGACTGACCGGACCATCACCGTCATCACCGGGGCCAACAAGAGCCTCGGCTACGAGACCGCTCGCCGGCTGATCGCCGCCGGTCACACCGTCTACATCGGCGCCCGGGACACCGCACGCGGCCAGGCCGCCGCCGATACCCTTGGAGCGCGGTTCGTGCGCCTCGACGTGACCGACGACGCCTCGGTCGACGACGCGGCGGCGGAGATCCTCCGGACCGAGGGCCGCGTCGACGTCCTGATCAACAACGCCGGGATCTCCGGCGCCGGGGCTCCTCCGGAGGACGTAACAGCCGACGGGATGCGGGGCGTCTTCGAGACGAACGTCTTCGGCATCGTTCGGGTGACGCACGCCTTCCTCCCCCTGCTGCGGTCATCGGACCGGCCGGCGATCGTCAACGTGAGCAGCGGCCTCGGCTCGTTCAGCGACCCGACCCGGTTCGAATCCGGGCTCACCAACGTCGTCTACAGCTCGTCGAAGGCCGCGGTCTCGATGCTGACCGTGCAATACGCGAAGGCATTCCCCGGTATCCGGATCAACGCGGCCGATCCCGGCTACACCGCCACCGATTTCAATGGCCATAGTGGCCCGCAGACGGTCGAGGAGGGGACGGACGCGATCGTCCGCCTCGCGACGATGGGACCGGACGGTCCGACGGGCACCTTCATGGAACGCGACGGACCCCTCGCCTGGTAGACGGGGTCCCAACAAGCTGACAGCGCAAGACGGGCGACCGGCACACCCGCTGGTCGCGCGTCTACGTTCCCGCGGCGGCCCGAGCCAGCGCCGCGTAGTCCTCGCGGACCGGCGTGAAGACATCGAGCACGACGCAGCCGGCCGCGGTGGCGTGGCCGCCGTGCGGAAGGTGCGGCGGGACGCTGTAGGCGTCGCTGGGCCGCAGGGTCCGGGTCTCGTCGCCGATCGTCAGTTCCATCCCGCCCTCGAGGATGACGCCGATCTGCTCGTGCGGGTGCTGATGGGTCGGGATCGCCTGGCCCGGCGCGATCGTCACCCAGTTCGCCATCAGGGCCCCGCCGCTGAAGGACTGCATCGTGATCCCCGGTGCGGCATCGAAGGCTGGCAACGTCGCCCGGCTGGCCCAGCCCGGCGGGAGGGCCGGTAGTCCATCCGCCTTGTCTGCCGAGACACCGCGGGTGAAGTACGAATCGGGCGCGGTTGGTTCCATCGTCTCGTCGCTCATGGGTGCTCCCCGCCTCGCCGATAGCATAGCCGAGCCGATCGAGGCCGGGAGACTGGTCAGCGCAATCCGGAACATGGGTCATTCGGCACCACTGACTCCGGTATTCTTGGGCATATCGCTGGTGGTCCGCGACGGTCCCGGCCCCTGATACTTGCCCCTCCAACCGGAGGCGGGATGTCTCGCCGACGACCCAACGCCAGCCGACCACTCCAGACGGAGACCCCGGGAGGGTGAGATGCCAGACGCGCCATCCGTGACGTCCCCGGGCGGTCCCTTGACCGATGGCTACGAGACCGGTCCGTTCTACGACGAGGTCTTCGCGGACGGCCGCGACGGCGACCTGATCCCACGGCCGCACTACGACGCCCTCGTCGCCCATCTGGCCAATCTCGGTCCCGACGACCTCCGCTACGCGAGCGACCTCGCCAACCAGTCGTTCCTCCATCAGGGCGTGACGTTCACCGTCTACTCCGACACGGCTCACGGAACCGAGCGGATCTTCCCGTTCGACCCGATCCCGCGGTTGATCCCGCCCGGGGAGTGGCAGCTGATCGAGAGCGGGCTCCAGCAGCGGATCGAGGCGCTCAACCGCTTCGTCCACGACATCTACCACGACCAGGGGATCCTCCATGACCACATCGTCCCCCGCAGCCTGGTCGTCCGGGCGCCGCACTTCCGTCGCGAGGTCGTCGGCGTCGACGTCCCCCATGACCGCTACATCCACGTCGTCGGCAGCGACCTGATCCGGGACGCGGACGGCCGCTACCTCGTCCTGGAGGACAACCTGCGCTCACCCAGCGGCGTCTCGTACGTCCTCGCCAACCGGACCGCGATGTCGCGGATCTTTCCCGGCTGGTTCGACGAGCTCGGCGTCCGGCCGATCGACCACTACTGCGGCCTGTTGCTCGAGAACCTGCGTAGCCTGTCGCCCCGGCCGATGGCGGCCAGCAGCGACGGGCCGACCGTCGTCCTGCTCACCCCCGGCGTCTACAACTCCGCCTACTTCGAGCACGCCTTCCTCGCCCAGCAGATGGGGATCGAGCTGGTCGAGGGTCGCGATCTGTTCGTCGTCAACAACCGGGTCTTCCTCCGGACGACGCGCGGCCACCAGCAGGTCGACGTGATCTACCGCCGGATCGACGACGAGTTCCTCGACCCGCTCGCCTTCCGGCCGGACAGCATGCTCGGCGTCGCGGGGCTGCTCGGCGCGGTCCGGACCGGCAACGTCGCCCTCGCCAACGCGATCGGGACCGGCGTCGCGGACGACAAGGTGATCTACCACTACGTCCCGGCGATCATCCGCTACTACCTCAACGAAGAACCGATCCTCGGCAACGTCCCGACCTACCTCCCGACCGACCCCGAGCAGATGGCCTACGTCGTCGAGCACATCGACCAGCTCGTGGTGAAGGCGGCCAACGAGAGCGGCGGCTACGGGATGCTGATCGGCCCGGCCGCCTCGGACGCGGAGATCGCCGACTTCCGCCAGCGCGTCCAGACGAGCCCACGCGAGTACATCGCCCAGCCGGTCGTCCCGCTCTCCCGTCACCCCTCGTTCGTGCCAGATGGCGATGGCGATGGCGGTCGGCTGGAGGGGCGCCACGTCGACCTGCGTCCCTACATCCTCAGCGGTCCGCAGGGCATCCACGTCCTGCCGGGTGGGCTGACCCGCGTCGCGCTGCGCCGGGGGTCGCTGGTCGTCAACTCCAGCCAGGGCGGAGGGAGCAAGGACACATGGGTCCTTCATTAGAGGTCTATGGCGGACGTGCTCCCCTCCCTGGGACCCGTCGCAGCCGACGGTCGGCTTCAGCCGGGCGGAGCGCGATGGCGACCCGGGGAGGGATTGGGGGCGGGGACCGTTCCGGGTCATCCAATGTCCCTCGTCAGGGCCGACCAATCGTCCACGCCGGATGGCGGCATGACGCATCGATGGAGAGGCGGACACCGCCATGCTGAGCCGGATCGCCGAGTCCCTCTACTGGATCGGGCGCTACGTCGAGCGGGCCGAGGACACGGCCCGTATCACCGACGTCAACTACCACCACACCCTCGGGATGGGCGCGGCCCCGGCCGACGAGGAACGGCGCGAGCGCCAATGGGAAGCGCTGCTCGCCATCGTCGGCGACGAGCAGCGCTTCCGCGATGCCTATGGGGTCGCCAGCGAGGAGACCGTCCCGTCCTACCTCACGCTCGACGTCTCGAATCCGAACTCGATCATCTCCTGCGTCGCCCTCGCCCGGGAGCAGGCCGGGACGATGCGCCACGAGATCGCCAGCGAGATGTGGGAGGCGCTCAACCGGTTCCACCTCCGGCTCCAGCGCCGGCGGGACGAGACCCCGCCCGAGGCCAGCATCGACAACGCCCACCAGTTCTACCGCTCGGTGGTGGAGTTCAGCCACCTGTTCCAGGGCGTGACCGACAGCACGATGCCGCGGGAGGAGGGCTGGTACTTCCTCCAGGCCGGCAAGTTCCTCGAGCGGGCCGAGAAGACTGCCCGCGCCCTCGACGTCAAGTTCCATCTGCTCGTCAATGACGCCGGTCCGGACGTTCCGGTCAGCGGCCCCCGCTTCATCGCGGCCGCCCGCGAGGTCGCCTTCGAGGACGTCCCCGGCGACCCGCACCAGTGGCTGGCGGTGCTGCGGTCGCTCTCGGCCTACGAGGCCTACCACAAGCTCTACCGGAGCGCGGTCCGGCCCCGATCGGTGATCGAGATGCTGATCCTCTCGCCGGTCTTCCCGAGGTCGATCCGGTTCGCGATCGGCGAGGTCGAGGCGTCGCTGGCCGCGATCGGTGCCTACCGGGCTTACGAGCCCGGCTACGCCGGCGACGTCGTCACCCACCGGCCGGCCAGCGGCGCGACCGACGAGGCCGAGCGGGCCGTCGGCCGGATGCGGAGCCAGCTGGCCTACGGGCTGGTCGACGAGATCTTCTCGGCCGGACTGCACGGCTTCCTGCTCGATCTGCAGCGCAACTGCTTCCGGATCGGCGAACACGTTCAGGACCAGTACTTCGCCCCCCGGATCCTGCGGCCCGAGGAGTTCATCGCCTGAGGAGGGCTGCCGAATGCGCTACCGGATCTCGCACCGCACCACCTACGGCTACACTGCCCCGGTTCACGAGAGCTTCAACGAGGTCCGCCTCCGCCCGACCTCGGATGAGACCCAGACCTGCCTGGACTTCAGCCTCGCGATCGACCCGCCGGCGACGGTGATCGCTTTCGCCGACTACTACGGCAACGCCGTCCATGACTTCAGCATCCCCTACCTTCACAACCACCTCTCGATCGAGGCGACCAGCGACGTCGTCACCTTCGCCGACTTCAGCCAGCCGCTGGCCGGGCCGAAGGACGACGAGATCGACCGCTCGCCCCCGCTCGCCGGGCTGCCGACCGATGCCGCGTTCACCGACGACCACGCCGAGTTCCTCGTCCCCAGCACCTACGTCGCCCTCGACGCCTCGACGGCCCGGCTGACCGCCGCGCTGCGCGCCCAGGATCCCGGCGCCTCGGCCTATGCCTTTCTCCGGGCCGCCGCCGCGTTCGTCCGGGAGCGGCTCACCTACCGGATCGGCACGACCACCGTCCACTCACGAGTCGACGAGGTCCTGGCCGGCGGCAGTGGCGTCTGCCAGGACTTCTCCCATGTCCTGATCTGCCTGTACCGCCACGCCGGGCTGCCGGCCCGCTACGTCAGCGGCTACCTCGGCGACATCGCCGAGAGCACCGCCTCGCACGCCTGGGTCGAGGCATACATTCCGCCCTACGGCTGGGTCGGCGTCGACCCGACCAGCGGCGGACCCTGCACCGGCCGCCATGTCCGGATCGCCGTCGGCCGAGACTACGCCGACGTCACGGTCGTCCGCGGGACCTACCGGGGCGGCACCGCCTCCGATCTGGAGGTGACCGTCCGCAGCGCCGTCGTCGGGGACGTCCGTGGCATCGCGATGAGCGGCGAACGGCGGCGGGGTGAGCTGATCCAGTACCAGACGCTCGGGGCGATGAAGCAGCTCCAGCGGATCGGCGCGATGTCGCAGTCGATGGGCGGCATGACCCAGTCCCTCGGGCCGATGCGGTCGTTCGAGAGCGACCTGCCCTCCAGCATGCGGGACCCGCACGGCGAGGAGGGCGTCCCGCGGCAGCAGCCCCAGCAGCAACAGCAGGCGCGGTCGCTGGCACCCTTCCCGCGAGACGGCACCGGCGCGGCCAGCTCCCGGTGACCACGCGACCCGGACCTAAGCAGACAGGGAGACGGCATGCAGCTTCGCGTCGGGTGTGAGTTCCAGTACCAGTCCCAGTCGCCGACCCCGGCCCTCGTCCTCGTCCAGCCGCACCCGGACCTGCCGCACAGCATCGTCCGCGAGGACTGGACGATCTCCCCGGCGACCGACCGGCACGGCTACCTCGACCTGTTCGCGAACCGGGTAGAGCGGATGACGCTCCCGGTCGGACCCTCGACCCTGCGCTACGACGCGATCGTCGAGGTCACGCCGGACCCGGACCCGGTCGCGCTGGACGCGATCGAGTGGGGCGTCCAGGACCTGCCCGATGACGTGCTGGTCTACACGCTGGCGAGCCGCTACTGCCTGACCGAGTCGCTCTCCCAGGTCGCCTGGCACCTGTTCGGGCAGGCGCAGCCCGGCTGGGCCCGGGTTCAGGCGGTCTGCGACTGGATCAATGCGAACATCCGCTACGGTCTACTCCGGAGCACGCCCCTGACGACCGCCGTCGACGTCTACGTCGCGGGGGGTGGGATGTGCCGGGACTTCGCCCACCTCGCGATCACCTTCTGCCGTTGCCTGAACATCCCCGCCCGCTACGTCTTCGGTTACATGCCGGACATCGGCGTGACGGGGCCGCAGCCGCCGATGGACTTCCACGCCTGGTTCGAGGCCTACCTCGGCGACCGCTGGTGGACCTTCGATGCCCGCTTCAACACGCCCCGGATCGGCCGGATCCCGATCGGCCTCGGCCGGGACGCGGTCGATGTCGCGATGGTCACGACCTATGGCGCCGCCGCGTTCCGGTCGATGGTCGTCTGGACCGACGAGGTCGGGACAGCGAGCGACGACGCGCCTCCCGGCAACCGGCCGACCCAGACACCGGGCAGTTCGGAAGGGCTCGTGATCGGCAGCGGCCAGGATCATGGGGAGGTCCTCGCAGGATGAGGTCACCACCGTCTGGACGCGAGCACCATGAGACGACGATCGCGACCCTCGGTCCACTGGACCACCGCTCGATCGACTGGGCGGAGGTCCGCTCGACGGCCTACCTGATCCACCAACACTTCCGCTACGAGTACACCGGGCCGATCCGGGATCTGAATCAGCGCCTCGTCATCATCCCGCCCGAGCGGCACGGCGACCAGCGCCTGATCAGCCACCGGCTGGAGGTCTCGTCTCCGACCTCGGAGATGCGCCGCGACATCGATCAGTTCGGCAATCTGGTCCTCTCGCTGCTGGTCGATCAGGTGGGGCAGGCGATCGACTTCGTCGCCTGGATCGTCGTCGAGCGGGAGCGCCAGGTCGGCCCGACGAGCGTCTCCGCCGAGGACTACATCCAGACGGCGTTCCGTGAGCCGTCGGCGTTCACCCGACCGGACGACGCCCTCCGTGCCGCCGCGGAGGAGCTGCGATCCGACGTCGGCGATCCGGCCGTCCTCGCCGCCCGGATCAACGCCTGGGTCCATGGGCAGATGCGCTACGCCCACGGCGTCACCGGTGTCCGCACGACCGCCGCCGAGGCGTTCGCCGTCCGGACCGGCGTCTGTCAGGACTACGCCCACATCATGCTCGCGCTCTGCCGGCTCTGCGGAGTCCCGGCCCGGTACGTCTCCGGCCACCTCCTCGGCGAGGGCGGGACGCACGCCTGGGTCGAGGTGTTGCTGCCGGACCCGAAGCACGCCGGCCGCTTCCTCGCCCGGCCCTTCGACCCGACCAACGGCAACGAGCCGGGTCTGAATTATGTCACCGTGGCGATCGGCCGCGACTACGGCGACGTTGCTCCGACGTCCGGCACCTACGTCGCGCCGTATTCCGGAAAGCTCTCGGCCAGGAAGAGCACCGGTCTGACGTCAGTCAGCTATCGCTGATCAGAGCCAGGCCCGAAGCGTTGTTCCGCTGGGGCGCACCTGTGCGCTGAGCGAACCGGTACGGTTCATCATTCCTCAGGACAATTGCTTACCCACGTTGCGGCGATTGCGTACTTTCCCGGCTGCCCGGCTGTACCGCCTGGCCCTGGCCTGAAACGGCCGGCAGCGACAGACAGGTCGAGCCATAACAACATCACGCAGGGGCGGGATGCCCAGTGGATCTGTATGGTCCGTCGCAAAGACATCCAGTCGGACAACGCAGGCGACGACATAGCCCGACCCGCCTTGACACCGTCACCCGGTTGTTCGCCAGCTGCCGCCTGTCCCGGCGTGACGCCTTCGGCATCGGTGGAGCCGGTCCGGCCGCTGGCGGCGTCGCCACAACGGCTCTGTACCGCAGCTCGAAGATCGATGAGGGCGACCCCGAGAGTACCGACCGCTGATCGCCAGGTCCGGCTCAGGACGAGACGCCGGCCGATGGGAGGAACGAGCGGCCGAGCAGGATAGTACAAACGTCGTACGTGTCGTTATTGACGTTATTGTCGTAAAACGGATAGAGTGCAATGACAGTTCGGCACGTCCCTTTCCGCCTGTCCGCGCGCCCGGAGGAGTGAACGTGAACGTCAGTCGGTCGAGATGGGCCGGTGTCACCCTGGCTCTCGTCAGCCTCCTCGTCGTAGCGGCCCCGCTGACGGCTCTCGCCCAGCAGGCGACGCCGGTCGTCTCGACCGAAGGCATCACGCTCGCGGCCAGCGGGCTCGTCAACCCACGGGGTTTCACCTGGGGCGCCGACGGCTCGTTCTACGTCACGGAAGCCGGAACGGGCGGGCTGCCACCGGTCGGGGCGACCCCGGTCGCCAGCGGGATGGTAGCGGCGGGAGGCGGTCTGACAGGAACCGTCGCCTACGTCGATGGGGCGTGCCCGGTCGCCTTCGCGGACGATCTGCCCTCGACGATCGGAACGACCGGGAGCGTTCGCGGGCCCGCAGCGGTCGCCCTGCTCGACAATCGCGTGTACGTCGCGATCGCCGGTGGTGGTTCGAGCAACGACAACCCGACTACGCCCAACGGCATCTACGCCCTCGACGGGGACGGCAGCGCCGAACTCGTCGCCGACCTTGGCGCCTGGATGGATTCGAATCCCGTCTCGGTGGTACCGGGGAATTACGGACCGGACGGCGACCCGTTCGCGATGGTCGCCGGTGACGACGAACTCTGGCTGCTCGAGGCCAACAGCGGTCAGTTGTTACGGGTCACGACCGATGGGACGATCGCCCGTCTCGTCGACTTCTCAGCCGGCACCCACAAGGTCCCGACCGGGCTCGCGCTGGCGCCCGATGGCAGCCTCTACGTCGGCTTCCTGACGTCCGCGCCCTACACGGATGGCGCCTCGAAGATCGTCCGGGTCGATCCCGACGGCATGGTCACTGACGTCTGGACCGGGCTGACGGCGGTAACGGGCGTTGCGTTCGGCCCCGACGGGTCGCTCTACGCCCTGGAGATGAGCACGGGCAATACCGATACGCCGCCGTTCGCGCAGGCCGGGACCGGCAAAGTCGTCCGCCAGACCGGGCCCGCCGAATCGGTCGACATCGCGACGGGGCTGGACCGGCCGGTGGCGATGGCGTTCGGTCCGAACGGTGGCCTCTACGTCGCCACCCCGGCCTTCGGCCCGACAAGCGCGATGGGAGCGATCGTTCGGCTCAACCTCAGCCAGGGGCAGACGCTCACGATGAGCGACTCGCTGCTCGCGACATCGACGTGGCCCGGCGCCGTCACGACGCCGACCCCCGCAGCCTCGCCGGACGTGCCCGACGTGACGGGAACGGCGACCCCAACCGGGCAGGACTCCGGGAACGCGGCGCCAGCGGCCGGCGACTCGGCTGTCGACCTCGTCAACTATGCCTTCAGCCCGACCTCGCTCCAGGTGGCGGCGGGCACGACCGTAACCTGGACCAACAACGACACCGCCGCTCACACGGTCACAGCTGACGACGGCTCGTTCGACTCCGGCAACCTCGCGCCCGGCGCCACCTTCACGTACACCTTCACCACGGCCGGCAGCGTGGCCTACCACTGCAACTACCACCCGAACATGGTCGCCACCATCGTCGTCCAGTAACGCGGAACAGGTGGCTCGTGAGGATCGAAGGAGGAATGGAGTCGTGAGTTCTCAATTGTCAGGGTCGCTCAACCGACGGCATCTCGTCGCAGCAGCCGGAGCCGCCGTGGTCGCGGCCGGGATCGGGGACGCGACGCTGAGCGCGACGCAGGACGCGACGCCGGAAGGGATGCCGGGTGGAACGCCCGCGGGCCCTCCGGCGTCCGACCTCGGCGAGATCATCGTCGCGGCCACCGGGCTCGCGAATCCCCGCGGCTTCGCCTGGGGGCCGGACGGTGAGTTCTACGTCGCCCTTGCCGGCAGCGGTGGAACGCAGATCACGACCTCGACGGATGCCTCGCCCGAGGATCAGGTCCTGGGTCCGACGATGACCGGGACGACGGCGAGCGTCGTTCAGATCATCGATGGCTGCGGCGTGCCGGTCGTGACGGGGTTGCCTTCGACGCAGGACCCGTACGGCGACGTTCAAGGGCCGGTCGACGTGGCCATGCTGGATGGCGAGCTCTACATCCTGCAGGACGCCACGGGCGGCTATGAGGCCGTCGGGCCAGACTTCCCAAATGGCCTCTACGCCCGCAACCCGGACGGCAGCGTCCGGCTGGTGAGCGACCTCTCCGCGTACGTCGCGGCGGATCCGGCCAGCAACCTCTACCACGTCCTCGAACTGGGCGAGCCGTTCGCCATGGTGCCCTGGAACGGCGGGTTCCTGGTCGTCGACGCCAACCAGGGGCTGCTGCTCCGGGTCGAGACGAGCGGAACGGTCGGCGTTCTGGCCGACATCTCGGAAGGGCATCCGGTTCCGACCGCGATCGCCCTTGCGCCGGACGGTGGCGTCTACGTCGGCTTCCTGACCCCTTCGCCGCACATCGACGGGACGTCCAAGGTCATCAAGGTCGAGCCGGACGGCACGGTGAGCGACTTCTGGACCGGCCTCACGACGGTGACCGGGCTGGCGGTGACGCCGGACGGCACCCTCTACGCGCTGGAGATGGCCACCGGCAACCAGACGACCGAGCCCAACGTGTTCCCGAACACCGGCCGGCTCGTCCGGCAGACCGGCCCAGCCAGCCTCGACGTCGTCGTCAGCGAGTTGGATTTCCCGATCTCGATGGCGCTCGGGCCGGACAACGGGCTCTACGTCTCGATGCCGGCGATCGCGACCGACGGCGAGCTGGGCGGGATCGTCCGCATCGATCCGACGCTGGCCGGGCCGGTGACGATGCCGGCTGGTCTGTTCGCCGGCTCGCCCTGCACCTCGCCCGTCAACGCCGAGGGAACGCCGGACAGTGTCCCTGCCGCATCGCCGGAGACCGTTCCGGCGGCGACCGACGCCACACCGGCCACTGGCGCCGCGCCGAACGCGACACCCGACGACGCCGGAGGCAAGCAGGGCATCGCGTCGCTGGCCGTTCGGATTCAGGGCAACGCCTTCACTCCCGCCCAGATCCAGGTGGCGGCTGGCGCGATCGTGACCTGGACCAACCTCGACAGCGTTCCGCACTCCGTCACGGCGACCGACGGGTCGTTCGACTCCGGCACGCTGGATCCCGGCGAGGCGTGGGTCCACGCCTTCGATACCGCCGGCACCTTTGCCTACACCAGCTCCACGGACTCAACGATGCAGGCGACCGTCGTCGTCACGCCCTGATCAGACCTTCGTTTCAGACCGTCACATCAGCCGTCACACCAGAGGAGGAAGCCGTGGAGCGCGTCAGAACAGCAGAGCCAGCCAAGGTCGAGCCGTGGCAACCCACCCTGAGTCGTCGGCATCTGACCGGAGCGGCGGTCGCCGCGCTGACCACCGCCGCGGTCGGGTGGGTGGGGCTGGGGTCGGACACCTCGGCTGGTACGGCGGGCACGCCCACGGCGGAGGTCGCCGCTGGTTCACACCACGGGGCGGGCGTCTCGACGCCGCTTCCCAACCTGGCCGGCACGCCCGAGGCAGCGGACAACTTCGTCCAGCCGCCCGTCCTGGCCAGCAAGGACGGCTACCTGGCCGTCACGCTCCAGGCCCAGCCCGATCCCGCCCGCGGTGCCGGCCGGCTGGCCTACGAGCAGTCGCTGCCGGGTCCAACCATCCGGGTCTCCCCCGGAGACCGGCTCAGAATCGCCCTCGTCAACGCGCTGGACGACGGCATGACCAATCTGCACGTCCACGGGATGCACGTCTCGCCGCGCGACAACGGCGACAACGTCTTCATCCATGTCGAAAAGGGCCAGACCTTCGACTACGCCTACGACATCCCGATCGACCACCCGCCGGGCCTCTACTGGTATCACCCGCACTCCCACGGTCAATCGTCCCAGCAGGTCTCGGCCGGGCTGGGCGGAGCGATCGTCGTTTCCGGCGGGCTCGACGACCTGCCGGAGATCGCCGGCGTCAAGGAGCGCCTGCTCGTCCTCCAGGGTCCGTTCCGCGACGCCGGCGGGGAGACGCAGTACCTCGTCAATGGCCAGATCAACCCGAAGATCGACATCCAGCCCGGCGAGACCCAGCGCTGGCGGATTCTCAATGCGAGCGCCAACGGCTTCTTCAACCTCCAGCTCGCCAGGCACCAGCTCCATCAGATCGCCACCGATGGGAACCCATTTCCCGAGGTTCGGACCGTCGACACGCTGCTGCTTGGGCCGTCCGAGCGGGCCGAGTTCCTGATCCAGGGCAGTGCGGCCGGAATCTATCAGTTGCGCTCGATTGTCTGGGCGGAGGACATTCCGAGCCAGGCCCAGCCGGAGTTCCTCGTCGCCACGCTGATCTCCTCCGGAGCGCCGGTCGAGCCGATGGCGCTGCCAACGACGCTGATCGACCGTGAGGACTTCAGCACCTCGCCGATCGACGGCCAGCGGACCATTGTCTTCCAGGAGAACAGCACCGCGCCCAGCTTCGCGATCGACGGCAAGGCCTTCGTCGGGGACCGGGTCGACCAGACAGTGCTGCTCGGAACGCTCGAGGAGTGGGTGATCCGCAACGACAGCCCGGAGTGGCACCCATTCCATATCCATGTGAACGACTTCCAGGTGATGACCATCAACGGCCGGACGGTGCCACGGAGTTACGAGGACACGACGCCGATCCCACCGCGCGGGGAGATCGTCATTCGCACGCGCTTCACCGACTTCACCGGCAAGTTCGTCTACCACTGCCACATCCTCGGCCACGAGGACGCCGGGATGATGGGTGTGGTCGAGGTCGTCGAGTAACGCCACGGCATCGCGCTCCAATCGAAGAGTCCTCCAGCGGAGCCGCGCACAACGCCTTGTGCCGGCTCCGTTTCCGTTTGGCACCCCGACCTCGGCTCACTCCTCGGAAAGGCGGGGCCGGCGATTCCGTACCGGCTGGATGGCGATTCCATACTTCCACGGCATCCCAACGTCACGCGCGCTCCCTATCCTGCGTGTAGCCGCCCTGTGTGCAGTCCAATGGTCGCCGTTGCCACATGGGAGCCGACGCCAGTTCCGCCGCGGCGTGATCGCGCATCGCCCGGTTTCGCCGCCCGACCAGCCAGTGAGGACCACCCTGACCATGCCTCCACGACGTGCCGTCGCCCAGCTCGGACGTCTCGCCGGACACCGGATGACCCGCCGGGTCGCATTGGGCAGCGGCTTGGCCGGGATCGCCGCGGTGACGCTCTCACCCCTGGACGATGCAAGGAACGCCGTGACCGCCCAGGACGCCACCCCGATCACCACCACCGCCGACGCGACGTTCTCGTCGGAGGAGCAGCTCGCGCTGACGACGATCGTCGAGTCCAGCCTGGCCCAGACGAACTCGCCCGGAGCGCTGATCGGGATTTGGTACCCCGGTCGGGGCGACTGGACCTACGCGGCCGGGATCAAGGACCTGGCGACCGCCGCCCCAGTCACCCTCGACGACTATGTCAGGATCGCCAGCATCACCAAGACCTTCACCGCGACGGTGATCCTGCAGCTCGTCGATGAGGGCAAGCTCAGCCTGGACGACGTCCTCGAGACGTTCGTGCCGGGCATCGCGAGTGGTGACCAGATCACGGTCCGGCAGGTGCTGGGCATGACCGCTGGCATCTTCGACTTCGTCGAGGACCCGATCGTCTCCGCCGACTACGAGCTCGACCCGCTGATGGGATTCACGCCGCGGGACGCGGTCGAGGTCATCCGGCAGTACCCAGCCGACCCACCGCGCCACTGCCGGGCAGGACGATGGTGTTGCCGTCGACATCCTGGGAACGTGATCCCGGCAACCAGTGCGTCGGTCCATCGACCCTCCGACGGTTCGCCGCCGGTGTTGGGTTGGGGCGGCTCGACCACCATGGAGTGCCCGAGCCCAATGATGCCGATGTAGAATCCCATGGTCGTCCTGGAATCGGCTGAGCCGATCCCGTTGACGGTGCGCTGGCTGTCCATGACCAGCTCCACTCGTCGCACAGCCCGCGCGGCAGTCGCTCCGGATCTCCTGCAGTCGGAGGTCGACCGCAACTGGGAACCATGAGTACGGGCCAACGCCCCGTCACTCCGGGAGCGCTGGCTGCCACCTGACTGGCGGAACTGGAGTCGGAATCGGAATCAGCGGCTTGCGGCAGGCGGGCAGCATGAGATGGGCGCCGTTCGCACCGAAGGGATGATGATGGCCAGGCGACCTGACGTCGGCGTGATGTTCCTGCGAGACTGGTCCCCCGAGGCGCTGATCCCCTTCGCGCGCCGGGCCGAGGCGATCGGCCTGGACGAGCTATGGGTGATCGAAGACACCACCTACACCGCCGGAATCGCCCAGGCGGCGACGGCGCTGGCCGTGACGCACCGGCTGCGCGTCGGGCTCGGCATCGTCCCGGCGGTCGCGCGCAACGCGGCCATCCTGGCCATGGAGTTCTCCACCCTCGCGCGGATTCATCCCGGCCGCTTCCTCCCGGGGATCGGCCATGGCGTCGCCGCCTGGATGACCCAGATCGGCGCCCGGCCGCCATCGTGGCTGGCGGCCCTGGAGGAGACAACGACGGCCGTCCGGTCGCTGCTGGCCGGTGAGACCGTCACCATGGACGGGCGGACGGTCCGGCTCAGCGATGTGCGGCTGGATCAGGCGCCGGCGGTGGTCCCGCCGGTCTCGGTCGGGGTCATGGGCAACCGGTCGCTGGAATTGGCCGGGCGGGTTGCCGATGGCACGGTGCTGTCGAAGTACTCGTCGCCGGCCTACGTGGCGTCGGCACGGCGGCACATCGCGGCCGGGATGGCCGAGGCCGGTCGAACAGCCCCCCACCGCCTGACGGTCTTCGTCTATGGCGCCGTCGACCGGGACGACCCGGTGGCCAGCCGCGAGGCGCTGCGCCGTGTCATCGCCGGGGGCCTCGCTGGCGGAGGGTTCACGGCGCACATGGCCGCCCTGCCCTTCGCCGACGAGCTGTCCGAGCTGATCGCCCGGGGCGGGGAGGAGACCGTCCAGCGGGAGATGCCCGATGCGTGGCTGGACGACCTGGCCGCCGCTGGCACCCCTGAGCAGGCCATCGCGACCATCGAGCGGCTGGTCGCGGCCGGGGCGGACTCGGTCGTCCTCGTCGCGCCGCCAAGCGCCAACCCGGACGACTGGCTTGATGCCATCGGTCGCGATCTCCTGCCGCTGCTCAACCCGGCCCTCACAACCTGAACTGAACGGCTGGCCGTTCGACGAGGTTCGTCACGGCGAAGGGCGGGACCAGGCATGCGTCTTCTCGAGCGAGAACGGGACAAGCTGCTGATCTACCTCGCCGCCCAGCTCGCCCGGCAGCGGCAGCGGCGCGGCCTGCTGCTGAACTACCCGGAGGCGATGGCGATCCTGACCCACGAGATCGTCGAGGGCGCCCGCGACGGCCGCTCGGTCGCCGACCTGATGGCCTACGGCAAGCACGTCCTGAGCGAGGCAGAGGTGCTGCCCGGCGTCGCCGAGATGATCGACGAGATCCAGGTCGAGGCGACCTTCCCGGACGGAACCAAGCTCGTCACGGTCCATCAGCCGATCCCGAACGGCGGGGCGATGGTCCCCGGCGAGGTGCTGCTGGCCGACGAACCGATCGTCGCCAATGCTGGTCGCGCGACCGCGATGGCGACGGTTCGCAACACCGGCGACCGGCCGATCCAGATCGGCTCCCACTTCCACTTCTTCGAGGTCAACGCCGCGCTGGACTTCGACCGGGCCGCCGCCCACGGCTTCCATCTGAACATCCCGGCCGGAACCGCCGTCCGGTTCGAGCCGGGCGAGGAGCGGGACGTCGAGCTGGTCGCCTTCGGCGGCGCCCGCGAGGTCCACGGCTTCCGGGGGCTGGTCAACGGCCCGCTCGACGGGAGGGCGACGTCATGACGCTGTCGATTCCTCGTCGTCAGTACGTCGACCTCTACGGTCCGACGACCGGCGACCGGGTCCGGCTGGCCGACACCGGGCTGATCCTCGAGGTCGAGCACGATTACGCCGTCCCTGGCGACGAGATCACCTTCGGCGGTGGCAAGGTCATCCGCGACGGGATGGGTCAGTCGGCCCGCGCCACCGACGTCCTCGACCTCGTCTTCACCAACGCCCTGATCGTCGACCACTGGGGGATCGTCAAGGGAGACATCGGCGTCCGGGCCGGTCGGATCGTCGGGATCGGCAAGGCCGGCAACCCCGATGTCATGGACGGCGTCGACCCGACCCTCGTCGTCGGCGCCGGGACGGAGGTCATCGCCGGTGAGCACCTGATCGTGACGGCCGGCGGCGTCGACACCCATGTCCACCTGATCTGTCCGCAGCAGGTCGATGAGGCGATCGTCTCCGGGATCACGACCATGCTCGGCGGAGGGACCGGCCCGGCGACCGGGACCAACGCGACGACGGCCACCCCCGGCCCATGGAACATCCACCGAATGCTGGAAGCCGTCGAGACGCTGCCAGTCAACATCGGCCTGATCGGCAAGGGGAACAGCACTGGCCCCGACGGGCTCCGGCGGCAGGTCGAGGCCGGTGCCTGCGCCCTCAAGCTGCACGAGGACTGGGGGACGACCCCGGCCGCGATCGACACCTGCCTGAACGTCGCCGACGAGTACGACGTCCAGGTCGCGATCCACACCGACACGATCAACGAGGCCGGCTTCGTCGAGACGACGATGGCCGCCATCGGCGAGCGGACGATCCACACCTACCACACCGAGGGAGCCGGCGGCGGCCACGCCCCGGACATCATCCGGATCGCCAGCCTGCCGAACGTGATCCCGTCGTCGACCAACCCGACCCGGCCCTACACGATCAACACCGTCGAGGAGCATCTCGACATGCTGATGGTCTGCCACAATCTCAGCCCGGCGGTGCCGGAGGACGTCGCCTTCGCCGACTCCAGGATCCGGGCCCAGACGATCATGGCCGAGGACGTCCTGCACGACATCGGCGCCTTCAGCATCATGTCGAGCGACTCGCAGGCGATGGGCCGGGTCGGCGAGGTCATCATCCGGACCTGGCAGTCGGCCGACAAGATGAAACGGGAGCGCGGCCCCCTCCCCGGCGACAGCGACCGCCATGACAACGCCCGGATCAAGCGCTACCTGGCGAAGTACACGATCAACCCCGCCATCGCCCACGGCCTGAGCGACACCGTCGGTTCGGTCCAGCCCGGCAAACTGGCCGACCTCGTGCTCTGGGAGCCGAAGTTCTTCGGCGTCCGGCCGAAGCTCGTCCTCAAGGGCGGGCTGATCGCCTGGGCGGCGATGGGCGACGCCAACGCCAGCATCCCGACGCCGCAGCCGGTCTTCATGCGGCCCATGTGGGGAGCCCACATCCCACATGCGACGACCGTCACCTTCGTCTCCCGGGCTGCCCACGACCTCGGCATCGGCGCTCGCCTTGGGTTGCGGACGCCGACGGTTCCCGTCCGCACCACCCGGACGATCGGCAAGCGCGACATGGTCCACAACGACGCGACACCGGACATCACCGTCGACCCGGAGACCTACGAGGTCCGCGCCGACGGCGAGCTTCTCGTCTCCGAGCCGGCGACGGAACTGCCGATGGCGCGGCGGTATTTTCTGTTCTGAGCGCGCGCCGTGAGGCGAGTCAGCGCGTTCTCGTCGGGGCGATCCCGTGTGGTTGCCCGCGCCGTGTGGCGCCGCAGGTCGCCCACCGACCGGTTCGTAGGCGAATATGGTGTGTGGGCGACACCGTTATCGCCCTGCGGGGCGATCGCCCTTTGGGCCGGGCGACCACAAGGGATCGCCCCTACGAACGGACGCCGCCACTACCTTCCTAACGAGGGGATGCGCTGAATGCACGACACATCACTCACCTCAACATCCGCCCTTCTCCGGCTCCTCCAGATCTCCGACTCGTCCTTCCCGACCGGCAGCTACGCCTTCTCGCACGGGCTGGAGGGGCTCCACGCGATGGGGCTGATCGCGGGTGAGGCAGACGTGCGGGACGTTGCGCGGGCGCACATCGACGAGACGCTGGCCTGGCAGGATCTACCGGCCGTCAGCCATGCCCATCGGCACGCCAGCGCGAGGGATCTCGATGCCCTGATCGACCTCGACCAGCTGCTGTCGGCCCTCCGGCCGGTACCGGTCTTCCGAAACGCGAGCACCCGGATGGGCCGACGAACGCTCGAAGCGACCATTCCAATCTTTCCCTCGCCGTTTGCCGAGCGGGTCCTCGGGGCGATCCGGGACGGTCTGACGCCCGGCCACCACGCGGTGGCGTTCGGCGTCGCGGCCAAGGCGGCCGGGATCGAGGCACACGACTCGGTCGTCGCCTTCGCCGCGTCCTCTGTCAACGGGTATGTCGCAGCAGCCGTCCGGCTCGGTACGATCGGCCAGACGGCGGCGCAGCGGATCATCGCCGGGCTGGGACTGACTCTGTCCGCGGCGATCGCCGCGGCGCCTGACATCGAGACGGTCGACTTCGGTGGCTCGCTGCCGCTGCTCGACATCGCCGGGATGCGCCAGCCGACGCTGCCAGCCCGGATGTTCGCCTCCTGAGGTTTCCACAACCCATTGGCCGTTATGTCACACGGAGAAGACTGAGATGAGCAGACGGCACCCGGTCCGGATCGGCATCGGCGGCCCCGTCGGGACCGGCAAGACGGCCCTCGTCTGGCGACTGAGCGAGGCGCTGCGGGACCGCTACGACATGGCGATCATCACCAATGACATCTACACGCTGGAGGACGCCGAGTTCCTCGTCCGCAACACCGCCCTCACCGCCGACCGCATCGTCGGCGTCGAGACCGGCGGCTGCCCCCATTCCGCCATCCGCGACGACCCGTCGATGAACTTCGAGGCGATCCGGGAGCTCGAGGAGCGCCACTCGGGTCTGGAGCTCATCCTGCTGGAGAGCGGCGGCGATAACCTCTCGGCGACCTTCAGCCCGGAGCTCGTCGACGCCTCGGTCTTCGTGATCGACGTCTCGGGCGGCGACAAGGTCCCGCGCAAGGGCGGCCCCGGCACCTCCCGGTCGGACCTGCTCGTGATCAACATGATCGACCTCGCCCCGCTGGTCGGTGCGTCGCTGGACGTGATGGAGCGGGACGCCCGGATCCAGCGGGGCGACCGGCCGACGCTGTTCACCAATCTGCGCGACCCGGTCGGGGTCGACGCGGTCGTCGCCTGGCTGGACGGGCGCGTGGCGCTGACCCGGCAGGCGGCCGGCAGCGCGACGACTGGCGCCGGCGACTGGCTGGGACGGGTCGCCATGGACGGTCCACCCGACGGGCACCACCACACCCATGCCGACGGTAGCCGCCACGGCCATCTGCATCCCCTCTCCCATGACCGCTGAGACGCGATCCGTCACTCCCCAGAACGCTGAGCCCCCGGACGCCGGACCGACCGGCGAGCTTCGGGTCCGGGCCGAGCGGAAGGGATCGCGAACAGCGGTTGTCGACGCCTACCGGACGGCGCCGTTCCATCTCGGGCTGCCGAGCGACCGGACGGGAGATGGCTCGGCCGAACTCATTGTCCAGGGCGTCGGGCCCGGCTACCTCCCCGGCGATCGGCTGGCGATCGCGATCTCGGTCGGCGCCGGGGCGGCGCTCGTGGTCCGGGGGCAGGGCGCGACGAAGGCCTACCCGTCGCCCAACGGCGTTCCGGCGACGGTCGACGTCTCGCTGACCGTCGCCCATGACGCCCGGCTCGTCTACCTGCCCGGCGAATTGATCCCGTTCCAGCAGGCTGTCCTGGAACAGACAACCGCGATCACGGTCGCGCACGGCGGGATGCTGGCGCTGGGCGAGATCCTGACGCCGGGCCGGGTCGCGATGGGCGAGATCAACCTGTTCACCCGCCTCCACCTCGACATCGAGGCCCGTCTCGCCGGACGTCTCTGTCTGGTCGAGCGCGCCCGGCTGGAGCCAGCCCAGCGTCCCCTGACCAGTCCGGCACGGCACGGGACGCGCCCGGTCGCTGGGACGCTCATCCTCATCGGCCAGGGCTGGCAGCCGCCAACCTCGCCCGGCATCCCGGAGGCCATCACCTGGGCGGCGGCCGAGGGGGACGGCTACACCCTTGTCCGGCTGCTGGGCAAGACAACGCAGGCCATTGCGTCGGCGATGCGAAGCGCCATCGGGTGCGGCGACCGTGCCGATCAGTGAGGATTCCAGGTCGATGAATGTCGTGCTTCTGCCATCGCGTGATGGCATACTTTGATGCTGTGAGTCACCCAACCGGTCATCGCCACACTCGACATGACGGCTCCTGACCTGACCCTAGTCCAGACACCGTGCCCGGACACGATTGACACACATCGAGAAGCAGGGCGTCGATGGCGACCATTCCCCGGATCCGTCCGGCACGACCCAATGACCGTATCAAGACCTGGCTCCTCCAGGGACACCAGAAGAGCGTTCCCGGCCCCATGACGAAGAAGCGGCAGGCGGAGACCTACCCCTGGTGGAAGGTCGTCTGCCTGACCGGAGTGGACTATTTCTCCAGCCTTGGCTACCAGCCGGGGATCGCCGCCCTCGCCGCCGGCGTGCTGTCGCCGGTCGCGACGCTGATCCTGGTGCTGATCACCCTCTTCGGCGCCCTGCCGATGTACAAGCGGGTGGCCGAGAAGAGCCCGAACGGCGACGGCTCGATCTCGATGCTCGAGCGCCTGCTGCCGTGGTGGCAGGGCAAGCTGTTCGTCTTGGCCCTGCTCGGCTTCGTCGTGACCGGTTTCGTCATCACGATCACCCTGTCCGCCGCCGACGCGACGGCCCACATCGTCGAGAACCCGGTGACGAGCTTCCTCCACGGGCAGGAAGTCATCGTCACGCTCGTCCTGATCGGCCTGCTCGGGGCGGTCTTCCTCAAGGGGTTCGGCGAAGCGATCTCGACCGCCGTGGTGCTGGTCGCGATCTACCTGCTTCTGAACGCCGTGGTCGTCGTCGCCGGGTTCATCGAACTGATCCAGGACCCTTCCCAACTCAGCGACTGGCGCCACGACCTGACCAACAGCTACGACAACCCGTTCCTGCTGCTGGGGACGGCCCTCGTGCTCTTTCCCGCCCTCGCGCTCGGCCTGTCCGGCTTCGAGACCGGCGTCCTCGTCATGCCGCTGGTGAAGGGCTCGCCGGAGGACACCGCCAGCCGTCCGGCCGGACGGATTCACAACTCGAAGCTGCTTCTCACGACGGCCGCGGCCATCATGAGCGTGTTCCTACTCTCGACCAGCCTGATCACGATCACGCTGATCCCGTCCGAGGCGTTCGAGAACGGCGGCCAGGCCAACGGCCGGGCCCTGTCGTTCCTCGCCCATGAGCACATCGGGGGCGCGTTCGGAACGGTCTACGATGTCAGCACGGTCCTGATCCTCTGGTTCGCCGGCGCCTCGGCGATGGCGGGCCTGCTGAACATCGTGCCGCGCTACCTGCCCCGTTACGGCATGGCGCCGGACTGGGCGCTCGCGACGCGCCCGCTGGTCCTGATCTTCACCCTGGTCTGCTTCGCCGTCACGATTCTGTTCAAGGCCAACGTCGATGCCCAGGCCGGCGCCTACGCGACCGGCGTCCTCGTGATCATCACCTCGGCCACGATCGCCGTGACGCTGTCCGTCCGGCGCCACCGGGAACGGCGGGCAACCATCTTCTTTGGAACCGTCGCCGTGATCTTCATCTACACGACGGCCGTGACGATCGTCAGCCGGCCCGAGGGCCTCGGAATCGCCCTCGTCTTCATCGCCGCGATCGTGATCATCTCGCTCATCTCGCGGGTCTGGCGCTCGACCGAGCTGCGGGTTCAGAGCGTCGTGCTGGACAAGACCGCCGAGCAGATGATCTCGGCGGCCACCCGGAAAGGGCGTGAGCTGCGGATCGTCGCCAACAACCCGGACGGCCGGTCCCGGCGGGAGTACCTGATCAAGGAGCGCGAGGAGCGGGAGGCCAGCCATATCCCGGTGAGGGACCCGATCCTCTTCCTCGAGGTCAACGTCCCGGACGCGTCGGAGTTCACTCAGGTCGTGCGGATCAAGGGCGTCCAGATCGGCGACTACCAGATCCTCCGGGCCGACGGGGCCGCCGTCCCGAACACGATCGCCGCCGTCCTGCTCTATCTGCGCGACCGGACCGGCACGAAGCCACACGTCTACTTCGGCTGGACCGAGGGCAATCCGCTCAAATATCTCACCCGGTTCGTCCTGTTCGGCGAGGGCGACATCGCGCCGCTGACCCACGAGATCCTGCGGCAGGCCGAGCCGGACCCGATGAAGCGACCGGCGATCCATCTCGGCTGAGGCATCCCCCGCGTCCGGGCAATACGGAACAGGGAGGGCCAGATATCTGGTCCTCCCTGTCGACGTTGATGAGTTCGAGTCTCGATACAGACCGGGCGAAGACCTATGCGTCGTTACCCCGCCTCGTGCTGGATGCATCCCGCTCGGCCCGGTCGGTCGCTCCGTCCCGGAAGTTAGTCGGAACGTCTTCCGGGTCCAGGCTGTCCCCACCGCGCCAGGCGTCGCCCTGGACGTTTTGCCACGCCTCTTCGGGGATGACCGTCATCAGGTGATCGACATCCGGATAGGTTCCGTCGGCGACGTACTCGTTGACCATCGTCGCGAGCGCGGGGTCACGCCCGACCAGATGGCCGACGACCTGATCCCTGGTCGCGCCGCCGGACCAGTCCAGCTCGCCGAGATAGCCCTGCAGCAGTTCGCGCATCTCACTCGTATCCATTTGTCTGTCTCCCTGGGCCGGCTTTCCGGCGTTGCGGTTGGGCGGCCACGATCCCCGACGATGAACAAGACAGTGGAAAAAGGGCGTAGTCCACATCGTCACGGTGCGCCGGGATCGAATGCCGACGAGGTCGGTCGGTCGTCCAGTAGTGACGCAGAAGCCGTTCCATGTTCGATGCCGGCCGGTCGGGACCGGATCCGGCCCTTGTGCCGCTCGCTAGACTGGAAGCTGAACAGACCTCGCAACGGAATGCCCGGCGACCCGCACGGGGTCGAACGGACCGCACCGCGCCGCGAGTTCAGCCGCCATCGAGGACAGCCGCCGATGAAGACTCCGACGCCCGTCGCCGACTCGACCGACCCGTACGTCCGGGAAGCGGAGACGTTCCCCTACCTCACCCCGGAATCGGTCGCCCGGATCGCCCAGTACGGGGCGAAGGAGCGACCCGAAGCCGGCACGTTGCTTTGGGAGCGGGGCCAGCGTCGCGCCGATTTCTTCGTCGTCGCCTCGGGTTCGATCGAGGTCTTCGATCTGAACAAGCATGGCGAGCCGAACACGGTCACGCTCCACCACAAGCACCAGTTCACCGGTGAGCTGGACCTGTTCACCGGCCGCCAGTCCCTGATCTCGGGGCAGGCCGGCGAGGACACCGTCGTCGTCCGGGTCCGCAACGCCGACTTCCGCCGTCTGATCGCCGGCGAACCGGACCTCGGCGAGGTCATCATCCGGTCGTTCATCCTGCGGCGGGCCAGGCTGATCAGCATGTCGCGGGGCGGCGTCATGCTGATCGGCCCCGGCCGCAGCGCCGACACGCTGCGCCTGCGCCGGTTCCTGACGCGGAACGCCATTCCCCACGAGACGGTCGATACCGATCTCCACCCGATCCCGGCCGAGGCACTCACCCAGTTCGATCTGACGCTGGATCAGCTGCCGATCGTGATCTCCTACGGGGCGCAGGTGATGCGAAATCCGACGACCGCCGCTCTGTCCGACGAGCTGGGGCTGACCGAGACGCTCGACGAGACCCGCGTCTACGACGTCGCGGTGCTCGGTGCCGGCCCAGCCGGGCTCGCGGCGGCGGTCTACGCCGGATCGGAAGGGCTCCAGACGGTCGTGATCGAGGGCGAGGCGCCGGGCGGACAGGCCGGAACGTCGTCGCGGATCGAGAACTACCTCGGCTTCCCGACCGGGATCTCCGGGCAGGACCTCGCCGGCCGGGCCCAGGTCCAGGCCCAGAAGTTCGGCGCGACGCTGGCGATCTCCCGGCCGATCAGCGCGATCGACTGCGATGACCGGCCCTACCGGCTGCACCTCGCCGACGGCCAGTCGATCTCGGCCTCGACGGTCATCGTCGCCACCGGCGCCCGCTACCGCACGCTGAGCGTGCCGGACAACGATCGGTTCGAGGGCCAGGGGATCCACTACGCCGCGACCGGCATGGAGGCCCAGCTCTGTGTGGATGAGGAAGTAGTCGTGGTCGGCGGCGGCAACTCGGCCGGCCAGGCCGCCGTCTTCCTGTCCCGCACCGTGGCGCACGTCCACATCCTCGTCCGGGGCGGCGGGCTGGCGGCGACGATGTCGGACTACCTGATCCAGCGGATCACGTCGTCGCCCCGGATCACGCTCCACCCCCGCTCGGAGATCACCGCCCTCGACGGCGACGACCTGCTCCGGACCGTCACCTGGGCCCAGCGCGACACAGGGCACGGCCAGACGCGAGAAATCGGCAACGTCTTCGTCATGATCGGCGCCGAGCCCAACACGGAGTGGCTGGGCGGTTGCCTGGAGCTCGACGACAAGGGGTTCATCCGGACCGGGATCGACTGCGCCGGCGAGGCGCTCGCCTCGCCCTACGCGACGACGACCCCCGGCGTGTTCGCGATCGGCGACGTCCGCTCGGGCTCGATCAAACGGGTCGCGGCCGCCGTCGGCGAGGGCTCCGTGGTCGTCCACGCCATCCACCAGTTCCTCAGTAGCGATGGGGTCTGATCCAGGATCTACCGAAGCCGAGAGATCGACCACACCGCCATTTCTCGCCCGGTTAGGCACCGAGCGGGATTCCCTGCTCGGCCGGATGGTGGCCGAGCTCGACAGCGACACCCGGGTCCGGGCCGCCTGGCTGGCGGGTTCATTCGGTCGTGGGACAGCGGACGACTGGAGCGACATCGACCTCGGTTGCGTCGTCCGGGATGACGCGTTCATGGACTGGCTGGGTGACCTGGACGGGCTGTTCCGGCGCGTCGGGACTCCCCTCCTGATCGGCTCGGAGCGGGATGTGTCGGGTCCGGGAACCGGGCGCTCACGGTCCGTTCTCTTCGTCGGGCCGGTCTCGCTGGACATAGACGCCTTCCCGGACAACTCGGCGTTGCAGCCCCTGGACATCCGTCTCCTGTTCGAGCGGACCATCCGGCCGATCCGTCCCCCGGACAGTCCCGGCGACGCCGAGCGGGTCCGCCAGGCCGAACAGTCACTCGCCTTCTTCTGGGCGATGACACCGATCGCGCTCAAGTACGTCGGACGCGGCTGGACGGCCCGGGCCGTGACGCAGATCGACCTGCTCCGCGATACCGTCGTGCAGCTCTGGCGCCTGGCCAGCCAGCGAGACCGGCTCGGCGCTGCCAGGGCGAACTGGCTCCACCCGATCGAGGACGCTGGAATCATCGAGAAGCTGCCGCGATTGGGCTCGGTGATCGACCCGAACGCGGCACTCGACGCTGTGCGGATTCTGATGAGCCAAGTCATCCTGTTGCACCCGGCGATCGAGGGGCAGGGGGTAAACATCCCGGTCCACGCTGTCTGGGAGGTCGAGGCGCTCTTCGGCGCGGTCGCCGCAATGGCGGTACCGTTGTCCCCGTCCGGCACCGGCCTGGACGCGAACCATCACACGACCTGAGGGATTCACCATGCACATAGAGATCGCAACTCAGCGCCGGCTGATCTACGTCCGGGCCGACCCCGGCGAGGACCTGCTTGAAGTCCTGCAGGACGCCGCCGAGCGGGAGGGCATTCACCACGGCGCCATCCTCTGCGGCGTCGGCTCGCTCAGCGCCTATCACTACCACGTCGTCGGGACAGCCGAGCTTCCGCCCGAGAACGCTGATGTCCGCGGCGAGGGGCCGTTCGACATCGTGACCGCCACGGGGGCAATCATGGGCGGCCGGGTCCACGCCCACATCACCTTCTCGGATCAGCAGACGGCGATGGGCGGGCACATGCACGAGGGCTGCACGGTGCTCACGTTCGCGATCGTCCTGATCGCCGACACCTCCGACACGCCGCTCGATGGCTGGGACACGGTCGGGTCGTGGGCGGAGATCCAGAACGCCACATGATTCACCGACCACCGCCCAATGATGCCGAAGAAGTTCCACCGGCTCGACGATGAGCCCTACTTCGTCCGCCGCTAGTGGGACCTCTTCATCCGTCATCTCATCGGCGCCGACCGGCTACAGGATCGCGGAACCGACCTCAGTCTGAGACGATGTCGCCAGCAATGGCATCCAGCCGATTCAGACCCACACGACGAGGAGGTCGAACAGACATGACCGAGGCCGCCCATCAACTCACCCAGGACGTCATCCACGCGTCCGCGTGGCGAAACATCGGCCCGCATCGCGGCGGCCGGGTGGTCGCAGTCGCGGGCGACGTCTCTACGCCCGGCCAGTTCTGGTTCGGAGCCTGCGCCGGCGGCGTCTGGCAGACGACCGACAGCGGGATCACCTGGCGCAACGTCTCGGACGGCTATTTCAATACCGCCGCGATCGGAGCGCTGGCCGTCTCCGAGTCCGACTCGAACGTGATCTACGCCGGCACCGGCGAGACCTCGATCCGCAACCAGGTCTCCCACGGCGACGGCGTCTACCGGTCGACCGACGGCGGCCGCACCTGGGCGCACGCCGGCCTCAGCGACACGCGGCACATCGGGAAGATCCAGATCCACCCGCGGGACCCGGACACCGTCTACGTCGCGGCGCTCGGCCACGCCTTCGGTCCGAACGAGGAGCGCGGCGTCTTCCGCTCCCGGGACGGCGGCGCCACCTGGGATCGTGTCCTGCATAGGAGTGACCGGTCCGGGACGCACGATCTGGCCATGGACCCGAACAACCCGCGCATCCTGTACGCCCCGTCGTGGCAGGTCCGGCGCTACCCGCACGCCCTCGACTCGGGTGGCGAGGAGTGCGGCCTGCACCGCTCCTTCGATGGCGGCGACAACTGGGAGGAGATCAGCCGGAAGCCGGGTCTGCCCGGCGGCCTGCTCGGCAAGATCGGCGTCGCGGCCTCCCGCGCCCGGCCGGGCCGGGTCTGGGCGCTGATCGAGGCGGAGGACGGCGCCCTGTTCCGCTCCGACGATTACGGCGAGACGTGGGTCCGGCTCAGCGAGCAGCCCACCCTGCGGACGCGGCCCTGGTACTACATGCACGTCACCGCCGATCCCGTCGACCCGGACACGGTCTACGTCCAGAACTACGGCATCTGGAAGTCGACCGACGCCGGAGCGACCTTCGAGAAGCTGCCGACGATGCACGGCGACGAGCACGCGCTCTGGATCCACCCGGCCGACAACCGGACGATGATCAAGGGGGACGACGGCGGTGCCTGCGTAAGCCACAACGGCGGTCAGAGCTGGTCGACGATCGTCAACCAGCCGACCGCGCAGATTTACCACGTCATCACCGATGACCAGTACCCCTACCGCGTCTACGGCTCGCAGCAGGACAACTCCGCCATCACCCTGCCGAGCGCTACCGACGACGTCGCGATCCACGAGCGGACGTGGTACGCCCCCGGCGGCGGCGAGAGCGGTTACATCGCGATCAAGCCGGACGAGCCGTGGCACGTCGTCGCCTCCGGCCCGGTCGGGCCGCGAGCCTACAACGACGTCATGTCGCACCACGACAGCCGGACCGGGCAGCCGCGCAACATCACCGTCTGGCCGGAGCTGTTCGGCTGGGGCGCCGGCGCGGAGTCGATGAGATACCGGTTCCAGTGGACCTTCCCGATCATGTTCTCGCGGCACGCCCCGCACCCGCTCTACGTCGCCTCCAACCACATCCACCGCTCCGATGACCTCGGCGGCAGCTTCCGCGTGATCTCACCGGACCTGACCCGGAACGACCCGGACAAGCTCAAGCCGTCAGGCGGCCCGCTGACCCGCGACAACACCGGTGCCGAGGTCTACTGCACGGTCTACGCACTGGCCGAGTCGCCCCTGCGGCAGGGCGTCTTCTGGGCCGGGAGCGACGACGGGTTGGTCCATATCTCCCGCGACGACGGCGCGACCTGGCGGGACATCACCCCGCCGGACCTGCCGGAGTGGGCCATGATCAGCATCATCGAGGCGTCGCCGCACCGCGAGGCGACGGCGTTCGTCGCCGCGACCCGCTATCGGCTCGACGACACGACGCCGTACCTGTTCCGGACCGACGACTTCGGCGCGACCTGGACCCGGATCACGAGTGGCATCCCCGCTGACGAGTTCACCCGCGTCATCCGTGAGGACCCCGCCCAGGCGGGCCTGCTCTTCGCCGGGACGGAGACCGGCCTCTACGTCTCCCTCAACGGCGGTGAATCGTGGGACCGGATGAGCGGCGGCCTGCCGGTCGTCCCGGTCTACGACCTCGCGGTCAAGGGCGATGAGCTCGTCGCCGCGACCCACGGCCGGTCGTTCTGGATCCTGGACGACCTGAACCCGCTGCGGGAACTCGCCCGGAACTCCGGCGATCCACAGACGGTTCGTCTGTTCCCGCCGCGGTCGCGGGTCCGGGCGCGACGGCAGGAGATCGACGTCGCCGACGCGAAGCCGGGACACGTCAACTACGCCAACGCCGACACCAGCCCCGTACTCTGGGACACGGTGACCGGTCACGACGGCCAGCCGGCGGTCCGGCTCCTGACCGCCGGGACCAACCCACCGGCCGGAATGGTCGTCACCTGGCATCTCCCCGGGACCCCAATGACGGACGTGACCCTGTCCTTCCATGACGCTTCAGGAACGGAGCTCCGCCGCTTCACGCTCGGCAAGCCCGGAGTTCCGCCCGCCCCCGGCGTCAACCGGTTGACCTGGAACCTGCGCTCACCAGGAGCGACGAGCCTGGGCGATGTCCCGCTTGACTCGTGGGAGCGGCCCGACGGCCCGCTGATCGTTCCCGGCGAGATCGATGTCCGGCTAACCGTCGACGGCGAGTCCGTCTCGCGGGCCTTCACCCTCCTGCCGGACCCGCGCAACACGTCCCCGGTCGCCGATCTCGTCGCCCAGCGGGAGATGCTGCTGGAGATCCTGGCCAGCCTGTCCCGGACCAACGAGACGATCATCCGGGTCGAGTCGCTCCGGGAGCAGGCATCGGGATGGCTGACGCGGACCTCCGATCCAGGTGTGAGCACGGCCGCCCAGGCCGTGCTCAGCGCGTCGGAACCGCTGCGACCCCGGCTGATCGACATCGGGATGCACCAGGCCCAACTCTGGCCGAGCGGGCTGCATGAGAAGTTCAACGCGCTGTTCGAATCGGTCGACAGCGCCGACTTCGCCCCACCCGCCCAGGCCCGCGAGGTCTTCGCCAAGCTGACCGTCGAGCTGGACGAGATTGCGACGACCGTCGACCGGATCGGCCGGGAACGGGTCGGCCGGCTCAACGATCTGCTCCGGCAGAGCAACACGGCCTACGTCGGGTAAGTAATCAGCGATGGCCCAGAGCGGCCCGATGACCGGTTCGCCGGCGGACGTCGGACCACATGGAGAGAGCACGATGCCAGGATTCGACCGGCCAGTTCCCCGAGAGACGACGATCGCGGCCGTCTCGATGCAGGGGTCCCATGACGTCGCCGCCAACTGGGCGAAGTACGAGGCCCTCATCGAGGAGGCGGCCCTTCAGGGTGTCGACTACCTCGTCTTCCCGGAGGTCTCGCTCCAGGGCTACCTGTTCGACTCGGGTGGTCTCGGCTCGCCGGGGATGGCCGAGCAGATCGCCTACTTCCGCGCAACGGCCGAGACGATCCCCGGGCCGACGACCCGCAAGCTCCAGTTGCTGGCCCAGCGCCACGGGATGCTGATCCAGGCCGGGATGGCCGAGCGGGCGATGGATGGCAATATCATCTACAACAGCGCCGTCCTGATCGACGGATCGGGCGTGATCGGCGTCTTCCGCAAGCTCCACAACCAGTTCGAGTGGCCGGTGTTCAGTCCCGGCAACCATCTGCCGGTCTTCCCGACGGCGCTGGGCAAGGTCGGCATGTTCATCTGCTACGACCTCGCCTTCCCGGAGGTGACCCGGGCCTTCGCCCTGCAGGGGGCGAAGATCGCCGCCCTCACCACCGCCTGGCCGATGAAGGGCGACGACCCGGAGACGGACTACTACGGCTACACCTACGACCTGTTCAGCCGGTCCTGCGCCCTCGCCAACCAGATGTGGCTGGTCTGCTCCAACCAGGTCCGCCGGCCCGACACGCCGGGGGCGGCGAACTACTACGGCCACAGCCGGATCGTCGCGCCCAACGGGAAGATCCTCGCCGACACCGGTTACGCGGAAGGTCTGGCCGTCGCGACCGTCGACCTCGACGCCGGGCTGGAACTCGCCCGGAACCACGAGTTCTTCGGGCTCAACCTGCTCCAGGACCGCCGCCCAGCCCACTACGGGGCGCTGAGCGATAGCGACCGCTACTACCTGCCCGAGCGCGTCAGCCCGTCCGTCCCCGTCCCGGCCGATCATCCAGCCGGGGTCGCCCAGCCGGTTGCCGAGTAGCGCGACCGCCGGGACACGTCAGCGGATCAGCGAGGTCGTGTGGGGCGCCATAGATCGGCCGGGAAGGCGTCCAGCAACGGGGTCGCGGACCAGACGGGCGGGACCTCGCCGCCGAGGCCCATCGCGTGCGCGATCGACCGGCCTGGATGGTAGCCCGAGCGGCCGGAACCGAGGTAGTAGTCCTCATATTTGAAGGCGGGCTCGTGCGCCGAGGCGATGAATCGGGCGGGAATCCCGAAGGACTCGGCCAGGACGATCGCGTGGAGCGATGAGCCGATCACGAATTCGGCGCTGGCGATCCGCGCGATGCAGGTTCGCAGATCCGTCCGGGGCGACAGCACGTTCGGTTCGGACCGGTACGACGACCAGTCGTTAAAATTTGGCACGATCAGGGTCGGCGCCGCCCACTCCTCGCGCTGGACGGTCTCACGCGGCCAGAGGAGCCCGGTCAGGAGGCCGGGATCGCCGTAGATCTCCGGAACGTCCTGCCCGCGCCCGAGCAGGAACTCGCGGGTCAGCGGTCCGCGGACGGCCCGGACGTCGAGGGTCCGGAAGCCGTAGGGATGGTCGAGGCTCTTGCCGTTGACGCCCGTCCCCCAGATCACGTCGCCGTCGCCAGCCAGCCGGATCACCGAGCCGACCGACAGGAGACGGCGCGGCGAGACAGCGTCCTCGGGCCGGATACCGCGCTGGGCGAGGATCGCCGCGACGATCTCCGGTGCGAGCAGGTCGCCGAAGTTGTTCACGGGCCGGCGAAATGGAAGCAGCCGGCCGATGCGGGTCGGGAAGACAGGGCGGGCGGGGTTCCAGTCGACGAGGGCGATACAGGCGACTCGATCACGAGCCGCCTCGGCGAGCCCGGCGATCTTGACCGATCGGGCCACTGCGGCCATCGGGGCGACACCTGTCATCAGCGTCAACGCCGGCGTCGCGGCCACTCCGGCGACGGCCGTCCCGGCCACGGCCGCGACGCCGCTCACCGTGGCCAACCCTGTCGCGGCCGCGCCAGCGACACCGATCGCCCCTGTCCCATCGTCAGCCTCGACACCGGAGCCCACCACACCGGTCGCGGTGACGACAGCACCCCGCGGTCACGGAAACGCCACTCCGGCCGGAGCCAGCGTTGTCGTGCGGGCGCCCCCGTCGGCGGCAAGCACGCCATCGCGCCATGCCGCTAGCGACGCTGCGAGCCCATCCCCGCCTCCGGGGACGATCGGTGGAGACGGGATCCCGATCGGCTTCAAGACCCCGACATCCTGATTCGGGTCCGCTCCGAAGACAAACGAAGAGCGAAGCGGACGGACGCCGTTAGGCACCCATCCGCTTCGCTTCTGAATTCAATATGGGTCGAACTGCCCTGGGACTAGCTCCGGCGGCGGTTCGTGTCGGTCGTGGTCGAGTCCGTGGTGACGTCAGTCGTGCCATCGACCACTTCGACATCCTCGCGGCGAACCGTGCCGGAGACGTTGCGGGTCTCCTGAACGGCGTCCTTGGAGATCTCGACCTCCTCGACGACGCGGGCCCGCTTGGCCATGTCGACCTCTTCGCCATAGACCGGAACGTCGATCACGCCGCCCTCGGCGGAGATGTCGGCGGCGTCGGCCGGGCGGTCGACGGCGCGGCGCTCGACGTGGACGCGCTCCTCCGTGACCGGAACGTTCAACGTCTCCTCGCGCTCGGTAACGTTGGTCTCGACGCGGACCGCACCGCGCTCGACGCCACGCTTGGTCGCGGAAAGTTCTTCCTCGACGACGGGAACGCGGATGTCATCGGTATCATCGCTGTGCACGACCGTGCCGGCGGTGCGGTGCTCGAACGGAGCCGACTCGGTGCCGGCCGCGGTATCCGTTTCATGGCCCGTGCGGGTCGTGGTGTCCGTGGCGTAGCTGTCGGTCGTGCCGGTTACGACAGTACCCGCCGTACCCGAAGCGTACGTGTCCGTTGCGCCGGTCGTGCCTGGAACGCTCGTCGCGTCGTAATCATTGGTGGCATAGCCGGATCCGGTAGTCGTCGCCGTAGTGGTTGTCGCCGGAACCTGATCCCAGTCCATGTTGCTGGCCTCGTCGGCCGAGACGTTCAGGTTGATCCGGTCGTCGGTATGGCTGGCGATTGCCGAGAACGGGATGTAGTGGTCCTTCGGGAAGAAGAAGCCCTTGTGGACGACGAGGTGCTCGCCCTGGATGTCGTCGACGCTGCCGATCTTCTTGTCGTCAGTGCCGTAGACATCGGTGCCCGGCTGAACGATCCACTCGCCAGCGGTGCTGGATGTCGTGCTGGTGTTGTCCATGGTTGGTACTCCTGTTGAACAGCGACAGTCGGCTCGACCGCCTCTCGTGTCTCGATGGGTGCATGCACCGTGCCACGTCGATCATCGCGTTCATGCTCGACCGGATCGACAACCCTTCGTTCGTCTGTCTCCCAACGCACAATGTGGCCGAGCCCCACATCGGCGGCGTCTCTGACGCGCATCTGTCGCTGCCGCCCGGTTTGGTCCATCATGACGCGGTTGCATCCCGGTCCCGGCTCGCCGGCCCCGAAGACGACATCGCCACCAATGAGGGACTGACCTTGACCACCACTCAGGACACCCAGCAGATCCGGCTCGGCATCATCGGGACGGGCCTCGCCGTCGAGAAGTTGCACTGGCCGGCCCTGAAGCAGCTGACCGACCGGTACCGCGTCACGGCCTTCACCAACCGGTCACGGCCCAACGCCGAGCGGTTCGCCGGGTACAGCGGCACGCCGATGAGTGCCTTCGTCCGCAACTATGAGGACCTGCTGGGCCGCGACGACGTCGATGCCGTACTGATCTCCCTGCCGATCCCCCTCAACCTCCCCGTCACACAGGCTGCACTCGAGGCCGGCAAGCACGTCATCTGCGAGAAGCCGTCCGGCTCCAACGCCGCGGAGGGCCGCGCCTTCGTCGAGCTGTCGGCCCGCTACCCCGACCTGACCGTGCTGATCGCCGAGAACGCGTTCTACCGCGACGACCTCCGGATTGCCCGCTCCCTGCTGGACGATGGTCGGATCGGACGGATCCATCTCGCCGCCTGGCGGCAGGTCTCCCAGCTGGTTCCGCGGGAGGGCCAGTTCTCCAGTACGCCCTGGCGGCACGACCCCGGTTACGCCGGTGGTCCGCACCTCGACGCCGGGGTCCACCACACGGCCCAGCTCCGGCTGCTGCTCGGTGACGCCGTCCGGGTCTCGGGGGAGACCCAGGACGCGAACACCACGCACGGCGGCCCGTCCGACCTGACGCTGAACCTCCGGTTCGTCTCCGGCGCCGTCGGCAACTACACCGCCTGCTACCCGGAGTTGCCCGTCCCGTCCGAGCCCGGTGAGATGCGGATCTACGGCACCGAGGCGGTCATGACGACTGGCTGGCGTGGGACGAAGATCTACCGGCCGGACGGCACGGTCGAGACGTACAAGGTCGAGGGTGCGGACGGCGGCTACCTGAACGAGTTCCTGAACTTCCACGAGGCCGTGCTGGGCCAGGCGCCGGTCGTCAGCACGGTGGCGCAGAGCTGGCGCAACATGGAGATCATCCTGGGTGGGCTGGACTCGGCCGAGCGTGGGGCGGTCGTCGAGATCGCATCTTGGCCGACGGAGCTGTCCGCCGCCGCCGTCCCGCTCTGGCGGCCAGCGGGCGCCAACGGGCTGCTGGACGGTCTTCCCGCCACGTTGAACCGGACGACCGCGCAGGAGTGAAGGGACGGAACCCGCAGCTCGCTCGGTTGGGACCAAGAAGCGGATCGCCGGGTCGGTCGTGCTTGCGACGACCAGCGGAGCAGCAGTGGACGCATCCGGGCCCACCTGAACAGGACCGATCAGCTCCGGTGCAACCGGTTGTAGAGGTGGGAGATGGCGTCCGGATGGAGCCGCTCGGCGACAGGCTGGATCGTCAGGTGGGCGTCCCGCAGCGCCGCGACCGCCGAGATCGCGGCGGCGAGCCGGTCGGCCGTCCCCTCGTCGATCGTCCGGAGCGTTCGCAGGCGCGTCAGGTAGGCGCTGGCGATTCGCGCGATCGACGCGTCGTCACACAACTGGAGCAGCGGCCCGATGTCCGCGATCAGAAGGGGGTCGGCGGCACTGTCCGGCCCGGCCAGCGTGAACCGGGCGAGATCGGGCTGGAACGCGACCCGCACCGGGGCGAACTGCGGCTGTCCGGGGACGCGGTAGTACGGGTTGAACAGGCGGGTCAGCCAGGCGAGACGTTGCTGCCCATCGACGATGACCAGTGCGGACGTGCCTGCCGGGGCCGAGCCGTCCGGCCCGGTCATGGCCCGCGGCTGGACGACCAGCGGGCCGAGCGGACGGCCGTGGTAGATGGCCTCCAGCAGATCCGGCAGCCGGGTCGCCGACCAGCGCTGGCGGCGGGTCTCCTCCGGCCAGCGCAGCCGCCCAGCGAAGAGATCGGCGACCACCTGATGGAGCGGCGCAACGCCGGGGTCCGGCAGCCGGATGCTCACCTCGGTCCCCGGTGCCATCACGAGCGCCGGCAGATCCATGTTCGCCGTCGCGCCGGAGCCGGGCTCGGGCTCGTCGTCGGACTCGGGATCGTCCTCGTCTGACACGTCCCACGCCACGCCGTCGACAGAGTCTCCGCCAGCTTCGGTCCCTTCCGGCCCGGCCGCTCCGAGCTCATCAACCGTCGGCGAGTCGCCCAGAATCGCAGCGACATCGTCGTCGACCGGCGCCAGGTCCTCGTCCGGCCGGTCCGTCGCGGTCAGGAGCCGATACCGGTTGCGGGCGAGTTTGACGATCACCGGCGACGAACCCAGCCGCAGGGCGAGCGTCACCCGCGTGAAGTTCGGGCCGATCACCAGCGGGACCAGCTCAGTGAACGAGAGCTCCGGGCCGTGGCTCCGGAACAGCGCGACCAGCGTCCGCTCGCTATCGCTGAGGACGCTTGCCTCATCGATCCCATCTGTGGAGAAGACGCAGTCGTCGCGCAACTCCAGATCCGGATGCGCCTCAACGAAGATTCGCAGGGTTCGGGGCGTCGCGGAGTAACCCCGCCGATCGTCGCGGCCGAGTTGCCAGGCGGCCATCTCGGGGGACAGGCCAGGAGCGAGGCAGAGCATCTTCGCCAGCCGGTTCCAGAGCGGGTTGCGGGTATCCCAGCCCAACGGGACGACATGATCGTCCGAGACGACCCGATAGTCGTTCCCCATTCCGATGACATCGGCGATCGTGTCAATCGACACGTCGCGCCCGTGCCCGGCGACGTGCCGCCGGATCTCGTCGACCGTCGCGATGCCCTGGTTGTTGACGCGCTTCTGGGCAGCGGTCCGGATCTCCCCGTACGCTCCGAGCACATCCTCCGCTCCATCGGCCCCCGTCGTCAGGACCGCGAATCCAGACCGCTCGACCAGTCGCAGACCGGTGGTGCGGCCAAGGATGCGCTGCGCCTCGATGATCCCCTCGACAGCGAAGGCCGGCTGGGAGGTCAGCCCGAGCCTGCGCAGGTGGTCCGAGGCACGGTCGGGTCGCGTCGGCGCGATCGTGACGAGCGCCTCCAGCGCCCGGTCGAGGACTGGCGCCCAGACCGTTCCCTCGCCGAGGACCTGTTCCAACCGGTTCTGCACCTGGCGGACGCGCTCCCGGGTGACGTTCGCGATGTCGCTGGACTCCTGGAGCGTAATGGGCGCGGTTCCTTCCCAACCGAGCCGGGCCAGAATCGCCGGCGTCATCGTGTCCTTCGTGAGCGGCGCGACGATGCTCTGCAACTCGTCCGCGAGCGTCAGGCCCGTCAGCCAGCTGACATAGTCGAGCAGCTGATCGAGCAGGTCGATCGTCCGTTCCGGCACGATCGGGCAGGTGGTGACCGATTCGAGGGCGTCGACAAGCAGGGCGGCGAGGCCAGCGGATGGCGGGAGCTGCCGGACCAGCCAGCGGAAGCGCGGGTCCCTGAGCCTGACCGTCTCGATCCCGTCGATCATCACCAGGCGCAGCAGGAGATCGTCGGCCCGGGCACGGCTGGGATGGACCAGGTCAAGTGACGGCGCCGTCTCCGGTTCATGCGCGATGGCTTGGGCGACCGGGCTCTCGACATCGTGCGTCAAGCCGGGGAGACCATCCCGTGCCGGCTCCGGGTCGGCCTCGCTGGCCTTCGGGCGCGACGTGGCGGAGTTCGCCAGGGTTTCCTCCGGCGTCCCATTGGGAGTGGGTCCGGTTGGCATGGGAGCCGCCTCCGTCCCCTGCTCGCCCAGCGGCGTCGAACCCAACGCCGGTTCCGCCGAAGCGTCCACCGCGGCAAGTCTCGGCGCGGACACCCAGTCTCCGGTCAGGACCGGCCCACCCGCTCGATCCAGCGCTCCGTAGGTATTGGCGGCGTTGACCACATCCGTGATGGTCAGCTGACCGGAGGGAGCCTGGACGCCCCAACCCGCGTTGGTCGTGATAACCGTGCCCCTGAGCGTCGCCGAGGAGCCCGGCCCGAGGACCAGACCATGGCCGGCGTTGGCCCGGATCTCGACCGGCTCGTCCCGGTCCATCCAGACGATGCTCTCCCGCCCGACCCGGATGCCGTCGCTCCCGCACCGCTCGATCGCCGTGTCGCCGATCTGGAGGATGGTTCGGTCGTCGGCCAGGATGCCGCGCCCACCACGGGTCGAGATCGTCGTCCGTTCGGTCCGGACCGACGAGTCGGTCTGGAGCGTTAGCCCGGAGCCCATCTCCGAGGTGATGGCGCAGTGGAACAGCCGGACCGTGACGGCTGGGATCATGGCGAAGATGGCCCGGTCCGGCGCCTCGACCCGGCAATCGGTCAGGCTGACGATCGGCATGGATCTCGACTGCTGGCCGGGCCGCAGGACGATCCCGTCGCCAACGGCGGGTCGAAGCGTGATACCGTCCAGCGTCAGGCCACAGCCGCGCAGGGCGATCGCCGGGCCATCGGGCGGGGCGATGACGACGCCGTCGCCGGTCGCCCGGAGCGTGAGGTGGTGACGGAGCGTCAGGGATTCGCGGTACGTCCCGGGCTCGATGTCGATCGAGTCGCCCGGCGCGGCCGCATCGATCCTCCCCTGCAGTGTCGACCGCGCCACGTCCTCGTCCCTGTCCGGAAGCGTGGACAGATCGCTGTCGACCGGCCCGGTTGGCACGGGCGGGGTTAGGGCAACCGATTCCGGCTGATGCGCGGCCGTCGGCCCGGCCGGCGCGGCGGCCGAACCCCACCGTGGAACCACGGCACTGGTATCCGCCGGGTGCGTCGCGGTCGCCGTTTCGGTGTCGACAGGATGGAGGGCAACACCTGGCTCGGCCATAGCCGTCGACCGCGATTCCGCAGACGGTTGGGCTGGAACCTTCGCCGGCACCGGTGTTCGTGGTGACGACGATGCGGACGCGACGATCGGCCCAAGCACGCCGGCCAGTTGGGAGCGAGCCGGATCGACGCTTACCCGGCGCGTCATCGGCAAGCCGGCCGGCGGCGTCGCCCGGAGCAGTCCGCGGCACCGGTGCTCGACGTGGAGCGCGGTATCGTCGAACCGGAACCACCGGACCGGCTCGCCCAGCGTCCGCGATCGATACGTGACCCGGCCACAGACCGGGCAGACCTGCCGCCCCGCCTCAGGCTTCAGCGTCACCCGCTCCCCACTCACGAACCGCTTGACGCCAACTGGCTTCCCCATCGAACCCGCCATTCCCGCCCCCTCGCCCAACACGTCATCGTGTCACCGTTCCGGGGCAGGATAGCGTTTCCGACACGGGCATGATGGCAGGGAAACCGGCATAACGTTGAGTCTGTGACACGGGCTGTGGGCGAACAGTCCCCACTCCACCCTTCCGCAGCGGCCCGTTCGTAGCGGCGAAGTTTACGAGCCAGGCCTCCGCAGCGGCCAAGGCCCTGCGGGGCGATGGCTGGCTCCGCCGCCCGGATGTTGCGCCGGTGCGACGACCGCGCCAGCGAATCACCCATCACCCTGACCAAGGGAGCATGCAGGTTGCGACACTCGATCTCGCTTGACGGAGAAGGCCGCCGCGGCGGCCGATCACCACCAGCGCAGCAACGCGAGAGCGAGAACGGATGACCCTGCACCTTTTCGCCGACGACCAGCACCCCCCGTCAGCCAGCGCCGATCGCCCACGTCGCGATCGCATCGAACACGCCGTCCCGCAGTTCCATGTACGCGACCGTATCGA
>JAABUS010002166.1_pt1 | contig 38420 bp, 46 predicted proteins | sample 5560161 | NCBI WGS metagenome assembly JAABUS01 (sample SAMN10711885, study PRJNA513376) | rock metagenome | isolation source: Antarctica rocks | place: Antarctica: Victoria Land, Trio Nunatak nord | collected 2016-01-04
TCGAAATAAGGAAAATCTGGCGAAAGTATAGATTCTGCGCTCAGACGTGGTAATGCTCGTTCCATGACTAAGCATTAACCAACCCGAAGGGGCTTGGTGTGACACCACGTCTGAGGGACTGAGGCAATACTCGTCACTGTTATGCTCGCCTCAGCCAGCGCTGAACCGTCACCCTTCTATGCTTACCGTTATATCCATGTGACTAGATAAAGGAGTGAAGCACTATTCACATTGTTGCCATAGCCCCTACTCTGGCGTCGTCGTGGCAGCCCGCACCTCCCCTCGGCCTATCTACATTCCTATCATGACCACGTTCTTGCGGCGGTCGAGCAACCTCGCACGAATATCGAGATCGGGTCTCGACACAAGCTCCTGCCTCTCCTCATTATCCGTGTCCAGACTCCCCTCGCGAACCTCACCACTTGCAGCTTCGCGGTCACGAACTTACGCCACCGTTAAACCTAGGGATCCTAAAGATCCCAAAGGCAGCAAAGATGCGGCGGCCGATGCGTCTCCAGGATCGGTAGCTGGGAATGCTAAGAGACAGGGGAAACCCGCCCTTGGATTCGAGAAACTCTACGACAATGCAGGTCCTATGTCGCCACAAACCCCGCGGCACGACTCCGTTCAGACATCCAAGCACAGCCAACAAGATCCGCATAATAAGGCAGCTCCAGGCTTCGAGAATCTCTACAACCAGTCAGGTCCTATGTCGCCGGATTCTTCCGCGGATGGATCACCTCAGATGTCGCAACTCAGCAAAGAGGAACAGGAGGCAATCGACCGACTCATGGCAACGTTACGGAAGGGCCTACCAGTGTCACAGTCAAAGCAGCTTGAAGAGGCTTTTGAAGATATGAAACACACAGGCATACCGATAGAGGTACGGGACGTCATGAATAAATTAAAAGACAAGCCTCTTGATCTCGCCACTGCTGCACAACTGATCCGCGTAACAAACAAATTGGGGCGACGTTATGCCGAGAAGCAAACCCATCAAAAACGCGGTCCCTCTGCCTCCCAATCAGATGGAGGTAAAGGCGCTAGCACCAGTGGCCAAGGCAAGAATAAGAAGTCAGGTGAATCAACCTTCAAAGATCTCACAGCGAATGTGGACACGGGAACGTTCTTGATCACCGCTTTCGTAGGCTACTTGCTATACAAAACCGTTATACCTGGTGAAAATTCGAAGGAGATCACATTTCAAGAATTCAAGACAACGTTCTTCGACAAGGGGTTAGTAGACAAGCTAACAGTCCTCAATGGCCACCGTGTTCGTGTCGACCTTCACCGCGAGGCCGTAGGTAGGACGTATCCAGAGAGCCCAGCTCAGAACGGCAATTTCCGTTACTACTTTAGTATTGGATCTGTCGAGGCCTTTGAGCGGAAGTTGGAAGATGCACAAAATGATTTGGGCATTCCAAGCTCAGAGCGCATACCGGTGTCTTATGAGAATGAAACTCCATGGCTCTACACAATAGCCAATATAGCTCCCACGGTCTTGCTGCTGGGGGGCCTTTTCTGGTTTTCGAGACGAGCGGGTGGTGGTGGATCATCTCAAAGTGGAATCTTTGGAATTGGTAAAAGCAGAGCCAAGAAATTCAATCATGAAGCAGACATCCAAATCCGTTTTAAGGATGTCGCAGGTATGGACGAGGCTAAAGCGGAGATCATGGAGTTCGTTAGCTTCTTGAAAGAGCCAGGCCAATATCAGAGACTAGGGGCCAAGATCCCTCGAGGCGCTCTTCTGTCTGGTCCACCAGGTACGGGTAAGACACTTCTAGCAAAAGCTACAGCAGGAGAGTCACAAGTACCTTTCTTCAGCATCAGCGGTTCAGAGTTCGTGGAGATATTCGTCGGCGTCGGTGCTTCTCGAGTCAGAGATCTGTTCCAAAATGCTCGCAAAAACGCACCCTGCATCATCTTCATTGATGAAATCGACGCTGTTGGCAAAGCGAGAGGCAAAGGCGGTTTCTCAGGTGGCAACGATGAAAGAGAAGGCACCTTGAATCAGATCCTGACAGAAATGGACGGATTCAATACCACGGAGCAAGTCATCGTCTTAGCGGGTACGAACAGGCCAGACGTTCTGGATAAGGCGCTTCTACGACCAGGACGATTTGATAGACAGATTGCTATCGACAGACCCACAATGGAGGGACGGAAGCAGATTTTCCTCGTTCATCTCGGCAAGATAGTAACGAGCGAGGACATGGACCATTTGACTGGCAGGTTATCAGCATTGACCCCAGGCTTCTCCGGCGCCGACATCGCCAACTGTGTCAATGAAGCTGCTTTGATCGGTAAGTCAGTCCCTTCATATTCATACGGCATCACTGACTATACCCAGCTGCACGAACAAGCGCCGATAAAGTAAGCATGACCCACTTCGAACAGGCTATCGAGCGCGTCATCGGCGGTCTCGAAAAGAAATCTCTAGTTCTCAATCCCGAAGAAAAGAAAACAGTCGCCTACCATGAAGCCGGTCACGCCATTTGCGGCTGGTTCTTCAAATACGCGGACCCCCTTCTTAAAGTCTCCATCATCCCGCGCGGCCAAGGCGCGCTCGGCTACGCCCAGTACCTCCCCAACGGCGAATCCTACCTCATGAACGTCAACCAGCTCATGGACCGCATGGCCATGACGCTTGCCGGCCGAGTCTCCGAAGAACTCCACTTCGATACTGTGACTAGTGGTGCTAGCGACGATTTCAACAAGGTAACCCGCATGGCCACAGCCATGGTGACAAAATGGGGCATGTCTTCCAAAATCGGCTATCTCTACTTCGAAGAAGACCAACAACAACTCCATAAACCCTTCTCGGAAGAAACAGCGCGCAACATCGATAGCGAAGTTCGCCGTATCGTTGACGAAGCTTACAAACAGTGCAAAGAACTCCTCACAGAAAAGAAGCACCAAATCGGTCTTGTTGCTGAGGAGTTACTTGGCAAAGAGGTGTTGGGGAGAGAGGATCTGATTCGCATTCTGGGTCCCAGGCCGTTTGAGGATAACAAGGATTTTGAGAAATACTTTAATGGGCCGGGGGGAAAGAGTGCGCCTATGCCGCCGCCGTTTGAAGGGGGGTTGCCAGAGAGTAATCCACCTGATGGACCGGGCGGGGCGGTGGCGACGAGGGGGAGGGATGGGGTGTGGTTTTGAGCAAGGGTGTATAGATAGCATTTTGCATTGAGGTACTGGCGAAGGAGCGCGTTGGGTTTGCTCGTCATTGCTAGGAGGAGGTAGTCGATATGAAAAACTCATCATTCGCCATCATTGATCAGATACTCGTACGGTTCATGCTGACTACCGAAGTCGATAAATCTAGCAGACATACAGCTTACAACCTTTTCTCCACCGGCCTATAGGCTCATCTCAATTAGGAATTTCAATGTTTGCTTAGATCAAAATGATTATAGTACATGGTCGAGCAGGGTATGTACTCTACGCCATCTGTCATAAATTCGAACACGTACGATATATACACCAAATCAATTCACATCTCCAGCACCAACGCTGAAAACCACCTAGTAGCGCCTCGCAAGCCATGCTACCAAAAATATAAACCGTGAAATCCTGACATTGATCCCACCAATGCCCCCATCATCACATAGACATGTGCCCATTTCCGTTCATACCATTCTGCTGCTGATCCTGCCCCTGCCCTGGCAGCTGCCCAGGATCAAAAGCAGCAGGAAATCCATTCGTACCACCCATATCCGCCCAATCCCACTCCAGCGTCATAGGCATCTGCCATAGATCCTGCGGTACGAAAGGTTGTTGGAAAGAGCCGACGTTCAGTGGTCCATTAGAGTACTGCTGACCGTTCATATCGCCGTTTGGGAAGGATTCCATGCCATTGGACGGTGTTATCATGTTGGGAAAATCGGCGCCGCTGAAATCCACGGGGAGGTTCATATTTGAGAGGTCCGGTGAGAAACCTTGCAAGCTGGGTGTGAAGCATTGGTTGCTCATGTCACCGCTAAAGTTGGGAGTGAAGAAGTTTTGAGGAGTTGCTGGATTGTTCGATTGGGGTGTTGGGGGTGCGGCGCGCTTCATTGGTACGTGTTGTTGAAGATTCTGTGGATGGTCGTCCTCATTGGTTTTACTGCTTCTTCGTTTTCGGCGCGAGTGGGATTCTCTGTCTCCTTTCTCGAGGACTACACGGGCGATTCGCTCGAATTCGGCGCAGACGCCAAGCATGCGTTTGACACCGCCTTGTTCCTCGGTGACTGCGAGAGCGGCGAGAAAAGTGACGACTTGGTTCATGAGTTTCACGTCTGAGCGGGCTCGAGCGTCTTGGGGGTTTTGGAGGATGTTGGCGAAGAGTGTGACGAGTGCTGAGACGGGGAAATAGAGTATTAACCTAGAGGAGATTAGCATTGAGATGAAGAGCCGTAGTAATGGCTGCTTACCAGACGCAAGAATAGTCGCCTTGTGGGATGTATTTGATTAAGTGGATAGACGCTCTCGCAGCCTGCACGCAGAGTGCTGCTGAAGAGAAAACTCGTGGATTTAATGGTCTTGCATTCAGTCCCTGGATGGCGTAATTCGAAAGACGACTGGTCCAGTACCCGTGATGAACGGACATGCGGTGGATAGTCGTAAGGCAATTATAGTAGGCAAAATGTAGGACCACAACGTGAAGAATTAGCGGAGTGTGTGAAGCCTTGATCTCGTGTTCAGGTCGGAAGTCAATAGGTATAGCATCCTTCCACTCCTCGAGCTCTCGGTCAAGCTCGCCGATCGTGTTCAGTAAAGCACCGTCTGATTGCCTCGAGGCTTTAGTCGAGTACAATTGCTTATAGACCTTGCTTTCAATAATGGCAAAGGTACACATGAATCTGAAAAGATTAGCCTTGCCCTTGCCATCGGCCAAAGGAATATTCCCAATGTTGTCGCTCGGATCTTCTGTGGGTAATTCGACGTTCATATCGTCGTCATCCTGCGCAGGCGGCCGCCCAGATCGCAAGCAGATGTCTTTGTCCAGTAGGTAGGCGATCCAAAACACCCGCTTCCGTTGCTCGATCTCCACTGGATTCAAATTAAAGCCTGAGCCTCGCTTATGGAGGCCAATGCTGTTCGCAAGTCGGATCGAAGCCGCGATCAGGAAATAAGATGGTTGGGGATTGGGCGTGCCTAGCAAGAAAAGAGCCATGCCGAGCAGAGCTTGCACACTCAAAAGGTCAGTATTCCGCATTGTGAGTTCTGTGAGTACACCCATTGCGTTCTTGAGAAAACCCCAGGCCTTTCTATCCTCTTGTTGTGGGACTAAATTGCTCATTACTCGTAATCGATGCGCAATGGCCAGCGCTACATTAAGGCTCGCCCACCATCCCGAGCCTTCGTATGGATGTTGCGAATAGTTCCGGTTCGCCAGATGCATGAATGTTGGCTCATGGAAAAGCGGAAACATGCAATTGAAGTTTTCGAAATAGTCTTTCAGCAAGGAAAGTGCCTCGTCTCGAGGCGGTAATCGCTGGTACACGTTTCGTTTGAACATATCCTCGAATACTTCAGGCTTCCAGTATGCCCACTTGACGTCGTGTACATCTGCTGTAGCGATCATATCTTGAAATGAAGTGTCGCCAGTCTTTTCATTGACCCATTGTATGCCTTTGGGGGAGAATATGGAGAATCCAGATGACGAGCCTAGTGGACATCAGTCAAGAATGCATGATTTGCGCCCTGTATCTTACCGATGTATCTTGTTTCGCCACAGCTGTTCGTCACGAGTGAGCACATCATGTCGGACAGCTCTTCCACTGGCTGATCCCTATCTTTGGGGACTTCTTTGGGAGAGGCAAAGTTGGATTTTTGTGGAGTTGGGAGCTTGTCCATCTGAGGGGTGTGATGTGGCGAGTCGAATGTCCGCGGTTGACTCTCGGAATGCTCTGCAGAATGCTCTGGATCTCTTGTCGGCGTACCACAATTACTCTGAGATAGATTCTTGTCTGTCAACCTCTTTTCCAATGTGCCCAGATCTGTCCTGTCATCGTCTTCATCGCCTAGTAGTCCAGAAAGCTTCAGTAGGCTTTCCATACGGCCCAAACGATTCTCCAACCCCTCGATGTATTTGGCACTTGAACCAGATCAGTGGAAGCAATGCAATAGATCATCGTATGTGCGTACCCTTTGGGAGGATTGCGCTTCTTCTCGACCTGGGTAAATATGCACTCCGTCTTGTAATTGATACAGTGTGAACATGCTGGCATCTTCCCATCGCACTTAATCTTCTTCTTTCGGCACATATCACAGGCCTACGAGCGTTGTCAATGCCATGCTTTAGATCGTGTTTGATCACGAATACACACTCTTGCTATTCTTCTCCTCTTCGCATCATTGCTCTCATCATGACCGCCATCCTGATCTTGGCCATCTCCTTGAATGTCGCTGAAATCAAAATTGGCTACCGCTGGTGAGCGTTCCACGCCATTACCACCGAAGAATTGAGGAGGAGGATTCGTCAGTGGGGACAGGTCGTAGGACCGGTTGCCTGGGTGGTGCTGCTGCGACTGCTGAAATTGATCCATAATTGGGGGTGTTAGAGCTCCGAAAAACCATGCAGGAAAAGAAGGATTCAGTCGGAGTGTAGTATGGTGATGCGATCAGCATTCTTTGAGGGCGATGATTCGACAGGAGTGGTGTCAATCTAGTAAGACCTTGGTCGTACTATCAGACCGTCTTCAACATCAGGAATTTTGGCTATTCGCCGAATTGATGGTATGGGAAAGTATGTACAGGATTCTATGAGATAGGCTGCCATAAACACGCACCTACCAACATCCAGCTCCATCTTCGATATGTCAGCATCGAGATGATCGGCCATGCTCCCGCTTTCCCGCCGTTTTGCGCTACGCTCACATTTCCGAGACCTCGCATCAGACCTCATTCGCTAATTCTGGCGTTTTCACAAGATCATGTAAGTCAAGGGGATTATGTCCATCTGCTTGAATACACTATCTGACATTGGTCAAGGGCCCCTCTTACTGCTGTTGAGTTGCAGAGGCACCCCGAATTTGACTCAGTAACCTGGGATCTAAAACCCGCAGAGATGGGCAAGGCTACTGTTGCAGAAGGGCGAGGCGGACCAATACAGGTAGCATATGAGATTCATGGGAAGGGTCCAACGTGCCTTGTGGTAGGTGATTCTCTGCTTGATTCTGGTCATTACGCCAGAGCAACTTCATTTCCATCGTATTCGTAATGTTATCTGGTAGGCTGTGTGTTACCATAAAGGGCGTAGTCGACTTGAGTATGGCATAGGGTCTCGGTTCCTCTTTTACAGACGTCAAATATTCGGTCACGACTCTGCTCGAGCATTTGACAGGCTTTTCTCCTGCACGTGTATTTCGCGATACGCGGGCTTGGTGACCCATGCAACCGCCAATGATTTTCACACAGCTCCCCTGTCGGCATAAACATGCATTTGTGAATGATATACATCAACTTTCATCGGAACAGATCTGACTAGCTCTTTCGTATCCAGTGGATCATGGGGCTTGGGGGATCCAAGACTGTGTGGCAGCGACAAACGAAGGATTTCGGCCACGGCCAGAACACCAACCGCGACCAAAGCACCAAATATTCCTGTTTGGTATTTGATAACAGGGGTGTGGGCAAGTCTGATAAGCCTCTGACTCGTTACTCAACGTCGGAAATGGCGAAAGACACTCTGGAGCTCGTCGATCATGTTGGATGGACGTCTTTGCATGTCATCGGCGTGAGTATGGGAGGCATGATTGCACAAGAGCTGGTGAGAATGTCTAATCATGGTGTGTTCATGATCAAAAGTGCTCAGCTCTCGAACAGGCTTACCTTGCTCCAGAAAGAATAGCTTCGCTGTCGTTAATCTCCACAGGACCAAGAATCTTCAATACCGTGGGTTGGTTTGAGAACCTCAGGCAAAGAATAAATCTTTTGTACGTCATAAAATCTTCCACGACGACTTTCCCTTGCATTCTAATCTACCGTATCTTCAGCATTCCCAGATCCATCGACATCCAGCTCGCCGACTTAAAAGCTCGCACGTTCAGTCCAGTCTGGGGCGATGAGCCAGATGCCGAAGGCCACTTTCCGACAAACGGGGACAGATTTGCTGCTCAAGAATTGAAGAAGAGACAAGACACGGATGGCTTCACAAGAAAGGGTTTCATTCTTCAAGCCATCGCTGCAGGATGGCATCATAAGAGCGCGAAGCAATTAGAAGAGCTGGGAGACAAAGTCGGTAGGGAGAGAATTTTGGTGGTACATGGGTCAATCGATCGCATGGTCACGACGCCACATGGTGAGGTTTTATGTGAAGAGCTGGGTGGAGAAGAGAAGGGTGTGACCAGGGTAATAGTGGAAGGCAGGGGTCATGCATTGCCGATGGAATGGAGGAGAGACCTCACGAAGTTGATCGGCGGGTTTGTAGAGAAGACAAAGGCTTTGCCTATACAAGCTGAGTAGCCTCTACTCTGCCACATTTCCAAAACGAACATTTTCGCATTCCGTGCATGGAGCGAGACACATGTGTTTTCGCAAAATTTGAAGCCTGCTGATCTTGGAGTGAACTGACGAACAGAGGCTGGCGACGGCGGCTGAGAGGAGTAATCTGATTCATCTTGTCGACTCTGACGTCTTTTTAACGCCATGCCTAACCGCATCACGCTCTTCAAGAAAGCGATGTGGTGTGACAGTAGCCCAACTCCACAGCGCCATGCTAATGCAGACCCAACGCCGCGCTATGTCCAGAATCTTCCATACAATATTTTCACACCCCAGCATGAGCTCCTAGTTTTTCTCCAGAAATTCCTTCGCTTCATTGACTTTCGTTGCGAGATATGGGCTTCCTCCACGATCCGGGTGATTTAGAAGCATTAGCTGCCGATGGTTCTTCCGTATCTTCTCCTTCGTGAGCATTCGCTCGCTGGAAAGCGTATCAGCAATGCGTCCCTTAACAGTAGACGGATACCATGCTTCAATTGTAATATCAACGACGCCTCTCTTCGATTCATCCTAGGCTCAAAGCCGCCTTTATAGAAGGGCTTGCCGAGCGCGCTTATACCTGCTGCTCCTCCCTTGTATTTTCTGAAGGCTACTAGGCCAGCTCGTCCCTGTAGATGTGCGTCAGTCTATGGGGCGCCGTTACTCTGCAGGAGGATGTCGTACGAAAAACGCAGCAGCGGCGACCCCAGCTCCTATCGCAAGCGCTACCGCCATTCTGGATGATTGTTTCCCTCTAGACTGGATAGTCTCGTCGGAGAGTGTGTTCACGATGTCGTGGGCAAGTCGCAATTTTTGAAGGCAAGAGAATGGAATGCCCAGTCTTTCATTGCGAAAGCGAATCGGACGCTAATCCAGGACAAGCAAGACTTCGATGTACCCCTATTCCAATAATGATAGCTCGTTTTTCAATTTTTGGAATTTTTGCGCACCCACCAAATCCAAAATCCAAAATCCACCTAATTAGACTACCACGTCATAACAAGCTCTCGTAAACTTATCGAACTTTCAGGAAGTATTATTTGGATATAGTTCTATTATATTCTCAACTCTTAGATTATTAGAATCTATGGTTATTAGTATATATCGAGTTTCGTTGATTTAATGCGAAGCCTTGGCGTAGGTCGGCGAAACGTCGGTAAAAAATCGGCGAAAATTCTATACTCGCCGACCTACTTACAAAATCAACGAAACCCGATATATACTAATAACTATGGATTCTAATAATCTAAGAGTTGAGAATATAATAGAACTATATCCAAATAATACTTCCTGAAAGTTCGATAAGTTTACGAGAGCTTGTTATGACGTGGTAGTCTAATTAGGTGGATTTTGGATTTTGGATTTGGTGGGTGCGCAAAAATTCCAAAAATTGAAAAACGAGCTATCATTATTGGAATAGGGGTAAGATCCATAGAGCTACTGACCCTAAGTAGATATAGCGGTCCTGTACAGAATAAAATGGCCGCAAACCCACTGGTCTCTACATAAATTTTTCGAGCAGTGACCAACTTCATCCCAACCAAGAGCTCAGACTTTGCAAAGGATGAGGGTCGAGACGTGTTGTATGCTTGAGTCTACGACATCTATGGATCAGTATGCGCTGATAATCATTCTAGATTTCTGCTCTAGGCCCCAATATCCTAGCAAGGGCATCACCTTTGTGCGCAACGATGGGAAGAAATTCATGTTTTGCCGTTCGAAATGTCACAAAAACGTACATCCCTCTTGTTCTAATACAGCGAAGTCCGCAAGCTGACCAATGAGCCAGTTCAAAATGAAGCGCAACCCCCGCAAGCTCAAATGGACAAAAGCCTTCCGAAAAACAGTTGGCAAAGAAATGACAGTCGACCAAACCCTCTCCTTCGCCGCCCGCCGCAACATCCCCATCCGCTACAACCGCGACCTCGTCACCACCACGCTCAAAGCCATGCAACGGGTTTCTGAGATCAAAGCGAGGAGGGAACGGGTGTTCTACAAGAATCGTATGGCAGGGAACAAGGAGAGAGCGAAGGCAGCGGATCGGAAGTTGGTGGCTGAGAATGAGCATCTGTTGCCGAGGGTTAGGGGGAGTGAAAAGGTAGCGATGGAGGTGGAGGTGCCTTTGGAGCTGGAGCTGGAGGCGATAGAGGTGCCAGCGATGAAAGAGAAGAGGGAGCGGAAGGTTAAGCAGAAGATTAGGGTTGATGGGGGGGTCGAGGATGAGATGGATGTGAATTGATTGCTCGAGAGATACGATACCATGTCACAGCGAGGCGTTTGGGAAATGGAAGATAAAAAGCATGAAGCCCACAAAACTGACGTAGGACTCTCAGAATGCTATCAGGGGGTATCGCTTTCGACCTCCTTCCAGCCCCTTTCCTTATTCTTCACCACTAACAATTGGGAATATGACGCCCGGAGCATTTGCAGGTAGCTCAAAAGGTACTATCTGGGGTTATCATATCCGAGCTTTTCGCTCACCAGATGTGCTTTCTCCGGCTCCTTCAAGCCCATCTCCACATCCTTCACCACCTGTTGATAAACTCTTTCTTGAAGCTCAGTACCCATCTCGTCCTCGTTCTTCTTCTCTACATTTGTGCTCCTGTAATTCCCCGCTCCCCCTCTCCCAGAATGCCCTATCTCCGGAGGCTTAGTCTCTTGAAGTGAGGGCGTGATATTGGCATTCTGCTTCGTCGCTGTTGCGAGCTTGCTGGCGCTTGTGTAATTTCCTGCACCTCCGCGACCCGTAGGAGCGTACTCAGGACGAGCTCTTTCTATGTCCTTTGCCGATGAGACAGAAGCGTTTCGTTGCGCCTCGACATCCTAAAGAGTCATCAGCCTCGTCCGTCAATCAGCTATAGAAAATGTCCTACCCCAGCGAGTCGTTTTGATGCTACCTCCGCTTCCTCCTGGCTGTAAACGTTTCCAGCTCCTCCTCGGCCAAACTTCTGGTACTCCATGATTGTGGCGACATTGAGTGAAAGAGGTCGAGGGTTTCGATGGGAATCTTGGCAACGGTTTGCTCGTGCGGACCCGGCCTCGTGAGGGGCCGATGTGGCTTTTTCCGCCACTCAACCATCATCCCACGCTCCTTCCATACTCTTAACCTCAAAGATCTTTTTTTTATCTACTTCGGGTGGTCTCTTCTTGTTCCTATGATCACTTCATCTACAGCGCGAAGTATCAAGACGTGTCTCGTGCATTTCGGATTACGTCGGCGGACTTTGCTCCGCAGCTCATCACGCCAAACAGCAAAGTGAATGTCTTGCAGCTCAATCGCCGAATTGTGCTTGAAGCCAATCAACAGTGATTTCACCTCCTTGCTTACTATATAAGAAATTCTTAAGCAAAATTCCATTTACCCTGTTCATCATATCTCTGCATCAACCTTTTCAACGCTATGCTCGTTGAGATATAGCAAAGATTTCTTCTTATTCTTTACAATGGTCTCACGCAAGAGCCACCCCAAGAGCCGCAATGGATGTGCCAATTGCAAAAAGCGGAGAATTAAGGTATAGTCTTCTCAAGTCTCTTCTATCCACTCACCAGTCTTGTGCGATTCTATATGGGATCATACATGCTAACCCACGATCTCATTTGATTATCATCAGTGTGATGAGCAGAAGCCTCGATGCTCGAATTGTGAGAAACATTCGATACCATGCGATTTCTCGTTCCAACAACAGTCCCCTACCTCTACCTCGGTGTCGTCGTCGTCGCCTAAAGCCACGCGGCATCGGCATTCTGAATCCAAATCTGTGAAGTCTACCACAGAGAGCTCCAATGACCACTCACCCGCTCTGCAAACGTCACCTTTCGAGGGTCCAGGAGCTCAACTCCCTCCTTTACAGATGGAGGATCTCGAACTATTACACCACTTCACGACTGAGACGTGCTACACCCTTTCAGATCGGCCTGAGTCGCATAAGCTGTGGCGATTCAATGCTCCTCAAGTAGCTTTCCAACACCATTTCCTGATGCGAGGTATACTAGCCATCTCCGCACTTCACCTCAGCTGCCTAAGACCGGATAAGCAGAATCACTACGCTCAGGTAGCTATCAAACACCAAGATGCTGCCCTTGGCTCGTTCCGCGCCATCATGTCAAACATGGACGAGAGTAACTCTGACGCCTTCTTCGCTCTCTCTTCACTCATCGTCGTTTACGGATTCGAATCCCCCAAGAGCTCTGACGGCCTTGGCATGTTCAATTACAATGGCCAGGATTCTGATGAATGGCTTCCCTTGATTCGTGGAGTAAACTCCGTCCTGATGACTGTCTGGCCGTGGATAAAAAACGGTCGCCTTAGCGGACTGCTTCATGATCACCAACAGGAACCCCCACAAAAAGGGCTACCAAACGTCCTCGACGAACAGCTCTCACAGCTTGAGAAGCTTTGCGAAAGTTCGGCGGATGGACAGGAAGCTATCGAAGCCTACAGATCAGCCCTTGCAACTCTACGGATGTGTTTTGTGAGGATGAACAACAGGCCGCCCTACGAATGTGAAGTCTCTATAGCCTTTTTGTGGCCGGTGATGATCCCACAGGAATACATCTCTATGTTGAATTTGAGAAGACCCGAGGCGCTCATCATACTTGCACATTACTGCGTCATTCTACATCATCTGGATGACTACTGGTGGGTGAGAGGGTGGGCGATGCACATCATTGACAACATTCACCAGGAGCTTGATGAGGAATGGCGTTATTGGATCCAGTGGCCTACGAATGTCATTACTGTCGACGAGAAGATCCTCACCAACGGGACTTTGCCAAACCCCATTTCTGGGAATAGAGTCAGCAATGATTTTGATACGACCATAGATGAAGCGTTGGACATTCCAAGTGAGGAGCTTAAAGGCAGTTGAGGCTGCTGGAAACTGACTTTATCGGAGGGTAGTCTAAAGTACACGCGTGGAGCAAGCTTTCGAGATCTAGATGCTGCTCTTTGGCAGTGTGATATCTGGTTGAGGTCCGCTCAATCTGGGCCCACAATTTCTGAGCGACTGCTGGCATGCTGCATGACTTTGGGAAGCGGAGTACGCAAAAGTGGCCGTTGAGGGTAGCTGCCCCTAAGTATCTAGCCCGTGGCTTGCAATGGCGTACATCGGCCGAGGGGTTGCTCCAACTGAAATCCTGATCTCCGACTTGCCTTTTAGTACGATTATTATGCGATCACGAATGGTTTGACGATACTCTCATGAGAAAGATGCCTGGTTCATGCAAGCAATTCGCGGAGATCTGCGTTTCCCGAAATGCCATCAATGGACGAAAAATCAATAGCGAAGGGATGCACGAGGAAGGTGGGATGATCGCAAAACTTGATTGGACCAGTCAGGCGAGTCGACATCAGGGACCGCGCCCCACAAATGGGGGCTATCTTGAAGCGGTTAGACTCCCTCTAGGTCAGGAACAAGAGAGGGCTTTGGCTGGCAAAAGCGGAACAATTGTGCTTCTACAACAAGATATCACCCGTTTTTCATGAATGTTACCAGATACAAGAGGTAAATGACAGCTGAGTAGAGTCAAGGTCGTTGACGGCTTCACTTGAATCGTAGCATATGTCCTTGAATGTCGCAACAATCTTGCGCAATGTTCATGCGTGTGATCTACTCGTAGTTCGACCTGTGACCCAGCGTGCCAGCCTAGAATGTGCGGGGGCTGATCTCGAACCCCTCTCCACTCTAAAACTCCGGAGCGGCTGGCTTTTGAGGTCCATCATCAGCAACCAGGATTCGCCCAATAATTATTTCTTCCCAAATCATATATTCTCGTTTCATTGCACTTTCGTTCGCACTTTTGCATACACCTCCGCTCGTTCTCCCAGCTTGGGAACTCCAATTAACCTCGACAAACCCTGTCTGCTGCTGCGCCTTGCTCGCTGAGATCGTCTTGAGGCTACCGAAAACCACGCTCTTGACAGCTCCCATTCGCGTCCGGAATCACACAACACTGTGACCAAAACTCACCAGGACTCGTCAGATGTTCAACTTGCATCACTGGTACTCGAGATTTGGATATAATTGCCACTCACTACCCTAAGGCTTACCTTACAAAGGATCCATCAGCTGGTCTTGTTCAAAATAGTTGGAACCCGCATGCTGCAAGACCGCCAATCTTAACAAAAATAAGCAGTCCGGCTCTCTCGACTGGGCTTATCAGAGCCTCTAGATCAAGAGAGCTGTTTTCTACACCATGTCTAGCTACAAGGTATGGACTTTACCTAATGCGTGACTCGAGGCCTCAACTGACCCTCGTGGGAACAGGAGTCATATGTCACTCGGCCTCAGAGTTCGCACCGACTTTCCATGAACTCGACGCCCCCATCAAATATGCCAATTAGGCACTCTGCTGCCAGGCACCACTCCCATTCGAATTCGCTTGGCGCCGCCAATCATTCCCACCGAGTGACCAGACGCAAGAGCATGAATGCGAGTGCAGTCAACAGTGCTTCCATCGTGGCAGCTTTACAAGAGGACGAGCAGGGAAATATGAACCGTCGAAGTTGGAACGTGAAGACTGTGAGCGGTCGAGAAGTCGACGCAAAGAGATACACCTCTAGGGATGACAGGCAATCTCTGGGCCATAGCCTTGGGAACGATGAGAATTCTACAAGAAGTACCACGAATGACGATTCTGCCGTCGCAGATGACTTCCTGCCTGCCGAACACCTTAGCAGCGCGTCCAAGACCAAGGCTAGACGTGCTAGCGAAGGCTCTTATCTTACGAAAGGCGACGGCAAGAGATCGAGTGGTGAATTGAGATGCGAGAAGTGTGGGAAAGGATACAAGCACAGCAGCTGTTTGACAAAGCATTTGTCAGTACCCTCTGACCCCTCTGTCCTGCAGCTGTTGGCCCCTTTCCTTCTACATTTCGATACGCTTCTATCTCTTTCGAACGCCTTAGCCTTTGCTTTCCTTCGTAAACATGGACGTGGACTTTTTGGCTTACCGTGGTTCTCTAGGTGGGAACACACTCCCGAATGGTCATATACGTCCAAGCTTCTCATATCCAAACATCAGCAAGTGCAACTACTAGAAGCTGCCTCGGTTCTTGTTGGAATGAACCAGGATACGCCGGCGGAGCAAGACAATGCCACCAGCGAGAACTCATCAGCGTCACCTGCAGCATCTGGATCTTCTGACGTTCGCGATGACTACGGCTACAGTTCTGCTGAGACCACACCTCCTCCTATGAGCGAGCATTACGCGCATCCCGATGGGTTTGACAGTGCAAGAGGCAAAAGATATAGCGGAAATAGCTCGAGCTTTTCCAGGTCGTACCAGTCTGCTCCATCTTCTTCTTTACCCGCTGGTAGCACTTTCGCACAACACCAGTCACAGCGACGACCGTCTACATCAGGTCTTGCTGCCCCTGCCGATCAGGAGGAGGCTAGCTTGGCAGCAGCTGTTGCATCGCTATGCAGCTTTGGCACGCCCCAGAACCGTCCCGTTCTACTTCCCCCAGATGTCCCTCCAGTCCCGCCGCTGCCGGCCCAGTACGTTGAGCACAACGCAAACAGACTGTCTGGCCACATGGGCTCAATCTCCGGATACCGTTTGCCTGCTCCCTCCTACCAGCGCCTTTCGGATCAACACGACGTGGACATGGATGATGACAATGTCTCTAACAAGCATAATGACTACGACTATGACGAGCGTTCTGTTCAAGGTAGAAGTGACGATGATGACGATGGCGTATTTGGGACGATGGAAGGACTGAGTCACGACCATTAATCTCATGCCTACTAGCGAATGACTAGCCACGCTGGATGATGATCTCATGCCTATCATCTATGCAGCATCTGAGCAATGTAAATCATGGTGAATCCTGTCTCCGCAGATCAATCTCCAGCACCGAGGAGTGGGACGAGCAGGACCACGAGGTTAAAGAGTGGAGATTGTGTTCCAGCGTTGAGCGGACACCTCAATATAATTTGTTTTAGTTTTTACATAGGATTGGATAGGATACGTAATCAGCGTCAAATAATACTTGCAATACTAAATTTTTGAATCATATACTTTACAATTTTATTGAGTGGCACAGTGGTATAGCTAAATTGACTTTCCGCTTACCTTCCTACCCACGTCTACAGACCTCCTGAGCAACGCCTTACCCCTATTTAACTAATGATATGCCAAAAATCAAATTTTTGAAATTTCGCGACACCCCACCAAATCCAAAATCCAAAAACCAGAATCCTGACTACCGTACCGCACCATAATTACGCGTCGTAAAGCTGCCAAAACTTCAGAGGATATTATCTAACTATATTTCTACTATCTATAAAACTCTTAGATAGTTAAGATATATATATAAAACGGTAGAGGGGGTTTCGCTGATTTTCTGCGAAGGCTTGGTGTAGGTCGGTAAACCCGTAGTTTTCGCCGACCTACGCTAAGCCTTCGCAGAAAATCAACGTAAAATCGACGAAACCCTCTCTACCCTAACAACCATAGGATCTAAATATATAAGACTTATAGATACTATAGAACTATAATTAAGTTATAGCTTTTAAAGTTTTGGCAGCTTTACGACGCGTAATTATGGTGCGGTAGTCAGGATTCTGGTTTTTGGATTTTGGATTTGGTGGGGTGTCGCGAAATTTCAAAAATTTGATTTTTGGCATATCATTAGCGGAGCATCAATCCGGACGAATACCGATTTTGATGGAGGAAAGACCATTCAAAACCGCCTGGCTTCTTGGGGCGAACAAAGAGCTTACAGTATTCGTGAAGCTCGCCTTCTCATACATGCATACAAACCTCTCGCCTCAAATCAAGGTGATTGAAGGTCCTCCTGGGTCATGCCTTCCGCCACCAAGCACCATCCTGCATGGACAGGATTGAAGATGGAGGAAAGACCAATCGGAGCTGGCTAGCTTCTGAGAGGGAGACCACTGCTCGTCTTTGAAGCTCGCCTTCTCAAACATGCATGCAACTATTTCATCATAAGCTATTGTTACAAGGCTCTCTTAAGATCTGCAGGCGAGATCTGAACGCAGTGTTCGAGGCATCCAAGTGTACGTAACTACACAGCTTGCCCGCCTTCTTATTGGATACGCTGCTGACATACACCAGGACCCATCCTGCATCGTCCCAGCTACCACAATGGTAGGCCGCTACATCCCACCTCACAAGAGGAATCAGTCTTCCGAAGAGAACCCTGTCAAACCGGAGCGTGATCCTGAGGATGGCTATTCGCTGGAACAAGTCTTACATCAACTCGACTGCCAGAAATCTGGGACTTTAAGTTACGTCTCTACGACTACGGATAGTAATTGGCCGAATGATCGGAAGCTTGCCGTGATAATTCTTTTCAACCCCAAGAATCAGCACCCTCAATGGCCGTGGAAAATCTTCTGCAAAAGGAATCTCGATCTTTTGCCAGATGTGCCTGCACCAGAGAAAGAGAACGAAGCACCAGCAGACAAAGGAGTTGAAAACGATATTGGACCCATTCCCGTCTTCAGCGAGAAGTCCTCGACTTTCACCTTCATTGACGGCCGCCTGAATGGCAACTTCGTCTTCGAGGGTTTTCACCAGATAGTGGACGTGGTCTACCTCCAGCCTGAGAGTGAAGAGCTGATTGAGATGCTGAAGACAAGAAAATGCAGGGCAAGGCCTACGGATTCGAAATTGAAGTGGGCTGTTGTGAACTTGAAAAAGGCGGAGGACTCTCTCCAGAAGAACCCTATGGTGGCGGTACAGGATTTACGGGAGAAGGCAGTAAACAAGCTGCTGGAGGGTTCGAGGTCGAAGACTTTGGGGAATCAGGGAGAGGGAGAGAACGAAGGAGATGGGAATCACAGGAAGGTGAACAAGGCAGAGAGTGATGCGGTTGACAGCTGGACTGGTTGAAGATTAGGAACGACACCACATTACGGTCTACCTCACGAGATACCTAGATCGTATTGCGAGAATTTGCGTTTGCTACGGAAGATAAATATGGCCAGAGGCATCGGTGTAAGCTACCCTCATATCATAATACATGGCATATTACTAATAAGATTCAGAGCTTCTAGAAACCAGCCGTCTTCGCCAATCCACTTCTATGTTTGCTCTAGCTGTCAGGTTATTCTTAGTCTCGCAGCTTAACGCACCGAGTAATGATATGTCTGACCTCCATCAATTCAATGTTGCTTCCGATTCCTCCTACAAAACTCCCCACAAATGTTTTCGTCAAAAGAAAGGCTGCAAACCAAATTCACTTTCGGGTTACACCGTAACTTTGGGTCAAACAAGAGGACAGAAATCTGTGCCAAGCTCAGTCGACCCTCTCCCAAGGCTGCCGCATTTTGGTTTACGAAGCTGGTACTAGCGTGATGTCAGAGTGATCAAATACTCCATCGGTCACTCACTACACTCTTACTGCCACAATAGCTTTCAGTCAGATTCATCATCTGCCCAAATTTCTAGATATTCTTCAAAGTATCGAAACCCTCTTCTCTCTCTGAGTCTGATCCAGCAGTAGCATCGTCGCCCGCGTCTCCCTCATAACCTACGAGTGTTCCTTGGGGTTTCACGAAGCCCTCACTATGTGCCGGAAGGCAGTACCGTCGCAGAAGCTATCAGAGGTAATTGAAGTCAATGGCTATCGCATTGACTGGCAACGTGCTTATTTCAGAGCCATTTAACGTATTTGACGACCAGTACTATCACTGTACACGGCTAAAGAAACAAAGGAAACTGTAGGAATGGACGTTTATATCAGCTCAATCATTTCGTATGTTGGTGTTCATCGATAACAAACTCGGTGTTAAATTTTCTCACATACGCGTAATGGAAGGGTAGCGTACTTTAGCAAGCTTAGCTTGTTGAGAGAAAGGGACTTGAGTGAACAATACTGTAACATAAGCTCCACTTTCTACTAATCCTTGAACAATAAAACTTGAGATGCCCTCAAAAGTTCGCTATATCGCTACGGTAAGGAGCATGGATTCTGATGATTTATCAACACGACAAGCACGGAGGTCGCCAGTCGATGGAATCAGGGAGTTCAATAGGCGAAGGATAGGATCAGGGATGAAATAATATAGGTGGAGAAACCTCATCTAGCGGTTCCTTATTATCAGTCATCTATACACAAACCGGCTGTCTCGCTTCGGGATCCACACTATACGCAATCCTTCCCACCGGCAAGAAAAATAGCGCCATAACCTGCCCCCCTCTCACTTGTGGATTAACGGTGCGTCCCCAGCCCATGCTTCCGATGCCACAAGTAAGAAGGGTATCTTTATCAATCTCAGTCGACTCCTTCGACAGAACGGGAAGCTCAATCTAGTACTTCCCTATCTCATTGAGGATATCCCTGGCCACATCGAGCAATCGACGACGATGGCTGGTAGCTTGGGGAGAGACTTATCACAAGGCAAGATACGAGGCAGAGTAGTAAAGGGTAGACTGGGACTTGGAAGTGGCGGAAAGGACTTCGGCTTCATCTTTGCGAAACTCATTGGTAGATGGCTCAACGAAGGAAAACTGAAGTCAGATACAGACGAATTTGGTAGATGGAGGGCTCGATGGTGTGGAAACCGCGTTGAAGGCTCTCCGAAGCGGAAAGGCTTCGGCGGTGAAGTACGTGGTTAGGATTGCGGACACCTCTTAGCTCTGAAATTGATGACGAAGGTTCTTGCAGCAGCTGCAACAGCATAGACATTGCCTCCGCTTGAACTGAGGGAAGGCTGACGGTGGCGTAAAATGGTTGGGACAACGTTTGTAGATGATAACAGAAGTCTACGAATTTGAATGGTGATTTATTACCTTGTCGATCTGGCACGTCTAACCTGATATTTCTCAATTGTGATCGATCTTCACATATGTTAATGATGGTGGAGGGATAAGACTTAATCAAGTGGGAAAAGAAGAGTACTGACGCTGACGCTACCGTTGGCTTTTTATGCTTGGCATCCAACATCACTCCTCCACCAACTCCGCATTCTGCTCGGTTTTCGTGTGCAACATATCTGTTTCCCATGTAAGTACACAAGCTCTCTTCAAGTCTTCCTCTCCATTTCCATTCTCTCTCTAGTTTTTTCGGAATCTTGCCACCATGACTTCCAAATACCAATCCACCTTCCCCTCAGTCATCAAAGTACCAGCTTTACTACCCAAATCCTGTGAGAAATTTTACTAGATCTCGGTTGCGCCAGAAGTATATGAGCAGCATGCAGATGCTTTTACGAATGATGCAATACTGGTGATGGTGAGTGCGAAGGTTGAGGGAAGGGAAGGTTTGTTGTTTCTTTGCTTCAACACGTTGTACTTTAGAAACATGATTGCTTTACACCCCAGCCATTCAGTTGTTCGCGACAGCTCAGAAAACATTATCTCTACTTGTCTCTTTCCCGTTCTCAATCTCTCATTCCAGGTATCCTCGCCACACGCCACAAAATGTGGTCAGCCCCCTCCTCGCGCTCTCACCACCCAACAAAAATCTTCACGTTCGACCCACCCTCGAATCTTGAAGCAGAGGTCATGCTGTATGGTACTGTGGAAGACGGTATGTTAGCCGGTGGTAGCGATGGCAAAGACTGGGCTGCGCGCGGGGTGCTGGTACCACGAGAGAAAGGGGATGATGAGGCACTTGGAGGCTGGCGAATGAAGTTCTATCAGGTGTATTTGAATACTGCTGCCAAGAGGTGAGAAGTCCCAATTGCGAGAAGTAAGATAGCCAATTGAGAGTTGAAGTTTGCCAAGATTTTTTTATTGTTCATCGGGAGTGAATGAACGAGTGCGGGTCCTATTGTTCCTTTGTTGTCACTATTGACAAAAATGCAAAACACCCCAATTGAATGGCAATAACTCCCTGCGCTACGCAACAATAATTGTAACCATTCAGAAATGCTCATCCTATTGTAGCTGAAACACCCAGGAGTTGCGCTAGTCTGAGCTCGAGTATAAATTTCGCTGACACTACGCACACTTTCTCTTCTCTGCAACATACATACATATCAACGCACATATACTCATCTCCAAAACACTTCTCCGGCATCTTCACGCTCAATTGGACTGGTTCCAGCTCTGCACATCATTGATATACGTCGCTAGCGACTTCTTCCCCTTTTCGTCCTTTCTCCGCTCACCATGCTCGTCGCACTCGCACTTGTCGTTGGCGCAGCCTGGCAATTTCTCTTGCTGGCGGGTCAGCAATGGGCTGGGAATCGGGGAATTGGTAGCTATCCTGGCTACAGCCTGTACGAATATGTGCAAGATATCCCGCCACCAGCAACAACCTTGCCGCCATACTGGGCATCTCGCCTAGCAAAGCCGACCACGTCCAGCTCTGCTCAGTTCGAAACCGGCACCATTCCTGCTCATCTAGAGCCTGAAACGACACTTATCTCTGCTTCTACGAGTTTGACAGTGACACAAATTGCAGGCACCTCACCCATCGAGCCCACCGCCACGCGCTCCTCCAACGCCAGCGAGGCCACTTTCTCCGCTCCACCTCCCCAGACCTCCGCGCTCTTCTCCGCTCTTTGCTTCGTTGGGAACGGACTTTTGCTGCTCATCGCCTCGTTGTTCGTCGTTATTGGAGGGTATTCGAACGATCTCTACGGCATCTACCAACTCATCATAGACAAAAAGCCTGTCGTCACCACCAAGAAAGGACAAGCCGTTCTGCCAACGGAGCTCGAGTTGAGCTCAGCAATCGTCGTTCCGGCGTCATGGTACCCAGAAAACGTACCCTTGCCAGCTTCGCCGACTCATGCTAGCACCCAAACGCAGCCGATGACCGCTTCAGCGGGTACACAAACAACATCGACGTCCACTTCAGCAACTACCCAAACGACCACTCCCCAGCTCGCCGTCTCCACAATCACCACCATCATCGATTCCGCACCACCCACCAACGAAGCCGTCCAGCGCGCCAAAGAAGCCTACAAGGCGTCACTGGATGCCCAATACCAACAACAATTCAACAACGAATGGGATTACTATTCAGAACAATGTGAGGAATTGCTTGTGTCCATGGACGACGAAATCGACGCACTCAAGGCTAAAAACCAGTGGCTTGACACGGAGCTGCGAGCCAAAACGACAGAAACAGCGCGTCTGCGGGGGGAACTTAGCATTGCGCGACAGCAACTTCAACAGGCGCAGGCGCAGGGATTTGCTGTCGGACAGCAGCAGGCTTATGGGTCAGGATGGCCGAATTCGGGGCCGCAGGGAGGGTGGCGGGATGACTATTCGAGGTTTGGTGGAGGGAATGCAGGGAGGGGAGGGGGATTTATTTGATTGTTCGAGCGGTCAAAGGAGCCTGTATCTAGTCATTTTCCAAGTTAGTTGAGCAGAGAGAAAAATGTGAGGGCTATAGGCCACGATTGTGTCAATGTTAGCTCTTCTCCTCCATTTGTCGCCTCAATCGTATAGCTTCCCATCCTTTCCTAATCACATCTGCTTGTACACTCCTCCCCAGCTTCCCCACTGCCTCCTCGATCGGCATTAGATAGCTCTCATACAGCGCTTCCTCCTCGTCCACGCCCGTATCCTCATGCTTCACAGGTTCGTAAGTCACCCCTTCCATATTGGCCCTTTGCTTCAAAGTTATGCCTAAGTCAAACTTGGGTGGATACTGATACGCATTGCCCTGCTCCATTTCTTGCGCTGACAACGACTTTTCGAGATCTGGGGGAACAGTTTCAGCTATGTACCAGAAGAGAATGTATTGCACGGCTCGCGTTACGGGCACCAGTTGCGTCCAGACGGGCTCGGTGACGAATGGAGTAGAGGGAGTATTGAGAATTGGGTTATGTGCAGTCGGTTGCCGTGTTAGGATAGGAAGGGGAAGAAGGCGGTTGCGGTAGCCTGACTACACTGGTATCAGCCTGCTAGTGGCATAGAATGGTAGATTCAATCTACTTCTTCAAACCCCTCCCTTTCTGCACCAGATCCAGTATTCTCGCTAGCATCTCGTCGCCCTTTGGGCAAGAACCAATATTTGTCGAGAGAATGGTAGCAGAGGACTACGCGGGAGCTGGCAAGGTGGAATATTGCTACACCGGCGCCGATCATAGTATGGGCGCTGTCCCAATTACCGACAATGGGAGGATCAGACTTGGGAGTGTAGCCTTGGGACACCAGGGAGGGCTGGTCACTATCGCTAGACATTGCTGTAGATGTTGTTGCTGCGGATGGTTTGGCACGGCGGAAGAGGGACTTCATGGTGGATAAAATGATTCTTTCGAGGGCGAGTGGAGGACCCTCAAGGGTGACATGCTGTCAGCACGAGTAAATCGTAAGAGCTACAGGCAGGGATTATCGTCATGGTGGACATGAAGTCCATCATCAGTGTTTGCGACGGACTTAGTCTGCATAGGACCGCTATACCTACTTAGGGTCAATCATTGCTGCGCACGTCATGGTCAAAATGATTGTCAAAGAGGGCCCGGAGCTATCCTGAAGCCGTTTTCTAGCGCCTAAAACCACTTTTGGGGGTCCTTCAGGGACTTGCTTGGAGGCTCGCTTAGGGGCCCCCTCATTGACAATTATGTTGTCCATAAGGTACTTACCTTAGCCCTCATTGGATGGCTCCAACTTGTCTTGGCTTAGCGTCGGAATCACTTTGAAAGGCTTGCCCTAAAGCTAGATCACTACCATGTATTCTAGCGAGCTCGGCGAAGTAGCATCTTCCGTCACTGTGAACCAGCAAGAGTTCCAATGTACTCAATTGTCAGTGCCGTGGTCGAGCTCACCTTGAACGGCGCGCTTCTTAACCACTGAATGGCTAAAGCATATCCAGCTCCAAGCGTATTGACATGAGTTCATAAGCACTTCGAACATTCATTAGTCAATCGTATTGCTCGAGAATGTCTGACAGCAAAGTCTCAACGCCGTATCTTAGGGAAGACGGTATCTCCGTCGCCCTGACCCATGACTATCTCGACGCTCGCGCAATCATGGATGAAGTCAGGAGCCCAAAAGCAGGGGCCATTGTCCTCTTTGCTGGTGAGAACAAACACTCTACCGCGGAGCCAGATCTAAGAAGGGTGTAGGTACTACGAGGGACAACTTCGACGGTAAACTTGTTGCTCAGCTTCAATACACATCCTACCCTCCACGAGCACTACAGACTATGATCTCCATTGCCCGAAACATGAAACAGAAGCACTCATTGTCTGCTGTCAGTATGATACATCGGCTTGGTGTTGTTCCGATTGGGGAAGAGAGCATCTTGATTGCAGTATCTGCACCTCATCGGCAAGCTGCTTGGAGAGGTGGCGAAGAATCTTTGGAGGCATGCAAAGAGAAGGTTGAGGTGTGGAAAATGGAAGAATTTGGAGGGGACGAGGGAGGCGTGTGGAGAGCTAATCGTGATGGTGCTACAGGTGTAAAGGTGAAGAGTACAGATCACGATCAGACATGAGATCATTCACGCCTGAGCATTCCACTGCCACAGACGCAGATACATAGCCATGCATCCCGTCAGCATGCAGAGTCTCATTTGCAGCCTCCTTCGTTTATTCACACGCTAGTATGGGGCTGCTAAACCCACTATGGGCTCTTCCAGATCAGAGATAACGTCGCTGCGACGCCTAAGATAGTGAGTCTTTTGCCAGCCTGGACTCAAGCATGCCAACTTGGCGGAAGCTCATGGAATCATGATCAATTCATCTTGGGCCGTGACTGCGGAAGGGTATGCTTCATACGCTTTGCTTCAATCAAACACTTCGATTTCATCTATTCAAATCTGTTAGTGAGGCTTTGATCCTCTGATTCGTGCACATCATCTTGAAGTCCTGCCAATCACAAATTTTTCTTCCGTTGCCAGTCGTATACACAATACATATATTATCAAGTCGTCACTAGAAGAAAGAATTGGACGTCATAGAACAGGCCCACCAAGAGTACTCACCCACTGAATTGATGACTACCGACTCCGCGAGCCTTAGCCAAATCGTTCTCTCCGCTCTCGGCCCCATTCGAGACAGCTTTTGCCTGCTCGTGGCCTTGTTCTTGGTCGTTGCATCCCAGGTCCTGAAGCTTAAAAACTCGACTATTGTCACCAGAGGTGGAGTTAGTAAGCTGCCAACAGAATTCAAAGTAGGCCTAGCAATCATCCCCAGCATTGTAACTCGAGATGCAGCAACAGCAATTGTGGCGGCAAGCGACAGCCCAAGCAGTAACCTCAACCACCACTCCGCCAACCACATCCGCGATCATGCGAGAGGTAATTGCCCCACAGGTTGTACCACGGCCAGCTCAACATCCCGCCACTGTCGATCCAGCAATGCTCGGGAAACACAAGATGGAGGTGCCAGCAAGGGCTACCTCCTCTTCTACCGCCACCACCGCCGCTCCAATCGGTGCACAGAGGACATACCATTTCTAGCTTCACCAGTGGAAGTAACGACATATAATTCAGCTTCAGCGAAGACGTAGACGCTAGACTCACCGCTCGCCCGCTCCACAATCACGAGCAGCTCCTAAAAGCGGGATCTTCGAGCCGTTCCCACCTTCATCTTCTCCAAAGTCGAGACCGGAATCTGTCGCAGATGATCTTGTACCCCAAGGCTGTTCAAACGATTCTGACGGCTTTCCTGACATTTACGACTGTATAGACTCAAGAGAATACAAGCTTCCAAGTCTTCCAATACAATTCATCTCTTCACTAGGCGCTCATAAAGACGCCGAAGTAGATGTCTTCCGAAGCGGTGATCAATGTTACTCGTTCGAGCTGACAGGGCGTAAATTGAATCGTATTGACGAATCAAAAACCATACAGGAGGTCTGTGAACGCTGGCTCAAGTCAGGTCTTGATGGCCTCGAGAGCACACAGATGGAATTGCTACAGACTACGGGGGTCCTTTCGACATTGAGGCCCCATTATGATTGAAAACGACTCCGTGTGAAGGTCGGGCTGCTGCTAGGCGCAAGATGCGCTATTTATTTCGGGCATATGTCCTGGCACTCGTTTCGAGCTCAAGGTAATGGCATTTCAAGATTTTGTACCCTTCGCCATCACCATCTATATTAATCACATCTTATGATTTCCGCACTCGTAATGGCATCAAACAAGGACTTTCAAGTGATAGCCCGCATTACAGTATCTGTGGGTGTCGCATTCTGCCGATTCGCCATCCGCCCTGTTATTGATATGAATTTGGTTCACCAACCGCATATCTCTTCAAAGAGGGTGAACAGCGCTGTAGCGTTGAGCCTCACTTTCTCGTCGAGTGCTCCCATGGGTATTACCTATAGTAAATTTCTACTGAAAACATCCGACGTATGGGATGAGTGTAGGAAATCTTGAAGAGCCTGAACATGGGGTATAGGTAATTGAGCTTGAGCATTGTCTTCGGTATGGACGACGAGAGCTACAGCCATACCATCGCCCAGATGAGAGGCTGCTTCGCGATTCCCTGGCGAACGTCGTCCTACCCAAGATTCTCGTTCGCTTGTTGTCATTTCATCGAATCGTGAGCCTCATACAAGGGGCTTTTTCAGCCCCAAGGCCACCACTTTGGTGGATGGTCCACTATACCGAATCTTACGTCGAGCATCTAACATCCCCAAGTCATCGAGATCATATACGTGAAGGAGCACCGTGAGTGGTGCGAGATGCAAGTAATCTTCGTCTGTTGTACTCGCGGTCCAGATGATACATAGTCCGTAGTGGGTGCCTTGTCATCATCCACTACGCAAAAGAAAAGCCGGAGCTGGCTAGAAAGATCACTCCGTTTGCCTGCGCTTGATATCTCTGTGAAACTTCCTAACAAGTATAAAAACCCCACAAATCACACCATGACTCTTTTCCCCTACCCCTCCTAAGTATAGCATTATGTCTTGCAATTCTTACCACAACGATCTTCGCCGTCGCTTCAATGTAAGCCCTCCCAGTCCCCCTCTTCGTCCCTCACCATCTAGACACTTACCAGCGCAATAGTCGGCAAAAAACGTTATCAGACTCCGTGACGCCGTAGCCGCAGGCACACTTTCCAAAGCAAGAATGAAACCAGACGAGGCAGTCAGATTGAGGATATTCACTATTCCCCTGAAGCCTAAGGCTCCGAAAGTTCTCACGGCGGAGGCGGAAGCTGCGTGTTATTTGGTAATGGAGACTGAGGAGAAGGCCGAGCTAGACAGGGAAGATGAGGAGGAGACAGACAAGACGGCACGTCCTAAAGACGAGGTGAGATCCAACAGTATCCAAGTTTTGGAGGGCTGCTGACAGCAAGTTCGGCAGGCTTTACTGGGTACGAAGGCAGATGCAGCGCAGCCGATGAGCCAACATGGTAGAGGTTCAAGAGTAGTTGCCCCAAAGACGAGACCCCCGCAAAAGGTAAGGTGTCGTGGATTTCGTCATTTGGGGGTTTGCTAAACCTTCTGGGAAGAGAAACGAACGAATGTTTGACGGGGTAGCTAAATTCAAAGCGCGTATCGTGGGAAACGAATAAGAAATAGGGCAACCTTAGGAATTGATATCAACGTGGTTTGGAAGGGAGCACATCTTCTCGGAAGGATAGCTTGCTGGTCAGACTGGTGCGAGATGCTTCACAGTCCAGCCATCTCCCTGACCAACCCTGCTCTTACCCAACCTCTGGCAAAGTTTCGCCCCGTGTACAGCAGCACACATACCCACCAGACACGGCCGACAACCCCATCGTACCATCTCTCCCTAGAGTCTGAACTCCCTCCCCGCAATTTACTCACGCCCAACTTCCTCTGCCTCACCACAAGCCTCTTCACCCCCTCTTCAGCCACCACAGCAAGCCCATTCCCAACAAAAAACCACGCTTCACCATACGCACCATCCCATCCACCCATAACCGTATGCGCAGCAAAGCTATGCACAAACGCCGAGCTCACAAACCCACCAAGGACTTTGCCCACATCAGCGTCCTCATCCGGTCCTTTGCCCGTGAAGCGGCGCTCAACCCATTCGCCGGGCCAAACTCCGTACACCAAGAAGAGGCGTGAGAACAGACGGTGCCAGCCAAAACTCCAGAAGTCGCGTACAGATACTAAATCCCATACTCTTGCTGTGTAGAGCGGAGGGAAATAGCTCAAAGGGTGTGGTGCTAGCGGTGCAAGCGTAATAGCGAAAGAGCTATGGCCAAAGCTGAAAGCCGACATCAAAAATGCTCCCAGCGCCGCAGTCAAAGACCCCTGTAGCACATACGGCAAATCGTCAAAGCTCTCCCCATGTGCCAAATAAAGCACATACACATCCCGTATCACAGCCCAAGAAACCAGTAACGTCGGCATCACATGCACAAATATCGAGTGCATCCGATCCCGTATAGATGGAATCCACGTATGTTTGGTATGCCTCAAATCCGCACTAATCCACGTAAACCCCGCCCCCCTCATACTCAATTCCAACTCCAGCGCCCAACTCATCCTATCCCTCCACCCATGTGGCCATCCGCCATCCGTAATCGCCGTCTCCGTCACCGCCGTTCCCCCTTCCTGCAGGAAATGTAGCGAAAAGTAACTCTCAGCATCGGCCCCTCTGGCTGGGCCTGGTGTAGTAGTCCGGGGCGCATGATGGTATTTCACTCGCCGCGGTATATGGTTAAATAGATATGGGGAAATGAAGAAGGCATCGAGGACGCGGCAGCCGCCGTAGAGACCTACTAGTGCGAGTTGGTAGGTGAGGCCTACGCTCAGGGGGACGTGGTAGGCGAGGGGAAGGCGGAAGAAGAGGATGCCAGAGGTTAGGGCGAGGATGTTGCGGACGGCGGGGATAGCATGAGCAAGGAGGCTGGTGATGTGACTGGAAGGGGAGCTGGGGAAGGGTGGGAGGAGGAGAAGTGCGATGTAGTAGATTAGAGGTGGAGCGAGAGCTGCCAGGAGCGTGAGGGGCGTGGTGTCTTGGAGGGGCTTGAGGTCGGGACGTGGAGAGGGTGGTACGGTGGGAAGGTACGCGGAGAAGGCCATTTGAGGGAGGTTGTAGCGAGCATTGAAGCAATTAAGAGAGAGTCAGGTTTAGGCGGCCAGCGCCAGAGACGGGTGACATTGGATGAATGCGAAGTCGAAGCCCTGAAGCTAAGCCATATCGGGCTACGATATAAAACACAAAGGTAAATTTCCACAACGTGAGGGATGGAAAATCTAAGACTGCCGTGCTTAAAAGCAAGTACTGGAAGTATTGCTGTATCGTTGGATAGTATGTTCGAATCCGGACCAGCTAAGCTGGCGTAATTACATCAATTTAAGATACTTCTTGAGGTTAGCAAGGGGTACATGACGAATCTACAAAGCTTACAACGCACAAAACAACGAGCGCAGAACGCGGAACACAACGGCATAGAATGTTACATAGCGAAAGTACAAGACCTCGAGGGCGTCTATTCTCCGTCGGCCAATATTGCATTTCGACGTGTTAGTATCCAGATTAGTAGGGCCGTCTGAATTCTCCTATACTGATGATCATAATGGAGGTATCATAGTGTTGGCTGTCCATGCTCTGGCTGAACCAAAGATATCGGAATAGACCCCTCAGGCAAAGTTCTCGAGTCAAGCATGAGCTACCAGCCGTTTACCCGTGGGTGATCGTCTAGGGCAGAGGAAAATTCCAACTGTTGAAGCTGGTGGAGGATGGATAAGGTAAGGCTGAGGTATCGCCACTTTCCGGGGCACCAGGGGTTAGGGCGAGGCGTGCGGCCTGCATGATGGCGCCTTGAGGCGCTGGATCCCTGCAGTAGATCCTCCAAGGCTTGGGCCTTCGAGTCATGATTGTGCTCGATTGACAAGCATTTGGCGTCATCAGCTACGAAATATATCTTGGCAGCGGATCCACAAATCACAGAAGAATGCGTTTAAGTCAGGGTCCACCAACTATAGCAATGCGAACCGCATCACAAACTATCCCCAGCTTCTTAAATCCGTGCCTCCGATGAACGGTGACCAGCACCAGCTACCAATTAATAATCTCCTACTTGTCTCCCACAAGGTCCAGAAATTTTCTGTCAACATTTCTGTTACCCATCTTCGTCCAAAAGAGTTCTGAAGGTGCAGACGTGCTGCATCCTTCATCAACCGTCATGTCCGACCCTCAAAGCCAGTCGGGCTCATCAGAAGGGGAATGTGAAGATGACGCGGCCATACCAGAAGCGCAATGGCCGTCGCAACAACAAGACTCCACAGAACGTACTTCGTCCACGGGAAGTAATCTCCCCTCCTCAGCTCAGCCATCGAAACCTTCAATACCAATGCAAAAGCGCCGTCGCGTAACCAGAGCTTGCGACGAGTGTAGACGAAAAAAAATCAAGTGCGATGGGAAGCAGCCTTGTACGCACTGTACAGTCTACAGCTATGGTGAGTGATGATATGTACTAAGCCAGAGTAACAGGGAAATTGTTCAACGTGACTGCTGACGTTTCATTGCAGAATGCACGTATGACCAGCCATCCAACCGAAGGCGGAATCCTGCTCCTCAGTATGTCGGACAATTGGAGAAACGATTGCAGCGCGCGGAGGGTCTTCTCAAAACTGTGCTTCCCGATCTGGACTTGAACGACCCCAATCTGAACATCGGCGCCCCGCAGCGCATGTACCCGTCTATGAAACAAAAGATACAGCCTCAACAATCAGACCCAATGAAATCTTGGACACCTCTTGAGAAAAACCAACAAGGAAGTGACGGAGAGAAAGATTCAATGCTGGAATCCATGGTTGCCAATACTGGCTTACTAGATTTGGACGATGAAGGCAATTGGGATTTTCATGGCCATTCTTCTGGCCGAGTGTTCCTCCGAAAGATGCGTGAACAATTTGGTGACTTGATGGGCCAAGAAAACCCCGAATCTAAGTCGTCGCCATTCATGAATTACAGCAGGAATGGTTCGCAGACCGCATCATCTCCTAGATCTGCAGTCGAGTCTCCTATGAACCCCAAACCAGCATTCACACATGACTTGCCCCACAAGAATTGTGCACTACTACTCTCTGGAAATGCTCTGGATGACGCTGGCGCCATTCTACGCCTTGTTCATCAGCCAAGTTACTATGCCATGTTGGACCGAGTGTACGATATCCCTCAAGAGGAATTCGGAGACGAAGAAAACAGATTCGTGCCGCTTCTTTATAGTGTTTTAGCATTGGGCACCTTGTTTGCACGGGCAGAGCAAAGCGAGCTGCAAACCAATGGCTACGGGAACGCGATTGACCAAGGGCAAGCCAAAGCAACCGCTCTTCTGTGCGGCATCTGCTGACCAATTATCAGATACCACTGGTTTAGATGCGCACGTCAAATGATGGATGTGACTGACTGTCGAGACTTGACAGGCCTACAAACGATGTTGTACATGATATTGTTTCTACAATCGTCGGCCCGACTCAGCACATGCTACTCATACATTGGCATAGCCTTACGGTCTTGCATACGAATGGGTCTACACCGCTCAGTATCAAATGTGTTCGATCCAATCGAAACAGAGCTTCGAAAACGCATATTCTGGATAATTCGAAAATTGGACATATATGTTGGGGCACTGCTTGGTCTGCCGCAGATGCTGAGCGACGATGATATTGACCAAGAGATGCCAATTGAGGTTGATGATGAATACATCACAAGAGAGAAAATTTCACCAATGCCTACTGGGGAATTGTCAATAGCCACGGCAGTCAATGCCCATACTCGATTGGTAGGAATACTAGCGAAGACCGTGAAATACATATACCCAATCAAAACGAAAGGACAGCGTACGCAGAACAGCCAGTCATATGTCGTAAGCCATTCTAGGATTCGGGAGATCGAGCAAGACTTACAAGCATGGATGGAGAGTCTACCGATGCCGTTCAGACCTGGTGAGGAAGCACCGGCTAAGTTCATGAGGTGGGTTTCCCGTGTCATAGTCAGACATTACTGACTTTGCGCCAGAATACGGCATCTTCTACGTATGGCTTATGCACATATCCAAATGTTTCTTTATCGACCTTTTCTTCATTATGTCTCCCAAGCTGTGCAGGCCAAGAATGTGGACAAGCGGTCTTATGCATGCGCTGCGGCATGTGTGAGCGTATCCCGGAACATCGTCCACTTGACCGCCGAGATGAGGAGGAGAGGTCTCCTTGTCGGCTCGTATTGGTTTTACATGTATACGACGTTTTTTGCCATCATATCTCTAATATTCTACGTGCTTGAGAATTCTGAAAGTCAAAGGGTCGAAGACATCTTGAAAGACGCGCATGAGGGAAGGGACACACTGGCTGGACTTGCAGCAAGGAGCTTGGCCGCTGATCGGTGTTCGAGAACGTTGAATGTATGGAAAGTGACCTCGAACAGGGGGGGCTCTATACTGATACCATGTTTCAGGAGATATTCGATCAACTTCCCGGAAAGCTTCAGAATGTCCGAAATTCTACGCAAAAGAAGCGACAGGCACCTTCACAGCTGTCCGCAGGACAATCACAACCCATACATGGCAGGCTAGACGGCACAAGACCTATAGTCAACACCAATACCACGCGCCCAACAAGCACTTCACCCCCACAACAAGAGTCTTGGAAACGCCCTTCACTTACACAGGTCCCGTCAGCACTGCGGCGTCCGGTCGTCTCGAATATTGATCCGAAATACCGTAGAGGCTCTCAAGATCCCTACGCCCCTTCCAATCCCAACAGCGCAGGCATGCAAACACCGAACAGTTCCGGCAATCCTATATCACTGAGCCCTTCCTACAACTTGCAGAACAGCTTCAACGGCCAGCAGATTCCCGATCTCTCAGCCATGATGTTCCCTTCAGCCGATCCATTTGCTTACCCCAACCAGCCAATGACTACCCTTGAGAATCGGCACTTCATCAAGCAAGAGAACCCAATGGATCCCAGCATGTACAATCTAGATCCTCCTACAACAACAGGTAGTCCCTACGACAATATGGATTCAAGTAAGTTCGGCGGGATACCGCCGTTCATGTTGCAAGGACAGCGACCAGGCTTTGGGATACCGAATATGACTTCTCCCATGAGCATGAGCGGCACAGATTCCATAGCTGTAACGATGCCAACACAGGGTTATGATGCAGGAGGATGGCCGCAACAGCAGAGATCGGGAGGCACGCCTGGTGTGAACCTCGATCAAGATCAACTCTTTGGCGAGGACTGGGGAGGATGGATCAACCAGGGGTATCGGCAGTAGTGGCTGCCGAAGATGATGTTTCGCTGGAGGACATGAAGATAATTGAGACGAATGACTAACGATAATACTTGCTAATTCTGCACATCGACAGCTTGGCGTAGCGGCTGTGCCATGGGGGTACGCGCGTCATGTTGATGCTCATGCTAGCAGGATGATTTGGTGCTTGAGCTCGTACATACAATGTATTCTAATATCGCTTCTAGAGGCAGAGAAGATTCACCGTAAGAATCTGATAGCAACTTCATTGCGCAGCGCGCAGCGTTGCTGCAGAGGTGCTAAACTGCTGCGGCTTGCTCTCTCTTTCATTGTTGGCGCCTCTGGTGACCATGAATCTCGGCCATTTTTCAGAGATCAATGAATACTTCCATACTTCCACACTTAGACACCGAGCCATCATCTGTAGGAGAGCCCGTGGCAAATACGGTCCCCAGATAGAGCCGTAGATGAAGCGCACTCTCAACCTGCACTGCCCACTTGCCAAGTCGCTTGACTCGTAGCGGTCCAGTCCCAGGACTGTCGTAAAGGGATCTGATAAAACAAAGAAAGGGGAGCGGGGGCCAAGTATTGGCCAAGTAGCCAAGTGGCCAAGATTAGCGGAGCGAGGAGCCAAGAAACCCAAGACAATGTTCGAAACAATTCGCTTTGATCCCGCGAAAAAAGGGACATTTAAATGGAGACAATCAAGAGACAGAGTCTGCACTCCGTTCATCCGAGAAAGAAAGGCACCAAGTAAAAGTAAGCGAGAACATACTTTAGGCTCTTAGCCAGTGCTGAGAAAGGGCTTGGACGCTAAGATTCCGCTCTGGCTTGGCAGCGGCCTTGGCGTGAAATCGCTCTTTCCCGCGCAATCTTCGCCCGCGAGCGCCCAATTTTCTTCTTCCTTACAAAACCGCGTTCAAGACTTTCCGTATTGGCAACATCGACTTCAAGCTTCTACAACCCGTTCTTGTGGTTGATACTCGTTTGACATATCAATAGACTCGTTTTAATTACAAGAAGGCTCGATACTTGGCAATACTGACAGGTGCTTGGCGTTCAGCGATGGATCCTCAAGGCCAAGAAGTCCAGCCTGCTGGGCATGACCATCAACACCCTCAAGGACCTCAACCTCCACACCAGCATCAGCAGCCTGGAGGTGTGCCACCTCTTCAGAGCAGCGCAGATGGTGTCTTCAAGTGCGAGTGGGTTGGCTGCGGCGAGAGAGCAGCGAACGCGGAGCAGCTCTACGTGAGTAATCCATCGAATCCTCATCACAACAACACTCGAGCTGACCACGCACAATAGGACCATGTCTGCGAGAGCCATATTGGTCGCAAGAGTACTAACAATTTGAATTTGACCTGTGCTTGGGGAAATTGTCGCGTCACTGTTGTGAAGCGCGACCATATCACCTCCCACATCCGTGTCCACGTCCCGTTGAAGCCACATCGATGCGAGTTCTGTGGCAAGGCCTTCAAGCGCCCTCAGGATCTCAAGAAGCATGTAAAGACACATGCTGACGACTCTGTCCTCCTCCAAAATCCCGGGGCCAACGGTGCCAACCGTGGCAATCAGAATGGTCACCAGAATGGAGGAAACCCATACAGCAATGCTCAAGCCCAAAAACAACGTAAGTACACCTTCCATTAACTCAAGACCCTACACCCCTATCGCCGCTCCTTTTACCTGACGTACTTCAGACATGGTCACTGACTTGCAAGCTCTCGCTTCTACAGCGCAAGGCTTCGTCCCAGAGTACCACCAGCCACTCCATTCTAATATGCCCATGGGGAGCTACCCTCAACACCAGCCGCAAAATGGAGCCCAGCCACAATACTACGCACCGACTCAGTCTTACTCGTACGGCAATGTCTCTTACGCAGTCAACCAAGGTGGTAATGGTGACAGCCATCCTTCGATGGAGTCTACCAAGCAGGGCTTGGAATCGATTAGGAACCTGGTGATGGACGGTCGCAGCGGCGCCTTTGACGCTAGATCATATGCTCAAGTTGGTCCTCGTCTGTCGGCTATTCAGAACACCCAACTTCCTTTCCTTGGTGGAGCATCCATGGGCGACTTCCCATCTGGTGGAGGGAGCCCTGGCAGCGGCGGCGTCTACGGCCCAACTGCTCAATATGCGCTTCCATCAATTCCAAATCTCAGGACAAAAGGGGACCTCCTAGAGGCTGACCAAGTTTTCGAGGCAATGCAGTCAACGATCTATGATAACGCCACCAATATTGCTGCGGCAGGAGTTGGACAGCCCGACGCCCACTATGTGCAGGCCATGGGCCGCCAGAGCCACTCCCTGCCAGGTCTACAGCTGCCATCTGCGCACAGCGTTAGCTACTCTGCGCCCAATATGGTTCCGACATCGCAGCGATCCAACCATAGCGGCACCCCTGAATTGACGCCACCTTCAAGCGCACATTCTTACACCTCGGACAGTTCGCCACCTGCACATCGTGCCAACAATGGCCTGTCGCCCACCACACCTGCTGCTCTGTACCCGACTCTACCTGGCGCATCTTCTGACGCAGCTTCTTCTGGTTACAATCCATCCGGCATGGCACCGGCTTCTACTCTTGGATCTCAGTTTGACGGCCAATCGCGACGTCGTTACAGTGGTGGCAGACTCCAAAAAGCTGCACCCATGCACCGCAAGGACGAGATGGACACCTCCCCTGATGGCCCCTCTACTTGTAAGAGTACCATCTCTTCGAGCTCATCTTCAGAGGCTGGACCAATTACCCCCAAGGTCGAGACACGCCGCAAGGACTTTTCTTCAGCCAATCTCGACCCAGCACTCGGCGGTGTTGCGTCTCCATCAGGCGAAATGGATGAAGGTGCTATCAAGGCTAACGAAGAATGGGTTGGCAACGCCCGTACTATTGAGGCATTGAGAAATTGGCTCAAGCAGCGACTGGACAACCATGAGTATGAGAGTAATGGTGAGGAGCAGCCCGAGGTCAAGGATCAGACTCCCAGCCTGTACCCTGTGCTTGCTGAGGCATAGTGGACTTTTCCGTGGAATATTTGACTTGCTATTGATGTCATTCAGTAGTCATGACATGCTTATGAGGCGTTGCGGGCGATATTGGCGGCATGCTTGCTTTAGGATATTGCTCCTGTTCACTGGAATGCTATACGATGTCAACGGCCATGAGCCAGACTTAGTTGACATTAAATAAAACTCATACTTACACGGATTCCAATCATGGTCTTGGAGAATTTTAGAAAGCGAATCTAAGGCCCGCATCTTCCAAATGTAGCAAATTCACGTTATGCCAAGGCTTCGACTTTGAATTTCAAAACTCAGCCAATGACTTCAATCCTCCTCTTCAGCCTTCTCTTGCGGCAGTGAACGAGAAACATCGACCTGTTGCAAGCTTTCAGTCTAGAATACAATCATGCCCGCACGAATGCGGAGAGCCTCCGTATCCTCCCAATCTTCAGACAGCGAGGCGTCAGTCTCAGATTCGAGCAGTGCACCGCAGTCAGACAAGGAGTTTGAACAAGGTCCTTCAAGAAAGAGACGGAGGCTATCCCCCACGTCGGACGCCTCCATAGCAGAGAAAGAAAAATTCCCAGCGCTCTCCGACCCAGCAACAACATCTCGCATCAAACCTCGAAACCCTCTCCCTTTCTCCTCCTCAAACCCCGCCGAAATCTCCCATGCCACAGTCAGCAATGGCAAAACCGTGGACTCCAAATCCAGCTTCGCCACTCTGGATGTAGCACCCTGGCTCCTCGCCTCCCTCGCCTCCCTCTCCATTCTCCATCCCACCTCCATCCAAAAAGGCTGCATCCCCGCCCTCCTCTCCGGACGCTCCATGATCGGCTCCAGCCGGACCGGCTCCGGAAAAACCATCGCCTTCGCCGTCCCAATCCTTCAAAAATGGGCCGAAGACCCCGTAGGAATATACGCGGTTATCCTCACCCCTACGAGAGAATTGGCGCTGCAGATTTATGAGCAGGTGGTTGCGATTGGCGGGAGGATGGGGGTGAAGATTGCGCTGGTAGTAGGGGGAGGGGAAATGAGGGTTCAGGCGGGGGAGTTGGCCAGACGGCCGCATGTGGTCGTTGCGACACCGGGGAGGTTGGCGGATCATGTATTGAATTCTGGGGAGGACACTATTGTGGGGTTAAGGAGAGTTAGGGTTGTGGTGCTGGATGAGGCGGATCGGTTGTTGGCGAGTGGGCACGGGAGTATGTTGGGGGATGTGGAGACTTGTTTGGGTGCGATGCCGGAGAGTTGGGAGAGGCAGACAGCTTTGTTTACTGCTACGCTTACGCCGGAGGTTATGGCGTTGAAGGAGATGGAGATGGAGAGGGGGGGGGATAGACCGCCTATTTTTGTCTGCGAGGCTGATACGAAGGATTTGGCTGTGCCGACGACGCTGAAGCAGACATATCTCCAGGTCCCCCTCACATACCGCGAAGCCTACCTCCATATCTTGCTGCTCACGTCTCGCAACGCGGCCAAGAAATCCGTCATCGTCTTCTGCAATCGTACCGGCACTGCGAATCTTCTCGAGCGCCTACTCAGACTGCTAGACCATCGAGTAACGTCTCTGCATTCATTGCTACAGCAGAAAGACCGCACCGACAATCTTGCCCGCTTCCGCGCCTCCGCAGCACGCATCCTCATCGCCACAGACGTCGCCTCGCGCGGTCTCGACATCCCCTCAGTCGATCTCGTAATTAACTACGACGTGCCGCGCAACCCAGACGACTATATCCACCGCGTGGGGCGGACGGCGCGAGCAGGGAAAAGGGGCGAGGCGATTACGCTTGTGGGGCAGAGGGATGTGGCGCTTTTTTTGGCGATTGAGGGAAGGGTGGGGGAGAAGATGGGCGCGTGGGAGGAGGAGGGGGTAAATGTT
>JAABUS010002168.1_pt1 | contig 38412 bp, 36 predicted proteins | sample 5560161 | NCBI WGS metagenome assembly JAABUS01 (sample SAMN10711885, study PRJNA513376) | rock metagenome | isolation source: Antarctica rocks | place: Antarctica: Victoria Land, Trio Nunatak nord | collected 2016-01-04
AGCGACCGAGCGACCCTCCCGTACATGCGCCTCGACCAGATAACGCCCCAGCTCCATCGAAGACTCCCTCGCTCGGTGTCTCCGATGTCCTGACACAGGTGTCGCCTATGTCCTGGGATCCCACACCGCCCCGGGCACCGGCCCCCCTCATGTCAGCGTGTGGTGGTTCCTGCCGGCGCGCCCCGTACAGGGCGTCGTCCGCCCGGGCGATGAGCTGCTCGAGGGTTTCGTGCTCCTCCAGCTCGGCGAGCCCGACGGTGATCGATGGCTGCACGGTGGCGGCCAAGGCGGCGTTGACCAGCCGGAATCGCTCGGCGGCCTGCTCGACCGTGAGGTCGGGAAGACCGCACACGAACTCGTCGCCTCCGAAGCGGACGATCAGGTCGTAGGCCCGGAGGTGGGCCCGGATCGTCTCGGCGATGTGGCGCAGAACCTGATCCCCGGCCGCATGACCGAGCGAGTCGTTCGTGGCCTTGAGACCGTCCACGTCGACGAAGGCGAGCACGTAGGGCTTCCCGGTCCTCCGTGCTCTGGTTGCCTCACGCTGCAACTCGACGATCCCCGCATCCCGGCGATGCGCCTGCGTGAGAGCGTCGATGGAGGAAGCCGCCCGCTCCCCGGCCGACAGGGCGCGATCGGCCGAGGCCGCTTCGCGATCCGCGGCCGCGTGGGCGCGGTCGATGGCCGACTCACGACGGTCCCCCAGAGCCTCCGCACGGTCGGAGGCGGCTCCGGCGGCGAGCCTGTCGAGGGTCCCGTCACGGGCCTCGGCGTTGCCATCGCGGGCATGGGCCTTGTCGTCCCTGGCCGAGGCCCGCTCGTCGCCCGCTTCGGCTGTGTGGTCCCGGACGTCGCCGCGCTCGTCCCGGTCATCGCCGGCCTGGCCGGAAGTCTCGGGACCGGCCCCCGCCGATCCCACACGCTCGATGTCCACCACGCCCCCCCCCCGGGGGTGCCTCACTTTGCCCCACTGCCCGATCACGCACGTTAGCCGCCGGCGTGACAACACAGGGATCCCACGGTCGTGGTGGTGGTCGGAGCGACAGGAGCTCACCGCCGTCGACAGGCGACTCGTCCGCACCGGGCATCGAGCAGTCGGGAGCCTCGTGGCCGGTGGGGTACCGGTCGCGCTGCTGACGACCACCGGCCGGCGATCGGCCCTGCCGCACACCACCCCGCTGCTGTTCCACCGGGAGCCGCCCGGTTCGATCCTCCTTGTCGCCGCCAACGGTGGAGCCGACTGGAACCCGGACTGGTTGCACAACCTCCTCGCCGACCCGCGGGCGGAGGTGGAGATCGACGGTGAGCGCGTGCCGGTGATGGCGACGATCCTCAGCGGGCCGGAGCGTGCGGCCGTGTGGGACGAGGCGAGGCGTGCGTTCCCCGGCCTCGACGCCGCTCAGAAGCGATGCCGCCGGACGGTGCCGCTCCTTCGGCTGACCATGTGCTGACCGGTCCCGGCTCGGAAGTTGACATGAGCATCGCAATATGAGACGGTCCTCTCATGAGCTTGCGCGATGAGCAGCGGGAGTTGACACGCACGAAGGTCCTGTCCGCCGTGCTCGACCTCGTGGCCGAAGGCTCGATGGGCGAGCTCAGCGTGCCGCTCGTGGCGGGCCGGAGTGGGGTCTCGGTGGCGACGATCTACCGGCACTTCCCGACCAAGGATGCCCTGCTCGACGCGGCCGCCGCTGAACCTGCGGTCCGGGCGACCGGGTCCCTGCCGCCCGAGGCGGTCGACGGGCCCGCCTACCTGGCCACCCTTTGGGAGGACTTCTCGAAGCACCTCGACCTCGTGCGCCGCCAGGTGGGCTCGGATGCCGGCCGGGAGATGAGGGCCCGCCGCTACGAGGCGTCGAAGCGCTGGTTCGAGGCGGCCGTGGAGAGCGACGGGCTGGATCCCGCGAGCCCCGAGGGCCAGCGGCTCGTGCGGCTCGCGCTGACCTTGACCTCGTCCCTCGCCTTCCTCGACCTCCACGATCGCCAGGGGCGTTCCCCCGCCGAGGCGGCCGACGACGTGGCCTGGGCGATCGGAGCGCTCACTGACCGGAGCCGGGCCGCACCGCCGAAGCCTCGGCCCAGGAAGCGCAGGAGCGGGTGATCGACGCCACCGATGCCTTCGAGCCACCCGGTCCGGGAGGGTGGAAGCGCCTCGGGGACCACTTCCCCGGAGCGCTCACCGCCGAGTACCGCGCGCTGTACTCAGAGACCTGCCCGCCGGGCATGGCGTCCTACCTGGAGCGATACGGCGTCCTGGCTCGAACGATCGACGTGGCGTTCGTGCACGGCCACCTCTACATCACCCCGGTGCCGCTCGCCGGTCCGCGCCAGATCTCGCGGACGCCGCCGCACGCCGCCGTCTGGCTGCTATCGCGGCTGCACCCCGGCTTCCGGCGCCGCAACCGGGCCGCGGCCCGGGCACTGGCGGAACGTCCCTGGCGGGACGTGGCGGCGCGCTGGTTCGACCGCGAGCGGTCGGAGTGGAGGGCGCGCAGCCAGGCGTTGCAGGACGAGGATCCGGCCTCGATGGACGCCGACCGCCTCTCCGACCACCTGCACCGGTGCCGTGACCTCGCCGGTGCCGGCTACCGACGCCACTTCGAGCTGCACGGCGACGACCTCCTGCCGATCGGGCTGCTGTTCGCCCGTTGCGAGGAGTGGGGGGTCGACCCGACGGTGGCCGCCACCGCCATCGCCGGAGCGTCCCCGCCCCCCACCGCCACGGGCGAGCCCCCGGCGTGGCAGCTGGTGACGGGCTACGACCTGGACAGCCTGGCCTGGTGCGAGCTCGACCACCGCAGGCCGGTCGAGCCGCCCGCCGCCCATGCCCTCATCGATCTCCACGACCGCGTCCCGAGCGAGCACCACGAGGAGCTGGATGGGCTGGTGGCCGACGCCCGGGCGGCGGTGCCGCTACGTGACGACAACGGCGTCTACACGGCGGCATGGCCCGTCGGGCTCCTGCGGCGGGTCATGCTCGAGGTCGGACGGCGCATCGGGCTCCACGACGAGCAGCACGCCGTGGAGCTGACCGTGGCCGAGCTCGACACTCGGCTGCACGGTGCGGCTACACCCCCGGCCGACGAGGCCGCCGCACGCGCCGCGACGCGTCGGGTCGACTCCGCTCGTCCCGCCCCGGCCACCCTCGGCCCCGAGTTCGCGATCCCGCCGTTGAGCGCGCTCCCTCGGCCCTTGGCGCTCATCGGCGCCGCGCAGGTCGCGGCCGCCGACCACATGGTCGAGCGCGAGGACGCCGCCGCCGCAGCCGTCGGCGCCGACGCCTACACCGGCCGTGCGCTGGTGGTGGACGACCCCACCGATGCCTTCGACCTGATCGAGCCGGGCGACGTCGTGATCACCACCGCCACCAGTCCGACGTGGAACGTGGTGCTCGGCGAAGCCGGCGCCATCGTGACCAGCAGCGGCGGCCTCCTGTCCCACGCCGCCGTGCTGGCCCGCGAGCTCGGCATTCCCGCGCTCATCGGCGCCGGTCCCGTCCAGGAGCGCATCCGCACCGGGATGACCGTCACCGTCGACCCCACGGCCGGCACCGTCACCGCCGCCTGACGGCCCCCGCTACCGGCAGGCCGTCCGCCGTCCGCCGTCAGCCCGGAGGTGCGAAGAGCTCGAGGGCGATGTTGTCGGGGTCCCGGAACGAGAGGCCCGAGCCGTACCCGGCATCGACGATGCCCCCGTGGGCCACGCCGATGTCGTTCAGCCGTGCCTCCCACTGCTCCAGCTCTCCGCGGTCGGCGCAGGCGAGGTGGTCGAGCCCGACTCGGCGCTCGTCGAAGGTCTCGGATCGGGCATCCGGGACTCGTGCAGACCCACCAGGGTCGAGCCCAGCGCCCACACGACATGCCGGAACGGACCGGTGTCCTCGTCCAGCACCGGCTTCGCGTCGAACAGCTGCTCGTACCAGGGCACGCTGCGGGAGATGCACGGTCCCGATTTGACAGTCCAAACAACCCGGATGTTAGATATCCGAGTATGCGGCTCGGCGAAGGGGTGGAGTGGTCCCTGCACTGCGTGACCGTGCTAGGGCTGCTCCCTCCGGACGCTTCGCTCCCGGCGGCCCGGCTGGCCGAGTTCCACCACGTTCCCCCGGCCTACCTGGCCAAGTCGCTGCAAGCGCTCTCCCGGCACGGGCTCGTCACCTCGGTGCCCGGCCGCCGGGGCGGCTACCGGCTGGCCCGGCCGGCCGCCGCCATCTCGCTCCTCGACGTGGTGGACGCGGTGGAGGGCTCCGCTCCTTCGTTCCGGTGCACCGAGATCCGCCGCCGGGGGCCCGCCGCCGTGCCGGCGAGGCAGTACTCGCCGACCTGCGCCATCGCCGCCGCCATGTGGCGGGCCGACGACGCCTGGCGATCCGTGCTGGCGTCGACCACCGTCGCCGACCTGCTCGAACGGTTGGCCGGCACCGTTCCCCCCGACGCCGCCCGCAAGGGGCTGGCCTGGTTCCAGGAGGTGCTCACGTGAAGGTGTTCGTCACCGGCGCGACCGGTGTGCTCGGGCGGCGGGCCGTCCGCCGCCTCATCGATGCCGGCCACGACGTCACCGGCGTGGCCCGCTCGGCGGAGAAGGCGGCGCAGTTGCGGCGCGCCGGCGCCGAGGCGGCCGAGATCGACCTGTTCGACCCGGCGGCGGTGAAGGCGGCCGTGGCCGGCCACGAGACCGCCTGCAACCTGGCCACGTCGGTCCCACCGGTGGCGAGGGTGGCCATGCCCGGCGCGTGGGCCGAGAACGACCGCATCCGCACCGAGGTCAGCGCCAACGTCGTCGACGCCCTGCTGGCCAACGGCGGGCAGCGGCTCGTGCAGGAGGCGCTGGCCTTCGTCTACCGCGACGGCGGCGACCGCCTCCTGGACGAGGACAGCCCCGTCGAACCGCCGCCGTTCGCCCGGGCCGTCCTCACCGCCGAAGCGCAGGTGCGGCGGTTCACCGCCGCTGGCGGCCACGGCGTCACCCTTCGCTTCGGCAACTTCTACGCGCCGGACTCGGAGCAGTCGACGGTCGCCGTCCGTGCCGCCCGGCGGGGCCTGTACGCCAGCGGCTTCGGCGGGGATGCCTACTGGCCGTCCATCCACGCCGACGACGCGGCGTCGGCCGTCGTCGCCGCCCTCGAGGTCCCGGCGGGAACGTACAACGTGGTGGACGACGAACCCATGCGGCACCGCGACGATGCCGCCGCCCTCGCCGCCGCCGTCGGCCGTCGCCGCCTCCGCGTGCCCCCGAGAGGCCTGGCCCGCCTGGGAGGCAGCAAGGGATCGTTCTTCGCCCGGTCCTTGAGGGTTTCCAACCACCGGTTCCGTGAGGCGACGCCGTGGACCCCCCGCTACCCCTCCACCCGGGAGGGCTGGCCGGCGGTGGTGGCGGCCATGGGGAGCGGGACCGATGGATGAACAAGTACGGGATCGCCGAGATCGGGGCCGGACGGTCGCCCGCCTGCTCGTCGGGTTGACCGCGCTGGCGTCGGTGGAGGTGGGGCTCTGGGCCCTGCTCGCCCCGTCGTCGTTCTACCGGTCGTTCCCGGGTGGCGGGCACTCCTGGGTGGCGGTGGACGGCCCCTACAACCAGCATCTCGTGCGCGACGTCGGCGAGCTCAACCTCGCCCTGGCCGTCCTCGGCCTCACCGCCGCTGTGCTCGGCACCACCGTGTTGATCCGCCTGGCCGCGGCCTGCTTCCTCGTCAGCGGCGTGCCCCACCTGATCTACCACGCCACCCACCTCGAGAACTACGAGGGCTTCGACCGGATCGGGAACCTGGCCGCCCTGTCGGTCGGCGTCGTCCTGCCGGCGCTCGCCCTCGCCCTCACGCTGGTCCGGGCCGGCTCAGAGCACCGGCGAGCGGCCACCGCTGGCCCGTAGCGCGGCGGCCCGCAGGCCCTCCCGGAACGCGGGGTGGGCGACGGCGGCCAGCGCCAGGCCCCGCTGGTGGGTGGTGAGGCCCTGGAGCTCGGCCACGCCGTACTCGGTGACGATCACGTCGACCTGGTGGCGGGGCGTGGTGATCACCGTGCCCGCCTCGAACCAGGGCACGATGCGCGAGCGCAGCTCGTCGCCGACGGTGATGGTGGCGGGCAGGCACAGGAGGGAGCGGTCCTCGAGGTCCAGGGCCGGCCCGGACACGAAGTCCTCGTGCCCCCCGATGCCGGAGTACTGCGCCCCGCCGATGGTGTCGGCCACCACCTGACCGTGGATGTCCACCGCCATCGCCCCGTTGATGGTGATCGTCAGGCGGTTGCGCCCGATCGCCTCGGGCGAGTTGACCAGGTCGACGGGTAGGAAGGCGACGTCAGTGTTGCCGTCGAGCCAGTCGTACAGCTCGCGGGTGCCGGCCGCGAACGTGGCCACCGACACGCCGTCCCACTGGCCCTTGCGGTTGGTGATCTTGCCGGCCTGGTGGAGGCGCATCAGACCAGTGGTGAACATCTCGGAGTGGATGCCGTAGTCGCCGCCGGGCCCGTCGGCCAGCAGGGTCGCCACCACCGTGGGGATCGAGCCGATGCCGGTCTGGAGGGTGGCACCGTCGGGGACGATGGCACGGACGTGCTCGGCGATGGCACGGTCGACATCGTTCGGCGCGGCGTCCTCGATCACGATCGGTTCCCGCTCGCTCTCCACGAGGAGATCGATCTCGTCGACGTGCACCGCGTGCCGGTGCTCGGGGGGAAGGCCCACCGTCCGCGGGAAGCGGTCGGACACCTCCACCACCAGGAGGCGTTCCGGATCGGCGGCGGCCCGCCGGATCTCGGCCACGGTCGCCCCGGCGTGGAGCGACAGGCTGCACCAGCCGTCGCCGTCGGGCGGTGTGGCGCTGGTGCACATGACCCGGGGACGGGCGGCGGCGAAGATCGGGATGCCCCGCCGGAAGTCGGCCGGGGCGAAGCTGATGTTGGCCCCGCTGTCGCGCAGGAGCCGCTCGAGCGGCCCGTAGAAGCCGCTCAGGTAGTGGACGCCGGGGTGGGAGAACAGGTCCGACACCACGGTGAGGAGCGACCCACCGATGCGCAGCTCCTCCCAGTCGCTCCGCCGCCCGAGCGCCTCGAGGAAGGCCGGAGGCTGGCCCGGGCCGAGCGGCAGGCCCAGGGTGTCGACGGGGAGGACCTGGGCGGCGGCCTCGTCGGGCGTCACCGAAGCCGGGGCGATGGCTCCAGGGCGCTGGCCTGCCCGTCACCCCGCCGCCACTGGCCGCCGTGCAGGACCCAGCACGTGCCACAGGCGGAGCAGTGCACCACCCGTTCGGCCGGGGTCCGGCGCCCCTCCGAGCGCACCACCAGGACCGAACCGCACTCGGGTGTGGGGCAGCCCGTGCGGATCTCGACCATGTCGGTCACGTTTTCGATGCGATGACGGGCGATCCCTGTCGCGCCGTTCAACTTTCTCGATCGGGCCGGCCGCGGGGGCCTTCGGACCGGTACAGGAGTCCTCGGACATGGCCGTCGAGGGTAGAGGGCGACGATGACCCGCCCCCGCCTGCTCGCCCTCGTCCTGGCCGGCGGCGCCGGTTCCCGCATGGGCGTGCTGACCGATGACCGGGCCAAGCCGACCCTGCCCTTCGGTGCCACCCACCGGCTCATCGACTTCCCCCTCACCAACTGCCGGATGAGCGGCATCGGCGACGTGTGGGTCATCGAGCAGCACAACCCGCACTCGCTCATCGCCCACCTGGCCAACGGCCGACCGTGGGACCTCGACCGCACCCTGGGCGGGTTCCGGATCCTGCACCCCTTTACCGACGACGATTCGGAGCAGTGGCACGAGGGAAACGCCCACGCCATCCACGCCCACGCCGACTTCATCCGCGAGTGCGACCCGACCCACGTGCTGGTGCTCAGCGCCGACCACGTCTACACGTTCGACTTTCGCGACCTGCTCGACACCCACGAGGCGTCCGGGGTCGGGCTCACCGTGGTCACCACCGAGGTCGACGGCGACGCCTCCCGCTACGGCGTGGTCCAGGTCGACGGCGGCAAGGTGAAGGGGTTCGCGTACAAGCCCGACGAACCGACCGGCTCCACCGTGACCACCGAGGTGTTCCTCTACGGCACCGCCACCCTCCTCGACGGCCTCGACGCGGTGGCCGACGAGCACGGCGAGGAGGAGATGGGCGACTTCGGGGAGCACCTGCTGCCCACGCTGGTGGACGCCGGCGAGGTCGGCGCCCACCCGCTCCCGGGCTACTGGCGCGATGTCGGCACCATCGAGGCGTACTGGCAGGGCCACGCCGACCTCCTGGGAGCAGCGCCGGTCCTCGACCTGCACGACCCTTCGTGGCCGATCCTCGGCCGGCTCCAGTACCGCCCGGCCAGCCGGCTGCTGGCAGGCGCCGTCGTGGAGGACGCCGTCGTGGCCCCGGGCGCGGTGGTGGAGGGCTCGGTCGTCCGCTCCGTCATCGGCCCCGGGGTGCACGTCGGCCCGGGCGCCACCATCGTCGACTCGGTGGTCATGGACGACGTGACCGTCGAGGCCGGCGCCACCGTCCGCCGCAGCATCGTGGCCGATGGCGCCCGGATCGACCGGGAGGCCGACGTCGGGTCCGAGCTCGTCTCCGGTGACGATGGTGGCATCACCGTCGTCGCCGCCGGAGCTCGAGTTCCCACCGGCGCGGCGGTGACCGGAGAGGTCAGCGGCCGGGCGTGAGGACGTCGCCGTGGCGCCGGCGCAGCTCCCTCGGGGGCGTGGCCGCCCGTTCGAGCACGGTGTCGCGGTAGCGGACCCCACCCCGGCGGAGGCGGCTGGCCACGGCCATCCAGCTGGTGCACGCCCGTTCGGCCACCCACAGCGGCGCCCAGAGCGCGGCGGTGGCGGGGAACACGGCTCGGCCGCCGCCCCGCCGCCGACCGACCTCGGCCATCGCCACCGAACCCAGGGCGATGGCGGCCACCGCTCGACGCCCGCCGACCACCGCCGACGGGAGCACGGCGAGGAAGGCGGCGATCCGCCACGGCCGGGCGAGCTCGTCATAGGCCTGGCGGACGCGCTGGTCGAGGAACTGGCGGGTCGGGGGCGGCACCCGGGGCACGAGCAGGTCGAGGGCGAGGTGCTCACGGCCACCGGCGGCGCGAACGGTGCGGATCAGCTCGAGGTTCTCGAACAGCACCGAGCCGTCGTAGCCGCCGGTGGCGGCCAGGATGCGACGGTCGACCACCAGGGTCCCGGGCCAGTCACCGCCCACCGCCCGGTTCAGGAGGATGCGCCCGGTGTCCCAGCGGGCGTGCCACGGGGCGGGCCGGAACCAGTTCTGGGGGCGCACCACATCGGCGCCCTCCAGGCGGGCAACGGCGTCGGCGATGAGCTCAGGGGTCCAGCGCACGTCGTCGTCGGCGATCACCACCGCGTCGAACGAGGCGTGGCGCAGACCGGTGAGGACGCCCCCCACCTTGCCCATCGGGGTGGCGAGGTCGGCGTCCACCGGGAGGTGGCGGACCCAGCGGGCCCAGCGGAGGTGGTGGCGCTCGAACACCGCCGGGTCGGAGCCGTCGACCACCACCACCTCCACCGAGGAGGCGAGGGTCCGCAGGTGGTCGTCGAGGTCGGTCACCTCGGCCGACGCCTTCAGGGGGAGGACGTAGGAGACCGCCAGCGGGCCTGGCGGAGCCACCTCAGGCGCAGGGCCGAAGCGACGACCGACCGTTCGCCCACGACTCGAGCAGGTGGGCGGCGAACCGGCCCTCCACCGCGGTCAGGGCTCTGGCCCCGAACACCACGTCGTCGGCGGCGTCAGGCTCCTGGGCGACGAAGCCCCGCACCATCTGCTCCAGCGCCACCCGGTGGTGGTGGGCGTCGATCTCGACGTGCGTGTCGTAGAAGCGGCGGGCCTCGGAGGGAGCCCCGAAGCGCCGGAGGGCACTGGCGTAGCGGGACATCGGCCCGACCGAGGTCATCTCGAACAGGGCCAGGTGGCCGACGAGCGCCCCCCGCCAGCGACGGTGCAGCCCGAACAGGGACACCAGGTTGACGGTGGCCAGCGTGACCGCCGGCAACCGGTCGAGATAGGTGCCGTAGGTGGGATCGAGGTCTAGCGCCGCCATGGTGGCGCCGAACAGCTCGGCGTGCATGGCCTCGGTGAGGCCGTTGCCGTACTCGTCGGTCTGGATCTCCACCATGGCCGCCTTGGGCGGGCCGGCCAGCCGGGGGAGGCCCCACGTGTGCGGGTCGGCTTCCTTCAGCTGGTAGGCTGACCGGTGCACGCAGAACTCGCGCATCTGGTCGAGGGTTCCGGTGGTGGCCAGGTGGGCCGAGAGGGAGGGCCCCCCATCGGCGGTGGCCAGCGCCGTGAGCGCGGCCTCGACGCGGTCGGGGCCTACCGGCCGGCGGGGGCCGACGGCTCCGGTCACACCGGCGAGGAACCGGGCCTCGAGGCGGCGGCGCAGCCCGAGCAGCTCAGGATCCCACTCCAGCTCGGGGTCGACGCCGGCGAACCCCCGGTAGTGGAGCTCGTAGCAGCAGTAGAGGGCGAGCTGGAGGTCCTCGGCGGCGGGCTGGCCGTCGGGCGGGACGGCCACGGGCACGGGCTCGCCCCGAAGCCGTGACAGCACCCGGGCGCTGAGGGGACCCCTCGCCCGCGGCAGCGGCGGTCCGGCGCTCGAAACGGTCCCGGCCGGTACCGGGGCGGGCAGGTCGATCGTCATGCAGGGCCCCTCTACCCGGTTCGCGTACAGATCAGCGCAACGAACCGGCCACCTTGACGAGCTGGTCGGCGGTCAGGTCCCCGGCCACGGTGAACGCGATGGCGCCATCGGTGCCCCACAGGGACGGCAGGGCCCCGACCCCGGCAACCCGCTGGGCCGTGGTCAGCCGGAACGGGCCCGAGGTGATCCGCACCGGCGTGGACCCGGGCTCCGCCCCGCCGCGGTCGAACGGGTCGGCCCAGACCCGACCCCGGGCCACGGGGGAGGTCCGGGTGGTGACGGCCACCCACTCGGTTCCCCTCTGGTAGCGGAGGGCCACCACCTTGCCCTCGGGCCGGACGCTCACGGCCGCCAGCTCGAAACCCTGCGGCAGGAACGCCGGTCGCAGCGGGGAGTACCCCACGGCAGGCACGACCTCGGCGAGGGTGACCCGGCGGAACCCGCGGTCCACCGGCTGGACGCGGTTGGCGGACAGGTCGAAGGTGAAGGGCCCCACCGGCCCGTCGAGCACGACGTCCCGGAAGGCCAGGGTGCGCACGGGTCGGCGGCCGCTCAGGAAGGTGACCCGCACCGGCGCCAGCCGGGCCCGGTCCACGACGAGCACGACCCGGTCGGGTCCGCCCGGGATCTGGTCGGACAACCCGCCGCGCAGCACCCACACGGGCCGCCCGCCGATCCGGTCCTCCTCGGCGGCCTCGTCCTCGACCGACTCCAGCGAGCGCAGGGCCACGCCCAGCCCGGCGTCGGGCAACGTGGGATCCACGCCCGAGGCGTCGGGGGGGCCGGCGGCCAGGCCCGTCTCCTCGGAGGCCAGGGCGACCGTGGTGCCGTCCGGGCGCCGGACCAGGGTGCGGGCCCGCCGGGTGTCGGTGGACTCGTCGTAGGCGGCCATCCGCTGGAGGTCGTCGGCCACGAGGAGGTAGGAGCCGGCCCGGTCGCGGTCCAGCCGGTAGGTCGACGTCCTCGACCCGCCGGCGCCGTCGCCCGCCACCACGTCCTCGATGTGGGCCGAGAACGTTCCCACCTCGGCCATGGCGGTGACGACCCGCCGGCTCACGTCGCCCACCGAGTTCTCCCGCACCGGCGACCGTGCCCGGGCGGCCATGGTGATCAGGGCCACGAGGGCCACCCCGGCCACGGCGACGACGGCGACCACGGCCAGCACCTGTCGGGCGAGGACCGGGATCCGGATGGGCGTCCGGCGCCGCTTGGCGTCGGTGGCCAGGTCGTCCACCGTGTCCGGGGGCACCTCGGTGCCCCGGAAGCGGGCCCGGCGGGGGGCCCGCTTCTGCATGGCCACCGGCGGAGCCCGCGGCGGTCGCGCCGCCGAGGTGGGCTGCGCCGGGTCCGGCAGGCGGGGAACGGGGGCGGCCGGGGCTTCCCGCTCGGCCAGCAGGCGCCGACCGAGGCGCGACCAGAACTCGTCCCCGTGGGCCGGGACCTGATCGAAGTGCTCGGCTGCGTCCTGATCTCCGCTCTCGGCTCGGGCGGCGGCGAGCAACGCAGCCACCGTCGGCTCCGGGCTGGCCATGGCCTGGGCCACCTCCGACTCGCTGAGCCCGGCACCGTCGACGAGCAGCAGCACCGCCCGCTGGTCGAGCCGCAACCGGGCGAGGGGCTCGTTCCCGGCCGTCTCCGGCGGGCGATCCGGCTTCCGGCCCGGCCCGCCGCGCCGCCGTCGCTCCCGGCGACGGACCTCGTCGATGCAGGCGAGGTAGGTGGTCCTCACCAGCCACGGGCGGGCGGCGCGTTGTCGGCGGCCCACCACGGCGCGGTACGCCTTGACGTAGGCCTCCTCGAGCACGGCCTCGGTGTCGACACCGTCCAGGAGGTGGTGGGCCAGCTTGTGCAGCAGCCGGTCGTGGCGCTCCACCAGCTTGGCGAACGCAGCGTCGTCGCCGGACCGGGCCGCGCCGAGCAGGCGCGCGTCGTCGGCCGTCTCGCCCGCAGGCGGTTCGCCAGGGTCGTTCGCAGCGCTTCGGGGTGTTGGCACGGGACTCCGTCGTGAGACCGGGGCCATTGTGCCGTGCGCTCGACCGGGGCTGCGCAGGCCCGAAGGGCCCCTTCCCCGAGGAGGTGACCACCTCTCTGTGCGGTCGAGAGGCCACACTGGCACTCCATGTCCGCCCTCGGCCGCCGGGCCCGCTCCACCCTCGTCCTGCTGCTGGTGGCCGTTGCCGCCTGTTCTTCCGGCGGCGGGGGTCCCGAGGCGGCCCCGACCTCGGCCGCCGGATCGGCGCCCCACGGGTCGTCCTCCTCCACCAACTCCACCAGCGCACCGACGACCTCGTCCACCGCGTCGACGACCACGTCGACGGCATCGACCACCACCTCCACCACGACGACGGTGGTGCCGGGCCAGCCGCCCGGGCTCTCCCAGGAGGCCGGGAACCTCGCCGCCGGCGTCAAGGGGGTGCGGACGCTGCTGCTCCAGCGCCGGCTGGCCGAGATGAAGTTCGACCCCGGCCCCCTCGACGGCGAGTTCGGCACGAAGACGGCCATGGCCGTGTGGGCCTTCCAGGCCCTCAACGGCATGCCTGCCGACGGCGTGGTCACCCCCGAGCTGGAGATGCGCATCCAGGCCGCCGGGCCCCAGGTCATGCTGCGCCCCGATCTGGGGCCCACCCACAGCGAGGTCGACCTTGACCGGCAGGTGCTCCTCGTGTTCGAGGGCGGTGCCCTGGAGCTGGCCACCCACGTGTCCACCGGGAGCGGCCGCCACTACTGCGAGAACGGCCACTGCGGCACTGCCGTCACCCCCACCGGCGACTACCGCTACCAGCGCCGCATCAGCGGCTGGCGCACCAGTGCCCTCGGTCAGCTGTTCAACCCGATCTACTTCACGGGCGGGTTCGCCGTCCACGGAGCACCGTCGGTGCCCAACTACCCGGCCTCCCACGGGTGCGTCCGCATCCCCATGCACATCGCCGCGTACTTCCCCGGCATGGTCGCCAACGGCGAACCGGTGGCCGTGTTCCGGGGTGCGGCCGTGCCGCCCGCCGGCTGACGCGCGAGGGTGCGCCGATGACCGGGGCGTGGATCCCGAACCCCGAACCGTTCCCGTCGGCGCCCCCGGACCGCTGGCCCACCCCGCCTCCGTTCCCGCCCCCGCCGCCGGGCCCCTCGCCCGGCCGCGGCCGGGGCGGGGCGGTCGCCATCCTCGCCGTCGCCCTCGCCTTTGCCGTCCTCGTCGTCGGGGCCATCGGGTGGGCGGTGCGGCGTGATGACTCGCGCCCTGATGTGGCGACTTCGACGTCGTCCTCCACGACGTCGACCACCGGGCCGTCGTCGCCGTCGTCGTCGACCACCGAAGCCCCTCCCACCACCGCGCCCCAGAGCCTCGAGGAGGCGCTGGGGGACCTCATCGCCTTCGTCGAAGCCGAGAGGGGCCACCGGTTCAAGGAGCGACCCCGGGTCGAGGCCATCGATCCGGCCGTGTTCGACGCCAAGCTCCGGGCCGACCTCGACCGTCGGCGGTCCGAGCTCGCCACCGAGCAGGTGACCCTCCGGGCGCTCGGCCAGATCGAGCCCGGCACCGACCTGGTCGAGGTCTACCGGAGCCTCCTCGAGGCGGGCGTGGTGGGGTTCTACGACCCAGAGACCAAGGAGCTCTTCGTCCAGGGCACGACCGTCACCGCCTACCGCCGGGCCGTGATCGTGCACGAGCTCACCCATGCCCTCGATGACCAGTACTTCGACCTGGGCCGGACCACCGCGTTCGACCGCCGGAGCGACGAGTCGGGTTTCGGGTTCCTGAGCATCGTCGAGGGCAGCGCCAAGCGGGTGGAGAACGCGTATCGGCGGTCGCTGTCGGCCACCGACCGGGCCGCGCTCGCCGCCGAGGAGGCACAGCTGGCCACCGGGGTGAACCCGTTCGACCTCCCCATCGCCGTGCAGCTCCGCCAGGCGCTGCCCTACCTGTCGGGCGAACGGCTGGTCCAGGAGGTGATCGACGCCCGGGGCATCGGCGCTCTCGACCGGGCGTTCGGCGACCCACCCACCACCAGCGAGCAGGTGCTCGATCCCTCGGTCTTCCGGGCTCGTGAGAGGGCGCTGCCGGTGACCACCCCGAGCGCTGACGGCCCGGTGGTCGATTCGGGGGCCTTCGGGGTGGTGGACGTGCAGCTCACGTTGCTCGGCACCGACCCGCTCGGCGCACTCGACGCCTTCGAGCCCATCGACGGCTGGGGCGGTGGCCGGTTCGTGGCCTGGAACGATGGTGGCGGCCGCAGCTGCGTCCGCTTCCGCCTCGTGGGCGACACCCCGGCCGATACCGCCGCCCTCGGGAACCAGCTCTCGGACTGGGCCGGTCGGCGGGGCGCCGAGCTCGGGCGGGCCGGCGGAGGAGAGCTCGAGGTGACCCGGTGCGCCTGACGCGGGTCAGGTGATCTGGCTGAGCACCCGGTCGGCGAACCCGGAGTAGGCCTCCTCCGCGCCGGCGGCGTCGAAGGCCAACGGGGCGATCATCACCCGGGAGGCACCAAGGGCCCGCAACGCCTCTGCCTCGCCGACCGGGTCCGACCCGAACAGGCCGGCCCCGCTCACCGTGACCTCGATGGCGTCCGGGTCGCGCCCGGCCTTCTGGGCGGCCGTTCTCATGGTCGCGAGCAGGTGGGCCAGCTCCTCGTGCGACCCCCGACCGGGGAAGAAGCCGTCGCCCAACCGTCCGGCCCGGCGGGCGGCGGCCTCGCTGTGGCCCCCGATGTGGATGGGCACGGTCCCTCCGGGCGGCTTCGGCAGGCTGATGCAGTCGCGGAAGGACACGAAGTCGTCCTCCACGGTGGCCTTCTCCTCGGACCAGAGGGCCCGCATGGCGGCGATGGAGCTGTCGAGGCGCCGTCCCCGCTCAGCGAAGGGCACGCCGAGGGCGTCGAACTCCTCCTCCAGCCAGCCCGCACCCACGCCGAGGATCGTGCGGCCGCCCGACATCAGGTGCAGGGTGGCGACCTCCTTGGCCACGATCGCCGGGTTGCGCTGGGGCAGGATGAGGATGCCGGTGGCCAGCCGCACCCGCTCGGTGGCAGCGGCGACGTAGGCCATCCAGATGAGCGGGTCGGGTAGGTCGAAGGACTCGCCGCCGGGCATGCGCCCGCTCGGGTCGTAGGGGTAGGTCGAGGAGTAGCCCGACGGCACGAGGACGTGCTCAACGGTCCACAGGGACTCGATCCCCGCCGCCTCCGCCGCCCGGGCGCAGGCCACGGCGTTGGCCGGCTCGGCCAGAGGTCCGGCGTTGGCGAAGGCGACCCCGATGTGCATGGTGCGACGTTAGGCCCGATGTCATCCGCGGTCGCCCGTCCCGCCGTGCTACCCGGCGAGCTGCCAGGTGCCGCCGGGGTCGCGGTGGACCGAGCCGAGCTCCTCGAAGCGGGCCAGCACGTCGGCGGCGTCGGTTCGATCCTCGACGGCGTGGGCCACCTCCCGCCATGTGGTCTCGAGCCCCTCGTGCCGCCGAACGCCCAGGGACTGCGCGAGCGTGCCGTCCCACAGCGGTCCGATCACTTCGGTGCCGGGGAGGCGCCGGCCGGACGCGGTGACGACCGTGCGGTCGCGCACCTCGGACAGCACGGTGCGCAGGTACTGGACGTGGGGGGTCTCGTCGGCCCGGATGTAGGACACCAGCCGGGCGGCCTCGCCCTCCCCGGCCACCAGCTCGGAGTCGGTGAGCAGGGCCTCGGCCCAGGCGAAGGTGTGGAACGCGGAGATCTCGATCAGCAGGAGCCGGACCATGCGGGCCAGCAGAGCCTCCAGCTCGGCGTCGACGTCGTCGGGCAGGACCCGGTCGGCCAGCGCCTGGGCCCGGAGGCGAGCCGGGTCGACCCGGCCGCCGCTGCCGGGGGTGGCGATGCCCATGCGTTCGAGCATGAGGGCGGTCTCGTCCTCGGTGACCGGATCCTCGAACGCGACGTCGCGGGCGGCGAACCACATCTGCTTGTGGCCGCCCTCGTCCCCGAAGCCGGCCTCGTCGCGGGCGTGGGCCTCGTACAGCCCACGATCGAGATGGGCAAGGGCCGTGCCCCGGATGTCCTCGACGAACAGCCGGGGGAGGTCGGGCAGGACCGAGTGGCGGATCATGGCCCCGAAGCCCTCGACCGTGCCGATGCGGCTGAGGGTGGCGATGATCGGCTGACGGACCCCCGCTTCGATCAGGAATCGGGCCTGAGCGACGTTCGGGTACGCCTCGGGCCAGGTGTCGAGGGGGAGGTCCAGGAGCTCGGTCCCGAACTGGGCGCGGTGGCGGTCCTGCCACGCGGTGATGGCCGGCGCCCGGTTGCGGGTGCGGGGCGACACGTACGCGCCGCGCTCGTCGAAGCCGCCGTGGCAGCGCACCCCGCCGGCCACGAGCGGCTCGGTGTAGGGATGCGACGCAAGAAGCTCGACCTCGTCGTACTCGAGCTGGGCGGTGCTCACGAGCGTGCCTCCAGCGGCAACGGCGGAACTTGCACGGCCAGTGTAAACAACCTCACGTCTGGAGCGGCATGAGCTTGGCGGCGACGGACTCCAGCTCCGTGTCCCAGTCGGGCGGGTCGTCGAGAGGTAGCACCACGAACTTCGACGCGCCCACCTCGACCATCGCCTCCAGGCGGTCCCGCAGCGCGGGGAGACCGACGGGGATCACCTCGACCGGGTCGAGACCGGGCCGCCGGGCGGCGAGCAGGGCCGTCACCGCGTCGGGCACGCCGGTGTGGCTGTAGGCGACGAGCGCGCCGAGGTGCTCAGGGTCGATCTCCCGGCCGTGCTCGGCGGCGGTGGCGGTGATGACAGGCCAGCCGTCGCGCACGTCCTCCACCGTGCAGAACGACGGCAGCCACCCGTCGCCCAGCCGTCCGGTGCGGCGCAGCTCCGACGGGGACGTCCCGCCCAGCCACACGTCGATCGGGGCCTGAACCGGCTTGGGGCGCAGCGTCACCCCCTCCACGTGGAAGCGGTCCCCGTCGTGGTGGACGTCGTCCTCGGTCCACAGGCGGCGCATGAGGCCGACGGCCTCGTCGAACCAGGCCGCCCGCTCGTCGCGAGTCACCCCGAACGCCCGGTGCTCGGCCGGGTTGGGCGCGCCGAGGCCGACCGCCGGCAGCAGCCGTCCGGCCGAGAGGCGATCGAGGGTGGCCAGCTCCTTGGCCAGCACGACCGGGTTGCGGCCGGGCACCACGAGCACACCGGTGCCGAGCTTGAGGTGCGACGTGCGCCCGGCGGCGAAGGCCAGCGCTACCAGGGGGTCGGGAGCGTCGCCGGTGAGGCGCTCGGAGAGCCACAGCGAGTCGAAGTGCAGGCGCTCCAACGTGTCGACGAACGGCGCGAAGGTGTCGGCGTCATTGGTGAGGGTGCGCGTGCCGAGCCCGAACCCGATGCGGACCTTCCTCCTCCCCTGGGACTTCTCCTGCGGCGCCGGCACGGGCCCATCGTCGCACCCGTGCGTACCCTGCGCCCATGTCCGACACCGCCTCCGCACCCCTTCCGCCCGTGCCGTTCCCGTTTCGGCTCGACGGCCGCGTCGCCATCGTGACCGGGGCGTCGTCGGGCCTCGGCGCCCGCTTCACCCGCGTGCTCCACGGGGCCGGGGCGACGGTGGTGGCCGCCGCCCGTCGGCTCGACCGGTTGGAGGAACTGGCCTCCTCCTGCGGTGAGGGCGTGGTGCCCGTCGCCTGCGACGTGGCCGACGAGGGCGACCTCGAGCGCCTCCTGACCACGGCGCAGTCCGCCGGCGACGGCCGCCTGGACGTGGTCGTCAACAACGCCGGCATCGGCGAGCCCATGCGGGCCGAGGACGAACCCTTCGAGCACTTCCAGCGGGTGGTGGACGTGAACCTCAACGCCACCTTCCGGCTGTGCCAGCTGGCCGCCGGCCCGATGCTGGGCCAGGGCCGGGGGTCCATCGTGAACGTGGCGTCGGTCCTCGGTCTGGTCGCCTCGGCGCCGATCCGCCAGGCCAGCTACTGCGCGTCGAAGGGTGGGGTGGTGAGCCTCACCCGGGAGCTCGGCTGCCAGTGGGCCCGCAAGGGTGTGCGGGTCAACGCCATCGCCCCCGGCTGGTTCCGAAGCGAGATGACCGCCGGCATGTGGGAGGACGAGTCGGCGTTCGGCTTCATCACCCGCAACTGCCCCATGGCACGCGGCGGCGAGGAGCACGAGCTCGACGGCGTCCTCCTGTTCCTCGCGTCCGACGCCAGCTCCTACGTCACCGGCCAGACCCTCGCCGTCGACGGCGGCTGGACCGCCCGCTGACCCCCACACACCCCCCGAAGGATCGAACCTGTCGCAGTTTCCTCAGCAGGAGCGAGGAAACTGCGACAGGTTCGGCTGGGGGAGGGGTTCGGGCCCGTGTTGTCAGACCCCCTCACCATGCTGGTGGGCATGGATGCGACAACGGCTGAGGCTCGCTTGCTGGAGACGGCGGGTGGCCACCACGGGATCTTCACCTACGAACAGGCCCGGGCCGCCGGCTTGAGCGACGGTGCCATCCAAGGTCGCTTCGACACGGGGCGGTGGCAACGGCTGCATCGGTGCGTGTATCGCGCTGCCGGTCAGCCGTCCACCTTCGAACAGCGGCTGCTCGCAGCCGTGTGGTTCAACGGGCGGGGCTCGGTGGCGTCCCACCGCGCCGCCGCCCGGCTGTGGGACCTCCCCGGCTATGCGACGGCGCCGGTCGAGGTCACCAAGCCCCGGGGCCGTAGCCAGCGCAAGGAGTACGGCTGGCTCCACGGGTCGCTGCACCTGCCGCCCGAGCACTGCACCGAGCGAGAAGGGATCCCCGTCACCGCTCCCGCCCGGCTGGCCTTCGATCTCGCCGCCAGCCAGCACCCGAGGAAGGCCGAGCGCAGCCTGGACACGCTGCTCGCCCGGGGACTCGTCACCGTCGGGCAGCTGGAGGTCGTGGTCGCCGGCCACGCCCGGCGGGGACGGCCGGGTTCGACGCTGATGCGCGAGCTCCTCGACGTCCGTGGCGTCGGCTACATCGCTCCCAACAGCGAGCTGGAGGCGCTCGGGCGCTCGGTCCTCCGGGACTGGGGAGTGCCCGACCCCCACGTCGAGAAGGATCTGGGTGACGCCCGCGAGTGGGTCGGCCGCGTCGATCTCGTCTACGCCGCCGACCGCTTGGTGATCGAGCTCGACAGCCGCCGGCACCACACCGCCCTGCTCGACCGCACGAGCGACCGCCAGCGCGACAACCGGTTCATGGCCGACGGCTGGCGGGTGCTCCGCTACACCTGGTGGGACCTGGTGGAGCGACCCGGCGAGGTCGTCGCCGAGATCAAGCAGGCGCTGCGCGCCCGCTCGGCCGCCTGACCGCCCCCCGCCGCCGAACCGGTCGCACATTCCTCAGCAGGAGCGAGGATTCTGCGACAGGTTCGGTGTGGGTGGGGGCGGCTACAGCAGGGAGCGGAGGAGATCTCTCGTGCGGGTGCGTTCGGAGTCGTCGATGCCGAACTCGACGGCGAGGAAGTCGGTGGCGCCGGCCTCGCCCATGCGGGCGATGCCGGCGGCCACGGTGGCTTCGTCCCCGACGAGGGCGACGTCGGCGGGCCCTTCGGCGCCTTCGCGGTCGAGCATGGCCCGGTACGACGGCAGTTGGCCGTAGATGGCGAACGCCCGGCCGGCCCGTTCCCGGGCGCCGTCGGGGTCGTCGGTGACGAGCACCGGCAGCGCGCTGACCACGCGGGGGGCGGGGCGCCCCCCGGCGTCGGCCGCGGCCCGGATGGACGGGGCGATGTGGTCGCCGACCGTGGCCGGCCCGGTCATCCACGTCACGGTGCCGTCGGCCATGGTGCCGGCCAGCTCGAGCATCTTGGGGCCGAGGGCGGCGATCAGGATGGGGCACGGCACCGAGCCGGGCACCTCCACCGTCCCGTTGCCGGTGAGGGTCTCACCGGTGAACGACACCGAGCCCTCGCTCACCAGCGGGCCGAGGATCGACAGGTACTCCCGCATGTGGCGCACCGGCTTGTCGAAGGAGTACCCGAGCATCGACTCGATGACGATCTGGTGCGACAGGCCGATGCCGAGGGTGAGGCGACCCCGGCAGGCGGCGTTGGTGGTGAGGGCCTGCGCCGCCAGCATCATCGGGTGGCGGGGATAGGTGGGCACGACCGCGGTGCCGAGCTCCACGCCGTCCACCTCCCGGCCGATGACGGCCAGGGCGGTGAGCGCGTCGTAGGCGAAGATCTGCGGCAGCCAGAACCCGGCGAAGCCCTGGCTGGCGGTGGTGGCCGCCGCCGCCACCAGGTCGTCGAAGCTGCCGCCGCGGTCGATCACGTCCCCGGCGAAGATCCCGATGCGCATCCGTCCAGCCCCTCTGTCTCGGCTCCGGGGGGCACGCTACCGGCCTACGTTGGGCGCCGAACGCCGCCGCGCCACCCATCGTCGCCCGTCGAGGAGGCCCGCCATGAAGGTCCCGCTGTCGGTCAACGACTTCCTCGACCGGGCCGTCACCGTCTACGGGCAACGGGTGGCGGTGGTGGACGAACCGGACCAGCCGGCCCCGTCGTGGGGCGAGCTCACCTTCGCCCAGCTCGCCGGGCGGGCCCGTGCTCAGGCGGCCGGCCTCGACGAGCTCGGGGTCGGCTTCGGCGAACGGGTGGCGGTCGTGTCGCAGAACTCGGCCCGGCTGCTGACGTCGTTCTTCGGTGTCGCCGGCCACGGCAGGGTGCTCGTGCCGGTCAACTTCCGGCTCTCGGCCGAGGAGGTGCGCTTCATCGTCGGGCACTCGGGGGCTTCGGTCCTGCTCGTCGACCCCGAGCTCGACGACGCGCTGTCGGGCGTCGACGCCGAGCATCGCTTCGTGATCGGCGACGCCGCCGACGCCGCCCTCTTCTCGGCGTCGGCAGAACCGCAGCCCTGGACCCCTGACGAGGACGCCACCGCCACCATCAACTACACGAGCGGCACCACCGCCCGCCCCAAAGGTGTCCAGCTCACCCACCGCAACCTGTGGCTCAACGCCACCGTGTTCGGCTGGCAGGCCGGCGTCGACGACCGCGACACATACCTGCACACCCTGCCGATGTTCCACTGCAACGGCTGGGGGATGCCGTTCGCCACGTGCGGAATGGGGGTGAACCAGGTGGTGCTGCGCAAGGTCGACGGCGCCGAGATCCTGCGCCGCGTCGAGCGTCACGGCGTCACCCTCCTGTGCGGGGCGCCGGCGGTGGTGTCCGCCATCCTCGACGCCGCCGCCCAGTGGGAGGGCGAGGTCCCCGGTCGCGACCGCGTGCGGATCGTGGTGGCCGGAGCGCCGCCCCCCACCCGCACCATCGAGCGGGTCGAGGCCGAGCTCGGGTGGGAGTTCGTGCAGATCTACGGCCTCACCGAGACCACCCCGCTCCTCACCATGAACCGCCGACGCGCCGAGTGGGACCACCTCGAAGCAGGGGAGCGGGCGGTCAAGCTGGGGCGGGCCGGCGCCCCGGCGCTGGGCGTGCGGCTCGCCGTCGACGATCACGGCGAGGTGCTGGCCCGGGGCAACCACGTGCTCGCGGGCTACTGGGAGCAGCCCGAGGCCACTGCCGCGGCGATCGTCGACGGCTGGTTCCGCACCGGCGACGGCGGTTACCTCGACGACGAGGGCTACCTCACCATCTCGGACCGCAAGAAGGACGTGATCATCTCGGGTGGCGAGAACGTGTCGTCCATCGAGGTCGAGGACGCCGTGTTCTCCCACCCGGGCGTGGCCGAGGTGGCGGTGATCGGCGTGCCCGACGAGCGGTGGGGGGAGACGGTGGTCGCGCTGGTGGTGAGGGCAGCGGATGTCGAGGTCACCGAGGCCGAGATCCGCGAGCACTGCCGGACGAAGCTGGCCGGCTACAAGGTGCCCACCCGGGTGGAGTTCCGGGACGAGCTGGACCGCACCGCCACCGGCAAGCTCCAGAAGTTCAAGCTCCGGGCTCCCTACTGGGAGGGCCGGCAGCGCCAGGTCAACTGAAGGGTGCGGGGAATGCGAGCCACCGTCGAGCCGTTCCCCACGGCATGGCCATCCGAGCCCTGAACCACGCCGTCCTCTACGTGCGCGACGCCGAGCGCAGCGCCGCCTTCTACCGCGACGTCCTCGGGTTCCGGACGGTCATGGAGGCACCGGGAGCGGCGTTCCTCCAGGCCCCCGACTCCGAGAACGACCACGACCTCGGGCTGTTCCCGATCGGTGACGGCGCCGAGGCGTCGGCGGCCGGTCAGGGGAGCGTGGGCATGTACCACCTGGCCTGGGAGGTGGGGACGCTCGCCGACCTGGCGGCGGTGCGCGACCGCCTCGCCGACGCCGGTGCACTCGTGGGCAGCTCGGACCACGGGTCGACGAAGAGCCTCTACGCCAGGGACGTCGACGGCCTCGAGTTCGAGGTGGTCTGGATCATCCCGCCGGCACTGCTCACCGACGCCGACCGGTCGGCCAAGGCCAGGGTGGGGCGCCTCGACCTCGACGCCGAGATGGCCCGCTTCGGCCCCGACACGGTGGGTGCGCGGAGCTGAGAACCGGCCTCCGGCCTCGGCGCCGGGGAACCCACGGCCGGTCGGGGACCGTCGCAACCGCATGCCCGACGCCGCCCCGGCCCGCCACCCCGCCGCCCGCCCCATCGCCCTCGCGCTGGCCCTGGCCCTCGTGGTGCTGGCCGGCGCCTGCGGGACCGGCCAGACGGTGAACGGTGGGCCGACCACGCCGTCGGGCCCGTCCGGCCCGGAGGGCTTCCCGACCGGAGCCGACGAGGTGGTCGTCCAAGTGCACGACTGCTGCGGCTTCGTGCCCTTCAGCGTGGCGCTGAGCGCGGTCCCTCCGCTGACCATCTTCGGTGACGGCACCACCGTCGTCGCCGCGAATCGATCCGTCAGCGACCGGTTCCCCGCCCTGGTCCGCCAACGTCGAGGGCACCTCTCACGCCCCGAGATCGCCGGCCTCCTGGACCTGGCCCGCCGGAGCGGCCTGCTCGGTGACGAGGTCGACTTCGGTTCTCCGCAGGTGACCGACCTACCCTCCACCGCCGTGGTCCTGGTGGTCGACGGGCGCGAGGTGGTGCAGTCGGCCTACGCCCTGAGAGAGGAGTTCGAGGACGACCTCCCCGCCGACGCCCGCGCCGCCCGCCAGCGCCTCCGAGCGTTCCTGGACGAGGCCGAGCGGGTCGTCGGCCAACCGTCGCAGGAGTACCGGCCGGAACGGATCAGCGTGTTCGCCCAGCCGAGCGAGAGCTCCGACGGCACCGACCCCAAGGGCGCCGCCCGCCCCTGGCCCTTCGCCGACCCGGCGGCCTGGCCCGAGGGCGAGCGCTCGGGCAGCTACCGCTGCCGCACGTTCGCCGGCAGCGACGCCGTTGCGGTGGTGGCCGCGGCAGCGCCGGCCGAGCACGGAGATCGCTGGTTGGCCGGCGCGGAGCGCTGGGACCTCGTGTTCCGCCCCCTCCTGCCCGACGAGGTCGACGCCTGCGCGGGATAGCGGCCCGTCTCAGCCGGTCGACGCCGGCTCGGGCGTGAGGTCGACGGTGTCGCTGATCCCGTAGCGGTCGTGGACGCTGCGCATCCACCTCGGCGCCCACCAGTTGGCCTCCCCGGCGAGTCGCATGAACGCCGGCACCAGGGTCCCCCGGATGAGTAAGGCGTCCATGATGACGGCCAGGGTCAGTCCCACCCCGAAGAGCTTGATGAAGCTCACCCTCGAGGTGGCGAAGGCGGCGAACACGACGGCGATGAGGGCAGCGGCGGCGGTGACGATGCGGCCGGTGCGCTCCAGGCCCCGGGCCACCGAAGTGACGTTGTCGGCGCCGGCGTCGTGCTCCTCCTTGATGCGGGAGAGGAGGAACACCTCGTAGTCCATCGACAGGCCGAACGCCACGCAGAACATGAGGATGGGCGTCGTGGCGTCGATCGTGCCGGTCGGCGTGAACTTCAGCGTGTCGGCCAGGTGGCCGTCCTGGAACACCCAGACCATGGCCCCGAAGGTGGCGGTGAGGCTGAGCAGGTTCAGCACGAGGGCCTTCAGCGGCACCACCACGCTGCCGAACATGGCGAACAGCAGGACGAAGGTGATGACGGCGATGATGCCGACGGCGAGGGGGATGCGGGCGAAGATCGCCGCCTTGCCGTCGGCCAGCTGCGCGGACGTGCCGGTGACGGCGACTGGGAAGGGGGCCTCGACGGCGCGGATGTCGCGGACGAGCCGCTCACCCTCGTCCGACACCGGCTCCACCGACGGCACCACCGACAACCAGGTGCGGCCTTCGGCCTCGAACCGGCGGGTGAGCTCGGGCCCCACCGGGACCTTCTGGCCCCGGAGGAACACGCCGGTGACGGCGTCGACCCGGGCCACCCCGGCCAGCTCGGACAGCCGGCCGGCGTAGGAGTCGATGGCGCGGTCGCGGGCGGCCCCGGTGCCGGCGGCGGCGGTGTCGGCCGCGACCACGGCGAGGGCGCCCGCCTCCTGGGAGCCGAAGTCCCGCCGGAGCGCGTCGCTGACCTGGCGGCTGGACGCCGAGGTCGGCAGCACCCGGTCGTCGGGACGGCCGAGGTCGATGCGGAGGAAGGGGCTGCCCAGGGCCAGGAGGACGACGATGACGACCGTGGCGATGGGCACGGGGCGGGCCATGACGGCCACCGCCACCCGGTGCCAGATCCCGTCGCCGACCGGCTCGAGCGGTCGCCGCCGCAGCGACAGGGCATCGACCCGGTGGCCGAGCAGGGCGAGGATGGCGGGGAGCAGCACCACCGCGCACAGCCCCGCCAGGGCCGCCACCGCCACCCCGGCGTACGCGAAGGACCGCAGGAAGGCCAGCGGGAAGACGAGGAGCGCGCACAGCGAGGCGGCCACGGTGAGGGCGCTGAAGGCGACGGTGCGACCGGCGGTGCGCACCGTCCGGACCACGGCGGCGTGGGGCTCGTGACCGGCGGCCAGCTCCTCCCGGTACCGGGACACCACGAACAGGCTGTAGTCGATGGCCAGCCCGAGGCCCATGGCGGTCGTGAGGTTGAGGGCGAACACGGACACCTCGGTGAGCGATGACAGCACCCGGAGCACGAGGAACGTGCCGACCACGGAGACGGCGCCGATGGCGAGCGGGAGGGCGGCGGCGACCACCCCCCGGAAGATGAACAGGAGCAGGAGCAGGGTGATCGGTAGTGCGATCATCTCGGCTCGGACGAGGTCCTCCTCGATGGTGGTCCCGACCTCGTGGAAGACGGCGGCGAAGCCACCCACCCGGACCCGGGCGCCGTCGATGGACCCGGTGTACCGCTCCTCGAGGGCTTCGGCCCGCTGCACCACTTCGTTCTGGGTGCCGGTGATGCGGGCCACGACCAGCGCCGACCTGCTGTCCTCGGAGCGCAGCGGAGGCGCCGAGCCGAGCGACCAGTATGAGCCGACGTCATCGACGTCGGCCTCCCTGGCCAGGCGGGCGGTGAGCGCTCGACCGGCGGCGGCCACCCTCGGGCTGTCCACCTCCGCCGAGTCGGCGGTGACCAGCAGCACGAGGTTGGGTGAACCGGTGCCGAACCGCTCGGCCAGCAGGTCTTCCGCTCTGGTCGACTCGGCGTCCGGGTCGTTGAACCCGCCTGAGGAGAGGTGCGACGCCACGCCGCCGCCCAGCGCCCCGGCGACGGCGAATGCGACGACGGCCAGGGCCACGATCAGCACCCGGCGGCGGATGGACAGCGTGGCCAGACGGGTCAGCATCAAGAGCCTCGTCTCGGGAGGGATGCGTAACGCCGTTATCGTGTGCGACGACCGCCCGGAAGTCCACATGACGTCCGGCACAGCGCTGATGGCGATCGGCTCCGCCGCTCACGTGGCGGCTGCTCGCATGGCGCTCGCCACGCCGCCGGTCGGGTGGGCGTCAGGCGAAGCAGCCGGTGATGTCGGACAGGTGGGCGTCGAGGGCCGGGTCGAGGTCGGTGTGGGTCTTGCCCAGTCGCACCAGGACGACGTCGGCGTCGGGGACGAGAAGGATGCGCTGTCCTTCGAAGCCGTCGGCGAAGAACGTCCCCCGGCCGTCGTCGCGGGCCCACCAGTGGGCGCCGTGGAAGCTGTCCTCGTCGGGAGACCGGGGCCGCCGACCGTGGTCCACCCATCCGGCCGGCAGCAGGCGCCGGCCCTCCCACATCCCGTCCCGGAGGTAGAGCAGCCCGAACCGGGCGAAGTCGCGGGCGCTGGCGTCGACGTAGGAGGAGGCGACGAAGGTACCGGCGGCGTCGAAGGACGGCTCGGCCGTCGTCATGCCGATCGGCCCGAACAGCCGCTCGACGAGGAAGGACCGCATCCCCGCCTCACCCCCACCGACCACCCTGCCGACGCAGGCGGAGATGATGTTCGACGTGCCGCTCGAGTAGGTGTAGGCCGCCGCCGACCCCGGCTCCTGCACGAGTGGGAACCCTGCGGCGAAGCCGGCCATGTCGGCGTTGCCCTCCCCGAAGAGCATCGACACCACGTCGGGGAGACGGGTGCCGTCGAACTCGTAGTACTCCTCGAGCCAGGCGAGGCCGGGCCGCATGGTGAGAAGGTCGTCCCAGGTGATCCGCCGCCTCGGGTCGGCCGGATCGGACCAGGTCGGCACGGGGGCACGCGCCGCCACGTCGACGACGCCGTCTCCCACGAGAAGCCCGACGACGGCGTGGAGGATGCTCTTGGCCATCGACCACGAGATGAGGCCGGTGTCGGCGGTGATCGCCTCGGGACGGATGCCCGAGATCTCCTCCAGCTCGCTCACGAACCGGGTGCCGTAGCGCTCGACCACCAGCCGGCCGCCCTGCACGACGGCCAGCGCGTGCGTGTGCCCGAGCGCCGCCGCGCCCGGTTCGGTGAACGCCCCGTCCACCAGGGAGGCCAGCCGCTCGGGGTCGGCCACGTCCGGCGCACCGGTCGACCACTCCGAGGTGGGCCAGGGCACGTCGGCCGGCTGGGGGGGCAGCGCCACCAGGTCGTCCATCGGCGGGCGACGCTACGCCGCGATCGACGTATCGCGTGCGGCAACGGGAAGGCGCCGTGGCACCCTGGTCCGGTGCTCCAGGCCCGGAACCTCCGGATCGAGGCGGGCGGTGTCACCCTCCTCGACGGCGTGTCCTTCTCGGTGCGCGCCCGCGACAAGGTGGGCCTGGTGGGGCGCAACGGCGCCGGCAAGACCACCCTGCTGAGGGTGCTGGGCGGCGCCGACGTCCCCGCCGGCGGGGTCGTGCACCGCAGCGGCGGCGTCGGCTACCTCCCCCAGGACCCGCGCATCCGGGGCGTGCCCGAGGGTCTCACCGCCATCGCCCACGTGCTCTCCGGCCGGGGCCTCGACGAGGCCGCGACGCGCATCGAGAAGCTCCGGCTCACGTTGGCCGAGGACCCCTCGGAGCGCAACGTCGAGCGCTACAGCCGGGCCGAGGAGCAGTTCCGGCTCGACGGCGGCTACCAGGCCGACTCCGAGATCCGCCGCCTCGCCGCCGGCCTCGGGGTGCCCGACGACCGCCTCGACCTGCCCCTCGGCGTGCTCTCCGGCGGGGAGCGCCGGCGGGTCGAGCTCGTGCGCATCCTGTTCGCCGGCAGCGACGCCCTCCTCCTCGACGAGCCCACCAACCACCTCGACACCGACGCCAAGGAGTGGCTGCTCGGCTTCCTGCGCGCCTACCGCGGTGCGCTGCTCGTGATCAGCCACGACCTCGACCTCCTCGACGAGGCCATCACCCGCGTCCTGCACCTCGACCGCGCCGGCCACGAGGACGTCGGCACCATGGTCGAGTACAAGGGCACCTACTCCCAGTACCTGGCCCAGCGGGCGAAGGACGAGATTCGCCTGGCCAAGCAGGCCACGGCCCAGGCCAAGGAGGTCGACCGGCTCCAGACCCTGGTCGACCGGTTCGGCGCCAAGGCCTCCAAGGCGGCGATGGCCCACAGCCTGGAGAAGCGCATCGCCCGCATCGAGGCCGACGGGGTGGAGGCTCCGACCGCCAGGCGGGGGATGCGCGTGCGCTTCCCCGAACCGCCCCACGCCGGCCGCACCGTGCTCGAGGTCACGGCGCTGGCCAAGTCCTACGGCGACCTCGCCGTGTTCGACGACATCGGCTTCGACGTCGGCCGCGGCGAGCGCCTGCTCGTGCTCGGCTTCAACGGCGCCGGCAAGACCAGCCTCCTGCGGGTGCTCGCCGGCGTCGCCACCGCCGACTCCGGCGACGTTCGGCCCGGATTCGGCGTCTCCATCGGCTACTACGCGCAGGAGCACGAGGGGATCGACCCCGGCCGCACGCTGCTGGACCACGTGCGCGCCGCGTCCACCGGTCTCGAGGAGCACGAGCTGCGCGGCCTGCTTGGCATGTTCGGCCTGACCGGCGACAAGGTCTTCCAGGACGCAGGCACGTTGTCAGGTGGCGAGAAGACGAAGCTGGCCCTCACCCAACTCGTGGCCGGTCGCCACAACGTGCTCCTCCTCGACGAGCCCACCAACAACCTCGATCCGGGCTCCCGGGAGGCGATCGCCGCTGCGCTCGCGACCTGGCCCGGCACCCTCGTGCTGGTCAGCCACGACACCGATTTCGTGCGTGCCCTCGGCCCCGACCGGATGCTGCTCATGCCCGACGGCACCCTCGACCACTGGAGCGAGGACCTCCTCGACCTGGTCGCGCTGGCCTAGTTTCGGCCGATGGAGGTCGACGACCGGCGGACCCCCGCCCGCGAGCTGGGGCCGACCATCGCCGCCGGCCGGGACGCGGTGATCCACGCCGTCGGCACCGACCGGGTGCTACGCCGCACGCCCGACGAGCGCTCGTTGGTGGGCGAGGCGTCGGCGATGGAGCACGTGCGGGCGGCGGGCTACCCGGTGCCGGCGGTGCACCGCGTGGGGCCGGGCGAGATGGAGCTCGACCGGGTGGCGGGCCCCACCATGTTGGAGGACCTCAGCCGGCGCCCGTGGCGCATGGCCGCCCACGCCCGCACGCTGGCCGACCTCCACCACCGCCTCCACGCCATCGCCGCGCCGGCCGACATGGCCGCCTTCCCCCCGTTGGAAGGCGACGCCGTCATCCACCTCGACCTCCACCCCGGCAACGTCCTCCTCGCGACCGACGGGCCGGTGGTGATCGACTGGACGAACGCCCGCCGGGGCCCCGGACCGGCCGACGTGGCCCTCACCTGGATCATCCTGGCGGCGATGGAGGCGGACGGATCGGCGGTGATGTCGGCCCTCGTCTCGATGTTCCGCCGCCGGTTCGTCGCCCGCTTCCTCGCCTCGGCCGGGCGGGAGGACGCCCGCCGGGTGCTCGCGGCCGTGGCCGGGTACCGCACCGGCGACCGCAACACCCGGCCCACCGAACGGGGCGCCATCGAACGCCTCGTGGCCTCCGAGGCCGCCGGAGGCCCCGGGTAGATTCGCCCCATGAGCGAGTCGAAGGCGCAGGGCAGTGACGACGGCCGGTTCCGCACCGAGCACGACTCGATGGGTGAGGTGCGGGTGCCGGCCGCCGCCCGGTGGGGGGCCCAGACCCAGCGGGCGGTGGAGAACTTCCCGATCTCGGGCCAGCCGATCGATCGACGGCTGATCCGCGCGCTGGCGCTGGTGAAGGCCGAGGCGGCACCGGTGAACGCCCGGTTGAAGGATGTGCCCCAGGTCGACGCCCGCCTTGCCGGCGCCATCCGGGCCGCCGCCCTGGAGGTGGCCGACGGCCGGTGGGACGACCAGTTCCCGATCGACGTGTTCCAGACCGGGTCGGGAACGTCGTCGAACATGAACGCCAACGAGGTGATCGCCAGCCTGGCCGACGAGCGCCTCGGCGAGGCCGGAGCCGTGCACCCCAACGACCACGTCAACGCGTCGCAGTCCTCCAACGACGTGTTCCCAACCGCCGTGCACGTGGCCGTGGCCGAGGCCCTCACCACCGACCTCCTGCCCGCTCTCGCCCACCTGGAAGCGGCTCTGCGGCGCCGGTCCCGCCGCTTCAAGGCGGTGGTCAAGTCCGGGCGGACCCACCTGATGGACGCCACGCCGGTCACGCTGGGCCAGGAGTTCGGCGGCTACGCGGCCCAACTGGCCGAGTGCGCCGAACGGGTGGGCGACACCCTCCCTCGTGTGGGTCGCCTCCCGCTCGGCGGCACCGCCGTCGGCACCGGCATCAACGCACCGAAGACGTTCGGTCGGTCGGTCATCAAGGCCCTCGCCCAACGCACCGGCCTCCCCCTCACCGAGGCCCCGGACCACTTCGCCGCCCAGGGCGCCCGCGACGCGCTGGTGGAGGCCTCGGGCCAGCTCCGGACGGTGGCCGTCGCCCTCGTCAAGATCGCCAACGACATCCGCTGGATGGGGTCGGGACCCCGCACCGGGCTGGCCGAGATCCGGATCCCGGACCTCCAGCCGGGTAGCTCGATCATGCCGGGCAAGGTAAACCCGGTCATGGCCGAGGCGGTGACCCAGGTGGCCGCCCAGGTGATCGGCAACGATGGCGCCGTCGCCTTCGGCGGCTCCCAGGGCAACTTCGAGCTGAACGTCTACATGCCGATGATGGCCCGCAACCTGTTGGAGTCGATCCGCCTCCTCACCAACGTCAGTCGCCTCTTCGCCGACCGCACCGTCGACGGCATCGAGGCCGACGAGGAGCGCTGCCGCACCTACGCCGAGTCCTCGCCGTCCATCGGCACGTCCCTAACCCCGTACCTCGGCTACGAGAAGGTGGCCGAGATCACCAAGGCCAGCTTGGAGTCGGGCCGGTCGATCCGCGACCTCGTCAAGGAGGAGGGCCTGATGGGCGACGAGGACCTCGACCGCGCTCTCGATGTGCTGCCACTCACCAAGGGCGGGATCGCGTGACGAGCACCCTGCCGGTTACGACCGGTACGGTTGGGGCGCGGGCCACGCTTTTCGTTCCAGGGGGACCATGACCACCGCACGACCTCATCGCCAGCTCCTCGTCGCTCTCGTGGCCGCTGCCACCTTCGCCGCCGGCTGTGGCGGCGGCGGGGGAGGGGGAGGAGGTGGCGACGACGCCGGGCCGCCCCAGCGGGGGGGTCGGATCGTCTACGGGCTGGAGGCCGAGACCCCGGGCGGGTACTGCCTCCCGGAGGCGCAGCTCGCCATCTCCGGCATCCAGGTGGCGCGGTCGATGTTCGACACGCTGACCGTGCCGGGCGCCGACGGCAAGATGGTCCCCTACCTCGCCAAGTCGGTCACCCACTCCGAGGACTTCACGAAGTGGACGGTGAAGCTGCGCCCGGGCATCACCTTCCACGACGGTTCCAAGCTGGACGCCACCGTGGTGAAGAACAACCTGGACGCCGTCCGGGGCCAGTACAAGGGCCGCAACGCCCTCCTCGGCATCTTCGTCTTCTCCGACGTGGCCTCCATCGACGCCACCGACGCGATGACCGTCGTCATCACGACCAAGCGGCCGTGGGTGGCGTTCGACTCCTACCTGTTCGGCGGGGGCCGGTTCGGCATGATGGCCCAGGCCCAGCTCGACGACCCCGACACCTGTGACCGCAAGCCGATCGGTACCGGCCCGTTCAAGTTCAAGAGCTGGACGGTGGGCGACAAGCTGGTGGTGGAACGCAACCCGAACTACTGGCAGAAGGCCCCCGACGGCAAGCCCTACCCGTACCTCGACGAGATCGAGTTCCGCCCCATCCCCGAGGCCCAGCAGAGGGTGAACGCCATCCAGAGCGGCACCGCCGACATGGCCCACACCTCGAGCACGAACGGGGTGAAGCAACTGAACGACCTGAAGGCCAGCGGGTCGATCGGCCTCTACGTCAGCACCAAGTTCGCCGAGGTCGGCTACGTGATGCTCAACTCCGCCAAGCCGCCGTTCGACGACGTGCGGGTGCGCCAGGCCATGGCCTACGGGCTCAACCGGGAGGAGGCGAACGAGGTGCTCAGCGAGGGCCGGTCGGTCCTGGCCAACGGGCCCTTCGCCCCCGGGGTGATGGGCTACCTGAAGGACACCGGCTACCCGTCCTACGACCCGAAGAAGGCGAAGGCGCTGATCGCCGACTACGTGGAGGACACCGGCAAGAAGGTGCAGTTCACCCTCAACCTGCCCCAGGACCCCGAACTGGTGCAGTCGGCCCAACTCCTCCAGCAGACGGCCAAGAAGGTCGGCGTCACCATCACCCTTCGCAACATGGACCAGGGCCAGCTCATCAACTCCGCCATCAGCGGCGACTTCCAGGCCACGTTCTTCCGGAACCACCCCGGCGGCGACCCCGACGGGCAGTACGTGTGGTGGAAGTCGGACAGCCCGGTGAACTTCGGGCGGATCAAGGACCCGATCATCGACAAGCTGCTCGACGAGGGCCGCTCGAGCACCGACCAGGCCCGCCGCACCGAGATCTACAAGCAGATCAACCGCGAGTTCGCCAAGAAGGTCTGGAACGTGTGGGCCGGCTTCACCACGTGGGCCATCGGCACGTCGACGGCCGTCCACGGCCTCCCCGGCCCGAAGCTTCCCAATGGCGGCGCGCCGTTCCCGGGCCTTGCGCTCGGCCACCCGGTGCAGGGCTTGTGGGTGGAACAGGACGGGGGCGGCTGAGGGATTTGGGTGGTTGGGTCAGCCTTGGGCGGGTGAGCCGGTAAAGGGGCCGGGGTCGCCCGGTGCGGGCAGCACCGGTCGGCTCCAGCTCATCAGCCGCGAGAGGTTGTCGGTGACCTCCTGCCACTTCCGGGGGTCCCAGCCCTCGGCCACGCCCACCACCGCCCGGTCCTGGCGGATGTGCACGAGTGCCGGCAGGCGCTCGAGGCCGAGGCTCTTCACCACCCGGCGGTCGGGGTCGACCAGGGTGAGCAGCGCTTCGGCCCAGGGCCCGAGGAACGTGCGGGCGTCGTCGGCGTCGGCGGTGACCAGCCAGCCGACCCGGCAGTCCGCTCCCCGGAACGTGGTGAGGATCCGGCCGGCGGTCTCGAGCAGCCAGGCGCTCTCGTCGGTGTAGGGGTCGATCACCACGAGCGCCAGGTGGAACGTGGTGACCCAGTCGTCGAGCGGGCGGACCTCGCCGCCCAGCTCGGTCAGCTCGAGGTCCGCAGGTGCCTCCGAGGCCGGCGTCACGGCGCCCGAAGGTAGCGCAGGGCCCTCCGTGCCCTCGAAACGCTCGCGTCCCCGGCGGGCGTCAGGGACCTGGGTAGATTCGGTCCATGGACTCGTTCGGCTACCGGCTCTTCTTCGTCCTCCACATCCTCGCCATCGTCGCCGCCTTCGCCCCGGCGTTCGTGTTCCCGGTGCTCACCGCCCGGCTGCGCAAGGTGGACCAGACGATGGGCCCCGAGATCGGCCGGGTCATCCGCGACAACTGGAACCGGATCCACGGTCCGGCGCTCGTGCTGGCCGGCCTGTTCGGGATCTTCATGGTGCTGCTGAGCGACGAGGCGTTCGCGTTCTCCCAGTCCTGGGTGTCGATCGCCTTCGTCCTCTGGTTCCTGATGCTCGGCGTGGTCTTCGGGCTCTTGCCCTGGAACGAGCGCAAGGCGGCCGAGGGCGACGTCGCCGCCGAGCAGCGCAGCGCCATGTTCAACGGCATGCTGCACCTGCTGCTGCTGCTGATGGTCATCGACATGGTGTGGAAGCCCGGCTTTCCGTCCTGACGTGCACCCCATCGAACGGCTCCGCCACGTAGCCCGGGCCTCGGGCGCCGAGCCGGGCCTGCTGGTGAGGGAGACCGCCGGCGCGCTGGCCGCCTTCGGTGACGACCCCGCCGGGCTGGTGACCGCCTGTCGCCGGATCGTGTCCCGTCACCCCACGTCGGCCCCGGTCTGGTGGCTCTGCGCGCGGGTGCTGACGGCATCGGACCCGATGGCCGAGGCGTGGGCGGCCGCCGACGCCCTCGACGATGATCGCACCGGCGCGGCGTTGGCCGGCGCCCTGCCCGAGGACGCCACCGTCTGCGTGCTCGGCTGGAGCGAGCGGGTGGGCGAGGCGCTGGTCCGTCGCGGTGACCTCACCGTGCTCGTGGTCGACAGCCTGGGCGACGGCGCCGGCCTGGTCCGCCGGCTGGAGCGGGCTGACGTCGTGGCCTGGGACGTGCCCGAGGGAGGGACGGGCGCAGCCGCCGCCGACGCCGACGTCGTCCTGCTGGACGCCGTCGCCGTCGGCCCCACCGCCGGCCTGGCCGTCAGCGGGTCCCGGGCGGCGGCCGCCGTGGCCCACCACGCCGGGGTGCCGGTGTGGCTCGTCACGGGCGCCGGTCGGCTCATGCCCCGCCGCCTCTGGGAGGCGATGACGTCGCGCCTCGACGCCGCCTGCGAGCCGTGGGACGCCGACGAGGAGGTCGTCCCCCTCGATCTGGTCGACCGCTTGGTCGGCGCCGTTGGCCCCGAGCCCGTGATGGAGGGGCTCCGCCGCACCGACTGCCCGGTCGCCCCCGAGCTCCTGCGGGAGGTCTGACCCGATGTCCCGACGCGACCTCGTCCGCATGACGCCTGAAGAGGTCGACGCCTTCCTCGCCGAGCGCCACACCATGAACATCGCCACCTATGGCCCCGACGGCACCATCCACCTGGTGGCCATGTGGTACGGCTTCGTCGAGGGTGACGTCGCCTTCGAGACCTTCGCCAAGTCCCAGAAGGTCGCCAACCTGCGCCGGGATCCCCACATGACCGTGCTCGTGGAGGACGGCCGCTCCTACGACCAGCTCCGCGGGGTGGAGATGGTCGGAACGGCCGAGGTCATCGAGGACCACGCCGTGCTCATGGCCGTCGCCCGCGACGTGGTCGGCCGCTACCAGCCCGAGGTCGGCCCGGCCGACCTCGATGCCGTGGCCGAGATGATGGTGCGCAAGCGGGTGGCGATCCGTTTCCACCCCGACCGGGTGGTGTCCTGGGACCACCGCAAGCTGGCCGGCGGCTACTGAGCGATCGGTTCCGCCGGCCCGCCGGTGAGGTCCCGGAAGCGGGCGTAGCGACCGTCGCAGGCGGCGGACCAGTCGGCCCGGGGCTCGACCCGCCGGCCGATGCGGGCCCAACCGTTGGACGAGGACGTGTCGGGCTCGAGCCCGGCGGTGACCCGGGCCAGGTAGGCGGCGCCGAGGGCGGCGCCCTCGGGCACGGCGGCCACGTCGACGGGCAGGCCGGTGGCGTCGGCCATGGCCTGCATCCACGGCGCCGAGCGGGTGCCTCCGCCCACGGCGACGATGCGGGTGGCCTCAGCGCCGGCCAGGTCGAGGTGGTGGCGCACGACGAAGGCCGACGCCTCATACGCGGCCCGGAGCAGCTCGGCCGGGCCGTGGCCCAGCGCGAAGCCGTGGAGCTCGGCCCGCCGCGCCGGGTCGTGCAGCGGCGTGCGCTCGCCCCGCAGGTACGGCAGCCACACTGGCAGGGAGGCGGGGCCGAGCTGGTCGAGGTCGTGCTCGTCGACGGGGCCGAGCAGGCGGCGCACAGAGTCGAGGAAGAGCCCGCCGGCGTTCGAGGCGCCGCCCACGGCGGTGATCCCCGGCACGGTGAAGGGGACGGTCCAGAGCCCGTCGACCTCGGGCCAGCCCTCGGTCAGCGCCCACGGGATGAGCGTGGTCCCGCACAGCACGAGCACATCGCCCGGAGCCCGGGCGTCGGCCACGAGCTGCTCGGCCAGCACGTCGATGGTGCCGCCGTTGACGAGCGCACCGTCGACCTCACCGATGGCGGTGGTGCCGGGGCTCAGGGCGGGGAGCCGCTCCGGGCCGAGGCCGAGCGACCGGCTGGCCTCGGGGTCCCATCCGACCCCGTCGAACAGCGGCATCATCGTCATGGCCGTGGTCGTGTCGATGGCCGCCCGGCCGCACAGGGCGTGGTTGGCGACGGCCTGGGCCGGCCAGAAGGCGGCTGCTCCGGGCGTGGAGCCGGCCAGCCAGCGGGCGAACCCGAGCACCTCGCCGTCGACCCCTGACCCGTCGGCGGTGTCGGCACCGGCGCCCCGGGCGTCGCCGTACAGCAGCCCGGGGGTGACGGGGATGCCCTCCTCGTCCACACCGCACAGCGACGGGACCATGGCGGCGACGGTGACGGCCGCCACCGGCCGGCCCGCCGAGACCCGGCGCCACGCCTCCACCACCCCGGCCGACCACGCCTCCGCCGGGTCGTGCTCGAAGCGTTCGGGGCCGGGGGCGATCAGGCGGTGCGGGATGCGGCCGCGGGCCAGCACCTCGCCGTCGGCGCTGGCAGCCACGGCCTTCACCGACGTGGTGCCGATGTCGATGCCGACCGTCACGTCGTCCATGGAGAGCCACCGTAGTGAGCCAACTAACGTCGGCGTCATGGATCGACCGGTGGCGCTGGTGACCGCCCCCATGCGGGGACCGGCGTTGGAGGAGCTGCGCCGGATCGCCGACGTCGTCCTCGAGCCGTGGCTCGACCAGACGCCGATCCGGCTCTACGACCCCGAGCAGCTGGCGGCGCGCATCGCCGACCTCGGCGCCACCATCGTGGTGTGCGAGGCCGACTCCTGCCGCGGCCCTGTGCTCGAACAGCCCCTCGTCGCCATCGGCTCGACCCGCGGCGACCCCACCAACGTCGACCTCGAAGGGGCCACGGCCGCCGGCATCCCCGTCCTCCGCGCCCCCGGTCGCAACGCGGATGCCGTCGCCGAGATGACCGTCGCCCTTCTGCTCGCCGTCGGTCGCCACGTCGTGGCCGGGGACCGCGACATGCGGGCGGGCACGGTGTTCGGCGAGACCCTGCCGTACCAGCGCTACCGGGCCTGGCAGGTCGCCGGGCGCACCGCCGGGCTCGTCGGGCTCGGCGCCGTGGGCCGGGCCACGAAGTGGCGGCTCGAGGGGCTCGGCATGAAGGTCATCGCCGCCGACCCCTTCGCCCCCGACGCCACCCATGAGCTCGACGCGCTCCTGGGCGAGGCCGACGTGGTGTCGATGCACGCCGCCGTCACGCCCGGCACGACCGGCATGATCGGCGCCAAGGAGCTGGCCCGCATGCCGGACGGCGCCATCTACCTCAACACCGCCCGCGCCGCCCTGCACGACACCGACGCCCTGGTGGACGCCCTGCGAAGGGGCCACCTCGCCGGCGCCGGCCTCGACCACGTCGAGGGTGAGGTCCTCCCGCCCGACCACCCGCTTCTGGCCCTGGGCAACGTCGTCCTGACCCCTCACATCGGGGGGGCCACCTACGACACCGAGGTGAACCACACCACGATGATCGTCGAGGACCTCGCCCGCATCCTGGCGGGCGAGCGGCCCGAGCGCATCGCCAACCCGGAGGTCCTGCCGTGACCGATCCTGCCGACGCCGTGGTCGCCGTGGCCCAGCGGATGGAGGCCGCCGGCCTGGTGGTGGGCACCGCCGGCAACGTGTCGGCCCGCCGGCCCGACGGCACGATGTGCATCACGCCCTCGTCGACCCCGTACGCCGAGGTCACGAGCGACGGCCTCGCCGTCGTCGATCTCGACGGCAACGTCGTGGCCGGCGGACGACCATCCACCGAGAAAGCGATGCACCTGGCCTGCTACACGGCCTTCCCCGAGGTCGGTGGCGTCGTGCACTGCCACCCGCTGCACGCCTCGATGTTCGCCGTCGCCCGCCAGCCGATCCCGGCGGTCATCGAGGAGGTCATCGTCTACGTGGGCGGCGACGTGCCCGTGGCCGACTACTCCACCACGGGCACCGACGACCTCGCCGCCGAGGTGGTGCGCCACCTCGCCGACCGGGGGGCGGTGCTCATGGCCAACCACGGCCTCCTCTGCGTCGGCAAGTCGGCCGAGGACGCGTTGCACACCGCGCTGGTCGTGGAGCACACCGCCCACATCGTCTGGGGGGCCGCCGCGCTCGGCGGCGTCGTGCCCCTCCCGGAGAAGGTGGTGACCGACTTCTCCGGCATCTACGGCTACATCCGGGGCGAGACCTGGGCGCCCGAGGCCCCAGCGCCGACCCCTGGGTAGGGTG
>JAABUS010002169.1_pt1 | contig 38412 bp, 29 predicted proteins | sample 5560161 | NCBI WGS metagenome assembly JAABUS01 (sample SAMN10711885, study PRJNA513376) | rock metagenome | isolation source: Antarctica rocks | place: Antarctica: Victoria Land, Trio Nunatak nord | collected 2016-01-04
GGCCCGGCCGCTGCCGCTCCTGCTTTACCGTTTCACCTATTTTAGCCCCGTCGCCATTGCCCAGTATCGGCTTACGGCCACGGCCCGCCCTGGTATGCAGCCCTGCCATGCCTTCAGATTTAAAGCGGTTAAGCCAGCCGTTGACCGAAGCCTCGACCGTGGCTGTAAGCTTTGAAATATCTTGGCATAAATTTGTGTTGTGGTAATTTTAGTATGACCAAGCATTTTGCTAACGGACTCGATGGGAACGCCATTCGCTAAAGTAATTGTTGTGGCGAAAGTATGCCTCGCAATGTGCATCGTCATGTTTTTATCAATCTCGCACAAGTCCGCAATTTCTTTTAAGTAAGCATTCATCTTTTGATTGCTTTTTACCGGTAATAGCCTGCCTTTAATAAGGCACTCTTCGTACTCACTATACTTTTTAATAATAGCAAGTGCTTGAGGCAGTAGCGGAACATTAGAACGAATATCCGGTTTAGTCCGGTTTACTTTTATCCACTGCTCGCCGTCATGCCCTTTTACAATGCTGGCTAATGTTAACTTTTCCGCGTCCACAAATGCGTAGCCGGTATAGCAGCAAAACAGAAATACGTCCCTTACCTCTTCGAGCCTTTTAACCTTGAATTTCTTTTCAGTCAGCCTCTGTATCTCTTCAGCCGTTAAGGCCTCCCGGTTTACTTTCCTCGATGTGCATTTAAAACCGGCAAAAGGATTTGCTTTCAGCCATTGGTGGTTGACGGCATTATTAATAATCTTTTTGACATTGGTAATATACCTCATCGTTGTGTTGTGGTCAATACCGGCTTTGGTTTTTAAGTAGTGCTCGAACCCGGAAATGAAAGCATAATCCAACTTCTCCAGGTACACATCAGGCTTTTCGTACTGGTATTGAATAAAAGCAGCTACTTTACTTCGAACGGTATTATACTTGGTCAGGGTGGCCTTAACCACATCAATTCCAACCAGTTCTTTCATCTGCTGGTTATGCAAGTCGAAGACTTCCAGCAGCATTCTTTTATTAACCGGATTACCAGTATAACGAAGTTTTATTTCCTCTGCGGTCAGGAACTCACCGCTGCGCTGCATGTCCCGGTAAATTTGTGAAAGGTCATTGGTAGCCTGGTTGATGAGGTTATTGGTTGATCGGACATCCTCCGTGTTTCCTTTTAAAAAGCCGGTTTTACCATCCCACTTAGACCAGTTGACTTTTTTCTTTAGCGAGATTTCGGCTCTTTTGCCTGCTACGGTTATCCTTGCATAAAGCGGCAGATAGCCGTTTGCGTCTTCTTTTCTCCTGTCCGCCCAAATTAAAATTGAGAAGCTTTGCGTATTTTTCATTCCAAACTGAATTTTAAATTACCTGATCGCATGTTGTTTAGTTCGTTTTGAGCCGTTTTATGGCTAAACTTTGTACTTCAAGTCTTTCAAAATCAATCTATTACAAGCTATTCGGTGACCTAAAACTAACTGATTTAAACAGGTCACCGAATAGCTCACCGAATGAATCATAAACCTTAGTCTGAAACGGGCATTTTTGGCATAAAAAAAACGCCTAAATCATCGATTTAAGCGTTTTCTAGGGTTTTTGGTACCCTTCTAGCGGAATGGACGGGACTCGAACCCGCGACCTCCTGCGTGACAGGCAGGCATTCTAACCAGCTGAACTACCACTCCGTTTGAGGTTGCAAATATAGCTTTGATTTCCGTTTATGCAAGATTTTATTTGAAAAATTTAAATGGTGGAACCCTCCTGAAGCTTTTCGGCATTTTCAGCAAATTGCAAAGCTTCTATAATGTCCTGTATATCACCATCCATAATGGCTGGCAAATTATACATCGTTAAACCAACACGATGTTCGGTTACGCGCCCTTGCGGATAGTTATACGTCCGGATTTTTGCCGAACGATCACCTGTCGATACCATCGTTTTACGTTTAGCCGCAATATCACCGTTGTGTTTTTGCAGCTCGATATCGTACAATTTACTGCGTAACATTTCCATAGCACGTTCCCGGTTACCAAACTGCGACCGTTCGATCTGGCAAACTACGACCATGCCCGATGGCCGGTGCGTCAGCTGCACTTTGGTTTCCACTTTATTCACATTCTGGCCGCCTGCACCTCCGGAACGGGAAGTCTGCATATCCACATCAGCAGGATTTAAATAAAAATCCACTTCTTCTACTTCCGGTAAAACTGCAATCGAAGCAGCCGAAGTATGCACGCGCCCTTGCGTTTCTGTATCCGGCACACGCTGCACACGGTGAACGCCGGATTCATACTTAAGCAAACCATAAACATCTTCGCCGTTAACTTCAATTATAACTTCTTTATAACCGCCGGCCGTGCCTTCCGTCATATCTACAACAGCATATTGCCAGCCTTTTTTCTCAAAAAAACGCGTGTACATCCTGAATAAATCTCCGGCAAACAGCGCTGCTTCATCACCACCGGTTCCACCACGGATTTCGAGAATTGCATTTTTAGCATCTTCCGGATCTTTCGGGATCAGCATCAGCCTGATTTTTGCTTCCAATGCTTCCTGTTGCTGCAAAAGCCCGTCCAGTTCAGCTTTGGCCATTTCCTTAAAATCTTCATCTTTTTCGTTGGCCAGGATTTCGCGGTTCGCATCAATATTGCTCATCACGTTTTGGTAAACATGGTACTCATCCACCACTTTGCCCAACTCTTTATATTCCCGGTTCAGCTGTGCGTAACGCTTCATATCGTTGGTTACTTCCGGGTTGCTCAGTTCGGTTTCTACGTTTTGCCAGCGTTGTTTAATCGCTTCTAATTTATCTAACATATTATTTTTTCAGGATAGAAGTCATCGGTTTTCCTTGAAATAAAGTTTAAGCCGATGCTTCTTTTATCGGGTAAAAATACGGGTTTTGGTGGATTTATTTTGAGTGAGAAGCCAATCGTTTTCCCTTGAAATAAAGTTTATGCCGATGCTTCTTTTATCGGGTAAAAATACAGCTTTGGTGGATTTATTTTGAGTGAGAAGTCATCGGTTTTCCTTGAAATAAAGTTTATGCTGATGCTTCTTTTATCGGGTAAAAATACGGGTTTTGGCGGATTTATTTTTCTTCGGATACGGTAGAATTGTTTTCTTCCTGCTCAAAATAATTCAACTCCAAATTTTCACCGGTAAAAACAGCATACGTGTTGTGGTAAACCCATTCGCCCAAATTGATGTAACGGCTTTTTTCATCTAACTGGATATCCAGCGGCAAATGCCGGTGACCGAAAACCATATAATCGTAAAAGCGCGTTTTCAATACTTCTTTACAAAAAACAACCAGCCATTCCTGCTGTCCCGGTTTGGATTCTTCTTTTCCTTCGTTGATGATGCGGCTTTTCCGGCTCCATTTGGATGCGATCCCAACGCCCAAATTTGGGTGCAACCGCGCAAAAAGCCACTGGCAAACCTTACTCCGAAAAAACCATTTCAGCAATTTATAAAACTGATCTCCCGGACCTAAACCATCGCCATGATGCAGAAAAAACTTCTTTCCGCTGCGTTCTATTTCCAGTTCATTGCTGATAATGGTTACGCCGAGTTCAGTTTTCAGATAATCAAACATCCACATATCGTGGTTGCCTTTAAAAAAATATAATTTTACGCCTGCATCCGAAAGTTCGGCCAGTTTCCCCAAAAAACGGATATAACCTTTGGGCACAACGGTTTTGTATTCAAACCAGAAATCAAAAACATCGCCCATCAAAAAAATCTCCGAAGCATCTTTTCCTACGAAATCCAGCCAGCGCACCAGGCGGTTTTCGCGTTCGCGGGAAGCGGCATAATCGGGCACGCCCAAATGAAAATCGGAAGCAAAATATATTTTATCACGCACAGCCATGGGTTCTTAAAAGAAGGACGAATAAGTGAACTTACAAATCCAAAAATGTTTTAAACTGCTCGTAATCTTCAATCCATTTTTTAGTAATTACCGGTATCCTGTCAATCACTTCTTTTCCAAAAATAGCTTCAGTAAGTAATCCCATGTGCATCATATCAAATATTCGGCACAAATAGGATCTGCCTAAACCCCACCATGTAAATTTTGAATCTACCATTAAGTAATGGTGTATCGGCCGGTCTAATGTTTTGCGTATTTCATTTAATTCTAATCCATCCAGCTGAGATTCGTAAACACCATCTGCTACCCTGCTGCCAAAAGTTTTTGTATAGTAGTATTCTTTTATTTCCCATAATGCAATGGGGTTTAATACTCCAGGAAATGAACCATCAACTCTTCTTGATAAACTACGATAAGGAACTTTATTAAGTGTAAATGCTGTTAATTCATTAGCACTATATTTAATATCATAGCCTTTTATATTTGCTTCTAAAAGAATATTGATGATCCCAGTATAGTAATTAGGCACTTGCTTTTCTCCCCCTTGTTTATTCATTGGTACTTCACAAGTTGGGTTATACTTTGTGCATAACTCTTCGTACAAAGCTTTTGCTTCATCTATATCCATCAAATTATGTTGTACATAATTATTTAAGGCATCAGCTCTGTATTCGAAATAATCTAACAATAATTGCCCAAATTCTGTAGGTGTTTCATTGCTTAATGCGATCTTATTGATTTGAAAGTTATTATCTCTATAAAGGGTAATTATCTGTTTGAAAGGATATACTTTGATACTTTTTGTTTTCCTATCAGTGTAACCTAACCTCTGACTGATATATTTTACATTTGCCCAAAACTCAGGTGTTGTCTGGGTAACAAATTTAGGATTCGGTTTCATTTAGTTCTTTTTCAAGCATGACTACAAACTCAGTTAAATTCGAATTTAAAGCTTTGCATATTTCTCTCAATTCAATTAAGTCAATCCTTCTTTCTCCAGTTTCAATTTTACTAATATAAGATTGCGGAACTTTTAAAATAGCAGATAATTGTTGCTGCGTAACCCCTGCACTTATTCTAAGCCGGTAAAGTAACTCGACTATCACCAAATTATATTTTTTAGCAATAAGCTTCACATTGGAAAATTAAATGTTATTTTAGCATATCCCAAAACGGAATAAAGACACAGCTATGCAATTTGAAGAAGAATTAGTTTTAATCAGCAAATATTCCAAATACGTTCCACCTAAAAATCAGCTTTTAAAATGGGTGGGAAACAAACAAAAATTCGCATCAGAGATAACTAAATATTTCCCAACAAATTTTGATAATTATTATGAACCCTTTTTAGGTAGCGGATCAATCTTGGCAACTATTAACCCATCAAAAGGTATTGGCTCTGATACATTTGCTCCGTTAATTGCAATTTGGAAAAAATTAAAGGAAGATCCGAAAGAATTAATTTCCTGGTATAAAGAATGGAGAGACCAATTAGATAGTGAAAGTAAAAAAGTTGTTTACGAAAAAGCAAAAGCATCTTATAATCTCAATCCTAATGGGAAAGATTTTTTATTTTTAAGTAGATGCTGTTATGGAGGCATAATTAGATTTAGAAAAGATGGGCACATGTCAACCCCGTGCGGCGTTCATACACCTATATCTGTTCAAGCCTTTACTGATCGGGTTAAAATATGGAATAAGCGCGTCATCAATACAAATTTTGTTTGCTGGGATTACAAAAATACATTTGAAACTGCAAGGTATAATGATCTGATATACTGCGATCCGCCATATTCGCATAGCCAAAGTATTTTATACGGTGCACAAGATTTCAGTTTGGAGGAATTATTAAACCAAATAGAAACTGCTAAAAAAAGGGGTATAAAAGTAGCATTAAGTATTGATGGAAATAAAAAATCAGGTAATAAAATATGTGATTTACCTATTCCTGTAGGATTATTTGAAAGAGAAATATTGATTGATTGCGGTAAATCAATGCTTAGAAGGTTTCAGATAGAAGGACAAACAATGACAGGCGAACAAGTTTTTGACAGACTTCTTTTAACCTATTAAATTAATATCAATCCACACAAGCCTGTTTCTTTGTATTAGCGGCTGATTAGCATACATCATGAATCCTCAAAAAATAACGTACCCAAAAACTGCAAAAGGAACTGTTATAGGTACTTACTTCGGAACGGTTATTCCTGATCCTTACCGCTGGCTGGAAGATGACCAATCTGCCGAAACAAAAGCCTGGGTTATAGCAGAAAATAAAGTTACCCAAGATTATCTGCAGCAAATCCCTTTCCGGGAAGCCATCCGCCAAAAACTGGAAAAATTGTGGAATTACGAAAAATACAGCGCGCCTTTTAAACAAGGAAAATATACTTATTTCTACAAAAATAATGGCCTGCAAAGCCAGTCGGTTTTGTACCGGCAACCGGACAAGGGCGAGCCGGAAGTTTTTTTAGACCCAAATAAGTTTTCTGCAGATGGAACAACGTCATTAGCCGGAATTAATTTTAGTAAAGACGGCAGCTTGGCGGCTTACCAGATTTCGGAAGGCGGTTCTGACTGGCGCAAAGTAATCGTCCTAAAAACAGCCGATAAAAACAGTATCGGCGATACGCTGACCGACGTAAAATTTTCCGGCCTGGCCTGGAAAGGCAATGATGGTTTTTATTACAGCAGTTACGATAAGCCGAAAGAAGGCAGCCAGCTGGCCGGATTAACGCAATATCACAAGCTTTTTTACCATAAATTAAATACGCCGCAAAGTACGGACCAGTTGGTTTTTGGCGGAGAAAAACCCCGGCGAAGATACATTGGCGCTTATTTAACGGAAGATGAGCGTTTTCTGGTCATTACAGCTGCCAACAGCACGACGGGAAATGAACTGTATTTTCAGGATTTGACAAAACCTGGTTCAGCAATAATTAACATTGTCAATAATTTTGAAAGTCAGCAGCAAGTCATCGATAATATCGGTAGTAAACTCTATATTTTCACCAACTTGAAAGCACCTAACTTTAAGTTGGTTACGGTTAATGCGGCCAATCCTAAACCTGAAAATTGGAAAGATATGATCCCAGAAACACAAAATGTGCTGGATGTTTCTACCGGCGGCGGGAAAATTTTTGCGGAATATCTGAAAGATGCGGCTTCTTTTATTCAGCAATATAATTACGACGGCAAAATGGAACACGTTATCCAATTGCCTTCGGTTGGCAGTGCCGGCGGTTTCGGTACCAAAAAAGAAGAGAAAGAAACTTACTACACGTTTACTTCCTACGTTTATCCGTCCACCATTTTTAAGTATGATATTGCTTCCGGCAAATCGGAATTGTACAAAAAATCAGGCGTTAGTTTTGATCCCGAAAGATACGAATCGAAACAGGTTTTTTATCCATCTAAAGACGGTACTAAAATCCCGATGGTTATCACTTACAAAAAAGGTACTGTTTTTAATGGCAAAAATCCAACGTTGCTGTATGCTTACGGTGGTTTTGGGGTGAGTTTGACACCGGCTTTCAGCACTTCTAATATTATCTTGTTGGAACAGGGCGGAATTTACGCCGTTCCGAATTTGCGTGGCGGCGGCGAATATGGTGAGAATTGGCATCTGGCCGGAACAAAAATGAAAAAGCAAAATGTGTTTGATGATTTTATTGCTGCTGCCGAATATCTTATCCAACATAAATACACTTCAAAAGATTACCTGGCAATTTCCGGTGGTTCCAATGGTGGTTTGCTGATTGGTGCTACCATGACGCAGCGGCCGGATTTATGCAAAGTAGCTTTCCCGGCGGTTGGCGTGATGGACATGCTGCGCTACAACAAATTTACGGCTGGCGCAGGCTGGGCTTATGATTATGGTACGGCAGAAGATTCTAAGGAAATGTTTGAATATCTGCATAAATACTCACCTGTTCATGCACTAAAACCAGCAGATTATCCGGCAACAATGGTTACCACGGCTGATCATGATGACCGCGTTGTCCCGGCGCATTCTTTTAAATTTGCGGCACAATTGCAGCAGGATCAAAAAGGGACAGCACCGGTTTTGATCCGTATTGAAACGAATGCCGGGCATGGCGCAGGGCGTTCTACTGCACAAGTAATTAATCAGGAAGCTGATAAATGGGCTTTTATGTTTTATAATATGGGCTTGAATTTTAAATAATGAAAAACAGATTTTGGGTCGATAAAAGAAGCATCATCAATTTTTGCTGTTGATGCAATGCTTCTTTTATGCACCTTTTTTAAGTGCGCAGATCTCCGCGAAGAAAAGCTTAAATATTGTTTTTATCGGCAACAGTATCACGCATGGTGCTGGTTTAAATGATTTTAAAACGATGGCACTGCTGGTTTTTGCGTGCCAGTTTTTGCGGGAACAAGCAAAAGTTGGGTAGATAACCATTTCAAATCAAGGTGTAAGCGGGTTTACCACGGTTAATTTTCTGCCTTCCACCCAAACCGTTTTTAACAAAGTTGAAGCTGCGGCACAAAGTTTTGACCATCCAAATGCCACGCTTATTTTTTCCATTATTATACTGCTTCTTTTATGCCATAAATTTTGGTGTTCTATACTTCTATTTTGGCTAAAGCCCTGTTGTTTGTTGCCCTTATCCACGGCCTGAAGGCCATGGCAATTGAAGCCTGGTAAAGTACATTCTGCGTGGTGGCCTGTTGTTATTGGCAGGTACAAAACTGTTATAAAATTAAGGTAATCAAATTACCACGGCCTTCAGGCCGTGGATTGTAGGTAAAAATAGATATGGCTTTAGCCAAAATAGCGGGAATAAATTTAAACAAGCACTTAATTTTCTTCCAAAGGCGTTTTTGCAGCCAAAGCAGCAATTGGTTTCCCGATGATTTTGTAGTCACCTTCACCTTTTAAAATTGATGCTAATTCCGGCTTGTTCTGGATCACTTGTTTCGCAGCATTCAGTTCTTTATCATACTTAAAACTGTCTTCAATCCGGCCTTTTTCGTAATAATAACGTGTAATCAATTCACTTTCAAGTATTTGCCTGATCTCTGCCTGATGCTGCGTTAAATCATTCTTTTTGCTGATGGCCAGTTTCGTTTTCAGCGCATCAAACTCCGGTTTAATTTCCGGCATCTGTTTTTCGTGTTCGGCAACCAGTTTTAAATCTGCCAGCAACCGTTCTGTTTGTGTGCTATAACTGTAATCTTTGCCGGAAATATATTTCACAAAATCAGCATAATCAGCATCGCTCAAATTAAAATTATCCGGCGCAGGCAACTCATTGTGTGCGTTGCGATACGAGTTGGCATAATTGAAAACCAGCATTTTAGTGATCAACGCTTTGGTAATGTTAGCAATCGGATCCTGCTTTACCACTACATCCGGGTAGATTCCGCTGCCATCATAAACTGATCTTCCGTCTTTTGTTTTAAATTCATGGATCAGCGAATCTGCCATTTTTACAACCGTTCCGTCTTCCTTACGGTGCGTGTAATCCAGTGCCTGGATGCATCTGCCCGAAGGGACATAATATTTGGAAATGGTGATCTTAACCAAACTATTGTAGGGCATACTAAACGTTTGCTGAACCAAGCCTTTGCCGTAGCTGCGCTGTCCGATGATCACGGCACGGTCCAAATCCTGCAAGGCACCGGCCACAATTTCTGAAGCGGAAGCCGAGCGGCTGTTTACCAAAACTACCAGCGGCAAATCTGTTTCTATCGGTACATTTTGGGTATAATAAACATTGTTTTTTTCTTTCAGCTTGCCTTTTTGCGAAACTACTTCTACACCTTTCGGCACAAAAAAATTAACGATTTTAACGGCCTCCTGCAAAATCCCGCCACCGTTGAAACGCAGATCCAGCACGATGCCTTTTGGGTTGTTTTTTTTCAGGTCGAGCAAAGCATCCTGCACTTCCTGACCGGAGTTCTCCAGAAATTTATCCAGTTTGATGTAGCCAATACCACCTTTCAACATGCCGTGGTAAGAAACATTTGGCTGTTTTATTTCTTCACGAAGCAAATTCTTCACAATCGGCTGCGCTATGTTTTCGCGTTTTACCAGCAGTTTTACCACGCCGCCTTTTGCTCCTTTTAGCAAAGCACTTACGGCTTCACTGTTTTTTCCGGCCAGGTCAACATCATTGATCTTCAGCACTTCATCACCTACCCGAACATCCGCTTTTTGTGCCGGATAACCTTCAAACAGCTGCGAGATAATGACTTTATTATTTCGGTTATACACGCCTGCACCAATTCCGCCGTATTGCATGCTCACGTAATGCAGTTTGTAATCTTCAATTTCAGATTCGGGCACAAATTCGGTGTACGGGTCCAGGCTTTCCATCATCGCATCCAAACCTCTTTTAATCAGTTTGGTAGAGTTGATCTCATCTACATAATTGATATTGACCTCTTTATAAACCGTAGCGAAAATATCCAGGTTTTTGGCCACCTGAAAAAGATCGTCCTGAAAAGCCATTCCACCAATTGCCAGCAACAGCAGGCTACCGCCGAAAATCAATTTTTTACGTTTATGGACCAACACATTACCCTTTCTCATAAAATCTAAATCTGGAACACTAATTTAATAGAATTAAAGCGATTAAATCAAACGCTGTAATCACAACCGGTTATTATCAATATTAACTAAAGCTTTTTTCAGCGTAAAAACCACATATTCGCGGTTGCGGTTTACCAAAGCCATAATGCGTTTGATCAAATCATCCTCGTTACCTTCCGTGTACTGCAATTGCTCGTTCGTCAGGCTGTTATATTTGCGCTGAACTTTTATTTTTACGCGTTCCCAATCTTTATTGCTGATGGTTATTTCTGCCATGTTCTTTTTTATTCAAACGTAACACAAATTTTAGGCGATTAAAAACAGCATCGCCAATTTTTGATTGTATTGTTGTAACTAAACTTTGTACGATAAAACTAATCCTAAAATTATGAAAAAGATATTTTTTACCCTGCTGGTTGCCGCAATCAGTTTCAGTGCCAAAGCCCAGTTTAGTTTGGGTGTGAAAGGCGGCGTTAATTTTTCACATTTAAGTGTAAATAATGGACAAATTAATTCGACTGCGCTTCCGGGTTACCAAATTGGTTTGTGGACGCGTATTGGCAGAGGATTTTATGTGCAGCCCGAAATCTATCTGGGCAGTTCGGGCAGTAATTTTAATTTCAATTACGACCAATCCAACCAAAGCGTTACCGAAAGCGGAAAAGTACGGTTTACCACTTTGAACGTGCCGCTTTTGGTAGGGCAATCTTTTGGGTTGAGTAAACTGAATTTCAGGTTGATGGCCGGGCCGATGTATTCTTACATTTTAAACACCAATCAGAATTTGTCTCAAAATATCAAAAACGCTTACCAGGATTTTGGCAATTACCGCAACAGCACGTTGGGCTACCAGGCTGGAGCCGGTGTAGATGTGCTTAATTTTTCGGTTGATTTACGTTACGAAGGCGGCTTAACTCAAATTAATCCGGAGTATGGCCAGCGGCAAAATGTGTGGCACCTGAGTTTGGGCTACAAGTTTTTATAGGATAAAAGAAGCATCGGCACAGAACTGCCGATGCTTCTTTTATGAGGGTAAAATTAGTGCTACTTGTTGGTGTAAGAAGTAATCCCGGGTGGGTTAAAATAAATTTCCGGAAATTTTGTAGTAGGATCAGATACTGGCAAAGTTGGCCTGGTGCTGGCTTTTAGAGTAATACCTACACCTGGCACTACATAATCTGCTGCCAAACCTCTGCCAATAATAGTGTAAAACCTGCCTGGCGTTAAAGCTATCGCTGCAGAAACTGTTCCGAGTTTTGTTATGGTACCAGCAAGGTAAAGCTGAAAAGTATAGGAAGTAGAGCTTACTGCATTTACATCCACAGCAACAAAATCTGTAACGTTTGGATAGCTGATATTACTAATAATCGTTTTCGTAACTGCCGTGCTGCCAGTTGGGGTATATGTTCCTTGTATATCTACTGCAGCTCCGTTAGGGATTAAATAGGCCAGGCGGATATAGGCTTTTCCGGTAACTATTTCCGGAAATTTATCCGGAACCATAATTGTATTTAAGCCAACAGTGCTTGAACCGGGCAACCCAATGGTGAACACAGAATAAGCTGAGCCATCAACTGTACTTTGTGTTATACTGCCAACGGTTGTAGCTGGCGTTACGGTTTGCTTGCTAACTAAGGCCGGTACCGGAGTAGAAGTTGCAATTTTGATATTCGTATTGCCGGAAGTAACTACTGAATAATTGCTCCCCGGAAAAAAACCTAAATAACTATATCCGGTAACTACAGATGTTGGCAACGCCTTATCTGTTAATGAGGCATTTACGGTTGGCGTAACCTGAGTGCCGTTAACAAAAGCATCCAAAGCCGGAACACCCGGTGCAGCATGGAAAAACTTAAGCTGTACACCTGTTGCCGGATTGGATAATTGCGTCAACACCGTTTTTTTACAACTGGTTATTGCAAGTGTTAACAAGCAAGCTATAATATATCTTTTCTTCATGTTGATTTTGTGATTCAATTAAGGTAAAATAAACCAAGGCTTGGTGGTATGATAATCCGGCTGCAGGGCACCAATTGCTTTTAAGGCCGGCACGTTCCAGATGTATTCTGAATTGTAACGTGGCCGGAGTACATAAACCTGTTTGCCGGCGTTGTCCGGGTAAAGCGCACCAGGTTTTTGGAAGCCCTGGAAAATGGAAGCATCGTAATTATAACGGCGTTCATCAGCCCAAGCTTCCAAATTCCCCCAAACAAACAAGGAAATAAATTTTTGCTGCATAATATCACTTAGTTGCAGGGTAGAAGGACTTTGCCTCACACAAGGCCCGGCTAAATAAGCTGCTTTTGCCGCTGCACTGATATAATTTTGAGTCCCGGTTAATTGCGTTCCGATTGGAGGGTTACTCACAAAATCCAGACTGGCTGATACCGCATTTTTATAAGCGGCGTATGCCCCTTCTATATCTCCTTTTTTGTATAATGCTTCAGCTTTAAAAAATTGCACTTCGGCATAAGTCATAAACACCCCTCTGGAATTATCACTATAAATATAATGCTGCACGGTACCAGCCCCCGGATATTTTATGATGCCCTGGCCATACAGATAAGGAATGATCAAGTTGGCATCGCTTGTATTCGGATCGCCGTTACTGCCGATAACGCCACGATAAACACCGTCTTTACTGGCAGCCAGAATTAAGGGCAGGCGCGGGTCTAGTGTGTAATTTGGTGTTGCAGATCCGGTAAAAATCCTTCCGTCCAGCAACTGCACCATGTAGTCAGATTGTTTGTAAGAACCTAAATTGCCACGTACCGTTCCCCAAAAATTAGAATCGCCGGAAACTGAACCTCTGCATTCCACACTGGCATTATCAGCATTACTGACAAAAGAACTGTCTGCATATTTTTTAACGTCATCCGGCTTGAAAGTTGCTTTATTGCTGAGGTGCAAAGTATTTTGGGCAAGAATAGCATAAACAAATTTGATCCATTTGCTGCGATCGCCATAATAAATGTAATCGCCTTTTGCTAAAGATGTTGATGTAGTTGAACCATCTGTTTTAATGGCCAGGTTAAGGTAATTAAGTGCTTGCTGGCAATCTTTAACTACTTCGGCATAAACATCTTGCGGGCTGTCATAATCAAAAGTTAAGCGTGTTGGATCGAATGCTTCTTTTACAATCATATTATTGTACAAATCACCTCCGGTTTGCCATCCCCAAGCGCGTATTGCCCAGCCAACACCGATGTAATCATATTTTTGTTTTGGCGTTGCATCCTGCCAAAGCAAATTGATGTTTTGGCCAAGGCTAAAATAAACCGTGCGCCACATTTCGCCGCCAGCATCACTGGAAGGTATATATCCTTCCTGGTCCCAAACGTTGTTTGCTGCTGAAGAACCCCAAACTTGTGCATATTGGCCCACATAACGGCTATCAAACCAAACGCCTCTGGCCATGCCAGCTTCTATTGGTGGCAACAAACTGGAAGCATCTACCGCTACAGGTGCGTTTGGGTTATTATTTACGTCAATAAATTTTTTACAGCTACTGAAAGAAGATAAAATTAGCAGCGCAATTATAGAATATTTTATTTTTTTCATCTTGTTGTTAATTTTATAACCTCACCCTTAAACCTAAAGAAATTACACGCGGTGTGGGCAGCGTTCCGTAATCAAACCCAGCCGCACCGGAACCTAAAGTGGAAGAGTTGGTACCAATCACATCCGGATCAGCGCCTGAGTAATTGGTTATTAAAAACACATCTGTAGCGGTTACAAAAACACTGGCATATTTAAAAACCTTTTGTCTGGCGAGTATTGATTGCGGCAAACTGTAGCTCAACGTAATATCTTTTAGCCTAACCCAGTTGATATTATGCTCGATAAAATCAGCATCAATAGCACTGGTATAATAAGTGTTTTGGTAGTAAGGCGTAACTTGGATGGTGTTAACAGTTGGCGTAGCGGTATTTTCTTTTCCGTCTTTTAGCACACCAGGAACAGTAATTGGTGTTAAGCGGTCTGTTGTACGGGCACTCAAACCATATTTGGTGAGGAATAATTCATTACCGTTAAAAACATCTCCACCTTTACGGATATCAAAAAGGAAATTCAGGTCGAAGTTTTTATACGTGAAATGATTGCCCAAACCGATAGAAAACTTAGGTTGCCGATCTCCAACCACACCGAAAGTTAAGTTGTTAATCGGTAAACCCGTGCTTGGATCAACCAAAACCTGACCGGCATTATTACGTGCATAATTGTAAGAAGCGATATTTAAGGTACTTGCACCCGGAAAAACGCTTGATCGTGTATTGCTGTATAGCCATGTGTCAGAGTTATAATATTCTGGCAAACCACCCAAACTGGTTACTTTTCCATGTGCAGCAGTGAAGTTAAGTAACACATCCCAAGAAAATGATTTTGATTTTACGGGTGATCCGGTCAATGCTATTTCTACCCCATGATTTCTAACTTCGCCACCGTTCAAATATTCCAGGATATAACCTGAGCCATAGCTGATCCGCGGATTAAAAATCTGGTTGGTTGCAACAGTTTTATAGTAGCTGATATCTGCCGTTAAGCGGCCTTTAAAAAACTGCAACTCTGCACCAAGATCAAATTCCTTATCTTTTTCCGGCCTTAAACGTGGATTGTTCCCGGTAACATCATAAGCAAAACCGCCACCTGTAGTAGTTTGCTGCAACAAGGTAGAAAATATTTTGTAAGGCTGCGCCGGATCTTTTCCAACCTCAGCATAAGAAGCCCTTAACTTTCCATAAGATAGAATGGAATTGTTTTTAAGAAAAGGCAATTCAGTAAAAATAAAACCTGCACCTACAGATGGATAAAAGTAATGATCTTGTGCCGTGCCGGAAAGTCTGGAAGAATATTCTTCACGAGCGGTGGCGTTTACCGTGATCATTTCTTTATAAACTAAGTTGAGCCTGGCAATGCCCGATAAATAGCGTGTCCGCTTCAAATAATCTGATGAACGCTGTGTAGTTGGCGCGGTATTATTGATGCTGTTAAAATCCGGTTGAATAAACTTCTCCCCGTAAAAACCATTCAAATCTTCAGAATTGCTGATGGCTTCTGTACCAATAGCAAATGTAGTACGAAAATTTTTAAAGCTTTTTTTAGCAGTGATAAATAAGGACCCATTCAGTTGCAGGTTGTTATCTGCATAATTATCAATGATACCACCTGCTGTTAAACCTGTTGTATTGGCAAAGCCGTTAATGGCCGAGTTTTGAGATGCCAAACTATTTTGGCTGATAAAATTATTTCCCTGTGTTCCGGCATAATCGATACCTGTTAAACTTCTAATGTTTAACCAAGGTACGGGATCATAAGATAAATCTATTGTACCAACCACACGGTTTGTTTTATCAGAACTGATGTTATTATGAGCATCCCAAAGCGGGTTGTCATAGTCATCCGCCACGCCTCCGGCAGAAGTTAAAGGCAAGATGTACCTTTTGCTGCCATCAGCATTTTTATAATTGCGTACATCATCAAACGTTGGCCACGCTAAAGCATCCAGGAAAGTACCTGTATTACCTTTATTCAATTTGCGGTTATCAATATTGAAGTAGTTAAACGTAGCACTACTACTCAATTTTGATGATAATTTTGATGTTCCGGCAAAACGGATAGAAGTTTTGTTGTTATAAGCAACCGGAAGCACACCTGTAGCATCCCTAAAAGAAGCGGAAACACGATAGGTTGATATGGTATCGCCACCTTCAAAAGCCACATTGTTTTGAACAACATGGCCGGTTTGGGTAGAATTTTTTAAATTATTGAAAATTTGCGTACCAGGGGCATAAGCCGGTCCAAATGCCGTACGCACTGCTGTACTGGTATTGCCGTTTGTGCCGATGCCAAAAGTGGTTTGCACTTTCGGGAACAAATAAGCATTAGCAAAGCTGAAGTTGTTATCATACGTTACCGCACCATTGCCACTGTGGCCTTTTCTGGTTGTGATTACGATTGCTCCGCCAGAGGCCGAAGAACCATAAACCGCAGCTGCATCCGCACCTTTTAAAACAGTTACAGTTTCGATATCGTCCGGGTTCAAATCTGCAATACGATTGGTAAAATCGGCACTTCTGTTTGCCCCGTTTGAGGTAAGCAAACTTTGGTCAACTGCATCATTACTGATCCGAACGCCGTCAATCACAAAAAGCGGACTATTACTGCCACCGATTGAATTGACACCGCGCAGCACAATGGACGATGAAGCACCCGGATTACCGCTCGTGCTTGTTACACTTGCACCGGCAACACGACCTTGCAAAGCATTCAAAAAGTTTTCGCGCTGCGTTTGCTGGATGTCCGAACCCTTTACTGTTTGCACCGGCGAAGTTAAATCACGCTGCCTTTGTGAAACACCAAAACCGGTTGTTACCGTAACCTCATTCAGCGTTTTGGTATCCTGTTTTAACTGTACGTTAATCACATTAACTGCACCAACCACTCGTTCCTGAGTAGTCGTTCCAACAAAAGAAAATACCAGCGTTTGCCCGGTACTGGCCGAAATGGTGTATAAACCATTTGCATCAGTTTGCACGCCAATGTTTGTGCCTTTAAGTTTTACAGAAACGCCGGGCAGTGCATAGCCGTCTTCATCGGCTACAACTTTTCCTGTAATTTTTTTGCCTTGCGCAGCCACATGTGCCGCACAAAACAAAATGCCAAGAAAAATTAAGAGTAAGTTTTTTTTCATACGTAATTTGTTTGTTGATTCATTTTTTTAAAAGACGTTATCAGCGGCTACAGATAATTAGCAAGGCAATGTAACAGACTTTTTTCGATTTTTTATGAAAATATCGTTTTAGTCAAAAATATTATAGAATCTGTTTAAATTTATGAAGTTGTTTAAACTTTTAGGCTCCGTTTAAATTTGAAGAATAAAAAAACACATACTTCTTTTACCGGGTAAAATTGGTGTCTGCATCCATTTAAATTAAAAAATACCTATGCTTCTTTTACCAGGTAAAAATTGGTGTCTGCATCCTTTTCAATTAAAAAATACCTATGCTTCTTTTACCAGGTAAAAATTGGTGTCTGCATCCTTTTCAATAAATCAAAACTTAATGACCAACATTTTTTAGGTGGTAAAAGAAGCATAGAAAACAGATTGGATAAAACTTAAACCGGCTCTTATACAACCTGCTCATTTCTGAAAAGAAAATTTCCCCATTAAAACCGCCGGGTTTTGGTTGATAGAAATTGGTTCGCCGCAAACTGCTTCATTGGCCAGCAAAGCAAAAAGCACGGCTTCCTTCGCATCGGCATTCAAACCTAAAACATCAGAATTTAGGATGCTGTTTTTAGGCAGCATTTTTTGGAGCAGTTGGATCAGCATCGGGTTTCGTGCGCCGCCACCGCTTACAAATATTTGCAAATTATCCGTAGAAAAATTTCCAGAAATGCCATCTGCCAAAATTTCTGCCGTAAAAACAGTAAGCGTAGTTATTAAATCTGTTGGTTTGATGTTTTGGGTTGATGATTTCTCCTGTGCCAACTGCACAAATTCCAGGTTGAACAGTTCCGGCCCGGTTGATTTGGGCAATGCTTCCTCAAAAAACGGATGATTTTTTAAGGCTGATAACAACTCCAAATCTACCTGTCCGGAAAGCGCAATCCGAGAACCTGCATCAAAAGGCAAATCAAAATATTGTCGGCAAGCGGCATCGATCAGCGTATTTCCCGGCCCGATGTCCGTCGAAATTATGCCTGTAAAAGAAGCATCGCCCGGCAAAAAAGTAAAATTGGCAATGCCGCCGATGTTCAGCAAAATCCGGTTTTCGCCTTTTTTGCTGCCCAAAACCACATCGCCGTACAATGCCAGCGGCGCGCCTTCGCCTCCGGCAGCCACGTGTTTTTGTCGGAAATCGCTGATCGTGATGATGCCCGTTTTCATCGCCAGATGGTCGCCGTCGCCAATTTGCAGCGTGGCATTCGGGTAGTTTTTTTGCTGATGCTGATGTTTTGGCGCATGATAAATGGTTTGTCCGTGGCTGGCAACCAGATCAACGGATGCTGTTTTTACCTGCCATTTTTCCAAACATCGCAGCACCAATTCGCCGTGAAAACTACCGATGTACGCGTTCAGCAAAGTCAGCTTTTCCAGGTCAACCATTTTTTTGGAGAAAACCTGGCGCAATCTTTCCCGAAAAAAATCATCATAAACCATCGTTTCAAATTCCAGCAGTTCAAATTTAGTTTCCATTCCGCTGCCGCTAAACTTGCACAAAGCCACGTCCAGCCCGTCCAGCGACGTACCCGACATCAATCCAATAATCGTTTTCTGTTTCTTTTGCGCAATTGCAAAAAGTTGCTGTAAATTGCTGTTCAATTCTGAAGGTTTAACGGAGCAAATTTGCTTCTTCACTAAAGTAATTTTTTCTGTTGATTTTTACCCGATAAAAGAAGCATTATGCCAAACTCTGCCTTAAAAACGCCCAAACCACGCCTGCTTTCGCTCGATGTTTTTCGGGGGATCACTGTTGCCATGATGACACTGGTGAACAATCCCGGCAGCTGGGCGCACATTTATACGCCGCTGGAACACTCTGAATGGAACGGCTGCACGCCAACCGATCTGGTGTTTCCGTTCTTCCTGTTCATCGTTGGCGTTTCCATTGTTTTTGCGCTGGAAAGTAAAAAAGCTGATCCGGTTTTGCACCGCGGACTTATCACCGGGATCATCCGCCGCGCCGTAATTTTGTTTGCCATTGGGTTGATTTTGAGTCTGTTCCCATATTTCAATTTTGCAACCGTGCGTATTCCGGGCGTTATCCAGCGCATTGCCGTAGTGTATTTAATTGTGGGTTTACTATACATTTATCAAACCCGAAAAGCCATGTTGATTACGTTTTGGGTGATTTTGATCGGCTATTATCTGATCATGACTTTCATTCCGGTCCCGGGCATTGGATATGCAAACCTCAACCCGGAAACCAATTTGGGTGCCTGGCTGGATAGAAGCATTTTGGGTGAAGCGCATTTGTGGAAATCCTCCAAAACCTGGGACCCGGAAGGGATTTTGACTGATTTACCAGCCGTTGCCACCGGGATTTTCGGCGTTTTGATCGGCACTTTTTTAAAGCGGAAAGACCAGCCGGAAGCTCAAAAAGTTTCCTGGCTTTTTGCCGTGGGCGTGCTGGCCACCATTTTAGGATTATTGGTTGACCTTTTTTTCCCGATAAACAAAGCATTGTGGACCAGCTCGTTCGTGCTTTATACCGGCGGTCTGGCCATCATCGGTTTAACTTTGTTGTATTGGCTGATTGATGTGCAGGGCTACAAACGTTTTACCAAACCATTCGTTATTTTCGGGGTGAATGCTATCACGGTTTATGCTTTTTCGGGCATTATTCCGCGAGTTCTGGGCATGATTAAATTCAAAAATCACGAAGGAAACTTGCAAAACCTGCACGAATATTTGTACGATACTTTTTTTACGCCCTATTTTTCGCCCATCAATGCCTCGCTGGCCGGCGGCTTAACTTATGTTTTAATTTGGTACGTAATTTTATGGCTGATGTACCGAAAAAACATTATCATTAAGGTTTAAAAAATAACCTTAAAATGAAGTCTTTTTACACACGATTTAGTTTTGCTTTGGCAGTTTTCTGCTTGCTGATTAACCTGAATTTAAAAGCGCAGGAAACGGCTTTGACCCCAAGCCATTTAAAAGCAGCTGAAGATATGCTGATGGCAATGAATATGCCTAATTTATTTACTACTACTATAAACAATGTTGTAAAGACTCAATCAGCAGCATTATCTCCGGATAAACAAAAAGTATATTCATCAATAATGAAAATTTTTATGGATAAATATTTAAATTGGGATAATTTGAAAAAAGATATGTCAAAGATCTATGCTTCTGAGTTTTCTGAATCGGAAATGAAAGAACTGACTAAGTTTTACCAAAGTCCACTTGGAAAAAAAATGATTGAAAAATCTCCTGAGTTGATGCAAAAAGGAATGCTTGTGGGTAAGCAATTATTTATAGCACATCAAGCCGAATTGCAGGAAATGGCAAAAGCGGCAGCTACTAAAAATTAATCCAAAAAAACCTTGATAAAAACAGCATTGACTGGTCTCATATTATTAGAAACTTCTTCCATGATCAAAAAACACCTACTTTATTTTTCTGCCGGTCTGCTGATTTTTGGCACGGCATCGGCTCAAATCAAACCAAAACCATCACCCCGAAACAAACCGCGTACAGAAAACCTTGCCGGACAATTGATCCCGGCCGATCCTGCGGTGCTGATCGGCAAATTGCCAAACGGTTTAACGTATTACATCCGCAAAAATACAGAACCCAAAAACCGTGCAGAATTATACCTGGTAAACAAAGCAGGGTCGGTTTTGGAAAATGATGACCAGCAGGGTTTGGCGCATTTTGTAGAGCACATGTCGTTCAACGGTACGCGGGATTTTCCTAAAAACGAGCTGATCAATTTCCTGCAAAAATCCGGTGTGCGTTTTGGTGCCGATATCAACGCTTACACGTCTTTCGATCAAACCGTTTACCAGTTGCCGCTGCCCACAGACAGTGCCAAACTATTTGCCAAAGGTTTTGATATTTTAAGTAATTGGGCTGGTTTTGATGCTTTTGAGGACAGCGAAATCGACAAAGAACGCGGTGTGGTTTTAGAAGAAGAAAGGCTGCGCGGCAAAAACGCCCAAGAGCGGATTTCGCTGCAAACGTATCCGGTTTTGTTCAACAATTCGCGTTATGCACAGCGGATCCCAATTGGAAAAGAAGCTATCCTGAAAAATTTTAAATACCAAACGATCAAAGATTATTACAAAGATTGGTACCGTCCGGATTTGCAGGCTGTAGTTGCCGTTGGCGATTTTGATCCGCAGAAAGTGCTGCAACTAATTAAAGAAAACTTCTCGGAACTGAAAAATCCGGCTAAAGAAAGACCGTTTGTTACTTATGATATTCCGGCGCACAAGCAAACGCTGGTTAAAATTGTAACTGATAAAGAGCAGCCTTATACCATCGCGCAAATCATCATTAAGCATCCCGAAACGATCACCAGAAATACCATGGATTTACTGCTGAATATGCGCGTAAGTTTGTTTAACAGCATGATTTCTGCACGGATTGCCGAACTTACCCAAAAAGGAAATCCGCCATTTTTATTTGCACAAAGCAGTTATGGCGGCTTTTTAGGCGGATTGGATGCTTTTTCATCCGTGGTAGTTTCCAAACCCGGCGAACTGGAAAAAGGTGTAAAAGCAATTGTGGCCGAAAATGACCGCGTGGAAAAATTTGGTTTTACCCAAACAGAATTGGATCGGGCCAAACAAAGTGTTTTAACCGCTTTAGGTCAGCAATTTAAAGAGAAAGACAAAACCCGTTCGGCTGTTTTTGTCAATCAATATCAGCAAAATTTTTTGAAAGGAACTGCAATTCCATCCATTGATTACCGCTATGATTTTTACAGCAAAAACATGGATCAGATCAAACTAAGCGAGATCAATGCGCTGACCGGGAAATTTATCAGCGACGAAAACCGCGTAGTTATCGTTCAGGCCCCGGAAAAAGAAAAAGCCAATTTGCCGGATGAAAAAACGTTGCTGGGCTGGATCAGTTCGGCCGGACAAGGCATTACGGCTTATGTGGATGAAGTGAGTAACAAACCGCTGCTGGAAAAAATCCCGACCGGCACAAAAGTAGTTTCCGAAAAGAAAAACGCCGCTATTGGCAGTACCGAATTAACGCTGGCCAACGGCGTAAAAGTAGTGCTGAAACCAACTGATTTCAAAAACGACCAGATCCTGATCAATAGTTACAGTTTTGGCGGCACTTCGCTGGCCAGCGATGCAGATTATACTTCGGCAGATATGGCCGACGGCGTGATCGGCAGCAGCGGCGTTGCTTCTTTTACCCAGATACAATTGGACAAGGGCTTTAACGGCAGCACTTCGCCCAAAGATTTGGAAACGGCCTTGCAATTAATTTATTTGTACACCACTTCCCCACGAAAAGACGCCAACATTTGGGATGCCAATATCAGTCAGTACAAAACTGTGATTGCCAGCCGCAGTGCCGTTCCGGAAAGCGTTTTCCAGGATACGATTTCAGCCGTAATGAGCAGTTACAACCTGCGCGGCAGCACGCCAACATTAAAGCAATTGGATGCGGCTTCACTGGATAAAGCGTACAGTTTTTATCAGCAGCGTTTTGCAGATAACAGCCACGCTATTTTTACACTGGTTGGTAATTTCGATCCGGAAAAAATCAAACCGTTACTGGAAAAGTATTTGGGTGCTTTGCCGGCAACCGGAAGCAATGCTTCTTTTAAGGACCTAAATATCCATGCGCCGGCCGGTAAAATTACCAAAACGGTTTATAAAGGTTTGGAAGCAAAAAGCTCGGTCCAGTTGGTTTTTACGGGAGATTATGCTTACAGTGAAGCCAATAATTTGCAGATGGATGCGCTGGAAGAAATCCTGAATATCAAAATGATCGAGCGTTTGCGCGAAAAAGAAAGCGGTGTGTATGCGCCAAGTGTCCGGGCAAGTTATACCAAAATCCCGAACCAGCGTTACAACATTACTGTTTCTTTTGGTTGTGCGCCGGAAAACGTAGAGAAACTGATTTCGGCTGCGCTGGAAGAAATTGCCACGATCAAACAAAAAGGTGCCGAAGCTGGTGATATCCAAAAATTTAATGCTGAAGAAAGCCGTTCAACTGAAGTGCAACTGAAAAATAATGGTTTTTGGTTAGGGCAAATTTCTAAAAGTTACCAATACCAGCAAGACCCGGCAGATGTTTTGAACCACATCAAAGAATTGAGCCAGGTTACGGTAGAAACGACTAAAGCTACAGCGAACAAATATTTAGGCGGAGAAAATTTGATTCGGTTTGTTTTGCTGCCGGAGAAAAAGTAGAAATTAGTTGATGGTTTAGAGATCATAGTTGATGGTCAAAATCCAGCCGGTGCTTCTTTTATCAACCTTTTTTTGGTGCGATAAAAGAAGCATTTTTGTTTTGAAGGAATTTGCCGGATTAGGAATGAAAAGGAAGATAATTGCCGGAGAAGAAATAAATGAGTTGATGGCTGATAGATCATAGTTTATGGTCAAAATCTATCCAATGCTTCTTTTATCGACCTTTTTTTGGGGTGATAAAAGAAGCATTTCTGTTTAATCCGTTTTTTAACTGGCATGAAAAGGGATGGTAACCGGCCAGATCGGGCTTTTCAATGATGAGCTGTTAGCATTACTCAACAACCACTAATTCATGCTTCTTTTATCACACAAAAAAAGATGTGGTAAAAGAAGCATATTGGTTTTAAAAAATAAATTTAAATAGGGGCTTATTTTATTAATTGGAAAGAATGTAATTTTATCGCTACATTTCCACCCCAATTATATTACATGTCTGACCAACCTATTAATTGCGACAAAAACCTGTGCTTGCAAGTTTCTTTAGGAAACGAGCAGGCATTTAAACAATTATTCAATACTTATCACCAACAATTAGGTGCTTACATTCTACGGCTTACCAATTCAACAGAGCTGGCAGAAGAAATTGTGCTGGATGTATTTTTAAAGATTTGGATGAACCGGAAAACGCTTCGGGAAGTACAAAATTTTAAAGCTTATCTGTTTGTGGTATCCAAAAACCATACTTTAAACGCTTTAAAAAAGGTAATTAAAGAGCGTTTACTACAAAAAGAACCGGAAGAGCATTACACGAAGCAGGTTTTAGCAGAGGTAGATCTTAACCAATACTACAGCTTGCTGGATGAAGCCATTGACCATTTACCACCGCAACAACAAAAAATCTACCTGCTTAGCCGGCACAAGCGTTTGAAGTATTCCGAAATAGCCGAGAAACTTGGCTTATCGCACGAGACCGTAAAAAAATATTTACAGATTGCTACCGCTTCCATTACTACCTATATTAATGCGAATTTAGCTGCCGGGTTAATTATATTAGCACTAATGATATTTATTTGATTTTTTCTTAAAATCAATATCCCCTTTTTGTACGCATTAGTTGTCTTACAAATAAGGTCGCCTCTACTTCCTTATTAACCAATTGTACTTATAAATATTAATTAAGGTGATAATGCCAAATGCAAGGTTGAACTATCTCTTTAGCCAATACTTCAAAAAAACTGCTACCCAAACAGAAGAGCAGGAACTATTTGAACTATTAAACACCTATGCAGATGATGAGGAATTGACTGCCCTTTTAAAAAAGACCTGGAACGGATTTGAAAAAACTGAAATCGTTTTCGATCCGATAAAAAGTGATCACATCCTGAATTATATTTTACAGGCAAAAGCCAAAGAAACCGACGCAGTTGTTGTACCATTAGTTAGGCGTAACACGATATGGAGAAAGATCAGTATAGCGGCAGCAATAGCGATTTTAGTAAGTGTTGGGGCCCGTTTTTATTTTAAAAAACCGCAAGATCCTTTTAAAAAGGTAGTTCAAAAACTTTCGCTTCACAATGATGTGTTACCGGGAGGAAACAAAGCTATACTAACACTTGCAAACGGTAAAAAAATAGTGTTGGATAACGCACATACCGGACTTTTAGCAAAACAAGGAAGTACCGATATAGCAAAAACCAAAGACGGACAGGTAATCTATAAAGTGCCTAACAAGAATCTGGGTGGCTCAAACATCGCCTTAAATACTATTTCAACTCCTACTGGCGGACAATACCAGGTTGTACTTTCAGACGGTAGCAAAGTTTGGCTTAATGCAGCCTCATCCTTACGCTTCCCTGCTGTTTTTAAAGGTAAAACAAGAGAGGTCGAAATAACAGGTGAAGCTTATTTTGAAGTAGCAAAAAATGCAGCAATGCCATTTCTTGTAAAAACGGGCCGGTCTGTCATCGAAGTACTGGGTACGCACTTTAACATTATGGCTTATCGTAACGAAAGCTTTATAAAAACCACTTTGTTGGAAGGATCGGTAAAAGTAAGAAGTGGAAACTCGATTAATTTTCTTAAGCCAGGCCAGCAGGCACTTTTGAATGCGCAAGGCCAAACTCAAATTACTGAAGATGTAGATATAGATGATGAAACAGCCTGGAAGAATGGCCTTTTTCAATTTAAAGATGCCGGTATTGAAGCAGTTATGCGGCAGGTTGAAAGATGGTATAATGTAACGACAAGCTACGAAGGCAAAATACCTGTTAAGCAATTTACGGGTCGGATATCCCGCAATGTAAAAGTTTCCGAGTTGTTGAATATGCTAAAATACTTTGATGTAAACTTTAAGATAGACGGCCGGAATATTACTGTTATGAAGTAAAGGCTTGTACAATTTTTTAATTTAATATAACTGATTATTCACTTTAACTAACTTATGATGAAAGAAATACTAAAATAAACTAAATGCAGCGGGATTCATTAGTTTCTATGACCGAAACTTTCATAAAAAAACCGGGTAAGTGTTTACACCACTCCCCGGCAAGTATTTGGATCCCCAAAATTACAATCGACGAATTGAAAGCAATTGTTTAACCCAAACTCTACAAAATTATGAATTTTAATTCTAAGGCTGTGCCTCTGGCGTGGCCTAACCTGTCCAAAATTTTATTGGTTATGAAACTAACTGCTATTTTAATAATTGCAGCCCTTACCAATGTTAGCGCTAAAACTTACAGTCAGATCGTAACACTACATCAAAAAAAGTCTACCGTTGAAAAAGTATTACGGTCAATTGAAAAACAAACCGGCTACCATTTTTTATACGACAAGCAGGATATATCAAAAGCGGGGGCAATAAACATTGAAATAGGGCCGGTAACTGTAGAAGAAGCCCTGAATAGCTGCTTCAAAGATCAGCCCTTAACTTACAAGATATTTTCTCAAACAATTGTAGTAAAAGGCAAAAAAGGCATTGAAACAGCCGCGCCATTGGTTGTACAAAGGGTCCAGGGAACGGTTACCGACGAAAAAGGACTTTCTATACCCGGCGTAAGCGTGAAACTTAAAGGAACTAATATTGGGATAGTTACGGATATAAACGGGAAATACCTGTTAAATGCTGTTGATGGAAACGGAACGCTGGTATTTAGTTTTATAGGGTATGTTACACAGGAAGTAGCTATAAACAACCGTGAGCAAATTAATATCCGTTTGCTTGAAAGCCAAAAAGCACTGAATGAAGTTGTAGTGGTTGGTTACGGTACGCAGAAAAGAGCTGACCTGACCGGATCTGTTGGAAGTGTAAGCTCAAGGCAACTGCAAGAACGCCCGCAAACTAATTTGGAACAGGAATTAGCCGGCAAAATAGCTGGTGTAAACGTTTCTACCAACTCAGGTGAGCCTGGCGGCGATACCAGGATCCGTATCCGTGGATACAGCTCTATCAACACCAGTACCGACCCTTTGTATGTGGTTGACGGAATTGTATGGACAGCAGGAGGAAATGCCATTAATCCAAATGATGTGGCCACTATTGATGTACTCAAAGATGCTTCTTCTACAGCTATATATGGTACGCGTGGCGCCAACGGTGTAATTTTAATAACCACTAAAAGAGGCGCTAAAGGTAGGCCAAGCACTGTTAGTTATGACAGTTACGGAAGCTTGAGCAATATGGCAAAAGAGATCCCTGTGCTTAATGCAAAAGAGTTTCTCGCAGTTGAGGACCAATCTTACGCTAACATAAAAAAATATGACCCGGTAGGTTGGGCAGCAGGAAAATATGCGAAAAATGATCCTAAAGTGCTCAGAACTCCGTTGATCGGTAAGCTATTCGATGCAAATTTAAACCCCTTGTATGATGTGGACTGGCAAAAAGCCACTACCCGTACCGCTTATAGCCAAAACCATAACCTTTCATTTACAGGAGGTTCAGAAACCATTAACTATGGGATGTTCTTAAATTACTCTGATGATGAAGGTATTATCCTTAATAGTTACTTAAAACGTTACAATGCACGCTTAACTGTTGACAACCAAATTAAACCCTGGTTAAAAGTAGGTGCTACCTTAAATTATAACACCCAGAACCAGCGGGCCGGAAGTTATGGTACAGGCGGCAATAACATACCGCGTATGTTGATTGAAATGCCTTCTATCATCCCGATCAGATACCCTGATGGAACTTATGGAAAAAGAACGGACTATCCTAATATGGAAGGCGGCGATAACCCGGTTGCCCAGGCACAGGAAATACAACGATTGGCCATGCTTCGTGTTTTTAGCGGCAACGGTTATGCAAACATTGATTTATTTAAGGGCCTTAGTTTCCGTAGTGTATTGGGTGTAACAACTTCCGCTAATTATTATCCAAGTTCACAAACCGGACTTGTCGGCGGTTCAACGGCATCCCAGTCTTATAGCTCTGCTTCCCTTAACGAAAACAACAATACATTCTGGCAATGGCAAAATTATTTTACTTATAACAACACGTTTAATAAAATACACGCATTAAATGTAGTTGTAGGTACAGAACGTCAAAATTTTCAGCAATTAAGTTTTGGAACTTCTACCCAGGGCCTTTCTGATAATTTTTATCAGTATTATAATCTTGGTGCCGGTTCTATACCAGGTTTGCCATCTTCAAATTATACGGCATGGCAAATGCAGTCTTTTTACGGAAGGGTAAATTATGGCTATAAAGATAAATACTTGGTAACTTTAACAGGCCGTACCGATGGGTCATCCCGTTTTGGAGAAAACGTTAAATATGGTTTTTTCCCTTCGGCGGCATTAGCTTGGAGGGTATCGCAAGAAGATTTCCTGAAAGACAACAAAACTATTTCTGATCTAAAAGTCAGATTAAGCTATGGCCTTACAGGTAACTCTGAGATTGGGCAGTACAGGTCGCTGGCAAATATCAATACAACCAATTATGTTTTTGGCGGTAGCCAAGCTATTGGTACAAACTTAACCAGTATTGGCAACCCTCAACTGCAATGGGAGAAAACTGCAGAATATGATTTAGGTGTATCATTCGGTTTGTTTGATAACCGTATCACTTTAGAAGCTGATGCTTATTCAAAGAAAACACAAGCACTTTTACTAAATGCACCATTGCCGGAAACAAGTGGCTTTAACAGCGTTTATAAAAACATAGGTAAATTAGAGAACAGAGGGTTGGAGTTTTCTTTAAATACAGTTAATATTAAAACAAAGGATTTTAGCTGGAACACCAATTTTAACATATCTTTCTTAAAAAACAAGGTTTTAGCATTAGGCGCATCTAATGATGATATTTTCCTTGGCCCTACATTTCTTTCACAATTTAACTTAATGCGTGTAGGTTTACCAGCAGGCAGCTTTTATGGTTACCAGGTTTTAGGTACCTGGGGAACTGGCGAGGCATCGCAAGCTGCTAAATATGGATTGTTGCCGGGAGATCTTAAAATCCAAGATACAAACGGAGACGGCAGGGTTACCTCTGCTGATAAAGTTGTGCTTGGTAAATCTATTCCTGATGGTTACGGTACGTTTAGCAATAACTTCAACTATAAAAGCTTTGATCTAGGCGTTGAACTGCAATTTAATTATGGTAACCAGATCATGAATTTGACCCGGCATTCCGGCCAGGACCGTACCGGCCAGGCAAACAGTTATGCAACTGTACTGAATGCATGGACACCCACCAATCAAAACACTTTTATAGCCGAAGACAGGCCTGCTTATGTACGTTATCAAACAGAGATTTATTCTACAAAAGTTGAAAACGGGTCATTCATCCGGGGACGGGCGGTAACGTTAGGCTACAATTTCTCTAACAACATTTTATCTAAAATCAAATTAAGCAGGTTAAGGATTTATGCCCAGGCTCAAAACCTTTTTGTGATCACAAAATATACCGGATATGACCCTGAAGTTTCAACCTATAATGGTTCGGTAAACTTTAATCAGGGCCCTTCAAGCAATTTTACCCAGAATATACAATTCTACGATTATCCAAAACCAAGAACTTTTTTGCTTGGCCTAAATGCTACTTTTTAATTAACGTTAAATATAAACATTATGAAATTTAACTTAAAAAAACACAATACTTACCTTCTTTTAATCATAATTTTTTGCTTTAGCAGTTGTAAAAAATATCTTGACGAAAAGGATAAAAGTGATTTTGTCAAAACAAATTATTTTGCCACCGGTGCACAGGCACAAACATTTGTCAATGGTATTTATACATCATTATATCTGTTTCAAAATGGTGATGCCTATGGGGAAAGTCCGTTTATTACCATTGAACTTTTTGCCGGCCATACAACTTCCCTTGGCCAAAGTGTAAACAACGGCAATGTTATTAACCAACGTACAGATGCTACTAACCCGGGTTTTGAAGATGTTTGGCAAAATAGCTATACAGCTATTGCCAATGCAAACCTCGCCCTGCAGCAAATACCTACTATAAGTATGGATGAAACATTAAAAAATAAGTTGTTAGGGGAAACACGCTTTTTAAGGGCTTTCTTTTACTATCATCTTGTTCGTTTGTATGGTGATGTACCTTTAATTACAGGCCCAGTTACAGTTAATAGCCCTGATCTTTATCCTGAACGTAAATCCACTTCTTCGGTTTATGATTTAATTATCAGCGACTTAATTGCAGCTCAAAACTCCGGCCTGCCTACTGTTGACCAGACTGGCAGAGTATCCCTGGGTGCTGTTAATACCTTGCTGGCAAGTGTGTATCTTACAACAGCAGGTTATCCGCTTCAAAAAACAGAAAACTATGCAAAAGCAGCAGCCACAGCAGCACTGGTCTTGCCTTCCTACACACTGTTTGAAAAGTATGATTACCTGCATGACAATGCACATAAAAACCAGGGGGAACTAATATTTCAAAATCAATACCTGGTTGGTGTAAGAACTAATGCAATCGCGCAGCTAACCGTACCGTTTAATTTACCGGTTGGGGCTTATGGAGACCACTTAGGTGCTATGATCCCGACTAATGGGTTTTTTAACAGTTACGAAGCGAATGATTTGCGTACGCAGGAACGTCAGTTTTACTTTTCAAGTTATCCGCAATTTGGCAGCCCAAACAACACTGTTGTTTTTGGCGTACATGCTTTGTACAAATATTTCCATGTAGAAAGTGCCTTGGGCAATGGTATCTGTGATGAAAACTGGACATTCCTACGCCTGCCCGAAGCGATGCTAATTTATGCCGAAGCAAGCAATGAAGTTAACGGGCCAACACCAGATGCTTATACGCAAATCAACAAGATCAGGACGAGGGCACAATTACAACCGCTAAGCGGCTTGTCCAAAGACCAGTTCAGGACGGCTATATGGACAGAGCGCTACCACGAATTGGCGTATGAAAATAAAGCGTACTTTGACATCCAGCGCACCCATCAAATTTACAATGTTACCAGCAATACTTTTGGGGATGCCGTATCAACCGCAAACGAACAAGGTGTAACCATGAAAGCCCAATATTATTTGTGGCCAATACCACAACGGGAAATCAGCACCAATAATAAACTTATACAAAATCCGGGTTGGTAATTTTTTGCTGATCCTGTTTTGTAGTTATTTCTTAATTTATTCAACATGCTTCTTTTAGCACCCTAAATTTGGTGTGCTAAAAGAAGCATGTTTATTTAACCACATTTTATCAGGGATGAAAAGAAAGATAAGTAAACCCTCAACACCGGGCATATTCAACTGTTCAATGGTGAGCTTGTCGAACTGTTTAATGGTGAGCCTGTCGAACCACAGACCATCAACACATGCTTCTTTTACCACATAAAAAACAGTGTTAAAAGAAGCATGTTTATTTAACCACATTTTATTAGGAATGAAAAGAAAGATAAGTAATACCGCCACGGTCGCCGGGCAAATAAATAATGACAGCCGTACATTTTCCGCCGGAAACTTCAAAAGCAATGCCCTTTTGGTTATCGAAAACAGCATAAGGCGGCTTTTTATTTTTAAATGATGCTGTTTTTATCACCTTAAAAACAGCATTGATTTCGGCCAAAACAGCACCAGTGCCAATGCCTTCTTTCGTTTTAAAATAAGGTGAAGTTACGCGGATTTGCTTTACGCGGCTTGTAGTTTCATCCAGGTTTCCCATATTTCGCGAACAAAAAATTTGTGTTTGATAGCCTTTCGGATTATGGTTGGCATACCAGGTAGAAAGGGATTTGCCCATTGCCGCATCGCCGGAATCAGGTTTGCCTAAAGCTTTATAAACCGAATCTGCATTTTCCCGCAAGGTAATATGTCCGATACTTTTTCCCGGAACAATTAAGGCCGCATCAGAAACCTGTTTTTTCTCCGCAGAAATTATGGTGTTAAAAACAGTATCGGCTATTTTTTTGGTTTGGGTTGATTTAGTTTGAGGCTGATTGCAAGCGGCAAAGAGACCGTAAAAAACACAAATTACAACAGATTTTTTGATTGACATAAATGCAAAATTTTATCTTATTTTAGATGATCAAAAATGAATGTGCAGCAAATAGAAAAATCCTATTCTTCTAAATTCCAACAAAACTTCAACGGCTTTTTTAAGCTGATGTTTTTGTCTGCCAAACTACAAAAATCTAATCCGCTTTTAAAAAACACACCTTCAAAAATGGATATTTCCAGTGATGACGTTCAGCATCTGTTTGAAAGTTTTGAAAAATATCAGTTAAAATATTTGTTGATCGGCGGCATGGCTGGTGCTTTTTACGGCCATACCAGAACCACGCAGGATATAGACATTTGGATCAAGGATACGCCCGAAAACAGGATTGCATTAATCCAATCACTCAAAGAAAACCTGGTTGAAGGCGCACAGTATCTCATTAATACGCAGTTTGTTTTTGGTTATACTGAAGTTCCGTTTGGTAAAAATGGTTTTTCTTTGGATTTGGGCGAGCAAACAAAAGCTTTTTCTCAAGCTGATTTTGATGCCTGTTACGCAAAAGCCATTACAGGAGATTTGGATGGAACGCCAATTAAAGTGATTTTATTAGACGATTTAATCCATGAAAAAAAAGCAACCGCCCGGCCAAAAGACGTAGGGGATTTGGTTGAACTGGAAAAAATACAAAGCGCATTGTTTCCTGAAAAATAAGATGCTGTTTTAGAGCCTGTTTAAATTCTTGTCAATTTATTTCCTATGCTTCTTTTATCGCCTAAAAAATGGTAAAGCCTGATTTGCTTTTTCTGAAGATACAATACAAACCACCAAATTTATAGTGGTAAAAGAAGCATTAGGGTTTTTATAAATAAAATCTAAATAGGCTCTTAGCAATATTTTTATACAAAATCAACTCTAAAGACTTAAGTATTCAGCATTATGGCTTAATTTTTTTTACTTTATATTCAATTTGGTCTTCTGCTAAAATCAGTGGAAGTTCATTTTCAACCGCGTAAACCAAAGCTGTTTTTACAAAATCATTTAACGTAATATGATGTTGTGATGCAACTATCGCAGCCCGCTTATGCAAACTTGCAGGTACTCTTACATTAAAAGAACCTTTGTAAGCTTTGTCTGGTGATTTGTTAATGGATTTGCAAGTTTCCAAGTAATCTTCCACCGCTTCGGCAAAAGCTTGTTTAAGTTCTGTTACCGAAGTTCCTTCAAACAAAATCAAATCATTTAAGCCAATTACTTTTCCGAAAAAAACTTCGTCATCGGCACTATAAGTAATAGTAGCTGTGTAATCCTGATATTTTAAAGAATTAATCATTGTCGATTTTCCCTTTCTGTTTCAATTCTAATAGTAACTGTTTTATCACGTAAGATTTTACAATCGGTTGTGGATGAGGTTGATGCAGCGCAATGATATCTTTATCGGCATTACTGAATTTCCTTCTGGAGCCGCCTGTCTTTCCGGCAGGGATTTCGTTGTAGCCATAATGTGCAAGGATTAATACTAATTCATCCCAAGTCAGATCTTTTGGTTTAGATAGAAACCGGTTAATTAATTTTTCTAATTTACTCAAAATTTGCAACTGACATTTAGTTGCAAAGATACTAAAATAATTCTAAAATACTGGTTCTGTCGGTTTAAATTATGCTGTAACTTCAATCCTTTTATCTTTGTAAATCAATGTTAACAAAAGGGCAGCAGGTAATCCGCGCGTGGTACAAAACTAAAAATTGGAAACAGTTTGCTTTTCAGCAGGAAATGGAAGCGGCTTATCTGGCCGGGCATTCCGGTTTGCTCAACGCGCCAACAGGTAGCGGTAAAACGTTTGCGCTTTTTTTGCCTTTTCTGGCAGATTATATCAACGCCAATCCAAAAGATTATCAGGTTAAAAAAAACAACGGACTTTTATTATTATGGATCACGCCGCTTCGGGCTTTGACCAATGATATCCGCAAAGCCATGCAATCCGTTTGCGATGATTTGGGTTTGCCCTGGACGATCGGCACGCGGACCGGCGATACTTCTACTGCGGAACGGAACGCGCTCCGCAAAAGATTGCCCGAAGTTTTACTCACCACGCCCGAAAGTTTGCATTTAATGCTCGCTCAAAAAGATTATCCCAAAACGCTGCAAAGCCTGCAAGTTGTGGTAATTGATGAATGGCACGAACTTTTGGGCAGTAAAAGAGGTGTGCAGGTGGAATTGGGATTATCACGTTTAAAAGGGTTGAAACAGTTGCTGGTTGCCGGTGGCGAGTTGCCAGTTTTAAATGGAGACCGGTTATACGATAAGAACCCGCAACAGACAACTGAAAACCGACAACTGAAAATCTGGGGAATCTCTGCCACTATCGGCAATTTAGAGCAGGCGGCAGATGTGTTGCTGGGAAATGATTTCCCGAAGGAAAACATCCGCTTGATCCGGTCGGATATTGAAAAAAAGATTACGATAGAATCCGTGATTCCGCATCAAATAGAAAAATATTCCTGGAGCGGGCACCTGGGCGTAAAACTGTTGCCGCAAGTGATGGAAATTGTGGCCAAAAGCAATACCACGTTGTTATTTTGCAATACGCGCGCCCATGCCGAAATCTGGTATCATGCCGTTTTGGACAAATACCCGGAATATGCGGGCATTATGGCGATGCACCACGGTTCACTGGATAATGATTTGCGAAAATGGGTGGAGCAGGCACTGCATGATGAAATGCTCAAGCTGGTAGTTTGTACTTCGAGTTTGGATTTGGGTGTCGATTTTCGTCCGGTAGATACCGTAATCCAAATTGGCAGCCCGAAAGGCGTTGCCCGTTTTATGCAGCGCGCCGGGCGGAGCGGCCATCATCCGGGCGCGGTTTCCAAAGCGTATTTTGTGCCCACACATTCACTGGAACTGATGGAAGGTGCTGCTTTAAAAGAAGCCATGCTGGCTGGGATTTACGAAAGCCGCGATCCGGTTTTGCTTGCTTTTGATGTGTTGATGCAATATCTGGTTACGCTGGCTGTTTCGGATGGTTTTCGTGCGGACGACGTTTTTAGGCAGGTAAAAACAGCACACGCTTACGCCGATTTAAGCAGAGAAGAATTTGGCAGCCTGCTGGATTTTATTGTTCACGGCGGCAAAACGCTTTCGCAGTACGATGAATTTTTAAAGGTAGAACTCGAAAATGGTTTCTATAAAGTAAATAACCGCCGCGTAGCCATGCGCCACCGTATGAGTATGGGAACCATCACCAGCGAGGTAAGTATACGTGTGAAATGGCTGAGTGGCGGCAGTTTGGGCACGATCGAAGAGAACTTTATATCGAAAATAAAACCCGGCGACAACTTCTGGTTTGCAGGCCGAAGCTTGGAATTGATCAAGGTGAAAGATATGACCGCTTTCGTGAAGAAATCAGCTTCCAAAAAAGGGATCATCCCGAGTTGGATGGGCCAGCGGATGCAACTTTCATCCCAATATTGCGCCATGATCCGGGAGAAGCTGGACGAAGTAGCGCATGGATTAGAAAAAGATGTGGAGATAAAAGCCTTAAAACCGCTTTTTGATCTGCAATCTGCCGAATCGCTTTTGCCGCAAAACCACCAGTTTTTAATCGAAGAATTGGAATCCCGCGAAGGCCATCACTTGTTTTTTTATCCTTTTGATGGTCGTTTGGTGCATGAAGGCATGGCTTCGCTCCTGGCCTACCGACTGGCGTTGATCAAAAATGCCACGTTTTCTATCGCCATGAATGACTATGGATTTGAATTGCTGACCGATGATTTTATACCGATAAAAGAAGCATTAGAAGAAAATCTGTTTTCGCAAGATAATTTGCTGGATGACATCCAAAAAAGCCTGAACGCCACCGAAATGGCCAAGCGCCGTTTTCGCGATATTGCCCATATTGGTGGTTTGGTTTTCACCGGTTATCCCGGCCAGCCGGTTAAAGACAGACATTTACAGGCTTCCACTTCGCTTCTGTTTGATGTTTTTAGTGAATATGAGCCGGATAATCTGCTCCTCCGGCAAGCTTATAACGAAGCTTTGGCTTATCAATTAGAAGAATTTAGGTTGCGGGCTGCGTTGCAAAGAATCTCCTCGCAGGACATTGTAATTAAAACTATCAAACGGCCAACGCCTTTTGCTTTCCCGATTCTGGTTGATCGTTTAAGAGAAAAAATGACGATGGAATCTTTGGAAGAACGGGTTGCTAAAATGACGGTACAGTACGAAAAATAGGTGGTAAAAGAAGTGTTTTAGCTATTCTCGAAAAAGGTATATTTGACTTTTATCCTTATGCACAAATATATTTTAAGAATAGTTACTTTAATTATTATTTTTTCATTTGTTAATGTTTTAGCATCAGCTCAAAAAGTAACAGAACCTAAAAATACACCTGCTGAGTGGTCAAAGCCTTTTCAGCCTTTTAGGATTGTTGGTAACCTGTATTACGTAGGCACTTATGATTTGGCTTGTTATCTAATTACCACAGCTCAAGGAAATATTTTGATTAACACTGGCCTTGCTGCGTCTCTCCCTATCATAAAAGCAAGTATTGAAGCTTTAGGCTTTAAGTTTGCTGATACTAAAATATTATTGACGATGCAGGCGCATTATGACCATATGGGTGCTATGGCCGCTATAAAAAAAATGACCAGGGCAAAAATGATGATCGATGAAAAAGACGCCTCGGTAATGGCAGATGGAGGAAGTTCGGATTATGCATTGGGAGGAGACGGCAGTACTTATGAACCGGTTAAAGCCGACCGCCTATTGCAAAATGGTGATACCGTAAAATTGGGCGATATGCAACTTATAATGCTTCATCACCCAGGCCACACCAAAGGTTCTTGCAGCTTTTTATTTGATGTTAAAGATGACCAGAGATCTTATCGGATATTAATAGCTAATATGCCGACTATCGTTACAGAGAAAAGTTTTTCTGTCCTATCCAATTATCCTGATATTGCTAAAGATTATGCCTACACATTAAATGTAATGAAAAAGCTATCGTTCGATATCTGGCTTTCCTCTCATGCCAGTCAATTTAAATTGCATGATAAACATCAAATAGGAGGTGTTTATAATCCTGCTGCTTTTATAGATAAAAAAGGTTACGATGCTGCAATTAATAATTTACAAGAGCAGTTTAATAAAAACGTTGAAAGCAAATAAATAAACCCAACAATTTTAAATAGCTTATTAAACTTCGCATCTCTAAAAAACACCTAATAAAAACAGCATCAAGCCTTCTTCCCATCCACATTCATCAAATTCATAATCATCATTTCATGCATGGTGCATTTCATGCCACTAGTAAAATCATTCAAGAAAATCACGTTGCCTTTAGAGTTTTCGGAAATATAATTATTGGAAGAACGCGTTGCGAAGATGACGGTTCAGTACGAAAAAGGGTAGGTAAAAGAAGTATTGGGTTTAAATTTATACCTTACAACCCTCAACCTTAACCATGAACACCAGCGGAATTATAAGCATCACCATTATCCTGACGGCAGTTTTCGCTTACATCAACAATCGATTTATTAAATGGCCGCCAACCATCGGGATCATGATCTTATCATTGATCAGTTCTATCATACTGGTTGCGCTTGGAAGTTCGGGTTCTGTTTTTCAGGAGAAAGCCGTACAATTGGTTTCTGCCATTGATTTTCAGGATGTGCTGATGAATTTTATGCTCAGCTTCCTGCTTTTTGCAGGTGCCATACACATCAATGCCGGTAAATTAAAAAAAGAACGCGTACCCGTTCTGGTACTTTCAACTTTAGGTATCCTGATTTCTACCTCGCTGGTGGGCAGCATGGTTTGGCTTCTGTTTGGTTTATTTCATCTGGCTGTCCCTTTTATTTATTGTTTGCTTTTTGGTGCTTTGATTTCGCCCACTGATCCGATTGCTGTTTTAGCCATCCTAAAAGAAGCAAAAATCCCTTCTTCTCTTGAACTGAAAATTTCCGGCGAATCATTATTTAATGATGGTGTAGCGGTAGTAATTTTTATGACACTGGTCGATGTGGCACATTCCGGCACAGCTAATATATCGGTTATTTCTGTAGGAAAACTGTTTTTACAGGAAGCTGCCGGCGGTATATTATTTGGGGCGATTTTGGGCTATCTGGGTTATTACGCCCTGCGTTCTATTGATGATTATAAAGTAGAAGTGCTGATTACGCTGGCCATTTGTATGGGCGGTTATTTTATAGCCGGACATTTGCATGTTTCCGGTCCGCTGGCGATGGTTGTAGCCGGGATTATCACCGGAAACAAAGTAAAAGACGAAGTTTTATCTGATACAACCCGTGATTATTTAGGAAAATTTTGGGAACTGGTTGATGAAATCCTAAATGCTGTACTGTTTTTACTGATTGGTTTAGAAATGCTGGTCATCAAAATCAACCTCACCCTGTGCATTATCGGTTTAATCTGTATTTTAATTGTGTTGCTGGCCCGGCTGGTTTCCGTTTACATCCCGGTTAGGTTGCTCCGGCATAAAATTGTTTTCGAAAAACATGCCGTGCCGATGTTGACCTGGGGTGGCTTGCGCGGCGGCTTATCCGTAGCATTGGCCTTATCTTTAGGTACAAATATGTACCGTGATGGTTTCGTGCTGATAACTTATATTATTGTGTTGTTTTCTATTTTAGTACAAGGGTTAACCCTCGGCCCGTTAGCAAAA